>Ga0114963_10003079_pt1 | contig 11358 bp, 10 predicted proteins | sample C_131016_EF_Meta_FD_87019 | JGI IMG/M metagenome (GOLD analysis project Ga0114963, IMG submission 87019) | Freshwater microbial communities from Lake Croche, Canada to study carbon cycling - C_131016_EF_MetaG | ecosystem: Environmental > Aquatic > Freshwater > Lake | place: Lake Croche, Canada...
AACTGCTCGCCACCGGGGCCGGTCCGCTCTTCCTGCAGGACCACGGCAGCCCCACCCGCTTCCGCAACGTCTGGATCCGCCGCCTCGACCGGCCGTAGTGTGCGCCGTCGATCCGCAGCTTGTTTGCAGGGACGACCGTGGTGCGGCACCGGCTCGGGGGAGGCAACTCACCATGCGGCCATCCCTGGAATACATCCGCGTATTTTCGGACGACGCGGGTGAGTCGCACATCGACACGGCGACCATCGCGCTGCGGTCGGAGCGGTTCGCGCCGCCGGCACCGCCACTCGATGTGTCCGCCGTCACCCGGGCCGCCGGGTGGAACCTCCTCAGGTTCGCCCCCGACTGGGTCGGCGGCTAGCTGGCCGTGGAAAAAGTCCTCCGGGACTTTTTCCAGGCATGAAAACCTCCGGTTTTCACGGGAGCTGCGCTCCCGCGATCGCATCCCTGCGATCGAGCAGGCTGTTTATCCACAGCCTGCTGGCATTGCACACCCTGCAGGCAATGGATGTTCGTGCTCGCCGGACGCGCCACCGTTCACACCAGCGACGGCAGCCGCTGCGACCTCCGGGCGGGAAGCGTCTGCCTGCTCGAGGACACCCGGGGCAAGGGGCACCTGACGACGATCATCGGGAGCGACGAGGTGGTGATCGTCGCCGTTCGGGCTGCGGATGACGAGCCCGCCGGGACATCGGCGTGAAAACTGTCCCTGGAAATCGGGGACGGAAGCGATGTTCGCGCCCCGCATGGGGAGAGTCGCTTCCGGCACTTTTTCCAGATGACTTTTGCCCCGGCCGGTCAGCCCGGGCGGTCTGCGTCGTAGCGTGCGATCAACTCGTCGAGTTCGTGGGCGGCGGGGTCTTCCAGCATCTGGCCGCTCCAATGACGGAGATAAGGAATGTCGAGCCGCCCCTGCTGAACGTGCAGGATTCCCTTGATGTCCTGCAGGTCCTTCTGACGATGGAACGCCATCTTCAACAGGATCAGGTCTTCGGCGGTCGTCACGCGGATCTCATGACCGTGGAACATCCGCCCCACGGCGCGTTTCAGGATCGAATGCTGCAGGGGTACGACCGGGATGAACAGCTCCACGCTCGTCGCCCGGCATGCCAGCGTCATGTAATTGTCGTCGCGAACCTGCTGGAGCAGGGCCTCGACAGTCACGGGCTGCAGGTCAGGGGGCTGCATCGTCGTGTGGCCAGGCGGAACGGCGCAGGTTTTTCCACCAGGGAACGGGCCGGGGATCGAGTGTTCGAGATGCGTCCCGGCGACGACGGCGCTCCTGGGGTGGAAGGTGGGCGAGGATGTCCTGCATGGTGCGTTCCAAGTCCACGAAAACTGCCGCCCGTTCCTCCGGAGTCATGTCGATGACATGCCGGGCGTCGGCAGCGATCGAATCGCGATCGCTGCCTTGATCGCTGCCTTGATCACTGCATCGACGATAGGGCAACGACGCCATCGCGCACTCCATCGGGCAGGCCCCAAGGAACTGCTCAGAGTATACCCCCGACGAGATGGTGCCAGCGACGAACGGCATGCCGGCGAAAAACCAGCGCAGAACAAAGCGGCAGCCACCAACAGCGGAGCCCTGCACCATTTCCCCGGCCCGCCTGGGGGCCGCGCCGGCGTCCGGCCGGCGGCAGGTATAGTGCGGCGGCGTTCGCCCACGCTCCGTCCGGAAAGAGTCCCATGTCGATCTCGTCCGATCTCCGCGTGCTCTGGCACATGCTCTTCACGCCGGTGAAGGGAGCCACGCACGCCGAACGGCTGAAGAGCTTCTACGAGGGGCAGGCCGGCGATTACGACGGTTTCCGCGAGCGGCTCCTGCGGGGCCGCCGCGAGCTGATCGCCGGGCTCGATCCCGCGGCGGACAGCGTCTGGGTGGATCTCGGCGGGGGCACCGGAGCGAATCTCGAGGCCGCGCCGTGGCTGTCGCGGTGCCGGAAGGTGTACGTCGTCGACCTCTGCGAGCCGCTGCTCGAGCAGTGCCGGCGGCGGATCGCGTCCCGCGGCTGGACGAACGTGGAGACGGTGGTCGCCGACGCGACGACGTTCGCGCCGCCGGAGCCCGTGGACCTCCTCACCTGCTCCTACTCGCTGACGATGATCCCCGACTGGTTCGCCGCGATCGACCAGGCCCGCTCGATCCTCCGCGCCGGGGGCACCATCGGCGTGGTCGATTTTTACGTCGCGCGGAAGTTCGTGCCGGCGTCGCGGGCGCGGCATTCCTGGCTGACGCGGTCGCTGATGCCCGTCTGGTTCGCCACCGACAACGTCCACCCGAGCGCTGATCACCTGCCCTACCTGATCCGGCACTTCGAGCAGGTCTCGCTCGACGAGGGGATGGCGAAGCTCCCCTACGTGCCGCTGCTGCGGGCGCCCTACTACCGCTTCGTCGGCCGCAAGCGGCCGGCCGCGACCGGCTGACGGGCCGCGCGGCCCGCGCGCACCGCCGCCGTGGCGGGCCGTCCGGCGACAGCCTGCCACGGCGGGGTTGGTGACGATCCGTCGACGTCTTCCGGGCGGTCAGATCGCCGACGCCGCGGTCTCGCCGGTGCGGATGCGCACCACGTCGGCGAGGTTCGTGACGAAGATCTTGCCGTCGCCGACCTGGCCGGTCCGCGCCGTCGTCATGATCTTGCTGATCACCGCCTGGGCCTCGTCGTCGCTCACGACCACCTCGATCTTCACCTTCGGCAGGAAGTCCACCGAGTACTCGGCGCCGCGGTAGGTCTCCGTGTGCCCCTTCTGGCGCCCGAACCCGCGGACCTCCGTCACGGTCATGCCCTTCACGCCCTGGGCGTTGAGGGCGTCCTTCACCTCTTCCAGCTTGAAGTGGCGGATGATGGCTTCGATCTTCTTCATGGCTCTGCTCCTCGTGTTTCCGGGCCCCGGCGGCCGTCACCGGCCCGGACTCCCGATCCTGTCGCTCGATCCCGTGACCGGTCACGAGACCGATCGCATCCGAAGGAGATGAGCAGCACGTGGCGTGCCAAATGAAAAACGCCCGGATTCAGCGGCCGCTTGCCGCCGCCGGTGTCGCGCCGGCGCGACGGCCCGGCACCCGGAACGCCGCCGTAACGCGGCGGAAAGAGGCCGTCGCGCCGGCGCGGCGCCTGTCATCGGTGCGACGCGCTGCGATTGTGGCCTCCAGTGCCCCGCATTAGGATGATGCGGGTCGGGGATTCCCAGCTGATGCCGTTCCATCTGGCCCTTGCGCGGAGGAGTGATCACATGGTGCCCAGCGCGTCCGACGATTCCGGTCTTCCCGAGGTGCTCGCGCCGCGGAGCGGCACCGGGGCGACCCGCCGTGGTTTCTTGAAGACGGCAGGTGGCACGGTCGCCGCGGGCGCCGCCGGCGCGACCGTCGCCGCCCCCTACGTGATCACCTCCACGGCGCTCGGCAACGCCACCACGCCGCCGGCGAGCGACCGGATCGTGATGGGGGGCATCGGCATCGGCAACATGGGCGGGGGCGACCAGGGCGCGTTCCTGTCGCGGCCCGACGTGCAGTATGTGGCCGTCTGCGACGTGCGCCAGAAGTGGCGTGAGCAGGGCAAGGAGAGGGCCGACGGGAAGAACGGCAACAAGGATTGCGCCGCCTACGTCGACTTCCGCGAACTGCTCGCCCGGGACGACATCGACGCCGTCCACATCGCCACGCCCGACCACTGGCACGCGATCATGACGATCGCCGCCTGCCGCTCGGGCAAGGACGTCTACCTGCAGAAGCCCGAAACGCTCACACTCCGCGAGGGGCCGCTGATGGTGGCCGCGGCCCGCCGCTACGGCCGGGTCGTTTCCGGCGGCAGCCAACGGGTGCTCGGCGATTACCGCCCGATCGTCGATCCCTGCTGGGCGGGCGAGATCGGCACGATCCGGTCGGTGCACGTGAACCTCGGGCCCCCCTCGCAGCCCTGCTACCTCGCCGCGCAGCCGACGCCGCCGGACATCGACTGGGATCTGTGGCTCGGCCCCGCCCCTTGGGAGCCCTACAACTCCGGCCGCTGCGACGGCAATTTCGGCACCGGCGGCGGCAGCTGGCGGTCGTACGTGGATTACTCGGGCGGCGGCCTCACCGACTGGGGCGCCCACCACTTCGGCGGCGCGATCTTCGCGGCAGATCTCCGCGAGCTGCAGCCGGTGAAGGTGACGTTCCACCCCGACAAGACCGTGTCGCTGCTCTACCCCAACGGCGTCGAGCTGCACTACAACCGGCCCCCCGGGGAGCTGCCCGCCGGCCACGCGAAGGTGTCCCACAGCGCCATCACGATCATCGGCGACGGCAAGCCGCGCGAGGCGAAGCCGGTGCCCGAATACCGCGACGGCGAGGGGAGCATCTACGGCGATTTCATCGCCTGCGTGAAGACCCGCGAGCGGCCGTTCCGCGACATCGAACTGGCGGCCAACACGATGACCGCCCCGCACATGATCGGCATCGCGCTCAAGCTCGAGCGGTCGCTCCAGTGGGACCGCGCCGCCCAGCAGTTCGTCAACGACGCCGAGGCGAATCGCCTCTGCGACCGCGCCCGCCGCGAGCCCTGGATCCTCTGACCCCGGATCTCTTGCAACCGAGGAACCCCCGACCATGGCCTTCGACACGTCCGTGCTCGACGCCGCGTTCACCGCCCTGAAAGCCTACGACTGGGGGGGTGATGCGGCCGCGTTCAAGCCGATCGACGAGGCGGTGATCGCCGCCCACGGCGACGCCCCCCTGCGGGGCGACCTCGAGAAGCGGCTGTCGGCCGTCCTCGGGGCCGGCCCCTCCCGCGCGGCGAAGGAGTACGCCTGCCGCAAGCTGTCGCTGATCGGCACGGCGGCCGCCGTGCCGGCCCTCGCGGCGCTCCTGCCCGACAAGGACAATTCTCACATGGCCCGCTTCGCACTCGAGCGGATCGCGGCGCCCGAGGCGGTCGATGCGCTGCGCCGGGCGCTCGACACCGTCGCGGGCGACCTGCGGATCGGCATGATCTCCTCGCTCGGCTCGCGGCGCGACGCCGCGAGCGTGCCGGCGCTTTCGAAGCTGCTCGCCGGCGATCAGACGCTGGCCGTCGCCGCCGCCGAGGCGCTCGGCATGCTCGCCACGCCCGAGGCCGAGGGCGTGCTCGCCGCCGCGAAGACCTCGGGCCCGGCGGCGGCCGCCGCCGTGGTCGACGCGCGGCTCGCCTGTGCCGACGCGATGCTCGCCGCCGGCCGTCGCGGCGAGGCGAGGAAGATTTACGAGAGCATCGGCGCCGCGTCCGGAGACGCCGCCAAGACCCACCGCGAGCGGGCCGTGCGGATCGCCGCCCGCCGCGGCCTCTTCGCCACCGTCGACGAGACCGTCGCCTCGTCGTAGCGGCGGATCCCGCGCGCCGACGTGATCCTTCGCGCCGCCCGCGCCGGGGGCCGGACCGCCGCCCGCCGGCTCAGCCCCACTCCTTCCCCTGTCTCGTCTCTTCCGTCTCTTCGAGGAATCCCATGGCCCGATCCACGTTCGCGGTGTCGCTGGTGTCGGTGTCGCTGGTGTCGGTAGCCCTGCTTTCCGGAGCATCTCCCGACGAATTCGCTGCCCCCGCGTCCGCGGCGGCCCCGGCAAACCCTGCCGAACTCTTCGACGCGGCGGTCGCCCTCGTGCAGGGAGCCGATCCCGACCTGCGGGGCGTGGGCCTCGAGCGGCTGCGGATCGGCCTCAAGGGGGAGCCCTTCACCCGTCGGCTCGCCGGCGAGGTGCTCGCGGCGGCGAAGCCGGAGGTGCAGGTGGCCCTCCTCTCGGTGCTCGCCGACCGCGGTGACAAGGGAGCGGTGCCGGGCGTGGCGGCGCTGGCCACCGGGTCGGCCGACGCCGGCGTGCGGGCGGCCGCGATGCGGGCGCTCGGCGTGCTCGGCGGGCCGGCCGAGGTGGCCGTGCTCGCCAAGGGACTCGCCGGCGCCGACCGTGCCGCGGCGCGGCGGGGGCTGATGCTCGTCCGCGGCTCCGACGCGGCGGCCGCGGTCGTGGCGGCGGCGAAGACCGCCGACCCCGCGACCCGGGCCGCCCTGCTCGAGATCGCGGCCGAGCGGCGCGACCGTGGCGTCGTGCCCGAACTCGTCGCCGCCACGGCCGACGCCGACGCCGCCGTGCGGCAGACCGCGGTGCGGGGGCTCGAGCGGCTCGGCGGCCCGGAACAGGTGGCCGCACTCGCGGCCGCGCTCGTCAAGGCGCCCGAAGGCGTCGAGCGATCCAACGTCGAGACGGCCCTCGTGGCCGTCTGCACGAAGAACAGCGGCAGTGACAAGGCGGCCGACGCGTTCCTCGCCCGATTCCGCGAGGCCGGCGAGGCCGATCGCGAGATCCTGCTGCCGGCGCTCGGCCGGATCGGCGGGCCCGGGGCGCTCGGCATCGTCGACGAGCTGATCGCCAGCACCGACGCGGGGCGGAGGCAGTTCGGCCTCAAGGCCCTCACCCGCTGGCCCGACGCCACCGTGGCCGGCCGCATCATCGACCTGCGGGCGAAGTCGCCGGCCGGCCCCGAACGTGACGCGCTCCTCGCGGCGCTCATCCGCATCGCCCCGCTGCCCGACAACAAGCTCGACGACCGACGGAAGCTCGAACTCGTGCAGAAGGCGATGACGCTGTGCGAGCGGCCGGAGGATCGGTCCAAGCTGCTCGAGCGGGCCAACGCGATCCGCACGGTCGAGACTTTCCGGTTTGTCGTGCCCTACCTCGACGACCCCGCGCTGGCGGAGTCGGCCTGCCTGAGCGTCGTGGAACTGGCCCACCACCAGAAGCTCCGCGACGCCAACAAGGCGGAGTTCACCAAGGCGCTCGACAAGGTGATGGCCACGACGAAGAACGCCGAGCTGATCGAGCGGGCGGAGCGGTACAAGCAGGGGCAGACCTGGGAGCGGAAGAAGCAGCCGGCGAAGAGCTGACCGCGGGCCGCCCGCCGCGACGAGGGCGGGAACGCTTTCCCGGGCGGGCACGCGGCCGGAATCCGCCTCCGGCCGACCGTTCAGACGCCCCTGGGGCCACTCAGTATCGCCACTCAGTATCGCCACTCAGTATCGCCACTCACTGGCGCCACTGATGAACGCCACTGATGAACGCCTCTCACCGGCGACCCGCGAGCGTCGCTGAATGACGAGCGCCGGCGACCTATCGGCGAAACGTCGCGCCGTCGATGCCGTGGGTCTTCATCAGCCGGTAGAGGGTGCCCCGCGGCAGGCGGGCTTCGCGGGCCGCCGCCGAGACGTCGCCGATGTGCCGCGTCAGCAGGTCGACGAGGTACTGCTTCTCGAAGCGGGCCACGTGCTCGGCCCGCTGGGCGAAGTAACCGACCGTGCCCGCCTCGGCGCCGGTGTTGCGGCCGGCCGCGGCGACCACGTCGTCGGGCAGGTCGTCCACTCCGGCCACGCTCGAGCGGGTCATGGCGATCGCGCGGCGGACGACGTTTTGCAGCTCGCGGACGTTGCCCGGCCAGTGGTAGCTCTTCAGCACCTGGTAGACGTCGGTGGAGAGTCCGTTGACCCGGCGGCCGGTCTCGAGCGCGGCGCGGTTGGCGAAGAACTCCGCCAGGAGGCCGATGTCGTCGCCGCGGGAGCGGAGCGGCGGCAGGTCGATCCGCACGACGTTGATGCGGTAGAGCAGGTCGCGGCGAAACTCCCCGCGGTCGACCATCTGCGCCAGGTCGCGGGAGGTGGCCGCCACCACCCGCACGTCGACGGCGTTCTCCTGCCGGGCGCCCACGCGGCGCACCCGCCGCTCCTGCAGCACCCGCAGGAGCTTCGCCTGCAGCGGCGGCGGCAGCTCGCCGATCTCGTCGAGGAAGAGCGTGCCGCCGTCGGCGAACTCGACGAGCCCCATCCGCCGCGCGTCGGCGCCCGTGAAGGCACCGCGCTCGTGGCCGAAGAGCTCGCTCTCCATCAATGCGTCGGGGATCGCGCCGCAGTCGACCGGCACGAACGGCCCGGCGGCCCGCCGGCTGCGGGCGTGGATCGCCCGGGCCACGAGCTCTTTGCCCGTGCCCGTCTCGCCGGTCACGAGCACGTCCACCGAGCTCGCCGCCACCCGCTCGATGATCGAGTAGACCTGCTGCATGGCGGGGCTCTCCCCCAGCAGGTTCTCGAAGGAGTAGGGCCGCTCCACGGCCCGGCGGAGCACCTCCTCGGCGGCCAGGCGGCGCGACGACGTGAGCAGCCGCACGAGCGAATCCTCGAGGTCGGTCTCGGCCCGCGCCACGTCGAGGTAGTCGCCCGCGCCGGCCTGCAGGCAGGCCCGCGCCGTGTCGACGCTCGGCCGCGGATCGAGCACCACGATCGGCAGCTGCGGATCGGCCTTCTTCAGCGCCGCATGGAGCACGTCGGCCGAGGGCCCCATCCGCGCCGTCACCACGCCGAGATCCCAGGAGTCGCGGGAGAGCGTGGCGAGCGCCTTCTCGAGCGACTTCTCCACCCGCACCTCGAAGGGCTGCAGCCGGGCTGTGAGCCGCGCATACGGCAGGCCGCCGGCACCCTCGGAATCGAGAATGAGAATGCGGGGCTGCTGCACGTGGGGCTCGGGCGGGTGCGCGAGAGGAACTCCCCGCAGGCGACGCCTGTCGGGACGCGGGCCGGCCGCCTGTCCGTGTCCGCACGGAGGAAGTATGGCGGCTGCCGCCGCCAGCGGCAACGGGGCGGCTTTGGTACATTGCTCGAAATCCTGCGCCGGCACAGGCCTTCTCCGGCGGCACCTTCGGAAAGCGACCGCATGCCCATCGATCCGTATTCGTCGTGTCCGGGCGGCACCGGCAAGAAGATCAAGTTCTGCTGCGCCGACCTCGTCGGCGACCTGGAGCAGCTCGACAAGCTCACCGAGGGGGAGCAGTACGCCGCGGCGCTCACCGAGACGGATCGCCTGCTCGAGCGTCATCCGGGCCGCGCCTGCCTCCTGGCTCACCGCACCCGCGTGCAGTTGGCCACCCGCCGCTTCGCCGAGGCGACGGCCTCGAGCCAGCAGTTCCTCGCGGCCTGCCCCGACAATCCCGTCGCCCTCGGCCAGGCCGCGGTGTGCGAGGCGCTCTCCGGGCGGGTGCTCGAGGCTGCGGCCCTCTTCGACAGGGCCCGCGAGGCGGCCGGCGGCGACGAGCGGGAGGAGCTGCCACTCGACCTGCTCCGTGCCGGGCAGACGCTCGTCCAGGCGGCGGCGCAGACGGGCCATCCGGGCTTCGCCCAGGGGATCGTGGAGTGGATGGCCGACCAGGGCCTGGGGTCCGACGAGGAGCGGCGGATGCTCGCCGCGATCGTCGGTGCCGGGGGCGTGCCGCCGGCACTCCGTACGAAGATGGCGTTCGAGCCCGCGCCGCCCGACTCCCCCTGGGCGCCCGAGTTCGACGCGGCGCTCGCGGCCGCCGGCGCGTGGCGTCTCTCCAAGGCGCTCACCGCGTTCCGCAGCCTCAAGAGCGTGGCCGGCGAGAGTCCGGAGCTGTTCACCAACATCGCCATCCTCTGCGAGATGCTCGCCCGTCCGTTCGAGGCGGCCGAGGCGTGGCTGGCCGTGGCCCGGCTGCGGGCGGCGAACCACGACGACGCCGTCGAGGCGACCGGCCGCGCGATCGCGCTGGAGACGGAGGCCGATCCCGACCGCTCGCCGCAGGTCTCCATCCGGAGCCTCGTCGCGCCCCTGACGATCGGGGGTGACGCGGGGGGCGGCATCGAAATCCTCGAGGACAAGCTGCGGCACGACGGCCGCTTCGAGGGGATCGCCTTCGACCGCTCCCCCTGGGTGCAGCGTGGCGCCGCGCCGCCCCGGTCGGTCTGGCGGGTCTACGGCGGCCCGGAGCCGCAGCGGCTCCTGGCCTCGCTCATGCTCTTCGGCCGGCAGACCGACCGCGAGCCCGAGGCGGTGCTGCAGGGCTTCGAGCCCGACGTCGCCGACGCCGCGCCGGGAGTGGCGGCGGTGCTCGGCTGCGAGTTCGCCCGCGCGGGTGAATCCGACCGCGGGAAGATGCCCGCCACGACGCCGACCAACTGGCTCGAGACGGCGCAGTTCCGCGTGCTACCCGGAGAGCTGCCGAAGGAGCCGCCGGCGGCCGACGCACCGAGCGTGCTCGACTCGCTGCTGGCTCGCCAGCGGGCCGCCGTCTGGGACCGCTTTCTCGCCGCCTGGCCCGACACGCCCCTGCCCGAGCTGCTCGGCAAGACGCCCCGGCAGGCCGCGGCCGAACGGGGCAAGGAGCCGGCCCGGCGGGTCGAGGCGCTCGTCGGCGAGCGGGAGGCGACGGCGCGACAGCCCGAGGCGGTGGCCGCGTGGGCGACGCTGCGGGAAGGGCTCGGGCTGCCGGCGGCGGGGCCCGTCCGTTCGCCGCGTCCCGCGGAGGAGGTGGCGCCGCTCCGCTGGCACCGCGTGGTGCTCGACGGCCTCGATCTCGACCAGTTGCGGCTGCTGTTCCTGACGTCGCTCGACGCCGGCTTCGAGCTGTCCGCGACCCGCGCCGCGGAGGCGATCGTGGCCCGCCCCGACGCCGCGCCCGAGGATCGCTGGGAGGCCTACGGTCTGCTCGAGGAGCGGGCCACGACGACGCTCGCCAAGCTCGAGATCCTCGGCAAGCTCCGGGAGATCGCCGCCGCGCTCAAGGCCAACGACGGCATGCTCGACGTCGCGGAGCTGCGGGTGCGACTGGCGCGGGCCGACGAGGCGGGCATCATGCGGCTGCTCAACCATCTCAAGCGCGACCACTCCCGCGACCAGAAGGTGCTCGCGGCGCTCGCAGAGGTGCTCTCCGAGGCGGGCGTCGACCTGTCGGCGTTGGCGGCGCAGTCGGTGGCGGGCGGCGCCGGCGGCGGTGCGGCGGGCATGCCGCTCGGCGGCGGGCAGGCGGCGGCCGACGCGGGCCGGATCTGGACGCCCGGCGGGGAGCAGCCGGGAGCCGGCGGTGAGAAGAAGTCGCTCTGGACGCCGGGCTAGCGCCGTGAACCGGAGTCATGACCCGGATGGTCGTGCCGGCCGTTGCCGCAGGGTGTGTCGCGGCACGGTCGAAAGGAACGTTCGCTTGACTGCACGAGTCCCGTCCGGGGGATGCACGTGAGCACGGCCGACCTCGTCGAGCACGCGATGCGCCGCGCGGTCGAACTGGCCCGCCGCGGTGAGGGGCGGGTCGAGCCCAATCCGATGGTCGGCGCGGTGGTGATCGCGGCCGGCGCGGATCGGGCCGCCGCCGCGGAGCGGATCGTCGGCGAAGGCTGGCACGCGGAGCACGGTGGGCCGCACGCGGAGGTGACGGCGCTCGCACAGGCCGGCGCCGCGGCCCGTGGCGCGACGCTCGTCGTCACGCTCGAGCCCTGCTGCCACCACGGCAAGACGCCCCCCTGCACCGACGCCGTGATCGCGGCCGGCGTCGCGCGGGTGGTCGTGGGCTGCCA
>Ga0114963_10003082_pt1 | contig 11354 bp, 14 predicted proteins | sample C_131016_EF_Meta_FD_87019 | JGI IMG/M metagenome (GOLD analysis project Ga0114963, IMG submission 87019) | Freshwater microbial communities from Lake Croche, Canada to study carbon cycling - C_131016_EF_MetaG | ecosystem: Environmental > Aquatic > Freshwater > Lake | place: Lake Croche, Canada...
ACCTTTATCTTTTGGAGATTCTAATACTTCAATAGCTTTCTTTAATTTAGTAAAAGCTTGAGTTAAGTGGTCTTCACCACCTTTAATATTAGCTCTATCTGGACTTCCACCTCCAAGAGCCTCTATTAAACTATAGCTTTCCATTACAAGAACTAAACCAGCAGGCATTGTTTGATTGTCCTTTGGGTATTCTGATAAAACTTGTGTATTTTTAGTTCTAATATCAGTTGATGCTAATTTTTTTGGGTTAGCTTTAGGATTCTTTTGAATCTTTTCAACGGTGTCTCCAGCCAATGTTGTGTATGTTACTTCAGTTTTTTTTGTTGTACTTTTTTCTTTACTAGTAACATTTAAAATTTTAACTGATTTATAATTAGATAATATAGAAGTTAAAGATTTTAAAGTTTTAATCATAGTGGGGTAAATAGATGATGATTTAGAACCTTCATTATCTTTACCTTCTCCATCAATTTCTTTATCACCTTCTTTACCTTCTCCATCACCTTCTTTACCTTCTCCTTCTTCTTTATCAGCATCTGCTTCAGATTTTCCACCTTCATCATCTTTAAATTGTTCTAAGAATTTTAAAAATTCTTCCAATTGGCTTATTAGAATATCTTTATTTTCAAAGTCTTCAAAGCCTTTAATATCTGAAATTGCTGATTTTGTTAGGTTTTTAATATCACCTACGCTAGCTTCTTCCTCTACAGCTTTTTGTAAACTATCAAGAAAAGAAAAAACTTTAAGTCTTTTAAATTCTTTTTTATCTTCATCTGATAACTCAGCTTCTGCTGAACCTCCTAAAAGATCATCAAACGCATATCTTAGTCTTTTAGCTACGCCTTTTATTCTAACAATATTAGCACCAATCTTTGCTTTTCTAATAGTAGAGTTTATTAATCTACCTAATAAAGAGTCACCCCAAGGTATATCATTGGCAAATGGACCACTATTGTCGCTCTCTTCATTTATTTTAACTAAACCTTCGTAAGATTTGTATTCATCTATTTTGTTTATGCTTCTTTTAAGGAACTCATCTCTATTACTAAGATACTTCATAAATTAATGTAATTTTTTCAGCATATATATTAAAAAACTTTTACTGAAAATTAGTTAAAATAGATAATTATTATTATATTTGTATAAGATAAGAGATGAGAAAGACAAAAAAATAATAAATAAAATTTGTAAAATCAGAAATTATCTTTATATTTGTATAACAAAAATAACCACTAAAAGAAAAAAATATGAAATTTGACATCAACAAAGTAATCTGTATCAGCTTAAAATCTCACAACGACAAACAATTGAAAGCTATCTCTGAAGTTTACAAATTAAATTTCAATGCTTTGATTACTATCAAAGACTGTTCATCTAAAATCTGGGTTGAGGCAGGTGGTGATTATGTTATAGCATTTTGTGTTAAATCTGGTGATGGTACTCCAGAAATTAGTGACAAATTTTGTCCAATAACAAAAAGAGAAAGAGACGCTTTGTTAAAAATTACTCCTATAAAAACTCCAAAGATGCCAAAAACAACTAAAGTTGTTGATACTAAAGTTGTTGATACTAAAGCTGACAAAAATGTTGAGGTTTCTAATGTTACTATAGACGATTTAATTCCTGATTTAGATGTAGTATTAGATTTAGACATTATTCTAGAAAAAATAAGTGCTACTGGTATGAAGTCTTTGACTAAATCAGAATTAGACTTTTTGAACAACCTTAGCAAATAAAAAAAATCATTTTTTTACATATTCTTAAAAAACCAGTCATATGACTGGTTTTTTTATTTTAAAATATATTTTTTTTACACACCTTTTAAATTTTAGCAAAATACAAGATTGCCGATTTGATAATAAAAAATTAGAATATATAAGACATACAAATTCATATTTTATTATGAGATATTCAGAACTAAATTATCGTGGTAAGACTTACACAAGTTCTAGTGAAATCAACGATATTCTCATTAAAGAGAAATTCTACTGGCTTATTGACTCAGAGATTGAAAACGCTCAGTTAGAAATAAAAAACAACACACTTATATGGAAAAACGGCAGTTTCTACACAGGAGATTGGTACTATGGTATTTTTAAAGATGGTAACTTCTATGGAAACTGGGAAAATGGTATATGGGAAAACGGCAATTTCAGTGGCAAATGGAACAGTGGTATTAATCTTACACAGATATAAAAATTAACATGATTACTATGAAGAGAAAAAGAATTACTCTTGAAAAACAACAAGAGAAGGAAATTTTGAATCAAAGAGAGTTAAAGATGACTAAAGAAGGAAATGAATACTTCTTTGAAATCGGACAAGAAATGACATCAGACGTAGCTGAGGCAGTTTCAATTCTAATGAGAAAAGTTGACTGGAATGATCCTATTTGGAACACAGCAATTGATAAAAAAGTGATATATGAAAATATAACTCCAGAAAAGTCACTATACTGGTTATCGGGTGGATATAAAGAATGGAACACACTAGATCACTATAATAGACCTTGGTGTGATTGTTACTTAGAATTTCAAGAAGAATTTGGATTTCTTATAGTAAATTTAGTTAAAAAATCAAAAACATTATTAGACCTAAGAAACGCATTTATGAAATACCTAAATCTACCAACATTATATAATTTCGCAATAAGTAAAAATATGGTAAGAATATAAAAATAAAAATACATTTAATAAAATCCTGTCAAAAATGATGGGATTTTTTATTTAATATATACTCTATGGAAAAAATGAAAACGATTTGCAAAAATCCTTGGTGTAAAGGACATTTCTATTATACAGAAACAGATATGGTTGAAGTAAAAAGCGATATTAAAATATCTAAAATAGAAAACTTATTAAATGAAGTTCAAAAAGTCCCACCAAGTCAATGCCCTAAATGTATAAGTTTTAATAGTGAACTAAGCGCCGGTGTTGAATGGAAAGATAAAGAATATGAAGGTAGTAGATTTGATGGTATACCTCATCAAATTAAATATAAAGTAACAAATTATAAATTATAATGAAAGCACATTTTTTTGATCTAGACGCAATATTAACAACTAATAGCAAAGTTTGGATAGTTGATAAAACTATTCCAAATATACCTATTATGAAAATATCAAAAAGTGATTTTAATTTAATTAAAAAAGGTATTTATAAAAGTCAAAGAAATTCTATAGATTTTAACGGATATACATATTGGTTACCAACAGATTTATTTGAAAGGTTAAAAATTAAAGCCAAAAATAACAGAACCGATGTTTCCAATTTAGCTTTTTCTCTACAAGAATTTATGAATAAAGAACTAATTGAAAATCTAGATTATGATATTAATTTAGAAAATATTTTACATTTGAAAAATACAGATGATGATATTTATGTAATATGCTCAAAGAATACTAAAAGAAACTATGAGCTAATGATATCTAAAATAGAAGATAAATTAAAAGAAAATGGATTATTTATTAAAAAGTTTTATTTCATATCTGAAACATTTTATAATAGAGTATCCGATGAAATCGCTCATAAGAAAGTTAGATTATTATTACAACATATAGTTGGTCTTAAAACAGAAGGTGATAAATTTACTGAAGAAAAGTTAGACCAATATGATGAGTTATTCTTTTATGATGATGAGGAAAATGCTGTTAAATTATCAAAAGAATCTAATAGACTTCTAACAGTTTTGCTATCAAACACTGATACTAAATTAAAAGAAATTATTAAAGAAGATTTAAAGTCTAAAAATCACACATTATATGTTAATCTAATAACTGGTAACAAAGTAAATAGATTTGTAACAACTAAAGTAGATATACAATTTAGTAATTTAATAACAGTATTTGAAAGTTTTAAATGGAGATAACTATTTATCCTTCTCTTTATTAATCATAGCATTCTTAATTAAATCATTAAGCTTTCTATTATCCATTATCTCACCTCCACCTATTGATTCACTTGCTGACTCTTCAGCCGCTATATTTTGAGCTTTAATAACTTCTGGATTCTCAATTTCATTAAGACCTAAATCTTTTCTTAATCCTTTATAGAATTTCTCAAGTTCAGTTCTTTGTGTAGATGAAAATTTAGAATTTTCTCTAATTTGACCAATTGTCTGATTAACAACTTCATGCATTCTAGCAGAATTATCACCATTATCAACTTGTCTTAACTGTGATAAGAAGTTCTTTCTAGTCATTTTTGATAAGAAGATTGTTTCAGCATATACTTTAGCATCTTCTTTCATTTTATTCCTTATATAAGGATGTTCTTTTAATTGAGGTACATCACTCAAATATAAATCAATAAGAGATTCTAATACTTCCATAGACTGTTGGCTAGCAACTGTCATATCCGAGTCATAATCATATATTTCTATTTCACCTAAATCTGGTAGATCTTCAGGTCTGGCAAGATGTTTACTTATATCAAATTCGCCACTTTCCGATTGGATTTCATCGAATTCATCTTTGATTCTATTTCTTTCGTTCTCTGTTTTTGACATAGAAGGCGGTTTTTTACAATATATATTAAAAAATATCCTTTCCTAAAATATGGCATTCACGCAACAAAAAGAAAGACAAATGGTTTTTACAACCAAACTAGTAGAAGAGGCAACCGATAAGATAAATGATGGAATAGTCCTTAAACGATATCAGAACCCTTGGTTAAAAAGTGAAATAGGCTTGAGAAGATCAGGTGTTTCATTTAGAATGACCGACGATGAACAACAAGAATATGTTAGATGTGCATTAGATGTTCACTACTTTGTAGAAAAATATTGTAAAGTAAAAAGAGAAGACGGTTCTATTGGTTCTATTAAATTAAGAGATTACCAAAAAGAAATGCTTGATAATTTTGTTAATAATAGATTTAGTATTCTAATGGCAAGTAGGCAGATAGGAAAATGTTTTTCATTCAATACTTTATGTAGTGTTGAAAAGGATGGTATTCAGATTGACTTCCGTATTGGAAAGCTATATTATTATTTACTATCAAAGGAAAGAACTTTGACTTTTTTTGAAAAAGTCAAAGTAAAGTTATACGACTGGTTATACTTTTTAGAAACATATAACCAACTTGAAAGGAACCCATAAATTTTTAATATATAATAAAAAAAAATAAATTTATATATGGAAATTAATGATAATATAGAAACGGTAACTTGTAGAATATGTGGCGAACAATGTAAAAGAATATATGGTAAACATCTAAAATTTAAACATGAGAATATGTCAACTGATAAATATAAAGAGTTATATCCTGGTGCGCCAATAATGGCTCTATCTGATAAAGAGAAAACAACTACAAATAGCGGCAAACACATGAAAGATGAAAAATATAAAAAGATGTTTTCTGATATGTTTAAAGGTGATAATAATCCTAATCATAAAAGTAAAACTACCGAGATAGAAAGGAAGAGTAGAAGTCCATTTTCAAAGAATTTCACAAAATATAATGGTATAGAAAATGTTGAAGAACATATAAGTTTTTTTGCAAAAAATGCAATTAAGGATAGAGTTTCAGATACTACATTACAATATTATTTAAATAAAGGCTATTCAATTGAAGATTCTGAGAAACTTCTCAAAGAAAGACAAACCACATTCTCACTTGAAAAGTGTATTGAAAAATATGGATATGATGCTGGTCATAAAAAATGGGTAGATAGACAGGAAAAATGGTTAAAAAATTATCAGAGAGTTAATTATAGTAAAATAAGTCAAGAAATGTTTATATCTGTATATAAAGAACTACTAAATGTTGGTTTTTTTGATAAAGTTTATTTTGCAAGACTTGATAAAAATAATAATATACACGAAAGTAAGAATAACTATGAATATAGATTGGAATTAAACAAATCATATATACTGCCGGACTTTTTTATACCTAGTCTAAATTTAATTTTAGAGTTTGATGGAACTTATTATCATAGGAACACAACCGAAAATAAGAAAAGAGAAATGATAAGAGATGAAAATATTATAAATTCGGGATATAAGCTATTACACATAAGTGAAAAAGAATATAATGAAAATAAAGAATTAACTATTTTAAAAGTGGTTAATTTTATACTAAAAACAAAACAATTGAAAAATGTTTAATTTTTTTAAAAAATTCCTAATATTTATTATTGAGAATTTAATAGAGTTAATAGAAAAATATGAATATAGAAAATTATTACTTGATGATGATGATATATCAAAAAAGATATTAAATTCAATATCACTATTTGATTTAAAAGTTAAAACTGACACCGGTTATCAATTAGTGACTGATATACATATTACACAACCATATAAATATTATATTGTTAAGACTAAAGATTTTGAATTACTATGTGCTGATAATCACATACTATTTGATAAAAACTTCAAAGAGGTATTTACAAAAGATTTGAAAATTGGTGACCTAATACAAACAGAAAATGGAAAACAAGAGGTTACTTTTTTAAGTTCCAAAAATTTTAAGACATCTATGTTTGATGTGACCGTTGACCATCCAAATCATAGGCTCTACACAAATGGTATACTATCACATAATACAATATCATCTTCTATTTTCATGTTACATAAAATATTATTTGATAATGATAAGAACATAATGATTGTAGCCAACAAAGGAGATACTGCCGTTGAGATTGTTGATAAGATTAAATCTATCTACTCGTTATTGCCTTTATTCTTAAAGCCGGGTATTAAAACTTGGAACCAAAAGTCATTAACATTTGAAAATGGGTGTAGAATTAAAACATCAGCTAGAACAAAGACTCCGGCCATAGGTTTTACTATTGACGTACTTTATTTAGATGAGTTTGCTCATATTCCTTCAAATATTATTGAACCATACTATACCGCTGCTTTTCCAACAACAGCTGCTGTTCAAAACTCAAAGATTATTATAACTTCTACTCCAAATGGTATGAACTTATTTCACAGGCTACTAACAGATGCTGAGAGACCTGAGGGAGATCCAATGAGGAATAACTATAAGCCGATGAGAGTTTACTGGTATCAAGTACCTGGTCGTTTTGTTACTTATATTAGGTTAAATCCACATAAAATGTATGAATATGGTGTGACTAAAGAAGAGATATTTGATTTGGTTAATCAGAAATGGGGTAGTCAAACAAAAGTTTTTATGGAATATAACATGGACTTATTAAAAGATGTTATTAATATCTTTAATGATGATAAATGTACAGATGATGATGTTAAAAAATTAACTTTTACAGATAAGAAGGGATTTGAAGTTCCTATTATGGCTATTGCTGAGGTTACAACTTGGAAAGAAGAAGCTATAAAAGATATTGGTGGGGAAGATGCTTTTAATCAAGAGTATGGTTTAAGATTTATTAATGCGTCTAAATCACTATTGAATGAGGTGATTATCGATGAGTTATTGAAAAATAAAAAACATTATGTACATGAGCCTATATTTGAGTTTGATAAAAAATTAAAATTTAGTTATACTGATTTAAAATGGATTGAGGATGATAATGCTTTTATCCCATTAATGAGAAAAGATTATAAAATTGTAATATCTGTCGATATATCAGAAGGTCTTGGACAAGACTACTCTATTATAAATATATTTAGGGTTTCTGAGAAACCAAAAGATTTAATAGAATTACAGAAACCATCATATAAATCAATAGTTGATTTCTTTAGGTTAGAACAAATAGGTATTTATAGAAACAACTATATTTCTGTTAAGCAGTTAGCCGAGTTACTTTATATGATAGTATTTGAATACTTAAATCCGGATAATTGTAAAGTAGTTGTTGAGTTGAATAACTATGGTAATACTCTTTTTGCTGAATTACCTCACGTTTTTGAAGGTAATAATAATTATGGCTCTTCTGTATTTGTTAGATATAAGCATAGAGCTGATGCTAATGAAGAAAAAGTAGGATTAAAAGTAGGAGAAAATAAAAATCTAATGGTTAAGGATTATCAAGATCTAATGCAAACTAAAGCGTTTGTCATTACCAATGAGGATAATATTAGAGAGATCACAACATTTGTTAAGCACACTACCTCTGCCGGTAATACAAGATATGCGGCTGATGTTGGACATGATGATACTGTAATGAGTATTGTTAATGCTACAACTGTTTTTAGTAAACATGAATTTTCTGAAATGATTGAAGACTGGTCTGTTAAGTTTGTTGATAAGGAGTATATGAACTATGTCAGAGAAACATTAAAAGGTGTTGATTATGTTGAGGGTATTGATTATGGTCAAGTTCTAAAAATAAGAAGACAACAAATGAATAGATTCAAGGCAAATAATAATGGATTTGGTGGAAATGGCACTAACTGGTTTGGTAAATAAAAAGACACATTTCTGTGTCTTTTTATTAGTTGTTTGCCTCCATCGTGGCACTTAGCCCAGCACTTCTGAGTTTATCCTTCATAGTTGTTATTGTTTCAATATCTCCGTATTTAACATCACACTTTCCGTTGTAGTGAACAATATGAGCACACTGTGTGGCTTGGTCTTGTTCATGTTTACATATCTTCATAAGACAAGTAATAACCCAATCAAATGTATTGTGATCGTCGTTATGTAAAACCAGTTTGTATGGTTTAGATAAAATTTCTTCTACTTTTGATGATGTTTTCTTTTTTGTAATTGTTTCCATCTTTTTATTTTTTATTTATTTTTTTAATAAATCTTTTATAGTAATATCTAATAATTTTTTTTAATTTCTCTATTAACAACATCGATCATTGTTATTTCACAATCAATTGTTTTTGACCATTCTTCAAATTTAACTAAGTGTTCCTGTCTGTCGTCATATAAAATAAATTCTTTTACACCAAGTTCTTCAATTTTTTCTTCAAATAGTTTAGTTTTAAAGTTGTAAGTATCACCACCCCAGTTAAGGTGAATTTCATCAAATGATAAGTTGTGATTATTTAATATAGTCTCGACATGTTTCAACATATTAGGTACTTTTTTAAGTCGACCTGTTGCTAGTATAACATAGTTATCTTGATCTGAAACAGCTTCTAAGTATTTTTTATAGACCCAAGGATTTAATTGAACATCAAAAACCTCGGGGTTAATACTCTCAGCTCTTCCCCACCAACCACCATAGGGCCAATCAGTTCCTGTTTTTTCTTTCCAAATTATCTTACCTTCTTCAGGCTTTGGGGTGTGACACAATGTGTCATCAAAGTCAAATGCTATTAGTCTTTTATAAGTCATGAATTAAGTTATTATTTTAAATATTTACAAATATATATAAAATTTATCAAATTGAAAGGTCGGTTTGTTAAAATAATATATAATTCCAAAAATAATAAGTTTTTATGAAATTAGATATTAAATCAATTTTGATATTAATCTTACTTGGATTGACACTTTTATTTGGTTTCAAATGGTTTTTTTCAGGTGATAAAGAATCAAAAGAAAGAGTCAAACAATTGGAGCAACAATTCAAAGAGTTAGAGTCTCAAAAGAAAGCAGTTGATTTGGAAATAATAGCTTGGAGACAAAAATCTGATAGTCTTAAACAGTTAGGTATTAGATTACAATCTGAAGTAATTAAACAAGAATCTTTAACTAAAAGGGCTGAAGCTGAGGCTATAAAGTCTAAAGCTATCTTAGATAAATTGAGAGGGGATTTAGCAGAAACTCAAAATAAAATTAAACAAATTAAGAATAATCCGCCTAATAGAACAGGAAATGACCTTTTAGAATCATTAAAAAATAAAACAATACATTAATATGAAAAAGTTTTTATCACTTATAGCTTGTTTTTTGTTGAGTTTAAGTACTTATTCACAATACTCAAAAGCTAAAATAGATTATCCAAAATTTGAAACAGACTCAAATGGTCAAAAGGTTATTGTAATGACCATTGAACAAGCTCAGTCACTTGATAACGCTACTGATCTATTGGTACTTTTAGAAAAACAAAGTACTCAAATTGGTAAATATGATTCAGTCTGTATTAAAGTTATCAATGATAAAGAACAAGTAATTGCTTCTCATAAATTAGAAATTGATAAATTAAAAGAGATTTTGAATAATAAAGACCAACAAATTAAATCATTACAAGATGAGTTTGAATCACAGCTTAAAAAATTTATACTTTTAGAAGAACAAGTTGATAATAGACAACAGGTTATTGATGAAAAGAATTTACAAATAAGAAAAATTAAAACTAAAATGGTATTTGGAGGTCTCGGTGGGGGCGTTGCAATAATAGGGTTGTTGATAGTATTATTAATGACTCATTAAATGATAAAAAATGAGTTTTAATACTTAATATATAATCTAACTAATTTAAAACAAACTTCACAATAATGTGATTTAGGAGTTCTACTTTCCTGTCTGTCGCATCTTTTACAAACCATAGATTATATACCTACACAAGATCACATAGAAATAATAAAGATAAGAGAAATAAAGTAAGCTCTGATTATAAATGTAAAAATAGATCTAAAATATCAGAATATAACAAAAAGTATAGAGAGTTAAATAAAAAAATATTAATCGAAAAGAGAAAAATAAAAAGAAATATTAATAGAGACATTCTGAATAAATATTCAGAAAATTGGAGGTCTAATAATAAAGATAAGGTTAGTGAATATAATAAAAAACACACACCTTTATATAATAAAAAACACCCATGGAAAAAAGCAATTAGAACAGTACTAAGAAATACTCTGAAAAGAATAGGTACTAAGAAAGAAAACTATACCGAAGAAATTTCTGGATATTCTGCTATAGATTTAAAAATACATTTAGAATCTTTATTTGTAGATGAAATGTGTTGGGATAACTATGGAGATTGGCATATAGACCATATAATACCAGTATCTTATTTTGATGAGAACACACCAGTTTCAGTAATTAATGCTCTATCAAACTTACAACCTCTTTGGAAATTAGACAATTTATCAAAAGGTAAAAAATTGATTATAAAAACATAATATATACCTTATAAAAATTAAAAATTAAAAATGAGACACATTAGACAATTTGAAAGCTTTAGAATTTCTAAAAGAAGAGAGGAAATCATTAAAGAATCGGTTCTTCAAGTAAACGATATTTACAAAGTAAAGACTATGATTGATATTCCCCAATCTTTAATTAACTCATATGTTAAGAAGGTTCGTGATACTACGGGTAAAAACCTACGCACGTTCTTTGGTGATGTCGATATTGCTGAAGAGATTGTAAAGTTTATTAATATGGATAACTTAAATGTTGATAAAATTCCCGGGGGTGCTTTAATGGGTGGAGGTCAATCACAAACTCAAACACAGCCTCAGGCTCAATCTCAGGTTCAAGTAGAAGCTCAGCCACAAGCTCAAACTCAAGGACAAGCTCAAG
>Ga0114963_10003087_pt1 | contig 11349 bp, 10 predicted proteins | sample C_131016_EF_Meta_FD_87019 | JGI IMG/M metagenome (GOLD analysis project Ga0114963, IMG submission 87019) | Freshwater microbial communities from Lake Croche, Canada to study carbon cycling - C_131016_EF_MetaG | ecosystem: Environmental > Aquatic > Freshwater > Lake | place: Lake Croche, Canada...
GCCAATGCCGTGGCGGTGGCGGCCAGTGTGGGCCGGGCGATGGATGAGCTGAAGGGCCGCTTCCCGGAAGGCGTTGATTACCGTGTGTTTTATGACACTTCGACCTTCGTCTCCGACACCATCAAGGAGGTGCTGAAGACGGTGGTGGAGGCCTTCGTCCTTGTCGTGATCGTGGTCTATCTGTTTCTGGGCAGTTTCCGCGCCACCATTGTGCCCGCCATCGCCGTGCCGGTCTCGCTGATCGGCACCTTTGCGGTGATGCTGGCCATTGGTTTTTCCGCCAATACGATCTCGCTGCTGGCCATGGTGCTGGCCATTGGCATTGTCGTCGATGACGCGATTGTGGTGGTGGAGAATGTCGAGCGGGTGATGGAGGAGCAGCCGGAGCTTTCGCCGGCTGACGCCACCAAAAAGGCCATGGGGGAGATTACCGGGCCGATCATTGCCATCACCATGGTGCTGCTCTCGGTCTTTGTGCCGGTGGCCTTTATCCCGGGGGTGGCGGGGGTGCTGTTCCGCGAATTCGCGGTGACGATCATCGTCGCCATGATCATCTCGGCGATCAATGCGCTCACGCTCTCGCCAGCGCTGTGTGCGATTCTGTTGACCCATTCGGGGCCGAAGCGGGGCCCGATCAAATATGTGCTCAAGGCGATTGACGGCGCGCGGGACGGCTATGCCCGGATTGTCGGCAAGCTGGTGCGGGTGGCGGTGCTGGCCATTCCCATCACTGCGGTGATCGGCTTTGGCATTTACGCGGCGGGGTCGCGCACACCGCAAGGCTTCCTGCCGCAGGAGGATCAGGGCGCGTTCTTCGTGCAGTTGCAATTGCCGCAGGGGGCCTCGGTGGGGCGCACCCGCGCGGTGGTGGAGCAGGTGGAGGCGATTCTCCGGCAGAATCCGGCGATTGAGAATACCCTGGCCATTGTTGGCTTCTCGCTGATCGATGGCGGGGCGCAATCCAACGCGGCCTTCATGGTGGCGCGGATGAAGCCCTTTGCTGACCGCACAAGGGTGCAGGACAGTGTCTTTACCGCCATCGGGCGGGTGTTTGGCGCGGCGCAGGGGATTCGCACGGCCAATGTCTTCGCCTTCAATATTCCGCCGATCATTGGCTTGGGCACTGGCGGCGGCTTTGAATACCAGTTGCAGGATCTCGAGGGGCGGGACCCGGTGGAAATGGGCGGCGCCATGCTGGGGGTGATGATTGCCGCCAATCAGGACCCCAGGCTGCGCGGGGTATTCTCCACCTTCTCGCCCACCACACCCTCACTCTATCTCGATGTGGATCGCGACAAGGCGCAGGCGCTGGGGGTTCGCATCTCTGATATTTTCACCGCCTTGCAGGCCACTTTGGGCGGTTTTTATGTCAATGATCTCAATCTGTTTGGCCGGACCTGGCAGGTCAATATTCAGGCCGAGGCGCGCGATCGCGACGAAATCTCGGATATCTGGCGCATTCGCGTGCGCAGCCAGACCGGGCAGATGGTGCCGCTGCGGGCCTTCGCCGATGTGCGGGTGGTGCTGGGGGCGCAGACCATCAGCCGCTACAACAACAACCGCACCGTTCTGCTCAATGGCTCGCCATCGCCTGGCACCTCCACGGGCGATGCGCTGCTGGCGATGGAGCAGCTCTCCGCCCGCGTGCTGCCGCCCGGTTACAGTTTTGAATGGACCGGCACGGCATTCCAGGAAAAGCAGGCGGCGGGGCGGACCAGCGTGTTGATCGCGCTCGCCCTGCTCTTTGCCTATCTCTTTCTGGTGGGGTTGTATGAGAGTTGGACCATACCCATCCCGGTGCTGCTTTCGGTGGCGGCGGGCGGGCTGGGCTCGTTTGGGGCTTTGCTGCTCGCCGGCAAGGCGCTCGACGTCTATGCCCAGATCGGCCTTGTTGTGCTGATCGCGCTGGCGGCCAAGAACGGGATTCTGATCGTGGAATTCGCCAAGGAGCAGCGCGAGAGGGGCATGCCCCTGCGTGAGGCTGCCGTGCTGGGCGCCAGAATGCGCTTCCGCGCGGTGATGATGACCTCCATCGCTTTTATTCTGGGCCTGGCACCGCTGGTCTGGGCCGAAGGTGCTGCGGCTTTATCGCGCCAGGCGGTGGGCACCCCGGTCTTTGGCGGCATGATTGCCGCCGCGGCGGTTGGTATCTTCATGATTCCAATGCTGTATGTGACGTTTCAGGGCCTGCGCGAGACCATCAAGGGCTGGTTCAGGCGCAAGCCTCGGGCGCCGCATCCGCCTGCGGTACAGCCGGCCGCGTAACGCCGCGGCATGGAAGGGGCAGATTGCCCCTTTCCGAAATGCCGCTTCACCCCCATCCTCTCTGCAAAGCAACGGAGCGTCACCCATGGCAAAATTCGGCCTTAGCCAATCCATCCGCCGCGTCGAGGATCCACGCCTGCTCAAAGGCGATGGTCGCTACACCGGCGATATCAGCCTGCCGGGCCAGACCCAGGCCTATGTCCTGCGCAGCCCGCATGCGCATGCCGCGATCACCGCCATCGACACATCGGCCGCCAAGGCCATGCCGGGCGTGCTGGCGGTGATCACCGGGGCCGATCTGCTCGCCATGGGCGTGGGCGAGGTGCCCTGCGTCATCCCGCTGAAGAATGCCGATGGCAGCCCGCGCGGCAACACCCCGCGCCTGCCCCTGGCCACCGATACCGTGCGCCATGTGGGTGACCCGGTGGCCTTCATCGTGGCCGAAAGCACCGAGCAGGCGCGCGACGCCGCCGAGGCCATCGTGATCGACTACAGCACCCTGCCGAGCACGACCGACCTGGCCACCGCGACCGATGCCGGCGCGCCGCCGGTCTGGGCCAGCGTGCCGAGCAACACCGTCTTCGACTGGGAGGCCGGCGATAAGGCCGCAACCGACGCCCTCTTCGCCAAGGCCGCGCATGTCACCAAGCTGACGGTGGTGAACAACCGCGTGGTCGTGGCCTCGATGGAGGGCCGGGCCTGCACTGCCGAATATGACGCGGCGGCCGAGAAGTTTACCCTCTATGCCGGCACGCAGGGCTCCTGGCTGGTGAAGAACCTGCTGGCCGGCAATGTGCTGAAGGTGGCGCCCGAGAAGGTGCGCGTGGTCACCCCCGATGTCGGCGGCGGCTTTGGCATGAAGCTTTACCTCTATGCCGAATACGCGCTCTGCGCGATCGCGGCGCGGCAGGTGGGCCGGCCGGTGCGCTGGGCGGCGGAACGGACCGAGGCCTTCCTCTCCGACACCCATGGGCGCGACAACATCACCCTTGGCGAATTGGCGCTGGATGCGGGGGGCAAGTTCCTGGCCCTGCGCACGAAGAACTACGCCAATATGGGGGCCTATCTCTCCACCTTCGCGCCCTTCATTCCGACAGGTGCGGGCACCAAGGTGCTGGCGAGCATTTATGGCTTCCAGGGCATCCACGCCCATGTGATTGGCGTGCTGACCAATACGGTGCCGGTGGATGCCTATCGCGGTGCCGGCCGGCCGGAGAGCAATTATCTCGTCGAACGGCTGATCGACACCGCGGCGGGCGAGATGGGCATTGACCGGATTGAATTGCGTCGGCGCAATATCGTGCCGTCCTCCTCGATGCCCTTCACCACTGCCATTGGCCAGCGTTACGACAGTGGCGAGTTTGAGACGATCATGGATGCCGCGCTGACCAAGATCGACTGGGCCGGTTTCCCGGCGCGGCAGGCGGCGGCGGCCCGGAAGGGCATGAAGCGCGGCATCGGCCTCGCCTATTACCTGGAGGCCACCGGCGGCGGGCCGAGCGAAAGGGCCGAGGTGCGCTTCACCCAGGATGGTTTTGCCGAGGTCTGGGTGGGCACCCAATCGACCGGCCAGGGGCATGAAACCGCCTATGCCATGCTGACCAGCCATGAGCTGGGCATTCCCATGGAAAAAATCCGCATCATGCAGGGCGATACCGACCAGGTGCCGACCGGCGGCGGCACTGGCGGCGCGCGCAGCCTTTACTCTGAGGGCACGGCCATTCTCGCCACCACCGCGACCGTCGTGGAGAAGGGCCGTCAGGCCGCCTCTGAGGTGCTGGAGACGGCGGTGGTTGATATCGAGTTCGAGAAGGGCCGCTTCTCGGTGACCGGCACTGATCGTGGCATTGATATCCTCGCCCTGGCGCTGCGGCAGAAGGAGCGGGCCGCGGCCGGCGAGGCGGCGACGCTGCTCGACGCCGCCGAGGTGGCCGATATTCCCGCCCACACCTTCCCCAATGGCTGCCACGTGGCCGAGGTTGAGGTGGATCCGGAGACCGGCATCATCTCCATCCCGCGCTATATCGTGATGGATGATGTGGGCCATGCGCTGAACCCGCTGATCGTCCGTGGCCAGGTGCATGGTGGCGTGGCGCAGGGTGTGGGCCAGGCCTTCTTCGAGCGCACCTCCTATGATGAGGCCTCGGGCCAGTTGCTCAGCGCCTCCTTCATGGATTACGCCCTGCCCCGCGCCGATGACCTGCCGGATATCGAGGTGGATTTCATCGAGGTGCTTTGCGAGACCAACCCGCTGGGCGTGAAGGGTGCCGGTGAGGCCGGCGCGGTGGGCTCGCCGCCTGCCGTCATCAATGCGCTGATCCATGCCCTGGCGGTGAAGAGCATCGACATGCCGGCCACGCCCGAGGTGGTGTGGAAAGCCCTGGCGGGAGCTGCTTGATGCAGACCGCGCTGACCATTCTGCTCGTCACGGCCATGATTGGCACGCTTGTCGTGCTGGCCCTGGGCGTGGTGCAGATGGTGCGCGGGGATACCAATGGTAAGCGCTCCAACGCGCTGATGCAGTATCGCGTGCTGTTCCAGGGGCTGGCGATTGCCCTGTTCCTGGGGCTCGCGCTGCTACTGAAAAGCTAGGCCGCGCGACCGCATCCGGGCCAGCACCCAGCCGGCCCAGAGCAATTGGACGGCCAGGGCTGGCAGCAACACCGCGGGCTTCCAGGCTGGGGACAGATGGATGAATACCGCCGCCAGCACGGCGTGGAAGACGGTGAAGCCGGCATGGATGGCGGCGACATGGGCGGGTTCAACACCGGCCCGGACGGCCATCTGGTAGAGATGCGTGCGATGCGGGCTGCTCACCCGCTCACCGGCCAGGGCCCGGCGCAGCAGGGTGAAGCCGGCATCAAACAGCAAACCCAGCAGCAAGAGCGGCACGATCAGGAAACTGATCTGCGTCGCGTCAAACCGCGCCGCCGCCACCGCCAGCACCGCCATCACGAAGCCGGCGAATTGGCTGCCGACATCGCCCATGAAAATACGCGCCGGCGCCAGGTTGAAGGGCAGAAAGCCGAGAAAACCGGCGGCCAGAAACAGCGATGCGGCATAGACGAACCAGGCGCCCTCACTGGCCGAGATCAGCGCCAGGGCGAGGGAGGCCACCAGCATCACCGAGGCCACCAGCGCATCGCTGCCATCCATGAAATTCACCGCATTGGTGCAGCCCAGAATCCAGAACAGCGTCAGGCCCACGCCGAACCAGCCCAGCTGCACCTCGCCCAGGACCGGCACCGCCAGGCGCTCCAGCACCAGGCCCGAGGCCACGGCCACGACGGCGGCCGCGCCTTGCGCCGCCAGTTTGACCACGAAGCGAAAATCCCGCGCATCATCGGCCAGCGCCACCCCGGCCATGGCGAGCGCGGCCAGGATGACACCCAGAAACTGCACGGGCACCAGCCGGGCGATATCGGCAATGCTGAAGAGCACCAGCATGCCGATCATGAAGGCCACCACCACCCCCACACCGCCGCCTTTGGGCGTGGGATGCAAATGCGCCTTGCGGGCATCGGGGTGGTCCAGAATGGGAAAGCGGATCATCAGGGCCACGCAGCCAGCGGAGACCAGGGCGAGGAAAAGCGCGAAACCCAGATGGGTGAGAATGGCTGATAACTGCATTGATCGCCGCTATGGCCCGCGCGCCGGTCCCATGCAACCTCAGGGCCCGGCGTTCAGCCCGGCCCGCAGCCGCTGCCCCTCGGCGCTGGCGGGATCGATCAGCCCCTCGCGCAGAAAGAGGTCGATCAGCACGAGGTTGACGTTGAATTTTACCGTCTCTGTCTCGCGCACCGCCTCCAGCAGGCGCGCGGCGGGCCAGAGTTCGAAGGCTTCAACCTCATCATCATTTGGCCGGGGCACAAAATCTTCTGGCAGATCAATGTCATAGACGTGGAGGACATCGCGCCGCAGCCCCTCGGGCAAAGTGAGGATATAGCTGATACGGCCGGTGCGGCGGGCCTGGGCGGCGATGGCGGCGGGCATGCCGGCCTCCTCATCCGCTTCCTTGATCAGGCATTGCTCGGGCGTCAGCCCGGCCGGGATGCCGCCGGCCACCACATTGTCGACCTGGCCCGGCGCCACCGCCTTGTCACGCGCACGAATGCCGACCCAGACATGCAGCCCATCGGCCCGGCGCACCAGGCCATTGAGATGCACCCCCTGGCCGATCACACCGAAAGCGGGGATGGCGCCACGGTCCAGCGTCGCCAGGCTGGGGCCTTCGGCGGTGGCGCGGACATCGAAAGGCTCGCCCCGCGAGCGCAGCCCCAGGGCGCGGCACAATGCCTCCAGCGCGGCGCTGCGGGCGGTGGGGCTGCGATGGCGGGCGGCCAGAGCCACGCCATTCGCATCGAAATGCACATCCCGCGGGTGGAAGGTCAGCGCCTGGGCCAGTTCCGCTGCCACCCAGCCCACCTGCTGCTCGCCCACGCGAAACGGCAGCAGATGCGCTGGCGATGGGGTGTTGTTGCAGGCCTCGATATGCCGGTGAAGATCGCTCATGCAGCCTTATCGGGCGGCTTGGTGGGAAAACTCAATCCCGCCTGACGGGAAGGCTGGCCTCGCGCATCACGGGCGCGGCGCCGGCACCGGGCTCCGGCGCTGTGGCCGGCACGGGGGTGATGCTCAGCCAGGTGGCGAGCAGGGTCGGCCAAAGGCCGCTGGTGCTGACCATGAAGTCTCTCCCGCCGGATTGCAGGCGGAGTTGGCCAGCTGGGTGTGGCGGGAGAATGGCTGAAACATGTCCAAGTGTATCAGCCGCCTCGCGCGCCGGTCTCGCGCAGAATTGGCAGCCAGCGCGCCTGCTCGGCGGCGATGAAATGGGCGAGATCGGTGTTCACCACCTGCACCCCCACCTCGGCATAGCGGCGCAGCAGCGCGGGGTCTGCCAATGCGGCGGCGGCGGCGGCGCGCAGCCGGGCCAATTCGCCGGCCGGCGTGGCAGCGGGGGCATAGAGCGCCTGCCAGGATGAGGCGTCGTAACCGGCGAGGCCGATCTCGGCGAAGGCCGGCAATTCAGGCAGCAGCGCCGAACGTGCGGCGGTGGTGACGGCGAGGGCGCGCAATTGCCCGGTCGCGGCCAGCGGCGCCAGCAGGGTTTGGCTGTCCAGCATGAAATCGACGCGGCCGGCGACAAGATCCGTCACCGCCTGGGGGGTGCCGCGATAGGGCACGACCTCGAAATCCACGCCTGCGAGCTTTTTGAGCAATTCGCCGGCGAGGTGTGAGGCTGCGCCCACCCCGGTGGTGGCAAACCGCGCCTGGCCGGGCCGGGCGCGCAGCCAGTCCAGAAATGCGCCGGCATCGCGCGCCGGATTGGCGGGATGCACCACCAGAACGAAAGGCTGCTGGCCGAGCAGCGCGATGGGCGCGAAATCCGCCACCGGGTCCACCCCGGCATCGGGGTAAAGCGCTGGAATCACCGCATGCGCCGCACCGGAGAGCAGCAGGGTTGAGCCATCAGCCGGGGCCCGGGCCACGCTGCGGGCACCGATCACGCTGCCGGCACCGGGCTGGTTCTCCACCACCATGGTCTGACCCAGGAGGCGGCCCATTGGCTCGGCGACGATGCGCGCCACCACATCGATGATGCCGCCGGCACCAAAGGGCACCACCACGCGAATGGGGCGACCAGATTGGGCCGCGGCGATGCTGGGAACCAGGGCAAGCAGGTGGCGGCGGTGCATTCTTCACTCCATGCGGATATTGCTGGCGCGGATGATGGCGGCGTAGCGCTCGGCATCCTCGCGCAGCAATCTGGCAGCATCGGCCTGGGTTCCGCCACCCGGGATGAAGCCGGCATCGCGCACCCGGCCGCGCAAGATGCTGTCAGACAGGGCATGATTGACGCTGGCCACCAGCCTTTCGGTCACCGCCTCGGGCGTGCCGGGTGGCGCCATCAGCATATACCAGACATTGGCATTGAAGCTGGGGAAGCCACTTTCCGCGACAGAGGGAATCTGGGGCAGCCAGGGCGTACGCTCGGGCATGGTGGTGGCCAGGGCGCGCACCCGCCCGGCGCGGATATGGTTGAGGTAGGTCGGCAAGGTGTCGATGGCGATGTCGATGCGGCCGGCCAGGATTTCCGTCACCGCCTGGCCGGTGCCGCGGAAGGGGATATGCACCATGCGCAGCCCCGCCTCGGCGGAGAGCAACTCGGCCGCCAGATGCTGCTGGGTGGCCACGCCCGAGGAGGAATAGTTCAGCCGGCCCGGATTGGCCCGGGCATGGGCGATGAAGCCGGCAAAATCCCGCGCCGGGGAATTCTCCGGCACCACCGCCACCAGAGGCACTGTGCCACAGAGCACGACGGGGAGTTGGTCGGCATAGATATCGAAGGGCGGCGGGTTCATCTGCGGCGGCACGACGGCCGAGGCGCTGACGGTGGTGATGCCCAGCGTATAGCCATCCGGCCGGGCCCGGCCGACCGCAGCGGCGGCCAGGGTGCCAGAGGCGCCGGGCCGGCTCTCGATGGTCAGGGGCTGGCCCAACTCCTCCTGCATGGCAGGCTGCAGGGCGCGGGCGATGATGTCCGTGCCGCCGCCCGGCGCGAAGCCGATCAGCACATTGATCGGCCGGGTGGGCCAGGCCTGGGCATGGGCTGGGGCGGCCAGCAGCGCTGGCGCGGCCAGGATGACACGGCGGTTCAGCATGGCGATCCTCACTCTTGTTGTTGCGCGCAGCTTCGCGCGGGGTGACATCGCGGTAAAGAACCCGCTTCAGCGCGTCGAATAGTGTAACAGCCGATGCGAAGCGCCACGGGGCTGCCTATCTTGCGCCACAGGCGGGCCATGAAAGCCCTGCAAGGTGAGACGATGACACAGACCACATCCATCCTGGCTTTGGCCGGCGCTGCCCTCGCATTGACGGCCTGTGCCACGCCGCCTCCTGCCGGCCCGGCCGTGCTGGCCCTGCCGCCCAAGGGCGGGGACTATGCCCTGTTCCAGCAGCAGGATGCCGCCTGCCGGCAGAATGCCTCGGCCAGCATAGGATATGGCAACCCGCAGGTGGCGGCGAACCAGGCCGCTGCGGGCACCGTGGCGCTGGGCACATTGGCCGGGGCGGGGATCGGCGCGGCCATAGGCGCGGCTGGTGGCAATGTGGGCGCGGGAGCTGCCATCGGCGCGGGCGCCGGCGCCCTGGCCAGCGGCGGCGCGGCGGCGAATGCGGCGGCGGCCTCAGGCTATGGCACGCAACAACAATATGACATCACCTATTCCCAATGCATGACCGCGGCGGGCAATGAGGTGCAGCCCTATGGCACGGCCCCGCCTATGGGTGTGGGCTATGCCGTGCCCTACGCCTATCCCGCCCCTTACGCCTATCCTGCGCCTTACCCGTATTATGGCGGGGGGGTGTATCTCGGCGTGGGGCCGCGCTGGGGTGGGTATTACGGCGGATACCGCGGCGGATACTATCGATGGCGGTAGGAACGGGCGGCACCGCTGACTGAGAGGGGCTGAAATGCCCGCTTTCGTCAGAGACCAATCCGCATTCGGGTGATACCCCAAACAATCGCAGCGGAGAGCGCGAGGAGTGCCAAGCCGCGCGCCGGGCTGGCCATGCGTGGCGCCGGGATATTGGCCGGAAGCTTCTTTTCGCCATGGATCATCGGGCCGAGCAGGTCATGGCTCTTGGAGACGAAATACACCCCCACCGCCACCACATGCGCCACGATGACTCCCAGCAGCCAATAGAAATTCTTCACATGGATGGTGGAGGCGAGATCGACCCATTCCTCGGAGACAAGCCGCGACAGAGGCCCGCGGGTAAAGACCTGATCATAGGTGAAGAGCCCGGACGTTGCCTGGGTCAGCAGCAGCACCAGGAGGAGCACCACCATCCAGCCGCCGGCAGGGTTGTGGGACACCTCGGTGTCTGGCTCACGGCGGCCGAGCCGGGCCAATTGCCGCCATGCCGCGCCGGGCCAGGCGAGAAATGTTGCGAAGCGGGCGGTATCGCTGCCGAAGACACCCCAGAGCAGGCGAAAGATCAAAAGGGTGAGAATCGCGTAGCCCGAGAGCATGTGCCAGTCCATTTTTTGTGACTTGGCCGTGCCGAAAGAGACCAGCATGAGCACCAGGATGAGCCAGTGGTTCATCCTGACCCAGCCATCCCAAACCTTCACATAGTGGAATTGCATGCTCGCCCCTGCGCTTGTGGATGCAAGGCAGCATGTCGCTGCGCTGGGTTCAATATGCCATTCCACCACACGGGCAGCCGGGGCAGAATGGCGGCATGTTTGATGATCCACGCCTTCTTGCCTGTCTGGCGGCTGCGCTGCTCACCCTGGCGGGGGCGGGGCTGGCGCGTTTTGCGGCATTGCCGCGGCTGGGGGCGGCGGCGCTGCCATTGGCCATTGTTCTGGGCTTCACCCTGATCATTGGCGGCGTGCAGGCCAGCCCGAGGCAATTGGGCGAGCGGCTGCCCATGCTGGCGCTTATGCTCCTGGGGCCGGCCCTGCTGGCGGCTTGGCGGCCGCGGGCGGCGCTGGGCTGGGTCATGCTGGCGGTGGCGGCGCTTCTGGCCGGCTGGTGGATGAGTGGTGGCGCCCTTTATGGCCCTGATCTTGGCCGGGCGCTGCCGGTTTTGCTGCTGGTGGCATTGGGTGCCGGGCTGACCGGCCTGGGGATGCGCAGCGCTTGGCAGGGTGCGATCCTGCCACTTGGCCTGACCGCGATGCTGCTGCAGGCGGCGCCGCCGGGGCCATGGGCGGAGTTGGCGCTGGTCATTGGCGCGGCCGGGCTGGCCAGCCTGGCTTATGGCCGCAGCCTGCCCATGGCCGGCTGGCTGGCGCTGGGCCCGGCCATGGCGGCGCTGGCGGCGGGCCCGGTGATCGCGCTGGGGCGGCCGCAGGACTGGGCGCTGGCGCTGAGCCTGGCCGCGGCAGCGGCGGTGGCGGCAGCGCCACTGCCGCCGCTGGCACGCTTGGGCCTTGCCATCGCCATGACGCTGACTGCGGCGCTCGCATTTGGTGTGATGTGAGGGCGCGTGCCGTCCCGCTCGGCGAGAAAAGATCACAGCATCACGGCCGCAACCAACTTGCCGCCCCGGGGTGAAGAGAGGATAAACCGC
>Ga0114963_10003089_pt1 | contig 11346 bp, 7 predicted proteins | sample C_131016_EF_Meta_FD_87019 | JGI IMG/M metagenome (GOLD analysis project Ga0114963, IMG submission 87019) | Freshwater microbial communities from Lake Croche, Canada to study carbon cycling - C_131016_EF_MetaG | ecosystem: Environmental > Aquatic > Freshwater > Lake | place: Lake Croche, Canada...
AAGAAGACTATTTATTTTTTCATAATCTTGCCGAATCTTTCTAATTTCTTGCTGCCAGCGAAATTCTAATGGAGATTCTCCCAAATTGATCAGTCCTTTTTCTAGCAATTGCCAGCGCAAATTACGCTTAATTAAGTTTAATTTTGCTGGTTTTTTAACTACAAATTGATAATTCTCGGCTATTGAATTTTCACCCTCAGTCTCAAAAAGTTTTTGCATACTCTCTAGAGCAGAGATTCTCAGAAAAGGTGTAGGTCTTGGCAAAAGGAAAGCTCCTTGATCTGATAATTGCAATACCCAATAGTTGCCCTGAGCATTTCTCTCTAATATAGAGCTATCATTGTTTGTACTCAGGGCTACCTTTTTACAAATTGGCTCAAGTACTTGCGATGATTCATGATAGATATCTAATATTTTATTTAGGGGTAAATTTAGAAGATATTCAGATTCTTTTTGAAAATTATCCTGAATATAGCTGTTAGCCCTGATGGCATTTTGATTGTCTTGGACTTGAGATATGAGTTCTTCGAGATTGTCGATATTCTGGTCAAGTAGCTCAATTTTTTCCTCAATTTGAAATAAGCTCTCTAAAACTTTTGGCTCCAATTTTTGTAGCTCAGCCGAAATTCTACTGAGCTGATATTTGAGAAGATTTATAGACTTTGCGTTTTCATCAGATGCTTTTTTATTAGAGCTAAAGCGTCTAGATGCAATTATAAAGAAAATCAAAGGACCAAAGGTCCAAAATAATTGTAGTAAAATCGATGCTGTTGTCATATGTTTTTAAGCTATTGCCTAGAGATCTGGCCGGGCTGTTCAATTTCCCATAATCTAGATCCTATCTCTCTGATTTTGGCCGGTTTAACGAGGATGATTTCGCCTAAACCAGAATCAATATCAAAAAGCCCAGGATATTGTTCTAAATTTTTTAAGATTCTGGGCAGATTAATAGAAGCAGCATTGGGTATCAACCAATTTTCTCCATCAATTTCAACTTTTAGATAAGCGCAATTGAAATTATCAGAAGAAAATTCTAATTCAATAATTGGAGTAAATCCAGTATCTCTTTCTCCCTCTTTTGTACGCCTAGTCAAATCAAGTGCTTCAAAAATATTATTGTTTTTGAAATAATCAGAGTTTTTTTGATTGAAATTAGTGATTATCTCACCAATGAGTTTAGATGATAAATCTTCTTGAGTATTGATTTCTAAAGTAGATGATTCTGATCCAAATTGATTTGAGCGAAATAACATTTCTCCTATTGGTTTATGTTCATACTTAATTCGATTTAGTTCATGATTTACCTTGTAGTTTAGCTCTTGAACTTCTTTAGAATATTTGAGATTTGCTGATTTAATATCTTGTATTTGCTGTTTTAGTTCTGATGTTTTATTGTAAATTGTGCCACTTTCAATAGTGGCTTGATTTTTGATTTTTTTAATATCACTTCTTAATTCACGAAAATCTTCTTTAAGTGCTCTTAAACGTCGTAAGGTATAGATTAATAAGGCTATAGCACTAATACTTCCAACAGTGCCAATACTTCCTAAAATCAATGGTAGTTGTTCTTTCACGGATATTTCCTCTATTTAATTTTTGCCCATTGTTCAGCCAAAACACCAACTAGGCAGCGCAGGGCAATTAAAAAAGGTGGCTCTGGTTCAAACTCAGCTACGCTCACTTTTTTTCTAAGACAAGCTTGAGTAACCTTGGTTTGTAACAATGTCTTAAGATCTTCCGTCATTTTAAATTGTCCCCCTTTATCAAAATTGCGCAAAGGATCTATTTCTTGAATTTTTTCAGCAGTAATGATTGCATTGAAGTTATCAATATAGCTAGTTAATTCATTGAACGAGCTAATGCTAAACTCTTCAATTTTTTCCCAGTTTTCTAGTAATTCCAGTCTCTCTTGTGGTTCAAATTTCTGACCATTTATTACACATTGTTCTGCTAAAAAGGGATAGCCTATTTCTTTTTGTGCTAAACCCTTTAATTTTTCTCCATCACCTCTGACTACTAGTCCACCGCAAGCTTCTTGCTTGGGTGAAGGTGAAAGTGTTAAATTGTCGGGATTGGCCTTCAACAAAGAAGCTTTGGTCAATATTTCTTCTAAAAGTTGGTTGATTTCTGAGTTTTGGCTATAACTACCGTTGGTAGTCAACCAATCCAGAAAACGAGATCCATTGCCACCAATAAAAACTGAGGTGACATAATCCTGATTTAACAGCCCATCTTGATGAAGGTATTTTTGAATCAAACCCAGGTAGTGATAGAGTCCCCCAAAGGAGAAAGCCAGTAAGGTTCGAAATTCTTTATTGCGTTTTTTATCATAGTTGATTGCATATCCACCAGAGAGAATCTCTTTAGCATTTGAGCGCAAATAAATATCTAAAGCAGAATCAAAATTTGCTATATTTGATAAATTTCTTCTCAAAGCATTAACTGTATCAGCGCTCAAACCAAAAATATCTCCTACATAGGCAAGATTGGGCTTGAGAATTTGATGAAACATATTTCTACCAGCGTAGGGAACGGATGCTTGGTGGATTAGTTGGTTTTCTTGCCAAATTGAGATATCAGAGGTTCCTCCACCTATATCTACGCAGGTTGTATGTACCAAATTTTTGCCTAAAATATCGGCAAAATACTGAGCAAAGGCAATAGATTCAGTTCTTACCGTTTCTGATTTTATGGCTGGATTTTGCTGGTTTTGGCCTGATATATCTACAAGTAGAGGCAGAATATCATCCCAACTGCCTATATATCTATTTTGTTCCAACTTAGAAAAAGCAGAAGGATAAGAAATAGCCCATTCAATTGTATGAACATCCTCTAAGGCTGCTTGGGCTGCAATCAATCGTGCTAATTGTGCAAGAAATGGCCGCTGGTACTCTACTTGTTGCCATTTGATATTAGTTTTTATGTGCTCAGCAGAGAGTTCACCGGCAACACCGGGAGGAAAATAAATTCGAGCATTGGTAATAGGCTCAGGAATTTTTTCACTGGTTTGTTGCCATCCTCTGCTTGTCAATATAGTTGATAGGGGTGGATTATCTCCTCTGGGCAGAAAACCATCAGCTACAAAAAACTCACGATAAATCCGAATTTCTTCACCTTCCAATGTTCTGGTGATTTTTAGTAAATTGGGCTCTAGAGTTAACTTTTCTGGCTGCCCATTGCCCTTGCGAACATATACATTAGTAAAAGAGGTACCAAAATCTACTCCGACTGTCCAAGTTGTAGCTCCACTATGTTGTACCTTCGGAATAATCAAAGGTAGCAGCCCCAAAAACTTGGCATTATCATCAATAGCGCAGAGAATGTCTGGAAAAACAGTGCACTTCCAATATTGGTAATATTCTTGACCTGATTTGCAAAGTGATTGAATAGCATTGTTGGTAGGCTCTTCTATCCCAAAAGCAAATTCTCCTGAATTATTAGATGATTCGACAAAAACAAAATACTCTTTCCATTTAGCTGGTGGAACATTGGGCCAAAGGGCAATAATGGGAAATTGTTTTTTAATTTCATTTTCTGCTCTGAGGGGAAAGTCTTTAAATACTGAATAATTGACCGGTTGATTCCCATCGCCAGTTAATTTCAAAGTTAAGGTGATCCGGATCCCTTGTCCCTCATTGGTATTGACAGAGGAGATTTCTACTTGTTTTTCTAGATCTTCGCTGTGGAAATACTCTTTCAATCTGGCATCTAAGGGCAGCAATATAGTTAGATTATCTATATTTAACTTGCGATCTAACCAAGTACCAGGCAATGCTCCTTTGGTGCGCAGGTAATAGAGCTCATCAGTAAAGAGATTGCCAGAAGATAAAAACAAGGCATTTTCATTGGTGTGTAAATAGGGATCAAAATTTAACAAACTAGAAGAGCCGATTACATTAATTTCATGGATGTTGCGATTGAGTATTCTTGGTAATTGGTCAGGGTCAATGATATAGAGAGGTTTGCTTGGGGTTAAACCGCTCGAATGAATAACCTTGACATTTGATTGTTGGGCGACTGCCTTAACTGGAATTAAAGCCCCCAGTGGAGATGGTGTTAAATTTTGACCATAAGGGATTGGTTGACCAGATGGCTCAAAATTTCCCTCTTCTGTTACGGATAAATTCCGCCAAAAATTATCTAGTTCAGCGGTCACAGAACCCGCTAATCCTTTATTTTTAGGATTTCTATTTAATTCGTCGCGTAAGTTTTTTAACCAAGGAGCTACTAGTTGCTTTTGATGCTCACTCAGGCGCTCAATAGGATCGCTAAAAAAGCCATCAATAATCCAAGAAACCCGTCTTTGCAGTTCGCTATTGAGATAACCCACTGGAACTACTAAAGTTGCTGGACTAGTAAAGCCAATTACATTGCCCTCCAATTCAAATAAAAAGAGCGAAGACCAGTTTACATTTGAAGATGTATCTGAGAATATATTGTCATTTGGATTGGGTCTTAGTTTAGCTAAACAATGACCAAAATCGGTATTTTTAATTTGAGGATCATTGAGATTAATACTAGTTGCTTGGATATGGAGTTTTAGATTTTCAGCTAAAGCTAAGGTTGCTAACAATCCTCGATATTGAGCAATGAGTCTCTTGCGATAAGGATAATTGGGGTTGCGCATAGCTGAAAGTAGTTGAAGCGCTCTTGACCAAGGACTGGGGATCGAGTTGATTTCTCCATCAATGACTGCATCAAATTCTAAACTATTGCCAAGTTCATTAAAAAGAGCTGTTTGCCCAAAGATCCACTTACCGGGAGCATCTCCTCCTCTAAAATCTTGGTTGGTTTTAGGTAGAAGTGGGTGATAGATACGATTTGGATCATTCATAGTAAAAAAATATCCAGTTAAGTAATTTAAATGATATAGAAGATGTTATGAGCTAGTCCGACCAAACCGGTAGGTTGACTTAGCTGCATTTTTTGATCTGTCAACTGATTTTTGAAGTTGTCTAGACAGTCGTTACGACGCTCAGCAGCACTTTGGATCAAGCCGTCATTAATTAGTTCACTTAAATCTTCTCTATAATTATTTTGCTGGTTAGCTTGTATATTTCCTAGAGATTTAAGTCTGAATAATTGCTCACCTTGACCAAAAGAGCCAGATATTTGCTGGGCCCAGATTAAAAAGCCTCGAGTCCATTTATCTAAAACCTCTTTGGCTCTGGCATGAGATTCCCAATCGGGATTTTTAAGATCAAAAAATCGTAAAAACCAAGGGGCCCCTGTGGCAAATTTTTTAGCGCCAATTTGCTTAGCTGAATCTAATTCTAGAGAAAAGTTGAACAACCAAGCATAAGCAAACCTAACCCCTTTGGCTAGTTTGGATTTCATATACTGGCTTTCTGGCAAATCCTCCCAATCCAAGCCATCTTTGTTAGTTCGGCTGATGTAGGCAACCTGGGTTTGTCCAATGGGCTGCTCCAAGCCATTTTTAATAGCCATTGCCGCATAAAGTTCAACAAAATGGGCATTGTTTTGCTGTTGGGCTCCACCTGTAAATGAGCGATAGTTCTCTTTAGCTTCATTGCCAACTAGATAGACAGTATCAAAAACACCATTAGCATTTTCAGTCAGATACTGCAGAGCAGCTTGGGTGTTGAGGGCAAAAAATTTAGTCTCAGCAAATATGGTTTGCTCAGCATCTTGAGGCTTTTCAAAACCAAAATAGGGAAGAAGTACAGATGCATTTAAATGAAACCCAGATCTTAATCCCTTGTCTTGGAAATAATTGGAAAGTAAAGTAGCCAAAGTGGGTATACCAGAAGCCCCCGTTCCTCCAAAAACACTACCAAAAAGGTGAATGATAACTTCCTCGCCGTTACCTTTGTCTGTCTCAATATCTGTCAAGAGTTTTTGCCAGAGAGCTCCTTGAATATTTTTCAAATCATCTAAGTTGGTCCGGCTCATGATTATTGAGCCTATAGGAGGACGTCCCCGAAAACCAACATCTAATTTGGCTTGTTGTTCTTGAGGGCTATAGAGTGCATCAAATAGTTTCCTTAGAGCAGGAGAATTGACATTGAGTGCTGGTTTGTTAAAAATATCTTGTAAATTTGTTTCATGGACTACATCAGCCAAAGGATTCCAAACACCATAATTTTTAAATCCTGCCGACATAAAATCACTCTCACGAACCTGTTTAAAATTTTCATAGCATTCGATAGAGTTATTGAGGTTGATTTGAGTTCTTTGAGAGTTGCCATTGGAAGAGTCTGCATCGACTAGAAAAACTCCCAGTTGAGCTTCCCCATAAACCCCCAAACAATGTAGAAATATGGAAGCTTCTACGCATTTTGCCCCAGAGCCTCCAATTCCTATTACATAAATTTTTCTCATGGTTATTAATCTCCTATCAATTTGCGCAAGGACATCGAAAAAGGTGGAATATATCTCAAGGTTTTGGGAGTAGAAGAAGCTGTCGGTAGCCAGAACAATAGGATCACATCAAGTAATAAAAAAGGTGCGCTCCAGAGGGAAGCTTCAAAAATACCTTTAATAGGTTTATTCGAGTTATTGGCAAAATAATTCAAACCGGCAAAGGCAATAAAGCTCAAAAGCAAATAACCCCAAAAAATTCCCCACCATAAGAGCCTAGCTCCTAGAACATCACTCGATTTTGTATATTTAGAAGTTGTGGCCTTGATGAACCAAATCAAAGTTGTCACCAGTCCAGCAACAAAAATAATATTGGTAGTAGGTGAAAAGATATTGGACCACCATGTATCTAGATCCCGAGAAGACATACTCAGAGGAATCATTGGTTCTTGAAATATATGAGGCTGCAGTACCAAGACAAAGATCGAGGCTAGGCCCAAGGTGGTAATTAAGGTGATAAAGTTTTTAGCTCTCATCAGTAGATCTCCTTGCTATTTATTGCGATTAAACCCCAGACAGAATTTGACGGCGTCTTCAGCTACATCTTTGTTTTTTGTTTCAGATTCGACTGATTCGCGCAGTCCACTTACAAACAAGGCTAAGTTGCGGGTTTTTGAACCATCAAAGAAGGAGTTGTTCGTACTCCAGTCCTGCCAAAGTGCATCATCTAACGTTCTTTGTTTGAGAGTGATGTACAGCGCTTTTTCTCTATCTGTGTAAATATTTTGTAAATCTACTCCAGTTTTGAGGATGATTCTATCTCCATCTACCTTGACATCTTGAACTTTGACAGCAGGATTACTAGTTGCAAACATATTGGGATTAATAGAAGCGCCTGTCACCATAGCCGAGTTCTCAGAAGGTATCTCAAGAACTATATTGTTTTTCTCGGAACAAGAATCTTCCAACAATAGCCATTGGTCATCTTGATTTCTAAATGGACGAGATCCTTTGATTGCTCCGGTCAAACTCAAACAAGAATCGGGCAGATGTAAAGTATTTTTATCAAGCGTAACAACCTCACTTCCACCAAAGGAAGATACGCGAAGAACCTGACTAATAGAAGAAGGTAGCTGCTGTCTTAATTGTCTCAATATTTCCTGCAGAGCATAAGTTGGACCACTCATGACAATATAAAATGGTCTACCTTTTTGATCAACTTGAGATTCTTTAGTAGTATAGTTTGGGTAATTTTGCACATTAGGAGTGCTATTGTGTCTCAGGGGATATATTTTGCCGTTATATTGGCTACGGACTCCGAGCAAGAAAGTGCTATATCCTGAAGTTGAATTTAATCTAGAAATTCTACTAACTAGTCCTTTAATATCTCCATCGTCATTTTCAAGATTAGTTACCAGAATCGTCATAGAGTTATTTTCACTCGAATTTTTTGACTTTTGCTCACCTTTATCTTGAGATTGCAGATCATAAATTTGCTCAAGGGGGCTGGTCACACAAGAAAAGTGATAGAAGTACTTCTCGGGCTGGTTACAATCATAGAAATATCTATCTACAGCTTGAGAAAGCGAGTTAATTCGAGTAGCCCCAGTAACCTTCTCATCTGGATTTTTGCCTAGGCGCCAAAACTTAAGATTTTTTGTGCTAGTAGATAAGATTACATCTAGTTTCTCAAGCACAGTGGTATAGCGAGTTGCTGGGCTACTGACAAATCCCGACATTGAGTTACTACCTTGAATACCTACTTGAATTTCGAGATCTTTAAGGGGCTCGGATTTAAGTTTGGGCTTATCTACACAAGAAAGATTGTTATTACAAGAAGCTAACAAAAACAATAACCATACCAGATTCAGTAATCTGAATCCTGAAAAATCCATAAAATAAAAGTTCCCCTTTGTATACAAATACAACAAGTAGGTTTTTAGTATCTTAGATTGTTCTTATGATTATAGCCAAAATCCTAAGTAAAAACATCCCTAACTTGGCTTTCATATTGCCTGATCCACTCATAGATATCTTGCAAAGTAGTTTGGGCATCTCTTTTAGGACTCCAGCCAGTAGCTAGCTCAACTTTGCGCGAATCAGTAATAAAAATTGGCACATCTCCAGAGCGATTTTCGGCTACTGGGGTAATTGGGATCTCCTTGAGTGTAATTTCTTGACACAGTTGAGTAGTTTCTAGAAGAGATAAGGTGTTTTTTACTCCACCTCCAACATTAAAGGTTTCTCCTTTAAACTCTTCTAGTCTATTAATCTGCAGGTCAATTAAATCCAACAAATCGGCTATATGCAGAAAATCCCTGACCTGTTTTCCAGTACCACCATAGCCTATATATTTTAATGCCTTATCAAAATAGTGATTGGCCATCCAGAGGGCAAAGACACCTTGATCCACCTTGCCCATCTGCCAAGGTCCAGTCAAAACCCCGCAGCGATCTACTATAGTTCTAATTTGGTAGGCATCTGCATATTCTGCTATCAACAACTCAGATGCTAATTTAGTGGTTCCATATAAAGATCTAGCCTTATCTAGTGGAAAATTTTCAGCTATGCCATATTCAGAAGCTCCAACTATCGGCTGGTTGGCTGATAATTCAAATCTGCTCTGGCTTTCTACATATTGAAGATCGCTGAGATAGGCAATGGGATAGACTCTACTAGTAGAGAGAAAAATAAAATCTGCTTTAGTTTTTCTGGCCAATTCTAAACAGTTGATCGTGCCAACTAGGTTAGTTTGCAATAGATAGCCAGGAGAAGTATAGCCCGCCATCACTGAAGGCTCAGCAGAACATTCTAAAATCAGGTCGGGCTCTAGATGATCTAAATCTTCACTATTTCTGATATCCCCATGGATAAAATCAATTCCTGCTTTTTTGAGCCGAGGGATATTTAGCTCTGAGCCTCTTCTTTTCAAGTTATCCAAGGCTGTAATTTGCCAATCAGGATGAATTTTGGCTAAATCCAGACCAAGATAACTACCTACAAAGCCGGCTCCACCAGTAATTAGAACTTTTTTAGTCATTGTCATTGAGGGATTTGTTATAAACCATGGTAGGTGCAACAATTTTACGCTGATAATCTCCTCTAGAAAGGTGTTTTTCTAGCCAGAGTGAGAGTACAACAAATAAATAGCGGCTGCCCATCTCGCGAAGTTTAAGCTTGGAAATTCCAGTTTTGCGATTTTGCCAAGTAATAGGAACAGATGCATAGGAGTAATTTCTGACAATGGCTTTAAGTGGCATCTCTACGGTTAGATTGAAATGATGGGATATCAGTGGCGTTATTCCTTCAATTACTTCTCTGCGGTATATCTTAAAGGCATTGGTGATGTCATTAAAAGGCAGGCCAAACATTACTTGAATAAAGAGATTAGCCATACGATTGATGATCAATTTGTAAGTGGGATAATCAACCACTTTGCCACCTCTGATGAAGCGTGAACCAAATACGCAATCGTATCCTTCTTGTAATTTATAGTAATAATCTAGTATATTTTGCGGCGAATCTGAATTATCAGCCATGACAATTGCCACAGCATCTCCAGTAAAGTTCTCTAAACCACAGCGCACGGCAAAGCCAAAGCCATTGGGATAGTAGTTATTGATATAACGAACCTTTGGATTGTCCCGGTGTAGCTGCTGCAAAAGAGATTCTGTATTATCTTTGCTGTTGTCATTAACTACCAAAATCTCATACTTGATTTTCTCTTGATCTAGTAAATCTGTAATCAGCTCCACCGTTGAAACAATGCAGCCTTCTTCGTTGTAAGCAGGAATTACCAGAGAAAGACAATCAATATGATAATTATCTGAAATATAATGCAATTTTGGTTCTTGACTCAATACTGTTTCGAGCGATTCTGGTCTATAAATGTCAGAATCCTGATTCTTCTTAAATACAAGCTTATCACTGAGCAGATAGTTAATCGATGCGCTAACTGCAACGCCTACTAATGTATTGAGGGTATAGCCAACTTTTAACCAGTCTAAAGCAGGAAAAATAAGCAATACACGAACTAGAACTGCTGAACCAGCTGCTACATGATATAGAGGTAATTGCTTGAGCAAAACATCTTTAAACTGCCAACTTCCCCCAGTCCAAACCCAAATTCTATATATAAAAAAGCTAGCCAACAAAGATATCTCAATAGAAATCAAGTTAGCAAGGTTCCGCAGAAAAGGGGTATTGAAATGGAGAATATCAATTAACCAATAAATAAGAAGTAGGTTAATTGCCGCTGCCAGCGCGCCCCCAAGCAGGAACTTTATTACCTTAGGGTTAAAAAAATTTTTGAACATATTCAACCAAGTGCAATATCATACTTATTGTTCCCATCTGTCGATATTTTGTTCGTAAATCTCCCCTAAAATACCATCAATGTTATAGGTTAAATTCCAATCAGGGTAATGTTCTTCAAATTTACTAATATCACTGATCCACCAAATATGATCCCCAATTCGGTTGGTCTCAACATATTTCCAATCTAGTTTTTTACTTGAAATTTCTTCGCATTTACCGATTGCTTCGAGCATGGAGCAATTGCTGAATCGGCTTCCCCCTATATTATATACTTCAGCTACTCGGGGTTTTTGGTAGAAATGGTAAAAAGCATTTACCAAATCATAACTGTGAATGTTATCTCTAACTTGCTTGCCTTTATAGCCATATATTTCATAGGACTTGCCCACCATGGTGCATTTCATCAGATAAGATAAAAATCCATGCAACTGGGTTCCAGAATGACTTGGCCCTGTCAAACAACCACCGCGAAAAGATGCGGTTTTCATCTCAAAATAACGACCATATTCTTGTACAAGGACATCAGCGGCTACTTTAGATGCGCCAAAGAGCGAATGTTTACAATTATCAATGCTCATTGACTCATCTATTCCCTTTTGATATGAATGAGTTGAGTCAATTTCCCAACGTAACTCTTCTTCAATTAAAGGTAGAGAATTGGGTCTATCTCCATAGACTTTGTTGGTTGAGCAGAATATAAATACAGAT
>Ga0114963_10003092_pt1 | contig 11337 bp, 10 predicted proteins | sample C_131016_EF_Meta_FD_87019 | JGI IMG/M metagenome (GOLD analysis project Ga0114963, IMG submission 87019) | Freshwater microbial communities from Lake Croche, Canada to study carbon cycling - C_131016_EF_MetaG | ecosystem: Environmental > Aquatic > Freshwater > Lake | place: Lake Croche, Canada...
AATTTGTATTTGAAAACATTTTGTTTACATAATGTTTACGATTTGTTTACGATTTGTTTACGATTTGTTTACGATTTGTTTACGATTTGTTTACGATTTGTTTACGAAAATATTTTAAAGATTCAGCGTTAAATTTTTTTGTTTCTTACGATAAGTACGTTGATACTCTTTCATATATGCTTTACGATCTTTATCTATATCAACCACAATATTTTTACTCTCTTCTTGTACTGTTGTAGGAGTTTCTACAACTACAGCTGACTTCTCTTCTTTAACAGGTACGAGCGACGACGTAGGAGGAGCGAGTGCTTCATTTGCGTAAACATCATCGTCGCTATCATCAATCATAACCACTTCATTCCTTTTTTTCTTCACTGTTACACTTTGTGCTAATAGCTTTGACAGTGATTCAACCTTCTTCTCTAATTCTCTAATACGCTCCTTATAGATATTTGCCTCCTCGTAGAACTTATCTACAATCGGCTTCAACATAAATACTGAACTCTCCATTTTATATTTATATATTATAAAATGTTTAGACTCCATTTAAAAACATTTTACGTTCTAATAATAATATGAACTTCTTCTTGCCTACTCATCTTAAACAAACAACCGCTTCCGCATATAATAGTAAAATTAATAAATGGATATCTGTTATGCCATCTGATAAAAATACTCTTTTATATATTTTTAGTCATCCTTATTTCTCAATAGTACAGATTAGACATTATCTAAAACAAAATAATATTGATACCGCTCAAACAATTCACTCATATATTAAATCTATTATATCTGCAACCGAACATAATATTAACCAACTCACAGATATAGATGAAGATAACTATATTGAGTTTATGACTAAGTGGAAAGACCTACGTCAAGTATATCATGAATACGCAAACTCATATCGTCTAGAGCAAAAACCTTCCCCTACACAATCTGTAAAAGGTGGAAGCTCTCTTAAGTTTACTGACTTGATAAAAACACGCGATGAACTACCTGATGAGTCCATTGATAAATTACTTTTAGGTTTTTATACATATGTTCCTCCTGTCCGCTCAGATTATTTTGCTACACAGATTATAAGTTTTGGTGAAACTCCTTCTTATCCAAATTATATATTTCATAATTCTAATAAATCATATCTAAAGATTACAGACTTTAAAACATCTAAACTTTATAAATCAATCGAATATGAACTTCCTCCTGAACTTCATAGATTACTTACTATATCTCTAACTAATAAACCTCGCAAATTCTTATTTCAAAATAAAGATGCTAATTCTTTTTCACGCGCTAGATTTTCAGATTGGGCTTCAAAGCGATTGACTTCTATATTCAAAAAGGAATTTACTCTAACATTCTTCAGACATATATTCGTTTCTACTTTGGATTTGAATACACCCCCTGGAAAACTTTTAGAAATTAGTAATAAAATGGGACACTCGCTCACTCAACAGATGTTGTACAAGTGGAAAGAACAACCTAATAAGATTGCTATGGAGGATTAGATTTGCGAGTCTGGAATTTCCATTCCATTGAAATGACTTTTTTCTGAACAACTATTTGAAATAATCTTTTTTTTGGTTAATCTAAAAATATCGATTTCACATTCATGGCCAGGATCGAGAATCCTCATGAGAATCTTTTTGAGAATTATTTTTAATAAATTATAAATTAATAATTTAATTAATACTTTTTAGTACTTATTAAATTATTATAATTGTACTTATTAAACTGTGATAAAGGATATATTGCGGGCTTATTCTGCTCTTTTCTCAAGTTTGGCAAAAATACTTGAAAATATTGTAGAGGATGCGTACTTGATACTGTATGGGTTTAGAATTATACTTTATATACAGTGTGAATATTTTATTTGAAGTTGAGTTCGTGTAAATTTATAACAAATATTAAGGTTTGGAATATACATTTCATAATTTTGAGTTTTGGAATCTCGGCCAGACTCGCAAATCCTCATGAGAATCTTTTTGAGAATACTTTTGAGAAATTAATAATTCACAAAATAGTAATCTTTGAGTTTATTTCTGCCAATTCATAATCTTCTTCTTGATTCGCTTGAGAATTATACTGTTCAAATAGTTCAATATCTCTTTGTATGTATCCATCTGCGTCTCCTCTTGTACATTTGACATTTATCCAGAATTCTTTTGATTGACAAATATAATGATTTAACCTAATATATTGTGAATCTATTATCATAAAATATTCTGGCCCATTATACTTTGGATCTTCTGCTGTTGCGTGATGAACATTCAATGAACTAAACCTAAAATAACTATTTACAAAGTATTTATAAGTTCCACACTTTGTTGGAACATCTTTTGATCGCTTTGTAAAACCTTGCACTAATGATTTTGGTTGTTTCTCTAAATTATTAGAACCAAATAGTGTTGGAGTCACTTGAACTTGTGCTAAAGAATGTACATACTGTGTTAAAAAGTCTTTCACTGATTTAAATGCAGGCGACCACATAAATTCATCCAAATCACAAACCAATAACCATCTTGTATCTTTATTATTAACGTGTGGTAATAAATACTTATTATATGTATTTCGTTGATGACCTAATATATGTGGTCCAGAATCTGATATATTGTATAAAGTTATTTGGCCACGGTCAATATATGGTTGAATAATATTAACTGTATCATCTGTACTATTGTCATTCACTAAATAAAAATGCTCTGCTCCTTGATTTAAATAATGCTCAATCCATTCCTTAATACAATGAGATTCGTTTCTGAACATCGCACCAACTGAAAATATATACATTTGCTATTACATACCTAGCTTTATTTAAATCACTCTATTTTGGAATATTTATTAATTTTGGAGTTTTGGAGTTTTGGAGTTTTGGAATCTCGGCCAGGATCGCAAATCCTCATGAGAATATTTCCACAATTATTTTCAAAAACACTTAAAAATATTTAAGATTATATTTATAGTTTGATTTATACTTGATACAAAGTATGAAAATAATTTATGGAGTTGAGTTCGTGTAAATTTATAACAAATATTAATGTTTGCAATGTACATTTCATTATTTTGAGTTTTGGAATCTCGGCCAGACTCGCGAGGCTCGCCTCCAATCTTTTGAGAATTATTTTGCTAAATTTATAAATTAACAAAAATATTTATTCTATTTTGTTATTTTATTCTTTTTATGTTTCTTTTCTATTTTTAGTTATTTTGTATTTGTATTTACTCATTATCCTCAAAGACAGGCTCTGGAGCAGATGTGTCAAGCTTGTCGGCCTTCAAATCATAGAGACCAACCCAGCTGCCTACACCACCATCCGCTCCAACTGTCCAAGTCTCTCCATCCGCATTGCGGAGATACTTCTTGCCCTTGTACGTCCAGGGATGAACCATTCCATCGCTAGGAACATCCTCGACCTTTGCCACCTTTCGCGTGGGCTTCTTTGCAACTGGCTCCGCAGGAGTAGGAGTAGGAGTAGCAACAGGCGAAGGAGCAGGAGCAGGAGCAGCAACAGGCGAAGGGGGCAGAGGAGGCACAGCTGCCTTCTTCACTGCCGTCACTGGAGCCTTCACAACAGGCTTTGAAGTCTGCTTTGCTGCCTTCTTCGCTGCCGTCTCTGCTGTCTTCTCTGCCTTCTTAACAGCTGCTGCGAGCTCCCTCTCTGCCTTCTTCGCAGCCGTCTCTGCTGCCTTCTCTGCCTTCTTTGCGGCGGCGGCCGCCGCCCTCTCTGCCTTCTTAACAGCTGCCTCTGCCTCCTTCTCTGCTGCGGTCTTCTTCACAACAATCTTCTTCGAGACAGATGCTGTGCTAGAATCTGTATCAGACTTGTCATCATCAGAAGGCGTATCGACATACGTGCTCTCAAAGAGGCTGTAACTGGAGTGACTCGACTCCTTGCGCTGCTTTGAAAGAGACATTGCCTCCTTGTGAATGAGCTGCTTACCAGAGGGCTTCTCCTTAGTAACAGAGTCCTTGTAGACGTGTGCGCCGTCGTGGAGGACAGAACCAGGCATCTCAATCTGCTCCTCAGTGACCGTGTTCGTCTCCTTGTCCTTCTTCTTCTGAACAACTGTGAAAGCCTCCCAACCATTCTCCAGTGCGTCCTTGAGAGTGAACTCGACCCAGGCACGAGGCTTCTTGAGCTGAGGAGGGATTGCACCCTTAGGCATTGAACCCGTCTTCTTAGCAGCAGTAGCCTTTCCAGTACTCGCCTTTGCTGCGGTCTTTGACCGCTTCTCAACCTCGGCTGAGATTGTCTTGAGGAGCTTGAAAAGGTCAGGGGACTCGAAAGTCTTGACGGCGGACATAACGTCCTCAACAGTGACCATAGTGTTCTCTGAATCAGATGCCATCTTGGAATTGTTAATCTTGGATAAACTTGTTGAAATTGCTAATAACTTGGATGGATGTTATAACTTGGAACTCGCGACAACTATATATACAGCCGATGTCACGCTTCAATTTTTTTTTCGTATCTCTCAAATTCAGGACACTTTGGAATTATTCTTTAACAAGTAGAACATAGTTTGATAGTTTGTACTTGGTATAAGTAGCGACGTATAGGTTATAAAATTAGTTGAAATTTAGCGCTGGTGGGGCAATTCCAGCCGCAGAACCTGATACATTCCTTATCGCACGAGGCTCTGGCTTCGACCACAAATACGTTCTATAATTATCGTACATCTGGATATTCATTACCTCAGTTATCTCAAGTGAAATTGAAAAATTCATACAATGTAAATCTATTGGAATACCATACATATCCAGTAAACGAATTCTTGCTTGCTTTAAATCCACTGGACGCGGAAATATTATATCATTCGACAACACTGTATACCCATCGTCAAATATTATCCCATTACAATCCCTCTTCACTAATATCTTCGCTAAACACTGAATATAATCATCATTCGTCTTCTGCTCTACTGTATAATAATCATCTATCGCCAATAAAAAATAATTATCACCTGTCGTATTTATTAACGATTCACCTGTTATACAGTATGGAGCATCTACACAGTAGAAATGCTTACAGAAACCTAAATTGTATCCTAAACCAAAATCGAACTGTCTATCCTCTAATCCAACCATTAAGAATGTTATCCCATAACTCACTGGACAATGTGTAGGACCTGGCGGACACGGTGGAGGCGCTGACCCATCGTGACAAATCGTTACCTTTCTGTTTATCTGATCCAAATAGATTCTGAAGAATAATCCATATGTATCCCTTATCGCGTTAAACTGCTCCTGAATCTTCTCTATCAAACACTGCGGACTATAATCTCCATCTGGAATCGTTATCTGAAGATTGTGTAAATTACCTACATAGTCTGTCGCATCTATGCGAAACATTGTATTCTTCTTCACTCTTGAAAAGTTATAGAACCCTATAGGAATCTCTACAGATGCCACACGGGCTTTAATAACATTCTTGTAAGGATGTGCAAATGCGTAGAGAAAATCAGTCGGTGGTTCTAAATAGGACTTTCTGAACCTACTATCTATATTTACTAGGTGTTTCCGTAAATCATTTGAATTCACTACTTCGTTTTTACCATATATCTCATCTGTCTTCACACTTAACATCTTAATAAAATATAGGGAATTAAATGCTGGATATTAATTCACATATTCTCGCTCAGAGACAAGTTGCTTCCTATATAGACTTGCATCCGCATTCAATGGCATCCTCTCCATCTCATCTAATGTCACCCACTTCGTATTCATAATCTCGTGAGTATCCCTTGGAATAAGTGGAACTTGCTCATCCAGGTTGAAAATGAAGTAATTACCATATCCTATTTGAATGTATTCGAGTGGTTCTGGTAGTTCATCTATACCCGTCTCTTCAGCTACTTCACGCAATGTACACTCAATAGGTAATTCTCCTTCGTTCGAATGTCCTTTAGGAAATGACCATTTTCCAGTATAACTGCCTTGTACAAGAGCGTACTTGTTAGCGGTTTTAAATCGAAGAATAGCCCCATATGTTTTATGCTTCCTAGGTGATTCTTGACGTTCCCTCCTACCGTTGTTAGACCTGGTAATAATGTTGTTGGCGTAACCTTTATTTCCTCTGAAGGAAAGACTCTGGAATGCTGGACAGTGTGTGTTACAGTGCTGGAATGGGCTAACTGGTTCTGATGCTCTAATGAACGCTTTGAGCTGTCGCTTTTGATAAATTATTTCGAAATGTGGGGATTGCATAAGAGGCTCAATCATTTTTTGGTAACACACTTTTTAGATTATGTAATGGGCTCATCAAATTTAGGAATAGTTTGCAGCCCAAATATATTTCTCCCCAAGAGCCACTCTATATTCTTCAATTTTTTCTCACCCTAAAATTGATTCTATTTTACATATTTTAATTTATCACACAGCAACAATGAAAACTATCGCTTCCAAGACCAGAACAAAACCCGTTGTCGCACCCATTGTAAAAGATATCACAAAAATCATCAATAATAACTCCAAATTCCTCGATGATATCAACCAAATCCTTCACAATGGCGGCATACTCTTCGAAAAACGAATCGATGTCATTCTACAACTCCTTCACTCCAAATTTAATAGTACTCCCTTTCTTCACGATAATCCTGACGTCCAAACACAACTCACAGACATCATTAATAATATTACCGTCTCCAAAGAAGAATTGTTCCAAAAAGTCTTTATGTTTTACGGTAGCAAATACCTTAAAAAAGAATTCGACCAATTCTATACACCCTGTACCATTGGGGAATTTATGTGCAGCCTCTCTCAACCCAATAAAAATGCAATCGATCCCGCTTGTGGTACTGGAGACCTTCTGAGCCACTATACAGGCACTATCTCCCTTTGGGATATTAGCCCTGATGTTATCCAACTCGCCCAACAAAACTATACCTTCTTAAATAAACCCGCCACTATTCTCTCCCGTGATTCCATTCTTAACCATACTGAGTCTAATGGACTATACGATTACGCCTTCGTTAATCCACCCTTTGGCTCTAAAACTATTATCACCAATTCTGAAGTCCTTAACAACTATGTACTCGGCAGGAGCAAGAAAAAACAGGAACTCGGAATTCTCTTCATAGAACGAAGTATTAATCTCCTAAAAGATAATGGAATTCTCTATATCATTCTTCCAAACGGATATTTTGGGAACACCAATAGTGCCTTCGTCGAGCTCAGAAAATATCTCCTTCAACACCGCGTTCTCGGTATCATCAAACTACCACAAAAAAGCTTCTCTCGAAGTGGAACTGGTGTCTCCACCAGTATACTTGTACTAAGTAAAACTAAATGTGCGGGGAGCTATTCTATCTTCATCGACGAAGTAGTTGATATTGGATACGAACTCAATAAAAAAAATACACCTTACAAGTACAAAAAGGATAAAACTGAATATGTACTTGATGCTAAGGGCGAACCCATTCTTCAAAATGATTTGTATGAAGTTCGTGCTCGGTTTGAATCGTTTGCGGCCGATAATCGTATTCCCAACTTCTTTATTCGACCTGGGATTACTAAGTGCGCGTATCAAGTTCTAAATACTTCTGTACTTGATGATAAGTATATTCTCGATATTTCACGCTATCTCAATACATACAAAGACATTCTTGAAAATTCAGATGACAAAGAAGACATTCGTCATTACCTCGAAGAAGATTACACTTGTAGCTTTAAAAAAATAAATGATACCGAGTATACATACTTGGATATCAAAGAGATAAATACACCACTCTACAATGGTAAAAAGCTCTATGGACACGAACTACCTGGTAGAGCCAAGTATTTACTCAAAAAGAATGATATCATTGTATCACGTTTAAAAGGCAATATCGCATTCACTGTCATTCTTGAAGACAAGAAGAACTTGGTATGTACTAATGGTGTATGTGTTCTGCGTCCTAAGGATGAAGATGCGATGCTAACTATCTTTGCAAATCTCTTCTCTGCTGAGTTCAAAGTTCAACACCAATCCCTCACGACTGGAAGTATTATGGAAACACTCTCTGACGAAGACATCAAAAATATTATTATTAATTCGGATATTAATGAAGCGAAATACAGAAAGATACTTGATAGTATTAAGATTATTCAGGAGGAACTGGCTAACATTTAAGTAGTTAGTGCCTTGAGTTCATCTATATATTTTTTTAGGTATTCTGGGTTATACTTGAGAAGTATAATGGCGTCCTGAATGCGATCCTCCTCTGTATATCCACCTTGACGTCTATTACAATCGCCGTGACCCCAATAGACATTTCTCGGTAAGAACCGATCGTTTGGATCACGATGACAAATCTCTATATAGTTTGTCGCACTCTTGTATTCAGCTTTACAGAGATTCGCATCTATCACCTTATTACACCACTTACAACAGAAGGGAGCTACAAGTGTAGCACTACCAACTGAATAGACATCTAGAATACTTGTTTTTATTATTTTAACAAACTCATCTTCACTGTTTAGGAACTGAGTCATCTGTGTAACCAGTTCAACTGCACTCGAAATAATCTCTGATGGAAGACAGAAGTCTTTTGGGCGAACACCCAGCGGTGCTGGATAACTTAGCGAGGCCTTGAACTCCTCAAAAGTTATATTTATCGGTGGACACCAACGCTTATGACGATTGAAGATTGGATCACCAAAATTCTCTGTAGACTTCAGCTTCTTCGCACCACTCACATAGTCAAAGAAGAGAGGAATTGTTGCTGCGTGTGTTGAGCCCTGAGACACTAGAGTCTGATCTAGTTTACTGGATAGATCCTTGTTGGGAATCTTTTTAAAGAGCGCCGCGATGTTCTTCACATCCGCACGCTTCTTAAATTCCGATGCGTGGATCTTTCCATCTGGATACTTTCTAAGACCCACAATGAATCCATCCTTATTAACTATTGCTACTTCAAAGTGCTCGACAAGCTCCTCTGCGCTTACTTTGAAGTAATTGTCTGGGTTTGAAGTGAATGAGTTGAAGGTGATGGACTCGAGTTCGCCTTCATCGTTGTGGTGTTCCTCGATAACCATACAAGGTACACCCTCGATCTGAACCCATTCATACTCAGCACGAAGAGTACCCTTTACTGTCAGACACTTTCTAGGGAAAGATTTCTTGGAAATATAAAACGTCGTCATTTTGTGTGATTTTTGGATAGGATGGGCTTACACTAACTTATTTAGCGCTATTATCATTTTCAATTTTTACTGCCTAATAAAAATAATTAATTTTATGCGGTATTATATCTATTTATTTTACTATATAAATAGATACGGAAATACTTAATTCACTCAAAGGGAGACCTTCTCTTATCGATGTAAGAGACCAAGCCGCACTTGAAAGCGCATTGTATCATCTTCCGACTGTATTTGCTGATAAAACTTTACCTGCTGTCGTCGTATCTTTTGCTGCCATTTGTATTCGCGATTCCAGCGCGCTCCTATCATCACCCATTCTTCAATTAACTCCTACTGAGATATCCAAAATCACCACACTTGTTCGCACTCTAACTAGTAAAATCAATAAAACCGTCAAATCTATTCGACCCAGGGTACATAAAGACAATATACTTGGCCGTGCGAAGTAAATCAAAAATTCTTTTTTGTTTTTGTTTTTATTACTGTGTGACTACTGCCTTTGAAGTGTCACACTGTATCCACTACACGATAAGAGCATTTAGAGCAAATAGCCTGCAGAATTGGTGCCGTTGCGCCGACCAAGGAGCGATTCAAATGGCTTATATGGGCCTCTGTGTGCAAAGCTTCTAAGGCGGTTGTCTTTGAGCCAGGCAACTCAATAGTGAAGAAGATATTTACGATAAATTTAAGGAAAGACATCTTGGACTTGGATTTCTTGGATAGACTTGGAATACTTGTTACACTTTGCTTGCACGGCAACTTCTATTTAGTATGGTCGGCACTTCAATTTTTTCTGAACCCTAATAACCTAACAAAAATTTTGTTTTCTTCTTTTTTGTTTTGTTTTTTTTGTTTTTTTATTTTTATTTTCTTCTTTGATTGTACTTAATAAGAAGGAAGAGCGTACATTAGGTTCTTTTGACTGTACTTAATAAGTAGGAAGCTCGCTCATCAGTTCTATCTGGAACGCAAGGGCATTGACTGGGCCCGAGAACTTCATCTTCACTTGCTCTGGGGAGAACCCATATCCACGCCCTGCCCCGCGGAGGTCAATGATGACCTCCTCAATCCGCCCTGGCACGAATGCCTGGTGCGACGGGTGCTTAGTGATTACACCCTTCACCTGGTTCACATTAACGATGTGGCGGAGCGCTGTGCCACCCATCAGCTCAAGCTCGATAATGAGCTTCGGCCCACCAGCCAGCGGCCCATTACCATAGTTGATGAAGCGATAGCGCTTGACACAGCTGTACCACGCCGCCGTGACGACGTAAGAAGAAGAGGGCTCTGTATCTGGCACCTCGTGCCACTCTGCCTCTGAGTAATATTCGTGTGCCCCTGGGTAGCCATCGAAAGGCTTCTTTACTGTGGTCCAAGCCCGCAGCGCGTCCCTTTCAGCACGTGTCGCGTCATACTCATCAATTTCCTCAAGAGGCGGCATTGATGTCGACGGCGACGATGACTCAGTACCGTCAGGAGCGTTCGACGCAACAGCCGCCCCTAGCTCCGCTACTGGGATAAAGTAGCCATACTCAGCGACTCTCTCATCATCGTCACTTTCTGGGTTAATCGCTGCACGGACCGCATCGCGAGCGAGGCATAGTGCAGACATCTTTGATTCTTGGATAAAGGAGGCTTGGAACAGATTCGAGCTTTGCTACGCTTAGGAAATTCGATCTTGGAGTTCACTGCGCACCTTTTGCTATTGTAGCCTCCGTATTTCAATTTTTTTCCAGCACACACACTATAAAAAAAATCATACTTGGGATAACTGAAAAAATGTCATCCCTTACCCTTCAGTCAAGAACCATTAAAAATCAATGAAAAATTTATTTTTTCTTTTTTCTATTTTTTATTTGGTTTTGGGGTTTTCTACTTTTTATTTGGTTTGGGGGGTTTCTACATTTTTATTTGGTTTTGGGGCTTTTGGGGCTTTTGGGTTTGACATTTACTCCTCATCCTCAAAGACGGGCTCGGCCACGCTATCGTCGATGCGGTCCTCTGCGGGCAGGTAGACACCCTGCCACTCGCCAATGCCGCCATCCGCGCCCTTAAGCCAGACCTCGTTGTCCGAGTTGCGCAGGTACTGCTTGCCCTTGTAAGGCCAGGGGTGGACCATCCCGTCCGAGGGGCAGGACCACTCCTCCTTCTTGGCGGCGGCGGCGGCGACGGGCTTCTTCACAGCCGCCTTCACGACAGAGGCAGCCGCC
>Ga0114963_10003094_pt1 | contig 11331 bp, 8 predicted proteins | sample C_131016_EF_Meta_FD_87019 | JGI IMG/M metagenome (GOLD analysis project Ga0114963, IMG submission 87019) | Freshwater microbial communities from Lake Croche, Canada to study carbon cycling - C_131016_EF_MetaG | ecosystem: Environmental > Aquatic > Freshwater > Lake | place: Lake Croche, Canada...
CGCACCAAAGACGCTGCGCTGCGACTGCCCGCCCAGTCCATGCTGCACCAAGACCTGAGCTTGCTACAGCGTGTCTTGCGCGATTTGGTGGGTGAGGCGACGCAGTCGATCCGGATCGACTCACGCGAACAGTTTCAAAAATTATTGGCCTTCAGCCAAGAGTTCATGCCGGCGGCGTCCGAGCGGCTGCAGCTGTACAAGGGCGAGCGGCCGATTTTTGATTTGTACGCCATTGACGAGGAAATTGCCAAGGCTTTGGGACGCAGGGTGGAGCTCAAATCGGGGGGCTATCTGATCGTCGACCAAACCGAGGCGCTGACCACCATCGATGTGAACACCGGCGGCTATGTGGGCGCGCGCAATTTTGACGACACGATTTTCAAAACCAATTTGGAGGCAGCCCAAGCCATTGCCCGGCAACTGCGCTTGCGCAATCTGGGCGGCATTGTGATCGTTGACTTCATCGACATGACGCGCCCAGAGCACCAAGAAGCGGTGTTGTCCGAGTTCAAAAAACAACTGGCACGCGACCGGGTCAAGACCATGGCGGGGGGCTTTTCGCAGCTCGGGCTGCTGGAGATGACGCGCAAGCGCACCCGCGAATCCCTGGCGCACATGCTGTGCGAACCCTGCCCAGCCTGCCAGGGCAAAGGCATTGTCAAAACCACCCGCACCGTGGTGTACGACATCTTGCGCGAGATCTTGCGCGAAGCCAAACAGTTCAATCCGCGTGAATTTCGGGTGATAGCGCGCCCGTCGGTGATCGAGTTGTTGCTGGACGAAGAAAGCCCGCATTTGGCGGCCTTGTCAGACTTCATTGCCAAACCGATTTCGCTGCAAAGCGAGTCGGCCATGGGGCCCGAAGAATACGACGTCGTCTTGCTCTGAACCCAAGCTTTTCCCCAAGGGGACATGGGCTCAGATCAAAGCGCTGTCGCCCTTGTGGTGCAAACGGGTGTAGGCCCCGCCCTGGGCCAGCAGGGTCTGGTGGCTGCCTTGCTCCACGATGCGGCCTTGGGCCATCACCACCACCCGGTCGGCATGCTCGATGGTGGACAAGCGGTGCGCAATGATCAAGGTGGTGCGCCCCTTCATCAGCCGTTGCAAGGCCTCTTGCACCAAGCGTTCGGACTCATTGTCCAAGGCCGAGGTGGCTTCGTCCAAAATCAAAATCGGTGCGTTTTTGTACAGTGCGCGTGCAATCGCCAGGCGTTGGCGTTGGCCGCCCGACAGTTGCGTGGCGTTGTGGCCCAGCAAGGTGTGCATGCCCTGCGGCAATCGGGCAATGTGTTCGGAGAGGTTGGCCGCCTCAAGACAGGCAATGACCTGCGCTTCGTTCACTTCTTGACCTAGCGCCACATTGACGGCCACGCTGTCGTTGAGCATCACCACGTCTTGACTCACCATGGCGATTTGCTGGCGCAGCGCGCTCAAGCGCCATTCGGCCACGTCTCGACCGTCGATCACCACGCGCCCTTGGCTGGGCAAGACAAAGCGGGGCAGCAAATTGGCCAAGGTGGTTTTGCCAGAGCCCGAAGAACCAACAAAGGCCACCGACTCACCGGGCTGGATGGTCAGAGAAATGCCATCCAAGGCGGGCGCAGCATCCGGGTGAAATTGCACCCTGACCTGGTCCCATTCGATCACACCGCAAGCTGGACCGGCAGCCGCAGTGGCTGCAGCTGCGGGGACATAGCTGCCCTGCGACTCTGCTGAGACGTTTTCCATCATCTGCAAACCCCGCTCCAAGGCCGCCAGGCCTCGGGTGATGGGGTTGGCCACGTCGGCCAAGCGTTTAATGGGCGCGATCAACATCAGCATGGCGGTGATGAAAGCCACAAAACCGCCCACCGTCGCCCCTTGCGCGCCATTTTGGCTTTGCAGCAAGGCGATCATCAGCACCAGCGACAGCGCCAGCGCGGCAAGCAACTGCGTCAAGGGTGACATCGAGGCCGAGGCGATGGTCGAGCGAATGGCCAAACCGCGCAACCGATCGCTGAGTTTTTCAAAGCGCTGGATTTGGCTTTGCTGCGCGCCATGCAGACGCACCATTTTGACGGCCAGCACATTTTCTTCCACCACATAGGCCAAGTCGTCAGTGGCATTTTGGCCCTCGCGGGTCAGGCGGTAAAGGCGTTGCGAGAGCACTTTCATGATCCAGGCCACGCCCGGCGTGACCAAAAACACCACCAAAGTCAGTTTCCAGTTGAGAAACAGCAGATAACCCACCAAGGCCAACAAAGAAAAGCCATCGCGCGACAAACCGATCATGGCCGAGACCAATTGGCCCGCACCGCTTTGCACCTCATACACCATGGTGTTGGACAAGGCGCTGGCCGACTCCTTGGAAAACATCGCCAGATCGGCTCGCATCAAGCGTTCAAACATGGCGCTGCGCAGCAACTGCATGCCGTCATTGGCAATGCGCGTCAGGCTGTATTGGGAAACGAAATGCGCTGCCCCTCGGACAGTAAAAATTCCCATCACCGCCACCGGCACCGACCACAAGGGCAGAGCACCTTGGCTGAAGCCTTTGTCCAGCAAGGGCTGAAACAAGGCGGGGATCAAAGGCTCTGTGACGGCCGCCGCGATGGTGGCCAAGATGCCGGCCGCCCAACTCAACTTTTGCTGCCCAAAATAGGGCATCAAGCGTTGTATGCGCTGAAACACGGTCTGCTGCAGGCTGGTTTCTGCGCGAAGGGTGGTATCTGTCATTTGCACTGATTTTACGCAAGCGACCCGTGTGTTTCAGGCCCCGGGCCTGTTCTCTGCCGAATCTGGGTGCGTCAGCCCTTCTTGGCATGGGGTTGACGACTGAAAATCAGCTCTTGAGCGTGTACGATCGGGCCTGCGATTTGAATTGTTTTTAATTTTGATGGTCTTTTGACCCTGTGGGTATGAACAGCCTTGTGCATATGAATTTTCATCACACCTTCTGGCCGGCCCGCGTGGTGGGGCGCTGTATGGCTTGCTTAGGGCTGTGGTTGTTGATGGGTTTGCAACTGCCCGCGCAGGCGCAATTCAGGGTGGAAGTCACGGGCGTTGGCCTGACCCAGGTGCCGGTGGCGGTGGTGCCCTTCAAGGGTGAAGAGGCCTTGCCGCACAAAATAAGCCTTATTTTGATTGTCGATTTGGAGCGCAGCGGTCAATTGCGTTCGGTTGACGCCAAAGGCGACAACCTGGACGAATCGTCTCGCCCTGATCTGCCCCAATGGCGTCAACGCAACGCCGATGCCCTGGTCGCTGGCAGCGTGACCCGATTGGCGGACGGCCGTTATGACCTTCGTGCCCGCTTGTGGGACGTGGTGGGGGGGCAGCTGCGCGCTGAATTCAAAGAAGCCGTGGTCGCTTCCGATCTGCGTTTGGCAGCCCACCGTCTGGCCGATCTGGTCTACGAAAAATTGACTGGCGAAAAAGGTGTGTTCGCCACCCGCATTGCCTATGTGACCAAAGCCGCGTCGCGCTACACCCTGTGGGTGGCCGACTCGGACGGCGAAGGCGCTCAGGCGGCGCTGTCCAGCCCGGAGCCCATCATTTCACCCTCCTGGTCACCTTCCGGCAGTCACTTGGCGTATGTGTCCTTCGAGTCGCGCAAGCCTGTGATTTATGTGCACGAGTTGGCCTCTGGCCAGCGGCAGTTGGTGGCCAATTTTCGGGGCTCCAACAGCGCGCCGACTTGGGCACCGGATGGCAAAAGCCTGATTGCCACTTTGAGTCGCGATGGTGGCTCACAGCTTTTCCAAATCGATGTGAAGGGCGGTGCGCCGCGCCGTTTGACCCAGTCCAGCGGCATCGACACCGAGCCAGTCTTTGCCGCCAATGGCAGCAAACTCTACTTTGTCAGCGACCGCGGTGGTTCACCGCAAATTTACCGCATGCCCATGCCCGCTGGCGGCGGCGCGGTCGAGCGCGTCACGTTCAATGGCACTTACAACATTTCCCCCAGTCTGAGTCCTGATGGCCGTTGGATGGCTTTTGTGACGCGCACGGGCGGGCAATTCAAATTGCAGGTGATGGACCTGTCGACCGGGCAGTCCAACGCCATCACCGATACCGTGGCTGACGAGAAACCCAGTTTCGCACCCAACAGCAAGTTGTTGGTGTATGCCACACAGATACAGGGGCGTGAAGCTTTGATGACCAGCACTTTGGATGGGAAAATCAAAGCCCGATTGGCAGGACAGGGCGGCGATATCCGAGAACCCAATTGGGGCCCGTTGCGCCCTTAGTGCCTGTTGTGCAGGCCCATGATTTTTCAGACCTTTTTTGATTTTTGTTTCAGGAGTTCAACATGTTGATGCGTACTTTTTCGATGCTGGCTTTGACCGCCGCTATGGCCGCCTGTTCCTCGGGCGTGAAGCTGAGCGATGTGCCTGTGGAAGACAAGTCGGCCACGGCGGTGAATGCAGGGGCCAATGCCAATGGCATCGGCATGGGCAACACCGCAGGTCAAAACAATGTTGCGGGTGTGATCACAGACAAAAATGCAGGCAACGGTGCGGGCCCTGCTGGCACCCAGATTGTGTTTTTTGATTACGACAGCTTCACCCTCAAACCTGAGGGCCGCGCTGTGATTGAAAACAACGCCAAATTCTTGCAAGCCAACAAGCAGCGCAAAGCCAATTTGGAAGGCCATACCGACGAGCGCGGTGGGCGTGAATACAACTTGGCATTGGGCCAAAAGCGTGCGGAATCGGTGCGACAAGCGTTGACGCTGTTGGGCGTAAGCGACGCGCAAATTGAGGCGGTCAGCTTTGGCAAAGAAAAGCCTCTGGACAGTGGCAGCGACGAAGGCGCAATGGCGAAAAACCGCCGCGTTGAGATCAAATACTGAGCCCGCACATGAAGCACTCTACGTTAGGGCAATGCACAGCGGTGGCCGCATTGTGGCTGTCCCAGTCGGTGGCGCAGGCGGCTTTGTTTGAGGACGATGAAGCACGCCGTGCCATCTTGGACTTGCGGCAAAAAATAGAGCAGCTCAGCGGATCAGGCAGCGCACAAAATAAGTCGCACGCAGAGGAAATCTTCAAATTGCGCAGTGCTTTGCTGGACTTGCAGGGTCAGATCGACGCGGTCAAAGCCGACCAAGCCCGTTTGCGCGGTGCCAACGAGCAGTTGCTGCGCGAACTGTCCGATCAGCAGCAACGTCAAAAAGATGTGCAGTTGGGTCTGGAGGATCGCCTGCGCAAGTTCGAACCGATCAAAGTGATGTTGGACGGCGCGGAAATCACTGTCGAGCCCGTGGAGAAGCGCGAGTATGAAGCGGTGATGGGCGTGTTCCGTAAAGGCGATTTCGCTGCGGCGCAAACGGGTTTGACCAACTTCACTCAGCGCTATGCGAACTCGGCTTATTTGCCCTCTGCTCTGTTTTGGCTGGGCAATGCCGAATACGCCAACAAAGATTACAGCGCTGCGGTGATCCACTTCAAGCGCATGTTGAGCCTGACGCCCAAACATGTGCGTGCATCTGAAGCCATGCTGGCCATAGCCAATTGCCAAGTGGAGCTCAAAGACACCAAAGTCGCCCGCAAGACCATGGAGGAGTTGGTCAAATCCTATCCTGACTCAGAGGCCGCGCTAGCCGCCAAAGAGCGCTTGGCGAAAATGAAGTAAGCAACGCATGGACGCTGCACAGTTGGCCAACAGCACTTGGATGGTGCTGGCAAGCACTCTGGCTTTGTCCATGGCCCTTGGGGCTGTTTTGCAGGCCACGCATTTTTGCACTTTGGGCGCCATCAGCGATGTGGTGCTCATGCAAGACACCTCGCGCCTCAAGCAATGGGCCTTGGCCGCTGCGGTGGCGATCCTCGGCTTTGCAGCCATGCACAAGCTGGGTTGGATCGACCCTCAAAAAAGCATGTACGGTTCACCTCAACTGCTTTGGTTGTCTTCGGTGGTCGGGGGTGGATTGTTTGGCGTTGGCATGGTGTTGGCATCTGGCTGCGCCAGCAAAAACCTGATCCGATTGGGCGCGGGCAATCTCAAATCGCTGGTTGTCTTGCTGGTGATGGGCGTCGTTGCCCTGGCCACACTCAAAGGCCTGCTGGGCGTGTGGCGTGTCAGTGTGTTGGAGCGCTTTTATGTCCACGCACCTGCACAGTCGTACGTCGGCAGTTGGTGGGCCGCGCACAGCCAGCAGTCTGTGCCGCAGGCGAGTGCTTGGGCGGCGCTGTGCACAGCGGGCCCTTTGGCCTTGTGGTCTCTGCAAGGCCGCTCCAGACTGAAAGGCGCTTTGCTCTTCGGTGGTTTGGCGGTGGGCTTGGCCGTCGTCGCCATGTGGTGGATCACGGGTGTGCTCGGTCATGGGCTGGAGCACCCCGACACCTTGGAAGAGTTTTTTGTGTCCACGGCCAGTGGGCGCATGGAGTCCTTCAGCTTCACCGCCCCTGTGGCCACGGTGTTGGACGCCTTCATGTATTTCAGCGACGGCAGCAAACGCCTGACCGTGGGCATGGTTTCGGTGTGCGGTGTGGTGATGGGGGCCTTTGGGCGTTCCATCTGGACCGGCTCATTTCGCTGGGAAAGTTTTGTCAACCGTGCTGATCTGACTCACCACCTGATGGGTGGCGCTCTAATGGGCATGGGCGGCGTGACCGCCATGGGCTGCACGGTAGGTCAGGGCTTGAGCGGCTTGTCGACCCTGAGCTGGATGAGTGGCTTGACCTTGATCTCGATCGGCCTGAGCGCCGGGCTGACCTTGAGTTGGCAGTTGCATCAGATGGAGGGGCAGGCATGACCGAAATGGAGGTCGGCTTCGACGTCACGCGCAGCTTTGGTGGCTTGGATCGTTTGTACGGTGTGGGTGCAGCCCAAGCCATACGCAACGCCCATGTGGTGGTCGTGGGCTTGGGTGGCGTGGGTTCTTGGTGCGCCGAAGCCTTGGCCCGCAGCGGGGTCGGGCACATCACACTGATCGACATGGACCATGTGGCGGACTCCAATATCAACCGACAAATCCAGGCCCTGAACACCACCGTGGGCCAAGCCAAAGTGCTGGCCATGCAAGAGCGCATCGCCATGATCAATCCGGGCTGCGTGGTCGATTGCATTGAAGAATTCGTGATGCCCAGCAACTGGCCTTCGCTTCTCGGCCCTGGCCCTTTGCCCGATGCCGTGATCGATGCGTGTGACCAAGTCAAAGCCAAACTCACTTTGGCCCATTGGGCTCAGACCCATCGAGTGGGGTTCATCAGTGTGGGCGCAGCAGGTGGCAAACGCCTGGCCCACCAGGTGGATGTGGACGACTTGTCGAAAGTCACGCATGACCCTTTGCTTGCCCAGCTGCGCTACAGCCTGCGCAAATGCCATGGCGCACCCCGCGAAGGAAAAAAGATGGGTGTGATGTGTGTGTTCAGCCGAGAAGCGGTTGCGCCCCCTGATGCGTCTTGCGCTGTTCAAGGCGATGGCAGTCTCAACTGTCACGGTTACGGTTCAGTGGTCACAGTGACTGCCACATTCGGTTTGTGCGCGGTCTCGGCTATTTTGAATTTTCTTTCAGACAGTTTTGGAAAAGCAAAAAATAACGTTATAATTTGAGGCTTAGCGAAACACCAAATACTGTCAAAAGCAGCGGCCGATGTGAAGCTTGATGGGACCATAGCTCAGTTGGTAGAGCAGCGGACTTTTAATCCGTTTGTCGTGGGTTCGACCCCCGCTGGTCCCACCAAAAAAATATTTGAAAAACCTGTTCAGAGCCATCTGCACAGGTTTTTTTGTGTCCACAAGTGGGCGCGGGGCGGCTTGTCGAGAATGTTGAAATCTCGAACAACGCCAGGGCCTGTCTGTTGAAAAACAGGCCCGCTGTTCAACAGACCAACGGACCCCCATCAAGCGGTAGCGCCACTGCCTTCAATCTGCGCAATGTGCTCTGACAGTTCCAGCCATTTGAGTTCCAGCGTTTCCATTTCGGCGTTCGCCGCGCCAAGGTCTTTGCTGGCTTGCACGATGGCGTTGGCGGCCATCGGTGTGGCCAGTTTGCTCTCCAAGTCCGCTTTGTGCTTTTGCAACTGGGTCATGCGTTGCTCGGTTTGCTCCAACGATTTTTTAAACGGCCGGGTCTGCGCAGCCAACTCCATGCGCCGTTGCGCGTCCAGCTTGCGCTGTTCGGGGCTGCGAAACACCAGCGCTGGCGCAGCCGCGGCTGACGCAGGTGCCAAGGGCGTGACGGCTGGCGCGGCCTGGGCTGCTGCGATGGGGGCTGCAGATGTGACGGCCGGCGCTGCTTGCTGCGGGGCTTGTGCAGGTTTTGACGCTGCGGCTTTGGCCTCTTCGCGTAAGCGCTTGGATTCGTCAAGCAAGTAGCGCTGGTAGTCGTCCAGATCGCCATCGAAGGGCTCGACCTTGCCGCGCCCGACCATCCAGAACTCATCGCACACGGCGCGCAGCAAGGCGCGGTCGTGGCTGACCAGCATCACCGTGCCCTCGAACTCGTTGAGCGCCATGGCCAAGGCTTCGCGCGTGGCCAAATCCAAGTGGTTGGTCGGCTCATCGAGCAGCAACAAGTTGGGCCGTTGCCAGACGATCATGGCCAGCACCAAACGGGCCTTCTCGCCACCGCTCATGGTGCCCACGGCTTGTTTGACCATGTCACCGGTGAAATTGAACGAGCCCAGATAACTGCGCAAGTCTTGCTCACGGCTGGGTTCGCTGCTGTTGGGCCCCAACTCTTTGGCCAGGCGAATCATGTGCTCCAGCGGATTGTCTTGCGGGCGCAGCACATCCAACTCTTGCTGGGCAAAGTAGCCAATGTTCAGGCCTTTGCCCTCGGTCAATGTGCCAGCCAGGGGCTTCATGGTGCGGGCCACGGTTTTGACCAGGGTGGATTTACCTTGGCCGTTGGCCCCCAAAATACCGATGCGCTGCCCCGCCAACACCGATTTGCTGATGCCTTGCAAGATCGGCTTGGGTTGCTCGTCCACGATGTAGCCAAAGCTGGCCTCGCTGATGGCCAACATCGGATTGGGCAGGCTATGGGGTTCTTTGAATCCGAAAGTGAATTCCGCGTCGGCCAGCAACGGTGCCACTTTTTCCATGCGCTCCAAAGCTTTGACCCGGCTTTGCGCTTGTTTGGCCTTGCTGGCTTGAGCCTTGAAGCGGGTGATGAATTTTTGCAAATGGGCAATTTTGTCTTGCTGCTTGCTGAACGACGCTTGTTGCAACTCCATTTGCTGGGCGCGCAAGATCTCAAAAGCGCTGTAATTGCCGCCGTAGCGGGTGAGTTTGGCCTGGTCGATGTGCAGCGTCACGTCGGTGATGGCGTCCAAAAATTCACGGTCGTGGCTGATGACGATCATGGTGCCGGTGTAGCGTTCGAGCCAAGCCTCCAGCCAGACCAGGGCGTCCAAGTCCAAGTGGTTGGTGGGTTCGTCGAGCAACAAAATGTCGGATGGACACATCAGTGCGCGCGCCAGCTGCAAGCGCATGCGCCAGCCGCCCGAGAAACTGTTGACCGGGCGATTCAACTCGTCCACGCTGAAGCCCAAACCCAAAATCAGCGCTTCGGCGCGGGGCAGAGCGTCATGGTCACCGGCGTCGGCCAGGTCGGTGTACACATGGGCCATCTCCATGCCGTCGCCACTGGCTTCGGCGGCCACCAGGCGTTGGCGCAACTCGGCCAAGCGGGTGTCGCCTTCCAGCACAAAGCTGGAGGCCGGTTCGTCAGTCTCGGGCATGTTCTGCGCGACTTGACCCATGCGCCAGGCCTTGGGCATGGAGAAATCGCCGCCGTCTTCGTGCAAGGTGCCGTTGAACAGCGCAAACAGGGTGGATTTACCCGCGCCGTTGCGCCCGACCAAGCCGACTTTTTCGCCAGGGTTCAGGGTGACGGTGGCGCTGTTGAGCAGCACTTTGGCGCTGCGGCGCAGCGTGACGTTCTTCAAGGTGATCATGGGGTCTGGGGGCTGTCACGGGCTGGGCAGTGCCAGGCTGAGATGCCGCATATCGGTTTGAGGTGTTCTGTAAAAGGAGGCGTCAGCAAAGCCTGGCTCGGCTGTCAGAGCCTGGCCGTGGTGGGGCTGCCAGAAACTCCGCCACCCCGGAGTTTAACTTGCCGAGGGTTTACCAGGGGTAGCGGGCACACACGCAGGGCCGATCAAGCCTTGGAGGGCGTTGACAGGCTCAGCAGCGAGGCGCGCGTCACCAGCAGCACTTGGTCCTCACCCGCGCTGGTTTCGAGCCAGATGACCTCCAACTGAGGGAATGCGCTTTCAAAGTGTTCGCGTTCATGGCCGATTTCCAGTACCAACACGCCAAGCGGGTTCATGTGGGCGGGTGCGTCTTGAAAAAGTTGACGAATAAAGTCCATGCCGTCTTCGCCGCCCGCCAAGGCCATTGCCGGTTCTGCCAAAAACTCGGCGGGCAGGGCCTGCATGCTGGCGGCGCAAACATAGGGTGGATTGCACAAGATCAGATCGAACAGGCCAGGCACGTGGTTCAATCCGTCGCTTTGCACCAAGCTGATGCGCTCGGTCATGCCGTGTTTGTCCACGTTGATGCGCGCCACCGCCAACGCTTCGGATGACAGGTCAGCGCCTGTGACGGACACATCGGGGTAGGCCATGGCGGCCAGCACGGCCAAGCTGCCGTTGCCGGTGCACAGGTCCAGCACGCGCTGGGTGTGTTCGCCCAGCCAGTAGTCGATAGCGCCCTCGGCCAGCAATTCGGCAATGAAGCTGCGCGGCACGATGCTGCGCTCGTCGATGTAAAAGGGCACTCCTTGCAACCAGGCTTCACGCGTCAGGTACGCGGCGGGTTTGCGGGTTTGAATGCGCGCTTGTACCAGCGCTTGCACTGCGCTGATTTGATCGGTGCTCAGCGCGGTCTGGATGTCGGCCGGGTCGGTGTCCAGAGGCAAGCCCAACTGCCACAAAACCAGCCAGGCGGCCTCATCTTCGGCGCTGCGGGTGCCATGGCCAAAGGCCAAGTGGGCAGCGGTGAGCTGCGCGGCCGAGGCGGCGATCAGTTCGGTCAGTTGCATGCGATCGGTTCAGTCCAGTTCAGTCGTGCAAGCTGTGGTTCAGTTGCTGCAAGACTTCGCGGTAAATGTCTTTGAGCTGTTCGATGTCTTCCAGCGCAACGTGCTCGTTGATTTTGTGGATGGTGGCGTTGGGCGGGCCCAGCTCAATCACCTGCGGGCAAATCTGCGCAATGAAGCGCCCGTCACTGGTACCGCCTGTGGTGGACAGTTGCGTGTCGATGCCGGTTTGCTGTCGAATCGCTTGTTGCACCACCTGCACCAAGGTGCCGGGCGTGGTGAGAAAGGGCAGGCCGCCAATCGTCCACTGCAGATCAAAGTCCAGAGCGTGTTGAGACAACACTTCCGTCAGGCGTTGC
>Ga0114963_10003096_pt1 | contig 11329 bp, 11 predicted proteins | sample C_131016_EF_Meta_FD_87019 | JGI IMG/M metagenome (GOLD analysis project Ga0114963, IMG submission 87019) | Freshwater microbial communities from Lake Croche, Canada to study carbon cycling - C_131016_EF_MetaG | ecosystem: Environmental > Aquatic > Freshwater > Lake | place: Lake Croche, Canada...
ATCAGGTAAAAGCCGTCGCCCAACTGGAAGGGCAGGCGCGAATCGGGGTCACTGTACGCGCAAAAGTGCTGATTCCTATCTCGAACCGTAATGTTACCGACCCGACCAAACTGTCGCGGGTCAAGGGGGTAGGTATCGCCTCGCTTCTGGACATCAAATTATGACGCGTTTCGCAAGCATTCTGATGCTTGCGAAACGCTAAATCTCTTCGGATGGTTGCGCATTGAAGCGTAACTGAAATGGTGGGAGAAGTGCGCGAGACACGCGGGTAAGCCATTGCTCCGCCATGTCAATCGCGAGAAATTCGTTGTCCGCATTCACGACGAAAAAAAGCAGTCGCGGATTTCGGATATTCAAACAAATCCCCGGCGGCGGGGCGGCGGATCGCAAAACGTGTTCCCATTCAATCGCTCGCTGCTCCGGTTCGATATGTACAAGCATTGCAAAGTCGTGATATTCGCCCATCGTTATTCACCTCCACCACACAGGATTTCTTAGACGGCGAATCGCGTTCGTGCCGCAGTGAATCTCGCCAGAACGGACATGATACGGTTCCCAGATATCCACAAAATGGAGACGCAGTCCAAGCGGTTCCAGCGAAGATCGCATCGGTTTCTGGAACAGGTCCTCTCCCTCGATCACCGGCCCAACCGGAGAAGGAAGGATAAGATCACGCCCCAGAACCAGCGAGTTGACCATATTGGGAATCACTGCAAGCCCGTCTTTGAACAGACAGGGAACCGCTATAATATCGGCGTCTTCAACGGATAATCCTTCCCGGATTTGTCGGACAGTTTCTTTCATGAAACCGTCGATTGCACGATTTTCCGGTGAGTTTGCGCATTCTTCCAGCAGTTGGGCGACTGTCGTCTCGGAACTCTGACGGAATTCCGATTTACCGGCGAAGACGGCGGTATGCGCCTGCCCGGAGCGGGCGGCATCCTCCAGCAAGCGTCGCGCCGAGGCTGGCGAGGGAATCAGAACGCGAAAGCCCTGTCGGTCCGGTGCAGGGACGAAATTGATCGTTTCATCCACATGACCGATGGTCAACCAACTGACATCCAGAAACAGTGGCGGCCATTGAATTTTCTGCAGTTCCAGAAAACGAAGGACTTCTGGATGGAGTCTCAGCCCTTTCTGGTCGCCGGTGAGAAGTCTGCCGTGTGGAAAGCCTTTGACCGCCGGGCTTACCTCAAGATTGCCAAACCAGTCAATCCATCGGCGATCCGGCAATGAATCGCCTGCATTAATGGAGACCGCAGATGGGGTGACATTATCAAAGTAGGATCGGACTGCCGTATCGAGCGGGCCACAGTTTAACCCCATCGTATGTTTTGCCCGTAAGCCTGTAATCGGCGCAACGCCTTGCGTTATCTTTCTACCTGAAACCGGATAAGCGAAACGCCCGATTTCCACCGCATCCTGAATCCATAAATCAGAAGAACCGGTAGCAGTATCTATCATCCGTAATCGCGGCTTGCCTTCGACATTCGATACGATTCGGGAAAGCTCGGTAACAAACTTCCGATTCAGCGGATTCCGAACGACAAAAACTTCCTCAGCAGGGTCCAGCGAAGATGTCAAAAGGACAGGAGTCAATCGACAAAGAATTGGTTGTCCATCAATCTCCAGAATAAAACGGTCGGCGTTCAGAGGCGGCGAAACCGAAACCCCTATTTCGCTTCCTTCTGGCGACAAGGGCAGATTAAATGTCACAGAGACGCCCGTGGAACTTGTTTGGGGCGATGGACGCGCTGGCTGGCTCCATATTTTACCCTCGCGGATCCATAACTCCGGTGCGATACCCGTCGCCTTTATGACGACTTGCGAGGAGGCTTGTCCAGGGAGAGGACGCACGCGTAGAGTGGCGGATGGGGATGCATCCGGGTTCTCGATGGAAACAGGGGGGACGATCATCCATTGTCCCGGTTGGAACGCTCGTGCGTCCCTTTTTCCATCATGATCAAAATCGCCGAAAATCAGGGCAGGATCGTTCAGGGACATAGGCGCATTATACCCATAATAGGAGAATTCGATAACTCATACATGCGTCAGTAGCGAAAAAACCATCCACGTCGCGTTCCTCTGTGCGGAAAGAATTTTGTCATCCCCTTTACGGAGGAACGGATTGCGGCGATAATGGGTAGGTAATATCGCTATGGACTTTGATGCGCATACGCTCCGGGTGCTGGAGTACGAAAAAATCACCGCAATGCTGGCGGAAAGGGCTGCCTGTTCGCTGGGAGTGGATCGAGCGAAGGAATTACAGCCGACGCCACTGGTCGCTTTTGTCCGGGAGCGGCAACAGGAGACATCGGAAGCCCGTCGAATGGTGGACGAACACGGCCCGTTTCCTCTCGGGGGAATCCATGATGTACGCCCGTTACTGATACGCGCCGAAGTCGGGCAGGCGTTGACGCCCTATGAATTTCATGACCTCACGTCGACGCTTCAGGGTGCGGGTAAGGTTAAGGGATATCTTTTACGCCATGCCGAAAAGTGCCCCTTACTGGCGGACAGGGCGAAGGGAATCGAAGAGTTTCCGCAACTGCTGGGCGAAATTGGGATGGTCATCGGACGTGGCGGCGAAGTCATGGATTCCGCATCGCCGCACCTCGCTTCACTGCGTTCCCGACTGAAAGTTCTGAGCAACCGCATCAATGAACGTTTAAACCAGTTTCTTTCCTCCGCTACCATCCGCCCGATGCTGATGGACGCTGTCATCGTGCAACGGGATGACCGTCGTTGCCTGGCGGTCCGTGCGGAATGGAAAGGCAAGATTCCGGGAATCGTCCATGACCAGTCGGCATCCGGGGCGACCGTCTTTATCGAACCGATGGCGGTCGTGGAAATCAACAATGAAATCCGCGAAACGGAACTTCAGGAACGCCGCGAGATTGAACGTATTCTCACCAAACTCACCGCCTCCGTCGCCCGATTGGGTTCACGCATCCATTCCTCGGTTGAAATAGTGGCGGGAATGGATCTTGCCAGCGCCAAGGCGAAACTGGCGGAAGATATGAACGCCGTCTCCCCGGTCTTCAATACAAAGGGAATCGTCAAACTACGGGACGCTCGTCATCCGCTGATCGATCCTAATATTGTCGTCCCGATTTCATTGTCCTTTGGCGATCCCTACAAAATCCTCCTGCTGACCGGACCGAACACTGGAGGCAAGACGGTCAGTTTGAAGACAGTCGGTCTGCTGACTCTGATGGCGCAGGCAGGTATGCATATCCCCGCCGGAGACGGCGCAGAACTGGCGCACTTCGATCAGATTTTCGCCGATATCGGCGATGAACAGAGTATCGCGCAATCGCTCTCCACATTTTCCGGTCACGTGACCAATATCGTGAGCATTCTGAAGCGTGTCGGGATGCGGGCGCTGGTGCTGATGGATGAGTTAGGTTCAGGAACCGATCCCGGCGAAGGCGCCGCGCTCGCGAAAGCCGTGTTGTCTTACCTGCTGTCGCATAATGCTCGTGTCATTGCGACTACCCACTACGGCGAACTCAAAGAATACGCTTACATGAGGGACGGTATTGAAAACGCCTCAGTAGAATTCGATCCAGAGACGTTGCGCCCAACCTATCGCGTTTTACAGGGCGTCCCCGGTTCCTCTAACGCCTTCCACATCGCCCGCCGATTGGGGATGCCGAATCCGGTTCTGGACGAGGCGGAACGCTTTCTGGATCGCGCCGATGTCGAAACCGGCGAAGTGATGCAACGGCTGGAAAAAGCCAAACGGGTCGCTGATGAGGAACGCCGCAAGGCGGAACGATACTCCCGCGAACTCGCCGAAATGAAGACCCGGTACGAAGCGCGGTTGCGTGACCTCGAAACCCTGCGGCGCGAAGCCAAGGAACGCGCATCGGAGGAAGCCAAAGTTCTGATACGACGAAACACCGAGAAGATGGAAAACATCATCGGTGAGCTTCGGCGCATCGGCAAAGAGGGCAGGAAAACTCAGTCCGCCCGTAAAAAAATGAAGGACACCGCCGACGAACTTATCGGCGGCATCGGTTATGAGCGAGATCCGCTCCCGATCGATGAATCGGAAGCGCCCTCTGTCCTGAAAAAAGGGGAGAAAGTCCGGGTGCTTTCTCTGGGCGGTATGGTAGGGGATGTACTCGGCAATTCGGATGGCGATGCTGCGCTGGTGCAGGTCGGCGCGATGCGCGTCACTGTCCCGTTATCGCAACTTCGCCGGGACAAGTCTGTTGCAACCCCGGCTCCCGTTCTGCAACCTGCTAAGTCGAACGGTAATGGGGGAATAGCTGCGCTTGCCCTCGCCAAAGCGCAGGATATTTCCCCGGAGATCACGTTGATCGGTCTCCGTGTCGATGCCGCATTGCCCCGACTGGATAAATATCTGGACGACGCAATGACCGCCGGATTGGATGGCGTCCGTATCATCCATGGCAAGGGAAGCGGTCAGCTTCGGCAGGCGATCTGGCAGTATCTCAAGGATGATTCCCGGGTCGCTTCTCTACGAATGGCGGACCCGGAAGATGGCGGCGCCGGCGCAACCCTGTTACGCATCCGGGATTAACTTCCATCTGTTACTGCCTCTGCCACTGATGACCATGCCTTCATTGTTAACAAGAAGTGCAACTTTAATCAAGGGCGGGATTCTAATAGGTATGAATCCCGTCTCCATCTTTTCTTTGCTGATTGTCCTCTTTCTTGCTCTGCCGCTGCCCGGACGAGCGGAAAGTCTGCTGGTCTTCTCCGCTCGATTTTATGCGCCGGGCAAGGGGAAAATCACGCACTTCCATCTTTATACAATTCGCCCTGATGGAACAAGTTTACGGCAATGGACCGACGGAAAATCCGATGACATTGAACCGAAATGGACCTCAGACGGGAAACGAATCCTCTTTTTGCGCTCCTGGGCAAACGGGTCGAAACCGGATTCTGTCAGTGAGTTAGACATCGAAACGAAAAGCGTTCGCACGTTGTTTTCCGGGCAACCGGGCAATTATCTACATGACCTTAAAATATCTCCGGATGGCAAGCGGTTCCTCATCCTTCAGAATTATTATACTGCGGGAGTTTTTTATAAATCGTCCCTGTATGCCGGTGAGATCGCCGATAACGCTTCAACGCATCGCGTTGGCATCAAAGAGGGCTTTAACATCAGTTCTGCGGAGTGGGCGTCCTCTGATCGTATTCTGGGCGGATACGACTCTGTATCGAAAGCGGGAGTCACCAGCTATGCCAGCGCGGTGATCGACTGGAAGACCGGCGCAATTCAAAACGAGTTACCGACCAGTGATCTAATCGCCCGTCAGGGAGACTGGATTCTTTGTGCCAGCGAAAATCAAAATCAGGTATATAACAACACAGGGAAGAAAATCGGCGAGTGGAAGACGCCCGGAGGAGATACACGATGGTGGCGTGAGGATATCTTCGCCTCGATTACCTACAAAGGCTCGGCGAATGATCCCAGCGGTCCGGACAAACTGTGTCTGTATCGCGCAACCGGCGACCTGATGAGTGAAGCGTCGATAGTGCGTGATTACTCATCGCTTGCCGCGCAATTTCGTCAAGGGCGGGAATTACATGACTTGCGAAATATAACCGCTCTCCCTGACGATAAGAACCGTTTCCTATGGGGAGCGTTTGTGCACCGCGCCATGCCCGGTCTTCAATTGATCGTCGACTCCCGAACAGGATCGGTATCTTTCTGGTCTTCGGCCCGGTATGTTACCTTCGCTCCGGACGGCAAGTACTATGCCAGTACATCGAACGTGGACTGGACGGAAATCGGCAAAAAGACTAACGGTCAGGCGATGACGGAACCGACAATCTCCTTACTGGTAGCGCCGACCGCACGCCCGAATGCTCTGACGCCTATCGTCTCCGGTCAGGTTTGTATCGACGGTTTTGATTGGCGTCCGCGGTAAAGGAAATCGCTTTTCGAAACCTCAAGCAAAACGCTTCGTTCCGGCGATAGAGAATTGATCCCGATACGGATTGACCGAAAGGAAGCGACATCATTGCTTGATACAATGTCCGTTCTCTCTGTAGACCCGAATGAAACCGGCGCCGCCGCCGCAACCCCGGAAGAAGACTGGGAAGATCTCCCCGATGAGATCGTCGAAGCGGAACTACAGGAAGAGCGACAATTCCGACTACAGGTGCGTCATAAAGGGCGACGTCATGATACCGGCTCCGAGAAAGTTCTCGAACGCCTGCTCGCCGACAGTGATGGTCTGAGTGATCTCATCGCTACCTATAAACCGACCCGTCACGAAAAAGTGTGGCTCCTTTCGTCCCTCCGTGATTTTTATGAGCAGGGAATGATCTCGGATGTGCTGGCATCGGTCAAAGGCGGCAAGGAAGCCAGTGTCTATCGTTGTCGCGCCTCTCGGAACATACAGGAAGTCGTGCAGTCGGAATTTATCGCCGCCAAAGTCTATCGCCCGCGTATTGTCCGCAATCTCCGTAACGATGCCCAGTACCGGGCAGGCCGAACCGTCCTCACTGCGGAAGGTAAAGCGGTTAAGAACTCGGATACGCGTCTGATGAAAGCGTTGGGCAAGAAGACCGCTTTCGGAAAACAGGTACAGCATACGTCCTGGCTGATGTATGAATTTACGACGCTTCAGGCATTGCATCAGGCGGGCGCCGCCGTCCCTCGCCCAATCGCCGCATCGGAAAACGCGCTTCTGATGGAATATATCGGCGACGAAAACCGCGCCGCGCCAACCCTGATCGAAACCTCGCTGAATCAGGACGAAGCGCATAAACTTTTTCTGGAAGTCAAGCGAAATATCGCCTTATTGCTATCTCTCGGCTGGATACACGGCGACCTTTCCGCTTACAATATCCTCTACCACAACGGTAAAATCACCCTGATCGACTTCCCGCAGGTCATCTCCCGCGAAGGCAACCCCGACGCCGAAGACCTCTTTTATCGTGACATCACCCGCATCTGCGACTACTTTACCGCCATGGGCGTCAAAGCGACCGCCGACCGCTTCGCCGCCGAATTATGGAGGAAGTAAACCAGAAAATAGATAGTTACTGTTGCGGTATAATATTTCCCGAATGAGGGGGGATTCTATGGCAACGACTATCAGCGGTGAAGAAATCGGGCGACGGGGACAGGAGATTTATGAGAGTCGTCTCCGTGCTGTGCTTGAAACAGGCGAAAACATCGGGAAGATTGTATCCATTGATATCGAGAGCGGCGATTACGAAATCGCAGATGACCTTCTTGTTGCAGGGCGGCGCTTGCAGGAGCGTCATCCAGACGCCAAAATGTATGGGAAACGCATAGGCTACAACGCGGTTTACGCGGTCGGTGGTTCCCTGGTCAGGACGGTGCAGTGACGCCGGGAGTGGTGCGCGAGTTGCAAGCGCGTGTGCAGGTGACGTTCCGTTTGCCGGGGCAGCCTGATTTTGCTATCGAATGTGTAGTGGACACGGGTTTCGCCGGAGCGTTGACGCTTCCTCCTCACGCTATCTCCATGCTCGGGTTGCCCTTTTTTCAGGAAATTGACGCCAACCTCGCCAACGACGCCGACGTAAAAACCTCAGTTCATATCGCCACGATTTTCTGGGAGGGAGAGGAAATCGAGGTTGCGGTATTGGCGATGGGTCGCCGCCCTCTGCTCGGAACCGCGCTTCTGGAAAACAAACGCCTTAGCGCCGACTTCACCGAAGAGGGAGAAGTTTCTATCACCCCTCTGTAAAGGAATCATTTGTCATGCCCACGCGCCGCGATTTCCTACAATCCGCTCTGCTCCTGCCCGCCGCCCTGACGACAGGAAAAGTCTTCGCGGAGGACACGTCCAAGCCTAACGCCGCTCCGACAACAGACGTCTTCGCCGACTTTGAATCCGGCAACTATGAAGGTTGGACCATCGAAGGAGACGCCTTCGGAACCGCTCCCGCCACCGACGCCCTGTTCCCCGGCAAGATACGCGGCTTCACCGGACGCGGTTTTCTCTGCTCCCTGCATCCCAGGAAAGGCAACGCAGCAACGGGCAAGGCAATCTCCAAAGAGTTCACCATCGAAAAGTCGTTCATTACCTTCAAGATAGGCGGGGGCAACCACCCGAATCAGGCGTGCCTGAACCTTATCGTGGACAATCAGATAGTCTACACCGCCACTGGCGACGGAACCGCGAATCTATCGGAGTCCTCCTTTGACGTATCAAACCTTGTGGGCAGGAAGGCGCACATAGAAATCGTGGACGCCACCGCCTCCGCCGACCGAGGATACATCATGGTGGACGACATTGTTTTCTTCGCGCCTCCGCCGATTCGCCCGCCCGTTCAAACCTCTCCGCTTCTCGTCTTATTGTGTTGCTACGCAGACAGTCCGAAAGTTCCGGCGGAGCGGTCGGCGTATGAACAGGCGTTCGGAACGCAGTTTCCTGCCTTCGGTCATTACATTTTGTATCGCACCAGTGGAAGACATAGCATTGCGGGGACGAAGGTAGTGGGGTGGCTGCGATTGCCTTATCCGAAAAGTCACTATATGCAATTCCCAGATGATAGTTCACGTAGAATAGCCATCATACGGGACGGCGCGGAGATAGTGAAAACGCAGATAGACTTCGCCCCATTCAAACATATCGTCGTCTTTTCCAGTGAGAACTTCTTTCAAAGCAGTGGAGAGGCAGGGCCAATCGAAATAGAATCGAATGGCAGAAAACGCCGCTTCACTTGGGCCTTTATCAATGATTCAAATCTGTCTTTTCAACACCGAACGATAATTCATGAAGTCGGACACGCTTTAGGGCTTTTCCATACATGGGGACAGGAAGGCCCGTCTAACCCCAGTTGGTGGAGCGGGATGTGCGGACAATCGGAATACTACGCTAAAGGGCCGAACCCTCACCCATACTTTGGTTATCTGCCGCTGACCTACAACGGCTACGACCGTCTTCTGCTGAACGGGATTGCCCCCGAACAGGTATTAGAAATAAAAATTGTCGAACAGAAAACTCTTGACCTAATAAATCTTAATAGCCCGGAGTTTGGTAGCGTATTGCTTGTGCGGATTCCAAAGCGTGATGGGAAAACCTTCTACACCGTAGAGGCGCGGATGTTCGACAAATTCTATGACTGCCGGGGCGTACTACGTTCCGAGGGAATCGTGATTCACGAGGTCGAACCGGGGCGCAATAGACGACCAACAAAACCCGGCTCAAATGCGTTCGATGGCGCAGACGCCCTTGTCGTTTGTCCTCCGAATATTCCGGCAGGGAACGGTGCGAAAACCGCTTGGAAACCAGGACAAATCTTTACCGACACAGAAAACGGCGTTCAAATTCAAACGCTAAACCCCATTCCTCACGGCTTTCGCGTTGCGGTCAGTATAACGAAATAAATAACCTCAATCCAAAAGCAAAAATAGTTTGTTCAACCGGGGAATCATTTGCCTCAGCAGTGAGGTTAAGAGGGGCAAGCGGCGAGATTAACGTATCCGACAGGGAGATTAGAACATCCGCCCGTGAGGTCGGGACGCCTGGCAGGCAGAATAGTCAGGACAAAAGCGGTCAGTGATCAACCGGACAGCGCAATACAATTCAAACGGTGTTTTCATTAGTTTCCGATACCCGGCAATTCAACGTCGATAGTTATGATTTCCGACTTGTCCCTGATTTCGGCAAGGGGTTCGAGGACGAAGGGGCGTTCGTTCATGCGGGGGTGGGGGAGGGTGAGAGTAGTGGTGTCTATCACCCGGTCGCTGTAGGTGAGGAGGTCGAGGTCTATGATTCGAGGACCCCAGCGTTCGCGGCGGACGCGGCCCATGTCGCGCTCAATGGCTAAGAGATGATCGAGGAGTTCTTCGGGCGGGATTGTCGTGCGCAGGGCGAGGACGGCGTTACGGTAATCCGGCTGTCCAGGCGGGCCGCCGACGGGAGCGGTGATGTGAATAGAGGAAACAGCCATGACTTCGCCGAGGGTGCGGATGCGCTCGATAGCGTCCCGGATCGCCTGTTCTGGCTCGCCCAGGTTCGCTCCCAGCGCGATGTAGGCAGTTTCTGCGTTCAACGAGTCTTACCGTCGCGTTCCTGTGTGGTTTCCGCATACACATCGGAGAAGATGCCCGGTATAGGCGCATGAGGTTTATGGACGCGGACCATCACGCTTTCCAACCGGGGATGTTCTCGTAGCAATCGAGCGGCGATATCGTTAGCGAGACGCTCGATCAGGTGACGACGAGCGCCTTCCGCTTCCTGCCGGACGATTTCATATATCTCGGCGTAATTGACTGTCGCGGATATCTGGTCGGGAATCCCGGCGAAATCGAAGGTAAGTTCGCAGTCCACCACAAACCGCGCCCCCAGCGACTCCTCCATATCGTGGACGCCATGTCGCCCTCGAAAAGCCATTCCCTCTATTACAACGCGTCCCATATCCTTGATTGTACCGTAGGGGAGCGTTTAACGGGCGGAAGGAGGTTAGGGCTTTATGTGATGGTCATGGTGCAATTTAAGCGTGGAGGTGCAATTTAAGGGCGGAGGCAAGCCCCGCTCCTACGCAGATACCGCTGGCCGATATGCGGAACGTAGGGGCGGGGCTTGCCCCCGCCCTCTCCCTAACCCCCTAACATGATGTCCCCACTTGCACCGCACATTCCGCTCTAACCTTCGTTGCGACCTGAAATCTGTTCACTGACCCGCAACGCCTGTACGTGAGCGGGGACGTTGTGTACACGAACCATCGCGGCGCCATTCTGCGCCGCATGAAGGTGAATCGCGAGGGAACCGGGGTCGCGTTCGGCGGGGTCAGGGACATCGGCGAGATAATCAATCAGGCGTTTGCGGGACGCGCCGATAAGGAGTTTCGCCGTTGCGCTGACGGAACGGAGGATGGAAGCGTTTAAGAGTTGGAGATTCTGCTCTCTGGTTTTGCCAAACCCGATGCCAGGGTCACGAATTACATCCGGGACGCCTTCGCTTCGGGCAAGCGCGTCCTGCGCTTCCAGAAATCCATAGACTTCGGCGTAGAGGTTTTCGTAAACCGGGTTCTTCTGCATCGTCTTTGCATCGCCTTTGCGGTGCATAATCACGGCGGGAGCGCGGAAGTGGGCGCAGACCTCGCGCATTTTTGGGTCACGCAGACCGTTCACATCGTTAATGAGGTGCGCCCCGGCGGCAAGCGCGGCGCGGGCGACTTCCGGTTTCTGGGTGTCAACGCTCAATAGAATATCGCCCTCGGCGGCAATCGCTTCCAGTACGGGCAGTATGCGATGCATTTCCTCGTCAGCGGGAACGGGTTCTGCGCCAGGTCGGGTTGATTCGCCGCCGATGTCGATAATCAACGCCCCGGCGTCCCGCATCTTTCGCGCCTCGGCGACGGC
>Ga0114963_10003100_pt1 | contig 11324 bp, 1 predicted proteins | sample C_131016_EF_Meta_FD_87019 | JGI IMG/M metagenome (GOLD analysis project Ga0114963, IMG submission 87019) | Freshwater microbial communities from Lake Croche, Canada to study carbon cycling - C_131016_EF_MetaG | ecosystem: Environmental > Aquatic > Freshwater > Lake | place: Lake Croche, Canada...
CAAATGCGTGCTGGACAAGCCGCTCAGATGGCAGGTCAAAAACCACCTCCTGTAGTGGATCAAGACTTACAACAAATGGCTCCTCCACAAGCTTTGCCAGAAGAGCAAGGCATTGGCGCATTGAACGCCCCTAACTTACAGAACATGGCTGACGGCGGTATTGCTGGATACGCTGATGGTGGCCCCCAACAACCTGGTATGTTTAACTATGCTCAGATGGCCCCCGCAGTTGACTTGCATCCCAATAGTGGCGTAACTCCAAGGAGCATGGCGGCAGGCGGTATTGCACATTTTGCTGAAACAGGCGCAGTAAAAACAAATACAGATCTTTTAGCACCTTATGCGGAACAAATTCGTGCAGAAGCAATGCGTTTAGGCATTAACCCTGATATAGCAATGCGTTTGTTTCATACAGAGTCACGAGGAAAAATTGATGCGGTATCAGGAAAAGGAGCCGCAGGATTGGGGCAACTAATGAAACCCGCAGCAAAAGAAATGGGTATTTCTGAAACAGATCGTTTTGATCCACAAAAAAATATTACAGCATCTCTTGGATATCTTAAAAAACAACTTGATACTTTTGGGGATTATCCTAAAGCTTTAGCCGCATACAACTGGGGCCCCGGCAATTTAACAAAACATTTAAATAAATACGAAGGCCTGTTAAATGTTAAAGGTTTGCCCAAAGAAACAGCCAATTATTTAACAAGCATAATGCCAGGCGGCGCAGCAAATGCTGCGGAAATAACACCAAAGGGCGCGCCACCAACAACGTCTGCTAATACGCCCACACAAACAGAATTGGATCAAGCGTCTCAGCCCGCTTTTATGACGCCTTCATCAGGCAAAGGACGTAAAGAAGGTAACATTTCTAAAGGTTTGCAATCAGGACAAGGTTATTTGCAAATGTTAAATGGCGCGGGAGATGTGGCTTACGATGTGGCTGGTATTGTTCCTAACGCTGTTCATGGAGCATACTCTTTATTGGGTGGTACCATTCCTAGAGAAAGGTTTGCGGGTACAACAGAAAACCTTAAAAGAGGGTCTGAGTTTGCGGGTATTCGCCCGCCTGATTCTACTGATCCAACCATGCAAGGTTTTAGAACTGCAGGTAATATTGCTGCATCTTTAATAAATCCTATTGCTGGATTGGAAACTGTAGGCACAAAAGCAGACGCTGGACTTAAATCTTTAGCCGCATTAAAAGCAGCAAAAGAACAAGAAGCACTGCAAAAAACAAAAGCCATACGTTTGCCTGAAAGTGGTGTAACGCTTGCAGGAGAATCGGGACAAATTAAAATTCCTGCTAGCCAAATATCGGCAGAAGCGCAAGCTATTAGAACAGGGCAACAACAAAACGCTTTACAGCAAGACATGTTAAATGCACAAAAAGCTACACAAGAAGCTGAGGCTGCACAAAAAGCTGTTTTTGCAAGTGAAAAAGCCCCAATAAGTCTTGGCAATTTAGTGCCTGCGGCAGATGTGGTTCGTGCAGGAACGGCTGCTACAGCAATTCTTCCTACAGCACAAAAAATACTTTCTTCAAATACCAAAGAACCGCAATACCCTAACTACAACGCTACTACGGAAGCAGAAGATGCAAGTTTTGGTAAACGCTTACCACTAGATATTACAGAAGACAAAACTGTTGAAGCAGCTAAACCAGTCACGGGAGAAAAGAAAGGGCGTAACTGGGACGACATACTGCTTAATACAGGACTTGGCTTATTGGCTGGCAAATCTCCTCACGCTTTACAGAACTTGGGTGAAGCAGGGCTTAATGCTTTGCAAATAGAACGTGCTCAAACCAAAGAAGACCGTGAGCAAAAACTGGCTGAATTGCATGGTAAATACTATGAGAGCGCAGGTAAGCAAGCAGAAGCCAACGCCAACTATATTGCGGATGAGCGAGCAAACACCGCTTTAATGCAAAAAGCCGCTGGTGTAACTGAACAATACCTTAAGGCGTGGATGGACAGCCAAGCAAATACAGGTGTGGCCGTATCTCCTGAAGAAGCCATGAACATGCGCACTAAAATATATAAACAAACTTTGGGTATGATGGGTTTGCAAATTCCTAGTACAATGGCTTCTAGCGGTATGAACTCCAGTATGTTTAAACTAATTGGTAGTCGTCCCGATCAATAAAAATTAGGAACGTAAAATGCCTATATATAGTGTGCGTGGCCCAGAAGGGCGAATATATGATATTCAGGGCCCAGAAGGTGCATCTGAAGAAGATATTATTTCTGCGCTCACAGAACAATTACGGCACGCGCCCAAACCTAAAAAAGGATTGTTGTCTGATGTAGCAGGCGGGGCAGAAAATCTTTTAAACATAGGTAGAACTGGCATAGCCGCGCTCACTGGCGATACTACCCAAGCGGCTGAAGCAGGACTTGCACGCCAACAAAAACTATCTGAAGAACGAACACCAGGTTTCCAACCTGAAAAAATTACAGATAAATTTGACAAAGGTGAATATTTAGGTTCTGTGGGCGAAGCAATACGCCAAGTACCTTCTGCTATAGCGGGTTTGTTACCTTCCATTGGGCAAGAAATGGGGCTTGCCGCTACAGGCCGTATTGCGGGTGGCGCATTGGGTTCTTTGGCAGGCCCTGCGGGTACGGCTGTTGGTAGTCAAATTGGTCAATATGGCGTCCCTCTTATTGTTAACGCCATTCAAGCCTTGGGCAGTCAAGCGCAAGAAAAAATACAAATGCAAAAACAAGCAGGCGAAAAACCTGATGTTGATGCGCTTCAATTGGCTCCTTATGCCGCAGCAAATGCGGCGGCTAATTTGGTTGGGTCGCGCATTGCAATGCCAAACATCTTTAAGAAAGCAATTGGTCAAAGAGTGGCCGCTGAAACAGAAGATGCGGCAAGAGCTAAACTTATGGAAGAAGTCACGAAGACTGCAAGTCGTGGCACATTAAATACGATTGCTCACGGTACAGGGCGTTTTGCTATTGGTGAGTTGCCCACTGAGGTTTTTCAAGACATTACAGATCGTGCGGCTGTAGGCAAGTCCTTAACAGATGCGGATGCCATTACCCAATACAGACAGACTATTTTAAACATGGTGCTGGCTTCCCCCCTTGGTGGCGGGTTTGGTCTACATGAAAGAAGTGGCGCAAGAACACAAGTTGCCGCCAAAGAACAAGAAGAGAAAGACACAAACGCTCTTCTTCAAAAAGAACAGTTGCGTTTGGGCGAAGAACAAAAAGCCCAAGAAGCACAAGCCTTTGAAGAACAAAAGCAAACGCCTGAGTTTGCGGCAAAGATAGGCAAAGAATACGAAGATGCTTGGGCGCAGTACCAAGCCATGAAGTCTGCGGTTCCTAAACCGCCAGAAAAATCTGACCCTGCTTTGGTTGCGCAATACAACGAAGCACAACAAGCGGCTGAAGATTTCAAAGAAAACACAATCATGCCTTTGGTGCCTGATTACAATTTGACTCGTGACATTCGTAAACAACAAAAAGATCAAGAAGCACAACAAACGCAAAGCGATGAGTTGGTTAAGCGTGACCAAGAGTTGCAAAAGCAACTTGCCAAACAACGTGCAGAAACACTAAAGACCGCACAAGAAAACCCCAATAGATACACGGAAGTCCAACAAGGATTGCCCGGTATTGAACCGTCTTTCCAACCTCCTACGCCTGCTGAAAAGCAAGACCCTCGCGTTTTGTATGAACAATTGCAAATATTGCAACGGGAAAAGGACAGGCATCAACAACAGTCCAATGAGCTTGCCGCTAGTGGAGATCATCAAGCATGGTTTGAATTTTCAAAACAAAATGACGCGGTTAATAAAGCTTATTTAGAAACAAAGAAAGCTTTGGATGCGCTAGGTGGATACAAGCCAGAGAAAGAACACCCAACGGTTGCTGCTAGAAAAGCTTTGACTGAAGCAGTAACTAAATGGCAAACAAAAAGTAAAGTTGGTACGTTGGCGTATGACCCTGATATAGCCGCTAGGGAATATCCTGCGGTGGCTGCTGCACAAGAAAAATACGATGCCGCTGTCAAAAAATACGGCGAAGCGTTTGAGCCACAAACACAAGAAGGTTTTGACTTTGGCCCCGCCAATCGCACGCCCTATGTGGAAAGCAGAGAAGCTTTTTATGATCGTAGACAATCGGAAATGGCAGAAGAGCGGCGTAAGCAACAAGAGTTGTATGAACAAAAAATACGACCTGAAATTGAAGGCATACAGCGTTTAGGTATTCGCAAAGACAAAGGCCCTGAAATTTTGGGAATGTTGCCCCAAATGCAAAACCCTCTTAGCAATACTAAGACAGGCTTTGGTTCTTCAGTTATGGGTCAAACTGCCCAACGCTTGTTCTTAGAAAGCCCCCTTGCCAATGCCAGAGAGCGTTATTACAAAGCACGTTTTGCTTTTGACGGCACAGACGAAAAACAAAAAGACTTATTAGAGGCAGAAAAGGCGTACAAGAAAGCCCAAGAAGCTTATGCCAGAGGCCCCGCAGATGTAAAACCTTTTAAAGAATACTTAGATAAAGTAGACGCGGCTTATGCAAAAGACCCGTCAAAAGAAAACGAAGATGCTTTACAAGAAGCAAGGCTTAACTATGATGCAGCGGTAAAAGCGCATTTGGTGTATACAGCCGATGCTGAAGAAATGGGCAAAGAGTTTCGTAAAGCGCCTAGTGAGGGCTTTAGGTTATTTTCTAAAGCTAGGGAAAAAGAACTTACCCCTAAAGAACTTGCCAAGCACAAACAAAACTTTAGGGCAAATTTAGAGCAACGCTTGGCTAGGGTATTGTCTGAACATGATATGCCACAGGATACCTATGCTTTTCTGCGCCGTGCAGAAGACGCCTTGGCTGTACCCAACCCCGATACTGAGTTCATGCATGTATTGGACGAACAGCTTACTGAGATTGAAAGCGGTCGTGAAGGTATGCCTCGTAAGGGTGCCAGTGTTGGCACTCAAAGAAAAGAAAGCTTTCCTCCTTTAGAAATAACAGAAACCACTAGAAAAGCTGGGGCTTATTACCAACCATATGAAGGCGGTTTAGAAAAAAGACTAGGACGACAAACACGTAAGTATGAAGAGCGTGTTGAAAAAGAAGCCGAGCGCCCAATTCTTAGAGGGCCAAGCGCCAAGCCTAAACCCTTGTCTTTCCAAAGAGAGCTTGAAGAACAGCTGCGTATTAGCGAACAAGCTCGTGGAGAAGGCCCCATAAGTCAAGGACAAAAATCTTTGTTTCCTGAGTTAGAAGAACAAGAAATAGGCGTTTCTCGCACTACACACGCCAACTTTGTACGTTTTATGAACAGCAAGGCTGTAAAAGATGTTAAAGATATGTTGGCTTCTTGGAAACAAGCAGAAGACGTATTTCAAAATACCTTTAAACGTAAAGAAGCACAACTGCCCGAACTCCAACAAAAAGTTGATACGCTATCAAAAGAACTTAAAGTAATACAAGACTTTCAGTTTAACCGCGAGCAAACACTAAGTGTTCTTAAGAACAACGCGGATATTAAAAAAGGCCAGTACGACATTAAGCGTGTCAATGATGCGCTAAACGAACTTATATTTATGCGGTTCCCTGACTTGCGTGCCCAAGTTAAAACTAAAAAAATAACATTGGTTGACCCTAGCACGGGTAAAAATGTGCAAGTTGATGCGCCTTCTTTAGAAGGACTCAACACTATTTACAGCGAAAAGATTGATCAATTACAAACAACAATTGCCCAAATTAATGAGCAATTAAATAACATGCGTGCGTTGGGCGATCAACCCGCAGATGTGGGCGCTCCTTTGTTGCGATTAAAAGAACAATCAGAAGCTGTTGTTAAAGAACTTAAGAAAGAACAAGATACCGTAGTTAAATTACATGAGTATGCCCAAGAACTTGAACGTATTCTTAAAGTTGAACAAGCTCGTAGCAATTTAGGTAAGGTGTTATTTCCTGTTAAAGGAACCGTTAACAAAGAGGCTTTGGCTAAAGCAGAAGCAGAATTAAAAGCCGCTCAAATGAATTTGCATGTAGTGCAAAAGAGTGTGACATCTGAAAAACTTTTTCAACAAGAACAAGAAGGTAAAAAGCGTCGTGAAAAAGAAGCTATAGCCAAAGCCGAGTCTGAAAAAAGAAGAGATGAACAAGCCAAAGAAAAGCAAAAGCTTTTAGAAGCCGCTTACAGCGATCAAAACAAAGGTACGGAATATCCAGCAATTACAGAAGCAAGGCGTCTTGCTCGTGAAGAAGTTGCTCGTGCTCCTGCCGTTTCTTTAGAAGAACAAAAAGCAAGGGCTAACCCTAACGATTATTTAGGGCAAATAAGAAAAAAAATAACAATCCTTGAAAAACAAATGCGTCAAGCGCATGATACTTCTAATGCTGCAAGGATGCGTCCCGTTGAGCTTCTTCGTGTTGAAGCGGATCGTTTAAATGCGGTTTATAAAAAAGCAAATACTTCCGAAGCCCGCACAGCATTGCTCTCCAAAGTAGAAGCCGCCGAAAAAGCATATGATGAAGAACTAGATAAAATTGCTTCAGAGCCTCTTACGTGGAAAGGCATGGCAGGACAACAAAGTGCTTTGCGTGATTTGTATGTTGCGGAAGAACGCATTGCCACTAGGATAGAAGAAGGTGCTTTGACTCAGCCTGAAGAACGCCGTAAGTCGCCTACAAAAACTGGTGAGCAAAAAGTATCGCAAAAAAACATTAAGAACGCGCAAACAGTTGTTAACGAAATTAACGACAAGATTGCCGCTAGTAAAGATCCTGAGCAAACAGCAAAGCTTGAAGAACGGTTGAATAAAGCCGTAAGTTATCTTGCTAGAGTTCAAACTGAAACTGAAGCTGAAGCCAAAGAAGCCGCATTTAGAACCACCGCACCTGCAACTTCTGGGGAAAATTTAACAAAATCTGAAGTTAAAAAAGTTTCTAAAAAACAAAAAACGCAATACACAAGCAAAGGTGTAGGCGACGTTGGTGTTGCAAAAGATGCAGAAGGACGCCCCGTTGTTGCAAAAGCAATTGTTGAAAATGAAAAAAAGTACATTAGCCTACTTGAAAAATCAAACTCAGCGTTGACCAAGGGCGATAAAGCTTTTATTACAGAATACGAAAAAAGTCTTAAACCCGAAGCAATTACTAAGTATTTTACTGAAATGCTTATTAAACAAGCAAAAGCATTTGTTGAAACAAACAAAGCACGGTATACCGCAGTAAAGAAAAAACAAACCCCCAGCGCTTTTGAACAAGCGTTTATAGATAAATACGAGGTGGCTTTAAAAAGACAAACGCCTGAAGCAAAAGAAGATATGTCGTTTTCTCGTGGTGCTACAGAAAACCCAAGTACGGTTTCTACAGTTAGTGCAGAATTAAAAAAACACTTTACTGATTTAGGCCGTATTAAAGTATATTCTTCTGTTAATGCTTTATTACAAAGCAACCCTCAGTATAAAGGTCGCATTCCTTCAAACACACGCGGTTTTGTAGATACTGCTGGCAATAAAGTATTTTTAATTGCAGAAAATGTTAACCAAGGACAAGCGTTAAGTGTTTTACTGCATGAAGTAGGCGCTCACGTTGGGCTAAAAAACATACTTGGTAAAGAACAATACGACACGCTCAGTAGCACTGTAGAATCTTGGGCAAAAAGAAACGACAACTCTATAGAATCCCGTATTGCTAAAGAAGCTATAGCACGAGTAAAAGAAGCTAACACCCCAGCAAGTCAAAGATCTGATGAAATCTTGGCGTATGCTGTTGAAGAAGCGGTTAAGGCGGGCGTTACCCCCAACAAAACCAAAGGTACATTAGGGGAATGGCTAAGTAAAATTGCAGATAGTTTCCGTAAATTATTGCAAAAGTTTGGTATGCGTCCTGAAAGCCTTGACGCACAAGGTTTGGTTGACATGGCATTTGGTGCAGCACAAATGGAAATGCAACCTACGCCAAGCGGTATGAGTCGCCGTGCCTTTTTACGTGGGGCAGTTGCCGCTGTTGGTGGAATGCAGTTACCCGCAATAAAGACAGGGTTGTCTGTTAATGCGCAAGCCAAGCTATTTGATGCAACACTAAATGCTGGCAACGCATGGTATGACACGGTTTTTGGAATGGCAAAAACTCCCGCACTTCGCGGTGTCTTGAAAGATTTTAAATTTGATATAGACAATGAAGTTTTTGCAGAAGCGTTGTACAACCAAGACAAAGATATTGAAGGTAAACCTAGCCTGTATTCGCATATGCACTGGCGTGATTACGGCCCCGGAGATTATGAATCTGATCTAATTGATTTGCTTGAATCAAAACCAGACGCCGTACAACAACTGCAAAGTGCTCTTTTAGATATGAAGTCTAAATTAACTACAGCAGTTGAAAGCCTACCTAAAAAAGACCAAACAGCTATTGCAGAAAATGAATTGCCTGAAGTGGGCGAATTGTTTTTCTCAAAGGCGCCCCAGTATGAGACTAGGAATGCGCTAACAGATTTAGCTGATCAGATTATTGCAAAACCCAAGACATTTTCAGAACGCTTAGGTAATAACAAAGCGCTTGAGTTTGAAATGCAAACCACCGATATGCGGGCAGGCATACGAGAAGCCATTAAAGCAGGCGCTAAAGCAATGGGCAACGACAACTTGTTTACGCAAGCCATGTACAACGTCATTAAGTCTGACCAACGTATGCCGCTTGTGTCTGCTTCGCTTAATAACGGGCCAATGGAACTGTACACAGACGAAAAAGGTTTGCACGGTATTCGTAGTTCCAACAAAAACAGCGCCATTGACATTTTCAAAGCGGTTGAAAAAGTACCTGCCAAAAATGCTCAAGGGCGTTATGCTATCGCAAGTACTTATTTGATTGCACATCGCGCCCTTAATAAGGGATTGTCGGCTTTGGACTTGGGTGCTTTGGGCGTAACCCAACAGCAGCTAGATGCTGCTTTGGCTGCAGCTAACGCTGATCCTACATTAAAAGAATCGTTAGAAGAAGTGCGTCGTGCCAATAACGCATACAACGAAGGGCAAATTAAATTTTTAGCATCTACAGGACGTATTAGTAAAGCAGTTGCGGCGGATCTTTTAAAAGATGGCGACTACGTTCCTTACTATCGTGTACGGGATGACGGTACTGCCGAGCTTGTCTACGGCGGTGAAAAAACCATTACGATTGGGGATGTGCGTTATCAGCCCTATTTGGCTGAACTTAAAGGTGGTGAGACAAAGATAATACCTTTGAATGAGTCCATACCACGCAACACCATGTTGCTGTTGGACGCTTCACTTACTAATTTAGCGACTAAAAACTTAGCATATGCTTTCCAAACTTTTGGTGCAGATCGCGGAGACATTGATTCAAAAACAGGCAAGGCTAAAAACCTTATGCCTATTCATAGCGGTAAAAGTCCTGCGGGGCCAAACATTATTCGGTTCTATCAAGAACCTGATTCAAAAATTAAAGACGATACAGGAGAGCGTTGGTTGCGCGTTGTTACAAAAGGCACCGCAATGGAAGGCATTCCTGCTGAGTTGGTAGTCAGAAGCTTAGAAGGCGCGCATTTAACATTGCCTGCTTTCCTTAAAATTGGTGCGTATGCGGGTGATCTATTGCGTAAGGGCGTAACACGGATGCCTCCATACATCTTGCGTCAGCTTTACAGAGACCCAATGGCCGCTACGTTTACGGCAGGTTTGAACTACAACCCATTAACGGCTGTTCTTAAAGCAGGTAAAGAATTCTTGTCTTTGACCCACGGCACAAGCACCACGGGCGCTAAGTTAATGGAAAAAGGCTTGATGCAAAGCGGTATTTTTACAGGCGATCCATCTGACTTGTCTTTATTTGCGCTTCAATTGGCTGGCGGTAAAGACCAAGGTGCGTTTGATAAACTGTTTGCAATGGCAGACAGAGCGGCGTTACGCGCCGATGCTGCGACTCGTTCTTTGATTTACGACAATGCTATTAAGAATGGTTTGTCTGAAGTAGAAGCTGACATGATGGTCATGGAGTCCATGAACTTCTACAAACGTGGCTTGTCGCCAACCGTTCAGTATGCATCGCGCATGATCCCATTCCTTAATGCACAGATCCAAAGTCTAAATGTTCTGTACAAAGCTGCTCGTGGTCAGATGCCGTTTAATGAACGTCAAGCTATTCAACGTAAGTTCTTTAATAACGCCATGCTACTTATGGGCGCTGGGTTGGTTTATGCAATGGCAATGGATGACGACGATTACTTTAAGAACGCCAAGCCTAGAGATAAGTACAGCAACTTCTTCTTGCATTTGCCCGGACTTGACGAGCCTTTAAAACTGGCAATTCCTTATGAGGCAGGATGGTTCTTTTCAGCATCTGTTGCAATGGTAGACGCTATGAAAGAAGAAACAGATGGCGTGCAACAGTTTAAAGCGTTGAAAGATATGTTCTTGAACGCAGTACCCGGCTACAGTTCTATGTTCTTTCCTCAAGCACTTAAGCCTGCTTTTGAAACTTGGACAAACAAAAACTTTTTCTCTGACTTGCCTATTGAATCTTTGGGAATGCAAACCAAACGTATTGAAGACAGGTACTTAACAAGCACGACAGAAGCCGCCAAAGCAATGAGTAAGGCCGTTCCTATCCTATCGCCTGTACAAATTGAGCATTTAGCCAGAGGGTATTTTGGTGCCCTGCCTTTGATTGCCATGTCGGCTGCAAGCAGTTTGTTTGAAAAAGAAGGTGTGCAAAAGCCTGAAACGCGCATTACGGATTTGCCCGTAATAGGAACAAGCTTCCAGCGTAAGTTTGGAGGAGCTGACACCGATGTTATTTATAGAATGGCAACTGAATCTAAACAAACCCATGCATCTTTTAATGCATTGAAACGCACAGGTTCTCCAGAAGAAATAAGAGATTTTGTACAAGAACACCGCGCTGAACTTGCTACATACAAAATGGCTAATAAAGTTGAAGATCGTTTGAGCAAACTTAAAAACCAAGAACTGGCAATAACTAGCCGCCCAAATCTTTCTGCGGAAGAGAAGCGTCAGCGCATAGATAATTTAGATGAAGCGCGCCAACACATTGCAGAGAACTTTATGGGAGCTTTTAAAAGGGCTCAGGGAGATAGAACCATACGCCAATAAGCCCGTTCTTAATACCAACACGGGCTTTGGCAATAAAAAGTCTATGACGTAGGGCTTGTTGAAGGCCGTCAGTTTTGACGGCCTCCGTATCTAAACAGGGGACGAAGAACCCCTGTCCCCTTTTAAGTCGCTTCCAAGGGTATCGCATTAGCAATGACTTCATTGTCGTCTTCTTCACGACGACTGATCTTCATTACTCCCACACGCATCTGTG
>Ga0114963_10003103_pt1 | contig 11322 bp, 11 predicted proteins | sample C_131016_EF_Meta_FD_87019 | JGI IMG/M metagenome (GOLD analysis project Ga0114963, IMG submission 87019) | Freshwater microbial communities from Lake Croche, Canada to study carbon cycling - C_131016_EF_MetaG | ecosystem: Environmental > Aquatic > Freshwater > Lake | place: Lake Croche, Canada...
AGAAGGTTCTGTTCGACCGCATCATCGCGCTATCTGGGTCAGTGCGTCGAACGCTGGTCGGGCAGGGAATCCATCAGGATCGGGTAGTCACTATCCACCATGGGACGGACACCCATGCATTCCGCCAGCTGACCCTCTCACCCGAATCGGTGAGGGAGGAATGGGGCATTCCTCCCGGCGCCTTCGTCGTGGGACTGGCGGGACGAATCGCTGAAGAAAAAGGCTGGAGGACTTTCCTGCAGGCAGTCGCCCGGGAACACTCTCGCTTGAGCAAAAGTAGTGTCGTGACGGATACCGATAGAGTTTCGTCCTCCTCAACTGGAGTAATGTCAGCAACAAACGCCCCACTTTATGCCGTCCTGATCGGTGATGGCCCGCAGGCGGAACTGGCAAAGGAAACCACCCGAGAACTTGGCATTGCGGATCAGGTCATTTTCGCGGGCTTCCGTTCCGATGTGAACAATGCGATCAACGCACTGGATACGCTGGTTCTAGCATCCGTCTGGGAAGAGCCCTGTGCCGCCGTCGTTCAGCAAGCGATGGCGTTAGGTAAGCCCGTTATCGGAACCAATATCGGGGGAACGCCGGAAATGGTGGCGGATGGCGAAACCGGAATTCTGGTTCCCCCTGGCGATGATGTCGCGCTGGCGGCGGCAATCCGTGACCTTGCCTGTGAACCACGGAAACGCGCCTATATGGGAGCCTCAGGCGCGGTGCGGGCGGACGCGCTGTTTACCCTTTCCCGAATGACCGATAACAATGAAGCGCTTTATCTTAAAATCCTGCAGGAAAAACAGGAACCGCCTCGTATATGAGTGTGATGCTCCACCATCTGAAACGGATGCCGCACTATGCAAATATTATTGCGAGCGCCTTACGCTTCCGCTTTCATTTGCGTCAATATCGTGGGAATCCGTTGATTCTGGTGGATCGATTCGGGGGAATGGGCGATGTGATCAGTTGCTTTCCATTACTTGGCGCTATTCGCGCCAAGTATCCGAAGGCTTATATCGTTTTCCGAACCACCTCCGCATTGATAGAATTACCCTCTCTATCCGGTTATGTCGATGAAGTAGTGGAAGATGAGCGTTGTGATGAGGTTCCCCGCTCTATCCGGGTTCGTGATATCGACTTAAATTCGTTCGATTTTCATTTTGCGCCTCAGCATACAACTGATCCGGGTGTTACTCAGAAGGATCGACTCAGCCATATTGTGGATGCGTTTTGCAATCAATATGATCTTGTTCCCGCTTCGCGTCAACCGCATATCGCGCTTCCCGAGACTTATCGCGTTCGATTGAGTAACGAAATCCATGCCGTGCGAACTGGAAGCGGCCCTATCATTTTTATACACTGCGGCCCTTCCTGGCCTGTCAAGGAGTGGGCGCCCTCCGCATGGGCGGAATTGACGCGACGGTTTCATTCCGAACTGGATGCGACAGTTATTCAGGTTGGCGCAGATTGGCATTATGACGCCCGCTATGATGCTGTCCCCCGAATTCCCGGCGCAATTCACTGGATTGGTTCTCTGACGGTAACAGAAACGGCGGCGGCTGTGGCAGGAGCGGACTTACTTGTCGGCATTGATTCTGGTCTGCTGCATATCGCAGGTGCGGTTGGTACGCCATCGATAGGTCTTTTCGGCCCCACCTCTCCCCATTTTCATCTGCCTCTTGAGACGGAATCGGTCGCCGTACATTCCAACGTATCCTGCCTTGGATGTCATCATCTGCCAAAACCGCTTCACTGGAAAACCAGTTGTCCACAGGAAATCGCCTGTATGCGCGAGTTGCAGGTAGAATGGGCGCTTGATGCGAGTCGGAGCATGTTGCAAAAACATCAAAAGATGAGGGAGGAGTTTTGAGTCTTCCGTTGTTGGCAGGAAATTCTGCGCCTCTCTTTCGTCCTTCTCACACGCCGGTTAACCAGAGAATCGCTCGCTGCCCCGTTCCCCGTGATCAGGCATCCAAACGCATATTGATTATGCGCGCAGGAGCTCTGGGCGACATTTTGATGGCGACTCCCTTGCTAGAGTCGCTCCGCAATGCAAACCCGGACGCTCATATTACATGGATAGTCGAAGATACTCAAGCCGGAGCGATAGAAGCGAATCCGCATCTGGATGAGATCATTCTGTGGAACTCCAAATACTGGAAACGGATGTTACGCCGACTGAATTACCCGCTCTGGATTTATCGCTCCCTGCTATTCCGAAAGGCGTTACAGGAACGAAACTACGATATCTTTATCTCCCTCCAACCGGAGGAATGGTCTTTATTGACGAGACATTGTGGCGCAACGGAGCGAATCGGGATTTTCGACACCTTCGCACGTTACTATGGCAAGCCCTACTCGGGTCCGAACGCACACTATTTCACCCACTCCTATAATGGCCCGGAACGCGAAGAGCATCGTACCAACCAGTATCTTCTGGCTCTGGAGGCGCTGAATATCCCCCCTGTCCCCGATAAAAGAATGCGACTCGGGTATACCGCCGAAGACAGGGCAAAGGCGAAGGCGTTTCTTTCCGCTCAGGGCATTTCTGACGAAAACCCTTTCGTTATTCTGGTGACGCAAACCACCTGGCCGACCAAATGCTGGCCCGCCGAACGATTCGTCGCTCTAGCCGACCGATTGAACGCACAGGGCTTCAAGGTATTATTATCCGGCAGCGCCGCCGAAAGGGAACCGGTGTCCCAAATCGCCCGAAAGATGGCTAGCCCCCCTGCCATGACGACAGGAGAGTTATCGTTCCGCGAACTGGCGGCGGTAATCGACCGGGCGTCAGCGCTCATCAGTGGCGATACCGGGCCGATGCATGCCGCCGCCGCTCTGGAAACTCCTTTCGTGTCGCTCTTCGGAGCGACCGCACCGCAATGGTACGCCCCGCTCTCCGGGCATGGGATATCGCTGATTCATCCGATTCCGTGCGGCCCGTGTGACCGAAAAAAATGTGTGAATGTCGGCGCTGATTACGAGAAATGTATGCGATTGATCACGGTAGAGGAAGTCTATGAAGCAACGCTTCAAACCATCGCGCGTTCCACCGTCAAGGAGACAGCATACGAGTGAAGCGGATCGGCATCATTAAACTCTGGGCGCTGGGCGATATCGTCATGGCGACTCCCATGCTCACGGCTATTCGAGCGAAGTATCCGGAATGCCGAATCTCCTGGGTAGTCGATGAAGCGCACGGCGAGATCCTGCACGGTCACCCGGATATCGATGATCTCGTTATTCTGGATACCGGTTCCTGGCGTCGTCTCTGGCGCAAAGCGAATTACCCGGCATGGATAACCAGATCGCGCGAAATACGGCAAATGCTGGCGGCAAAGGAATGGGATGCGGTCATCAACTGCCACCCAGACAAGTGGTTCACTGCCATCCTTTGCCCGGCGCCGCTTCGGATAGGATTGTACCCATCACCAACCTTGCCTGCTCTTACGCCACGGCTTTATACCCATGTCATTCCTGACCCACGTCCCCAGATTCATGCGACCCGTCACTACCTGCAGGCGACTCAGGCGCTGGATTGCCCGGACGCTTCTCTGCGCCTGACACTGGGAGAAACGCCGGAAGAGAGTTCCTTCTTCGAAGAATTTCAACAACGTCACGGCAGTACGCCCTACGCGGCGATTCTTCCCTTTACGACAGCGGAAAACAAATGCTGGGAGCCGGAACGCTATGCCGCGCTTGCCGATACACTATGGAAAAATCATTCCTTGCAATGTATTCTGCCGCATAGCCCGAAGGATGAAGAGGCTGCCCATAGGATCGCCTCGCAATGCAAAGACAGCGATAGTATTCGCCTTGTACGCACGAACCTGCGTCAATATGTCGCTCTCTTGCGCCGGGCGGCGCTGGCGGTCAGCGGCGATACGAGCGCCTTACATCTCTGCGCGGCGCTGGATACTCCTTACGTTTCCCTCTTTGGACCTACAGACCCGCGCCATCTCGCTCCCCTTTTTACCGGGGAAGGTCGCGGCGAAATCCTTCTGCCCACCGTCTCCTGCGCTCCCTGCAACAGCACGAATTGCCGTAATGCCGTTTTCCGCGCTTGCATGAAAGAACATTCGGTGAGTGAGGTGTCGGAGCGGTGCTTAAGGGTACGTAAATCCGCTATCTCTATCCCGCTTTCAGGATCAAGGTAAATCTATCCCTTCATTCCAGTGACAGCAATGCCCTGAATGAACGTGCGTTGTGCAAAGAAGAACGCGACGATCAGCGGGATAGTGACCACGGTCGCCGCCGCCATCAGCAAATTCCATTGCCCGCCATGACGCCCCAGAAACGATGACAACCCTATCGCAAGGGTATATTGCGCCTCATCATGCACATAGATCAGTGGCCCCTGAAAATCCGTCCATGCTCCCATGAAAGCGAATAATGCTACCGTAGCGAGAGCGGGTTTTGAGAGCGGTAACAAAATACGCCAGAAGATTCCCCATTCCGAACACCCATCCATACGAGCGGCATCTGATAGCTCCTCTGGGATCGTCAGGAAGAACTGACGCAACAAAAAGATACTGAAAGCGTTACCGAAGAACGAGGGAACGATCAGGGGCAGAAACGTACCTGTCCAGCCCAGAGAACGGAAGATCAGAAAAATGGGTAGCTGTGTCACCTGCGCGGGAAGCATGATGGTTGCGATCATCAGATAGAACATCGCGTCCCGCCCCCGCCAGCGCAATCGGGCAAATCCATAAGCGGGTAGCGCCGCCGAAACCAGTGTCCCGTTTACCGTCCCAACACAGATCATCAGCGTGTTCTTCAGGTAAGTCCAGAACGGGAAACTCAGCAATGCCGCCGGGTAATTTTCCCAGTGAATCGGCGACGGAATCCATTGGATCGTTTCGGTAAAAACCTGCTTCTCATCCTTGAGAGACGTCGAGACCATAAAGGCGAAAGGAGCCAAAAACAACAAACTGAGGGCGATCAGGGCGATATGTCCGGCGATCCCGGATAAAGTCTTATGTTTCATGAGGATGACTCTACCGTTCCCCTTCATAGTAGACCCAGCCAGCTGATGTCTTGAATACGAGGAATGTCGCCGCCAGGGTCACCAGAAAAAGCAGCCATGCCATGGCGCAGGCGGCGCCCATTCGGAAGTACTGGAAGGCATTCTGATACAGATAGAGGGCATAAAATAATGTCGCCTTGTCCGGGCCGCCCTTCGTCATGACAAAGGTTTGCGTGAAATACTGAAATGTCCCGATAACCCCCATGATCAGGTTGAAGAAGATGACGGGCGAGATGGCAGGCAAGGTGACACTGACAAGTTTCTGAAAGGCGTTCGCGCCATCCAGGTCTGCCGCTTCATACAGGGATGTCGGGACGCCCTGTAATGCGGCAAGATAAATCACCATGCTTCCGCCGACCGCCCATAAATCCATGACAATCAGGGCGGGTTTCGCCCACAGCGGCGATGCCAGCCAGGCGGGGGCGGGAATATACACGGCGCGTAATCCGGTGTTCACCAGTCCATGTTCGGGATTCAAAAGCCACAGCCAGAGCATCGCGTTCGCCACTACCGGAACGATGGACGGCAGGTAAAACAGCGTCCGGTAGATAGTCATTCCGCGCAATTTCTGATTCAGCAACAATGCCAGCGCAAGACCAAGAATTAACGCAAGGGGCAATTCCAGAAAGAAAAAGACGGTATTGCCCAGAGACGGCCAGAAGTTCTCTGTATCCAACAGGAGTTCGCGGTAGTTCGCCCAGCCCACCCAGCGAGGCGGCGAGAGAACGCGATAGTCGGTGAACGACAGATACAGGGTAGCGAGGATCGGATAGAGGGTCAGTAAGACGAACCCGATCAACCACGGCGAAATAAACCAGAGACCGAGCCGTTGTTCACGAGAGAGAAAGGTTTTCCGGGAATTGGTTCTCATAGCAGGTATCGACCTCTATCGGTAACGATCCATTTCTCGTTGGACGCGTTCTTGAGTGTCGGAAAGCGACTTTTCCGGAGTTTTCCTGCCATACCCCACCGCTTCGATGGCGCTGTTGATTTCACTCAGATAGAGCGCCGCCACCGGCATCGGCGGGAAATGGGTCGCATTGGAACTGTCGGAGAGATCCATAAACTTGCCGAACGAGACGCGCCACGGTTCGCCTTCGCGGAGCGAACGTAACTTTAACGCGGCGCGAATATTAGGAACCCCATGCAGGGAGTCCGCCAGCAGACGTTGCGCTTCCAGCGATTGCGTCCAGACCAGAAAATCCCAGGCTTCCTTCGGGTGACGGGACTCCTTCGGGATACAGAAAAAGTTTCCGCCGAGCCATAGCGTCCCCTTGCGTTCCGGATGGGCGGCGGGATACGGCAGGGGCGCGACGCCATATTCCGTGTCGGGCTTGTACTTTGCAATCCAGTAGGTATTCCACTGCCCGGTGAATGCCATACCCGCCTGACCGACATAAAACGAATTGTAGCCGCCCTGCTCATTGGCGAACCCGGCAGCGAAGCCCTGCACCGCTTCGTAACCCCCCTGAGCGTCCATCAGGGCCTTGAAGGCGGTCGCCGCCTCGATATTGCGCGGATTGTTCGCCGTCATACGCCCCGTCGCAGGTTCAAAGAATCCGCCGCCATACAGAGCGAGCAGGTTGACCCCATCGGGCGGACGAAGTCCGATGCGCGTCAGTCGACCGTCAGAACCATGTCGGGTGATTTTTCGACAGAACTCTTCCAGTTCCTCGATGGTCTGCGGCGGACGTTCCGGGTCGAGACCCGCTTCACGAAAGACCTTCTTGTTCCAGAGCAGACCGATGCAATCGACCAGATATGGCATCGCGTAGAGTTTGCCGTTGTAACGCGCCTGACTCAGCGAAGCGCGGGTGAAGTCGTCGGTTTTCAGGTGCGATTTTCCGAACAGATCATCCAGCGGGAGAATCGCATCATTAGCGGCGAGCGCACCGAGGTACGAGGGATCGGAGACAGTAAACACATCCGGCGGCGCCCCAGCTACCAGTGCGCGAACCGTCTTTTCATCGTTGACGGAACCCAGGTTTTCGAATCGGACGCCGGGATGCGTTTCATTATAACGGTCGAGGACCGCCTGAAACGCTTTCTCTTCGCCCCCACTCCACATCGTCCAGCACCGAATGCGAACGACAGTATCCGCAGATTTTTCAGGCGCGGACGCGCACCCCCACATGAACCCGCAAAGGGTCACACATAGCGCAACCTGAACTTTCCCGACGATAGAAGACCATCTCATCCGTGCGCTAACGATACGGGGCTTCTGCCCTTTCTGTCAAGCAGCGTCTTCACACAGTGTGTTTTTTCTTCGATACCACCCAGCATTTCCAGACGTTTTCCATCAATAATTGGTTCATTTAGCGGTTAACCGGGATACACTGAAACTAGAAAATATTAAACCAGTTGGATTGACGATGTATATATGGGGGCGCACAGCTATAACTATTACGTCGTCAACAATGGCGCAAACGACCGTGTTTTATCTGCCCGACGAGCGGGGCAACACAGCGATGCGTCTGGACAGGAACGGCGCGATTCTGTCCGCCCATGTCACGGACGCCTTTGGAGCGACGAAAACCAGAGACTATGTCGGTTCCTCGGCAGACGACCCGTTTGCAGGCTTTGGCGGATCACTGGGTTATATGCGGGAGTCAGGACTTGATCTGTACCGTTGCGGCTTGCGCTTCTACGATGTCACCAACGCCCGCTGGCTAACCCGCGACCCCATTGGATACGGCGGTGGACAGAACCTCTACGGATATGTCTCCGGTAACCCGGTCATGGCGGTTGACCCAATGGGATTGATGGACTTCAACTATGGCTTGATGCAGGATACTATGTTTTCGCTACTGTTTGGAACGCTTGGCAGTAACATCGGCGGCTGGGGCGGCGGGGCGTTAGGCACTCTTATAGAACCCGTTGGGGGTACGGCTGTTGGATACGCGGCGGGTAGTTTAGGTTGAGGAATAGTAGGGGCAGGAGTCGGAGTAGGCATCTCCCGGTGGGTACGCGGGGCAGACGACTGGTCGGGAATTTATAACAGTTCACTTTCGCAATGCTCATCCAAGACGGGTCGACCACATAAAGAAGGCGGATATCATGGGCCAAAACCACAGTATGAGGTTAATGATGCCCACGTTCCAAATTCTCCTCTCTTCAATCCTCGCAAAACGCCTTTACCTCCGGACGCCGAGACACTTTACCGGCGAGCGATACCAGAACCAGATGGAGGTTCTTGGTGGGTGAAAGTCAAGAAAGACCTGTATTATCGCTATCAAGGCGGAGGAGGACGCTCACATTTCAATGGAGCATTCAATGAAAATCAGGCAAAGCAATTGATGGACTCCTACGTTTACCGGAGGCTAAATCAGTGAGAAAATCGCTACATATCTTTGGAGACGAAGGACTTTTTGCGATCAGATGTACGATCGTCGAGCCTATATCGAGGGCTATTTATGGTTCTGCTGCCTTTGTTATCGGGCAATACGTTGTTGGTGATGAAGAAGAAATAGACAGTCTTCTAATTCCCGCCGAAATTTTCAACACTAAAGTACTCACCAAGGAGTTGAATATTGACTTGTTTTCGACTCTCGATTCGATATGCGCTTATCAAAAAGTACTAACGAGATGTATAGCGGCATACTCCTCATCTGCAATGGATGCTACCGAGGCCGAGGTTTGGAAAACAAAAGATTTGCGTTCTTATCTTCTCTTTCCAAATAGTGGCTCTTTTTTCGATTTTTTGTATGGAGTGTATATACCGCGTCAAAATGAGATTACCTTCGTTTGGGGACATGATTTGATTCCCACAGGGGAAATTACCCTTTCCCAACAAGAATTTTTGAATCCGATAAGAGAATTTTGTGATTTTGTAAATTCCATGCGGGAATGAATCTTGTGCGTTTAGTCAGCGCGATACTCTGGCTAAAGAAATTGCCGCGTACTACATGTTGCGCCTGACGGCGGACCGGGATTATTCGACCGCTTCGGGCTCTTTTCATGAAGACCCGTTTGCCGGCTTTGGCGGTTCACTGGGTTATATGCGCGAGTCAGGTCTTGATTTGTACCGTTGCGGTTTGCGCTTCTACGATGTCGCCAATGCCCGCTGGCTGACCCGCGACCCCATCGGCTACGACGGAGGGCAAAACCTCTACGGATATGTGTCCGGTAACCCTGTCATGGGAGCGGATCCAAGCGGTTTGACTGACTATGATGCTAAGTGGGTTCACAGGGAGATAATGAAGTGGCAACTTCAAGGTTTTTGGGACGCAAAAACAAATCATTCCGGCGGCGGCATCTATGACTACAAAGTCAATTATCCGTACGACAGGTTTATGGTGCACGGGATTTGGTTAAACGCCTCGCAATTCGGTCAATATGCTGCTGGTTCCGCAGGATATTACAATGGGAAGGGTTTCGGCTTGTGGGGCGTTCAAGCAGGGGGTCATATCTGGGAAGCCATGGAGGATAATAATCGTGGGGATGGAGAGGTTGCATTCTGGGGCGATGATGGAAACATCGATAAATGGTTGATTATGCTCGGAGCCAATGACGCTTTCGTTGATATGAAACATGACGGATTAGATTCGACCCCATGGTTTGGCTGGCAGACATGTCCAAAGGTCAACAAACGACAAGCCTTGGATTATCTCAAAGCCTATAACCTGCGAATGTTTGGCAGTATTCATAGCAGGCCAAACTCAGGCGGACAGGTACGCAACGGAAGATTAAGACAAAGGGACAGGAGATTATAGAATGAAACGGATATTCCTTTTCGCTCTCCTGCTCATTTCTTTATGTTGCCTCGCGCTGGTTTGCTTTGAGATATCGATTGTCTATAACAACACAGTCAACATAGAAAAAAGAGCGCATTCCGGAAACGTCAACAGCCAGAGAACCCTCGCCTACGGATACGAGACAGGCGCTTTAGCGAATTACTCTTTGGGACGTATAAGACGCGACCACACCAAAGCTGTATATTGGTATGAACAGGCGGCCCGTCAAGGTGACATAAAAGCTTGTTTGCGATTGGTGACGTTGTACGAACAAGACAATACCGATGAGAGCAATAATCGTGCCGTTTATTGGCGCAATCAAGCCGCATTACTCAGCGCATCCGAGGCGAAAAAATCGACGGCATCGAATAAAAAGTAAGTTGCGGACGCCTTTGGAGCGACCAAACCAAAGACGTTGTCGGTTCTTCTAACGCGGTTTCAGGGAATTCAGGAAGGCGCGGACTTCGGGGAAGGCGTCCTGCCATGTCCGATAGACCTGACTGAGGTAGAACGTCTGCTTTCCCGCCCGAACGTCCTGACTTTCCAGTTCGACCGCACCGGATTCCCAGACCGAAATGCGCCCGGTGCGGTCGCCGCCCGATAGTTCCATCAAAGCGGTATCGCCGTAGTTGCGAAAGAACGTCTGCTCCACGCCGGGCGGCAGGGTCGGGCGTGACTGCGCCCAGAGTTCGAAATCTTTGACCATAAGAAAAACCGCGAAATTATCGGGTTACCGTCACTTTGTCACCGTCACCTTACTCAGTCCGCGCGGATTGTCCGGGTCCAGCCCACGCGCTACGGTCAGGTGATACGCCAGTAGTTGCGAAGGGATAGTATCCACAATCGGGGACAGAAGCTCCGTTCCGGGGTCGGTGAGCGGTAGAGCGTTTTCGCCGGAAGCGTCGGCGGAGAGTCGCAAGACGCGAGCGCCCTTCGCTTCCAACTTTTCCGCCACTTCGCTCATCATGGCGACGGTCTTGCCATTCGGTAGGAACAACAGACAGGGCGTTCGCACCGCCACCGAAGCGATAGGGCCGTGCAGTAAATCGGCGGAGGAAAAGGACTGCGTCGCCGTGTAGGTGGTCTCGGCGATTTTCAGGGCGGATTCGATAGCGGTACACAGGTGCAGTCCTCGCGCCACGGAGAGAATCCGCTCGGCATGTAGCAGGGTGAGCGCCAGAGGACGGATACGACTTTCGGTTTCCAGCGTTTTGGAGGCGTATTCGGCGATACGGGGCAGATTTTCTGTCAACGTGGGATTTCCGCTCCAGAGTGACGCCAGCTGGGCGAACAGAGCGAGAGTTGTCGTGTAGGTTTTGGTCGCCGCCACCGCTTTTTCGACACCGGCATCGCAGGACAGGACATATTCCGCGATTCCCGCCAGATCCGAGTCCGCCGTGTTCGTGATGGCGGCGGTCAATGCCCCCTTAGCGCGGGCATGGGAAATGACCGTGTTGATATCGGTCCCGGCGCCGGACTGAGAAACGCCCAGAACCAGGGCTCCGGAATAATCGACTTCGGCTTCATAGAGTGTATGGACGGACGGAGCCGCCAGACCGACCGGGATGC
>Ga0114963_10003106_pt1 | contig 11313 bp, 6 predicted proteins | sample C_131016_EF_Meta_FD_87019 | JGI IMG/M metagenome (GOLD analysis project Ga0114963, IMG submission 87019) | Freshwater microbial communities from Lake Croche, Canada to study carbon cycling - C_131016_EF_MetaG | ecosystem: Environmental > Aquatic > Freshwater > Lake | place: Lake Croche, Canada...
ACTGTGTTTGCGAATCCAGTTTTGCTCTAAAGGCTCATCGGCCGATGCAGCCAAAAAGGCCGCTTCGGCGAGGAGTTTGATTTGCAGAGGCATCAGGTCGCGGAAGATGCCCGACAGCGTGATCACGACATCAATGCGTGGGCGCCCCAGTTCTGCCAGCGGAATCAGGCTCGCCCCCGCGATGCGGCCATAGCTGTCAAACCGGGGCAAGGCGCCCATTAAAGCCAAGGCCTGCGCAATCGGTGTGCCCTCGTTTTTGAGGTTGTCGCTGCCCCACAGCACCATGGCAATGGATTCCGGCAAGGCGTTGCCGTCGGCGAAGTGGCGGGCGAGCAGCAGTTCGGCCTGGGCCTTGCCATCGCGCACCGCAATCGCGCTCGGAATGCGGAAAGGATCAAAGCCATGGATATTTCGGCCGCTGGGCAACACCTCCAAGGTGCGCAAGATGTCGCCGCCCGGCGCAGGGCGGATGTAGCGCGCATCAAGCGCACGCAGCAAGGCCGGCACCTCATGGTCAGTGGCCATCTGCGATTGGGCTTGGACCAGTGCGCGCAAGGCCGGCAAGCTGTGGTGGTCCCGTGCTAGCCCTGCGGCGGCCAAAGCGCGTTCGGGTGATTGACCTTCTGCCAGGGCTTGGGCGGCGGCTGGTGCGAGCGAGACGCCATGGTGGGCGTCTGCCATAGCTAAAAGCATGTCTACGCGGTGGTTCAAGCTGGGCGCGCGTCCAGCGACGTGCAGCCCGTGCGGGATGAGCGTGTATTCGAGCGCTAGTACGTCTTGTGTCAGTTGCGCGATCTGGCGCTCCAAGTCCGCGTCGCTACCCGGGCCCCATGCGGGCTCGGCAGCGACCAAATCCAGTTCCGCCGCCTGGGCTTGAATGAGGGCGGCTAAACATAGGCGCTCGCCACTGTTGCCTTCTAGCGCGCGCCAGCGCTCTAAGGACGATTTGAGCTCGGTCAAACCTTTATATAGTCCCGCTTGGGTGACCGGTGGCGTCAGATAGCTAACCAGGGTGGCGCCGCTGCGCCGTTTGGCAATCGCACCTTCGGACGGGTTATTGGCCGCGTACAGGTAGATGTTGGGCAGGTCATCGATCAGGCGGTCCGGCCAGCAATTGGCACTCATGCCCGTTTGCTTGCCGGGCATGAACTCGAGGGAGCCGTGGGTTCCAAAATGCAGCACCGCGTGCGCTTTAAAGTCCTCCCGCAGATAGCGGTAAAAGGCTGAAAACGCATGGGTCGGTGTGTGCCCTTTTTCAAATAAAAGGCGCATGGGATCGCCTTCGTAGCCCATGGAGGGCTGCACGCTGACCAGCACATTGCCCCATTGCTTGCCCAACACAAAGATGGAATTGCCGTTGCTCAGTTGCCGCCCTGGCGCAGGGCCCCATTGCGCTTCAATGTCGGCAAGCCAGCGCTCGCGCTTGACGTGGTCATCGGTACTGATCAGCGCGTGCACGTTGGCGTCGGCGCCGTATTGGGCGGCATTGCCTTCTAGCAAGGCTTGGCGCAGTGCATCGACCGAGGCGGGCATGTCTACTTGATAGCCCTGCGCCTGCATGGCTGTCAGCGTATGCCAGAGCGACTCAAAAACGCTCAAATGGGCGGCGGTACCGATATTGCCGGCATTGGGCGGGAAGTTAAACAGGACGATGGCAACTTTGCGCTCATGGCGCTGGCTGCGTTTGAGGGCAACCTGCTTGCTCACTCGCGCTGCGAGCATGAGCGCACGTTCAGGGCAAGTGTGCATGTCCTGGGCTTGGGTGCTTTCACCAAATTGGCAGGCGTGATGACAGCCAGTACAGGTACTGCCTTTGGCGCCCGGGCGTCCGCCAAACACGATAGGGCTGGTGGAGCCATCGAGTTCGGGAATGGCGACCATGATGGTACTTTCCACGGGCAGCAGTCCGCGCTCGGAGGCGCCCCATTGGTCCAAAGTTTGAAACTCCACCGGGTGGGCCGCGAGGTAGGGTACATCGAGCTGGGCGAGCACCTCTTCGGCGCCTTTGGCGTCGTTATAGGCAGGGCCACCAACCAGCGAGAAGCCGGTGAGCGAGACCAGCGCGTCAATGCAGACCTGGCCGTTGTGCATAAAGAAGGCCTCGATCGCGGGGCGCGAGTCCAAGCCGGCGGCAAAGGCCGGAATGACGCGCAAGCCCTGTGCCTCCAGGGCAGCGATCACGCCGTCGTAGTGGCCAGCATTGCCCGCGAGCAAATACGAACGCATGAGCAAAATGCCCACGGTGCCTCGCACTGCGACGCCCTCGGGCAGGGGCAAGGCGCGGCTGTCTTCGCTAAAGCGACCGGGCATGCGCGGGTGGTACAGGCCTACTTGCGGGTAGTCCAGCGGCGCGGCCACTTTGACGGCGCCGCGCAAGACTTTGCGCGGCCCATCGGCGCAGCGGTCCACCACGTGGCGCAGCATATTGAGTACGTTGTCGTCAGAGCCGCCCATCCAATACTGCATGGTGAGAAAGTAGGTGCGCACATCCTGGGCGGTGCCCGGAATAAAGCGCAGCATTTGCGGTATGCGGCGCAGCATCTTCATTTGGGCTGCGCCACCGGTGGCCGACTTTTCTTTGTTGCCCCGCAACTTTTTGAGTAAAGCCATGGGGCCGCTGGCAGGCTTGCTCATATCGAACTGCCCAAGCCGGGTCAGTTGTGTCACTTCGGTGGCGCTGGCCATGCAAATCATGGCATCGCAGTGCATCCGGCGCTGGCGCAAGTCGTCCAAAATCGGTAGGAAGTGGTCTTCTAAGAAGAGCATGCCGGCAATCACAATGTCTGCCTGGGCGATATCCGATTTGCAGCGGGCGATTAAGGTCTCGTTGCCGGCGTATTCGGAGGCGGCATGCAGGGACAGCGCAATACCTGGGAATTCGCGCGCCAGGGTGTGATGGGCACGCTGCACCGCGCTGGCCAGGTGCGTATCCATAGTCACGATCACCACCCTGATTGGGGTGGTATTGCGCGGCGCTGTGGCTTTACCGGGAGAAGTAAGCTTTAGCGTCATAAAGTGTCTCCACGGTAATCACCGATAGACCGCGCTCAGAGGCGTAGCGTTCGGTATTTCGCCGGGCTTTGCCGCGCACGAAGAACGGGATTTTTTTTAATTCTTTTTCGGCTGGCGCGTCCCAGGTGCAGCTGCCACCTGAGGCGCTTTGGTCCGTCGCGACGGTCAGCGTGGAGGCGGCATGCGCTGCCGCAGGCGCTGCATCAATCGCCACGACCACGGGAGGCGCCTCTGCACGGGGCCGTGCGGCGCCGCCCAAATGGGAAGGTGTCGCATCCTCATGGAATTCGGAGTCGCCCCGAAACATGCCGATCAGGTGTTCTTCCAAGCCCATCATGAGCGGGTGAACCCAGGTGTCAAAAAGGACGTTGGCGCCTTCAAAGCCCATTTGGGGCGCGTAACGGGCCGGAAAGTCCTGCACGTGAACCGGCGCCGAGATGACCGCGCAGGGCACGCCCAGGCGTTTGGCGATGTGCCGCTCCATTTGCGTGCCCAGCACCAGTTCGGGCTGCAGTTCGGCAATGCGGGACTCGATTTCCAGGTAGTCGTCGCTGATCAAGGCCTCCACGCCGTAGATCTTGGCCGCCTCGCGCACTTCGCGTGCAAATTCGCGGCTGTAGGTGCCTATGCCCACCACGGCAAAGCCCATTTCTTCGGCGGCGACTTTGGCCGCGGCAACGGCGTGCGTGGCATCGCCAAACACAAACACCCGCTTGCCGGTAAGGTAGGTCGAATCGACCGAGCGGGCATACCACTGGGCGCGCGAGGCCACTTTGGCCAAGGCGGCCTCGGCGTCCAGGCCCGCCAAGGCGGCGACTTCGCGCACAAAGGCACGCGTAGCGCCCACGCCGATAGGAATCGTTTTGGTGAAAGCTTGCCCGTAGCTGCGCTGCAACCAATTGGCGCTCAGGTTGGCGATTTCGGGGTAGAGCACCACGTTGAAATCGGCATCGGCCAAGCGGGCCAGATCGGCGGGGGTGGCGCTTTGGGGTGCGACGACGTTGATGTCGATGCCCATCTCCGTGAGCAGCTTGCGGATTTCGGTGACATCATCACGGTGGCGAAAGCCTAGCGCGGTGGGCCCCAGGATATTGCAAAGCGGCTTGCGCGCATCTCTTTGCGCTGGGCTCAGGTCCGAGGGCTTGCAAAGGTGGCGCACCAGTTGGTAAAAGGTCTCGGAGGCGCCCCAGTTTTCTTTGCGCTGGTAAGACGGCAGCTCCAGGGCTACGACCGGCACCGGCAGGTCCAGTGCCTTGCACAGACCGCCCGGATCGTCCTGGATCAGCTCGGCGGTGCACGACGAACCTACCAACATGGCCTGCGGCGCGAAGCGCTCAAAGGCTTGGCGCGCTGCGTTTTTGAACAACTCTGCGGTATCTCCGCCCAGGTCGCGCGCTTGGAAGGTGGTGTAGGTGACGGGCGGGCGCTTTTGCAGGCGCTCGATCATCGTAAAGAGCAGGTCTGCGTAGGTGTCGCCCTGGGGCGCATGCAACACATAGTGCACGCCTTCCATGGCTGTGGCAATACGCATAGCGCCCACATGGGGCGGTCCTTCGTAGGTCCACAGCGTCAGTTGCATGGTGCTTCTCGTGTCAGGCCGCTAGGCGCATGCGGCGCACCAGGGGGCGGGTAAAGAGTTCAGCCAAATCGCCCGCCTGGTCAAAGCCCTGGATGGGGGTGAACACCAGTTCGATGGCCCATTTGGTCGTCATGCCCTCGGACTCCAGCGGATTGGCCAGGCCCAGGCCGCAGACGACCAGGTCCGGGTGCGCGGCGCGGCAGCGGTCCAGTTGGTTTTCCACGTGCTGGCCTTCCGAGAGAAAGGTGCCCTCGGGCAGCAAGGCCAACTCTTGCGCCATATGCTGGCGGTGCAAGTAGGGCGTGCCCACTTCCAAGAGGCGCATCCCCAGTTCGCGCGCCAAAAAGCGCGCCAAGGGGATTTCCAGCTGCGAGTCGGGGAAAAAGAAGATGCTTTTCCCCTCCAGATGGATGCGCGCGCGGGCCAGTGCCGCTGTGGCACGTGCCGTCGGCGCGGCAACGGCCGTCTCAAACGTTTGGGCGCTCACGCCAAATGCGGTGGCCGCCGCCTGCAGCCAGGCGCGGGTGCCTTCTATGCCCAGCGGGAAGGGCGCGGCCAGCAATTGCGCACCGCGTGCCTGCAGCGCGCGTGCCGTATCGGCCAAAAAGGGCTGCGCCAGCAGCAGGCGCGTGTTGGGTCCGACCGGTGCCTGGTCCGAGGCGCGTCGCGGCGGGAAAAACCGCACCCGCGAGATACCCATGGCACCGAACAGGCGCATAAATTGGTCTTCCACCACGTCGGCCAAGGTGCCGACCACCAGCAATTCCTGCGGGCTGTCCGCGGGCGCGGTCGGTAGTTCGGGCACCATCGAGGCGAGGCAGGCGTCCTCGCCTTGGGTAAACGTTGTCTCGATGCCACTGCCAGAGTAATTGAGCACCCGCACCGAAGGTGAATGCTGCGCCGACAGGCGCGAGGCGGCCCGCGACAAGTCCAGTTTGATGACTTCGGAAGGGCAAGAGCCCACCAAAAACAACAGCTTGATCTCCGGGCGACGCGCCAACAATTGGGAGACCACGCGGTCGAGCTCGGTATTGGCATCGGCCAGGCCGGCCAGGTCGCGTTCGTCAATGATGGCCGTGGCAAAGCGCGGCTCAGCAAAAATCATGACGCCGGCGGCCGACTGGATCAGGTGGGCGCAGGTACGCGAGCCGACGACCAGGAAAAATGCGTCCTGAATCTTGCGGTGCAGCCAAATAATGCCGGTCAGGCCGCAAAACACCTCGTGCTGGCCGCGCTCGCGCAACACCGGCGCGTCTTGGCAGCCATTGGCGGCTTTGACCGCAATGGGGAAGGTGGCGGTGCTCATGCGGCCACCGCCTGAAAGTTGTGCGAAGCCTGGGATTGGCGCAGCGTTTCCTCGTGGTCCAGCCGTGCGGCGCGCAGCTTGAGGATGAACTGGCCGGCGTTGATGGCATAGGTGGCATAGGCCGCCAGCGCCAGGTACATCAGTTCGTGGCTGCTCAGCAAGCCTTTGGACAGGGCCACCAGATAGGCGGTGTGCAGGGCCAGCACCAGCATGCTAAAGACGTCCTCCCAGAAGAAAGCCGGTGCGAAAAGGTAGCGCCCAAACACTACTTTTTCCCAAATGCAGCCGGTAATCATGATGGTGTAGAGCACCAGCGTTTTGGCAATGACCGAGTTATTCGCGGTCTCCAAGCCCTCGCCGGTGGCCAAGAAACGCAGTACAAAACCCAGGCTGCCCAAAAAAATGAGGAACTGGATGGGCGCCAATATGCCTTGGACAAAGGTCCAGTACGTCCGGTCGCGCCGCACCCGCTCCTCTGGGGTGTACAGAGGGGGACGGGACCTTCTCGCGGCGGCTTTGGGGCCCGCGAGGGATGGGGAGGTGTCGGACATGGGAGTCAATTTATCCCCCATTTCTCTAAATGTCAACTATTTGTTACGTCAGATAAATTTGACACTAAAACTAATCCGAGTATTTTTGTCGGAATTCAAATTTACTTTGACCTGGATCAAATTGGAGCGTAAAACCAACTGGACAGCAATGCGAGTCAAGAAATTTCGTCACCCGGCGCAGCGATTTCGGGGGGTGACACAAGGGTTTTCTTGCCGGGCGCGGGCAGGTCCCAATAACGAGACAAGACAAATCCTTTGAGTTAGGAGAAAAGCATGGGTTCATCCAAACGGAGCACCTTTGTAAAGAGCGTTGGCTTTAACGACGGCGGTCAGGCCGAAAACTGGCGAGGTTCGCAAGGCGCTGCGAATGGTGGTTTTGCGCGCTCAGAGGCCGCTGACGCTTCCACGCAGGCCGATTCTGACCATACGGTGGCGGTGCTGGCGCAGGCCATTCAGCATGAAATTATTCCCCGCCTGATGCTGGCGCACCGCACGCCCATTGAGTGCGATTTGCCGCCAGCGACGACGTCGGTGGATGTGACGGCTGAGGATGTCACCACCTTCGGGCAGCTGATCCTCACGCACAACGAGGAGCAAGCTTTGCAATTTATTACCCGCATGCGCGCCGCTGGCGCGCCCGTGGAAGTGATTTATCTGGACTTGCTGGCCCCCGCAGCGCGCTATTTGGGCGAGTTGTGGGAAAACGATTTATGCGACTTCACCGACGTCACGATTGGCTTGGGCGGCTTGCAAAAAATGCTGCGCGACCTCAACGCCGAGGTGACGCAGGACCAGCATCCCACCCCCAACGGGTTGAGCATCTTGCTGGTGCCCACACCCGGCGAGCAGCACACTTTTGGGCTGGCGATGGTCGCGGAGCTCTTTAGAAAGCAAGGCTGGGAAGTGGTTGGCGGCCCCTATGACCTGGGCGACTCGCCCCAGGCACTGGTCGGTCAGCGCGCTTTTGACGTGGTCGGTTTTTCGCTGGCTACGTCCATCAATTTGCCCAATTTGACGGACTCGATCGCCGCCGTGCGTAAGGCCTCGCGCAATAGTGCGGTGTGCATAATGGTAGGTGGCCCTGTATTTGCGCTGCACCCGGAATTTGTGACTGTTCTTGGTGCCGATTTGGTGACCAGCGACGCCCACCAGGCACCCTCCTTGGTGCGCTTGCACTTGGCCTCTGGCGAGCCGCAGCAATAAGGCGGCCTTCCCCTTTTAATGATGGAAAATTTATGACCCAGCCCCTCGAAACTGCGCCGACTCAGCAAGCGGGGCGTTTTGACCATGCGCAGCGTTTTTTCGATCGCCTGGACGCCGACACGGCCTCCCGGCTGATCGCTGCGGCGGCCGATGTGGTTTTGGTGATTGATGCCCAGGGCGTGATCCAGGACGCGGCATTTGCCAGCGAGGAGTTGCTTGGCCTGTGCTCCAGCCCGTGGATGGGAAAGTCTTGGATCCAAACTGTGACCGAGGAGAGCCGCCCCAAGGTGACCGCCATGCTGCGCGATCTGGGCGCTGGCAAAGGGCCGCGCTGGCGCCATATCAACCAGCAAGCCGCGCAGGGGACCGAGCTGCCCTTGTCGTATTCGGTGATCCAGGTGCCTGGCGCAGCGGGCGGCAACGCGGCGAACACCATTGCTTTTGGGCGCGATTTGCGCCCGCAAGCGGCGCTGCAGCAAAAATTAGTCTCCGCCCAGCGCTCGATGGAACGCGATTACTGGCACCTCAAGCACGTGGAAACGCGCTACCGCTTGCTGTTCCAGGTCTCCTCGGAGGCGCTGCTGATTTTGGACGCCACGACCGAAAAGCTAGAGGAAAGCAACCCCGCCGCCCAAGCCCTTTTTGGTGAGACTTTGGCCAAATCGGGCTGGAGCCTGGCCCACAGTTTGGACAAACGCAGCAACACGGCCTTGAGTGAGGTGTTCTCTGGCCTGCGCTCCAGTGGCCAGTCGGCGCCGATTGATGTACGACTGGTGCCCAGCAACACCGAGGTGAGTGTCTCGGTGTCTTTGTTTCGCCAAGAGCAATCGTCCCACTTCCTGCTGCGCTTAGCGCCCAAGCACCAGCTGGCCGAAACCTCGGTGGTGGCTGCGACCAAGCAAGTCCTGACCGACGTGATGGAGAGCGCGCCCGACGCCTTTGTGGTCACCGACCTGAGCGGCAATGTGCTTACCGCCAACCGGGCCTTTTTGCAGCTGGCCCAAGTCAGCAACGAGGCCTTGGTGCGCGGGGAATCCTTAGAGCGCTGGCTGGGCCGCGCCGGCGTCGATTTGAGCGTGCTCATTTCCAACTTGCGCCAGCGCGACGTGGTGCGCCTGTTTGCCACACGCATGCGCGGCGACTACGGCTCTACCACGGATGTCGAAATTTCTGCCGTCGCCGTCACCACGGGGGAGCAGCGCTGCCTGGGTTTTACGATTCGCGACGTGGGCTTGCGCTTGAACAACGATGCCAAGCCCAGCCGCGAACTGCCGCGCTCTACCGGTCAAATGACCGAGTTGGTGGGCCGCGTGCCGCTCAAGGACATCGTGCGTGAAACGACCGACCTTATCGAGCAGCTGTGTATCGAGGCAGCTTTGGAGCTGACGGGCGACAACCGCGCATCGGCTGCCGAGATGCTGGGCCTGTCACGCCAAAGTTTGTACGTCAAATTGCGCCGTTTCGGTATGGGCGAGGCCGGCGCGGACAGCGACACTTAAGGTCGTGTGTGGCGTCCGCAGCGCGCGGACCCCTAGGGGAAACCATAGGAAGTGTAAATTTATCTTGACACTTGTAGGTGTCATGGGTAAAACCTTCTGGCATGGCCCTGCCCCAACTTTCTGCAATTACGGAGCTATTTAAGCCCATCACCTGGTTTCCGCCGATGTGGGCGTTCGCCTGCGGTGTGGTCGCCTCGGGTGTGCCCATGCAGGGCCATTGGCTTTTGGCAGCGGTGGGTGTCGCGCTGGCCGGACCGTTTGTGTGTGCCACCAGCCAGGCCGTCAACGACTGGTTTGACCGCCACGTCGACGCCATCAACGAACCGCAGCGGCCCATTCCCTCGGGTCGGATGCCCGGGCGCTGGGGCCTGTATATCGCTGTGGTGTGGACCTTGGTCTCGCTGTTGGTGGCCAGTGTGCTGGGCCCCTGGGGTTTTGGCGCCGCCGCCCTGGGGCTGTTGCTGGCCTGGGCGTACAGCGCGCCGCCTTGGCGCCTCAAGGAAAACGGCTGGTGGGGCAATGCGGCCTGCGGCATCAGCTACGAGGGCATTGCCTGGACGACGGGCGCCGCCGTGATGGCCGGCGGGCAGATGCCCGATAGCCGATCGCTCTGGCTGGCCTTGCTCTACAGCATAGGCACCCACGGCATCATGACGCTCAACGATTTCAAAGCCGTGCAAGGCGACCGCGCTATGGGTGTGCGTTCCTTGCCGGTGCAACTGGGCGAGCAGCGCGCTGCGGTCGTGGCCTGCTGGTTTATGGCCTTGCCACAAATCTTTGTAATTCTCTTGTTGTTCGCATGGGGCCAAGCGGGCCAGGGCCTGGTGGTGGCCGTTTTGCTTGGCATTCAGCTGGTGATGATGGACTACTTCTTGATGCAAGTGCGCCAACGTGCCCTGTGGTACAGCGGTTTTGGCGTGCCTTTTTTTGTGGCCGGGATGATGGTCAGCGCGTTTGCCTTGCGCGCATTGGTGGCCTAAGGCCTGTGGCGGGACTCGCAACGCTTTTGGTTGGAAGCAAAAATACATGGAGGTGCTGTGATGCACATAAGCGAAACTTTTGACGTCGTTGTGGTGGGCGGTGGCCCGGCAGGCGCTACGGCGGCGCACACGCTAGCCCAACGGGGGCATTCGGTGCTCTTGCTGGACCGGGCCGGGCGCATCAAGCCGTGCGGTGGCGCGATTCCGCCACGCCTGATCAAAGATTACGCCATTCCTGAGCATCTGCTGGTGGCCAAGGCGCAGTCGGCGCGCATGATTGCACCCAGCGCGCACAAGGTCGATATTCCTATCGACAACGGTTTTGTCGGCATGGTCGATCGCGCCGAATTTGACGAATGGCTACGCGAGCGCGCAGCCCGCGCCGGTGCGGTGCGGCGCATTGGCACTTTCGAACGCCTCAGCCGAGATGCCGACGGCGTGAGCGTGGTGCATTACCAAGCGCGCGCGCATTCGCAGCGTGGCGAGGGTACACCGGCTTGCGTTCGGGCGCGCACCATCATTGGTGCGGACGGCGCCAAGTCGCAAGTGGCCCGCCAGGCCGGCGTTCAAGGTGCTACGGATACGCAATATGTATTCGCGTACCACGAGATTGTCCGAGCCCCCGCCATCAAGCCCGCAGGCTATGACGGAACGCGCTGTGACGTGTACTACCAAGGCAAACTGTCGCCGGACTTCTACGGTTGGGTGTTCCCCCACGGCGACACCCTGAGTATTGGTACCGGCAGCGCAGATAAAGGCTTTTCGTTGCGCAACGCGGTAGGCTTGCTGCGCGATGCCTCCGGTTTGGGGCAGGCCGAGGTGCTGCGCCGCGAAGGCGCGCCCCTGCCCATGAAGCCTCTTAAACGCTGGGATAACGGCCGCGACGTGGTGCTCGCCGGTGACGCCGCCGGTGTGGTCGCGCCCGCTTCCGGTGAGGGGATTTATTACGCCATGTACGGCGGCGAGTTGGCTGCCTACGCTGTCGAAAAACTCTTGCACACCGGCGAGGCCAAGAGCCTGCAAATGGCACGCAAAGAGTTTATGAAAGCCCACCGCACTGTCTTTACGGTGCTGGGCATCATGCAATGGTTTTGGTACGGCAGCGAGAAGCGGCGCGAGCGCTTCGTCAAAATCTGCGAAGACCGCGATGTGCAGCAGCTGACCTTCGAGTCCTACATGAACA
>Ga0114963_10003108_pt1 | contig 11311 bp, 1 predicted proteins | sample C_131016_EF_Meta_FD_87019 | JGI IMG/M metagenome (GOLD analysis project Ga0114963, IMG submission 87019) | Freshwater microbial communities from Lake Croche, Canada to study carbon cycling - C_131016_EF_MetaG | ecosystem: Environmental > Aquatic > Freshwater > Lake | place: Lake Croche, Canada...
GTTGTTGTAGGAATCTCCGTTGTTGTAGGGATTCCAGTAGTTGTAGGAACCTCCGTTGTTGTAGGAATCTCCGTTGTTGTAGGGATTCCAGTAGTTGTAGGAACCTCCGTTGTTGTAGGAATCTCCGTTGTTGTAGGGATTCCAGTTGTTGTAGGGATTCCAGTTGTTGTAGGAATCTCAGTTGTTGTGGGAATCTCAGTGGTTGTAGGGATTTCAGTTGTTGTAGGAATCTCCGTTGTTGTAGGGATTCCAGTTGTTGTAGGGATTCCAGTTGTTATAGGAATCCCCGTTGTTGTAGGAATCTCAGTTGTTGTAGGAATCCCCGTTGTTGTAGGAATCTCAGTGGTTGTAGGAACCTCCGTTGTTGTAGGAATCTCAGTGGTTGTAGGCACCTCCGTTGTTGTAGGAATCCCCGTTGTTGTAGGAACCTCCGTGGTGGTAGGTGGCAAATAAGTAGTTGTAGCACTCGCGTTCGTATTTGTAGCTGCCATAAATGCTGCAGTTATGTAGGGCACGTTATTTTTCACTGTACTACTTGTCGATTTGAGACTACTGATTGCCGCAACAAGCCCTCTCGCCGTAACATTTGCAGCATTTAATGCTAAATTATTATAAACTGATTGCGCAGAAGACCATGGAGTTATTGTAGCCGAATCAGAATATTTATTCGTAAAAATACTAATAATATAGGGAACAAACTGAGAGGCTCCGCTCGCAGTGTATTTAGAATTATTCAAATAGTTACCTAGAGATATAATTGAATTAGATACCCCCATCGCCGCTGAAAAAATTGCGTTGTATGTATTCAAAGTCATTTGTGAAGGAGATCCTGACACCGAATTCAAATTATTAATACTTGCCACGTTCAAAGCAAGTGTTCCACTTGAAGCCTGCGATTTAATCTGTGCCGAATTCGTAAATGTAGATACTACATTTGTCGCAGCAGAAGCATCAGAAGCGGTAGTACCAGGACTATTTGCATAAGAAACTGCAAGGGCTGTACATGCGGCTGCGACAATTCCAAAAGCATTCGCGATGGCCTGTTGAATTAAAGGTCCTCCAACAGGTTCCGCATTTTCTCCACTATTTGATATTATCAGCGATATAGATGCGTTGAGCCCGATTGATCCAATGGCCGTGCTAGGAAAGGGAGCTACGTTAAGTGCCATAAGCGTATTAAAATAACTGTTGGCTACCGCGGTTACATCTGAATTTATTGGTAGTTTAGATGAAGTAAAAATAGTGCTTGTCAAGTCATTTGAAGTTATCATGCGAATATTGCTGTAGTTTTCCGTAATATTATCAGAAACGTACAAATTATTTGAAGCATCTATAGTGAGTTGTTGAGGGCTAGTATACTTTGCCTGAACTATTAAATTCGGGGTTGGCACAACTTCAGGAGGGGTCACTGTGGAATTCACAGTATCAACCGCCAAATTTCCAAGAGGAGCCTGTGAATTCACACCAGTAAATCCAACGCCACCTAAGCTATAAATCTGAGTGTTTGTATACTGTTGCATCACCATAGCTCCCTCCATACCAATTGATCCGCTTGGTCCAGTACGCCCTATAGCACCAGTTCGCCCAATTAACCCTGTCGGCCCTGTATATCCGATATTACCAATCGGTCCAGTTGGACCCTTTTGAGCAGTTGCCCCCGTTACCCCTGTTAATCCTATTGTTCCTGTATCAGCAACACTGCCGATAGAACCCTTCGAACCAGTTATGCCAACTTTTCCATCTGGACCAGTAAAACCTATAGCACCTGTAAATCCAGTGTCACCTTTTGCCCCAATAAATCCAATACGACCTGTCTTTCCTGTAGCACCCGTGGAACCATCATCGCCCCTCATTCCGACGTAGCCAATTGCTCCAACAAATCCAGTTTTTCCAATAGAACCATCATTGCCAGTTGCTCCAGTATCACCTATACTGCCAGTTGCTCCCGTTTTTCCAGGAGGACCAGTGCGACCCTGAGGGCCGGTAGGTTCAAGACCCTTTGCTCCGGTATATCCACGATTACCATCATCGCCCGTATCACCTATAAGACCGGTAGGGCCAACTCCAATCGCTCCAATAGCACCCTTCTCTCCAATATCACCAGTAAAACCAATACTTCCAGAATATCCCATATTACCAATCAAGCCAGTATCACCTGTAGAGCCAGTGTAACCAACTGATCCAGTTGCTCCAATAAAACCAGTATTGCCAGTATCTCCAGTCTGACCAATTCCAGTATCTCCAGTATCGCCTAGGTATCCTATATCACCGGAAGCACCAGTATCACCTGTAAAACCAATAACAACTGCTCCAGTATCTCCAACTGGCCCTGTGTCTCCACGAGCACCAGTAGCACCCATGAAACCGATGCCAATTGCTCCAGTATCTCCAATTGTTCCCGTGTCTCCAGTACTACCAAAAACGCCAGGACCCCCTACAAAACCAGTAGCTCCAGTGGATCCGATTGCCCCTGTATCTCCAGTAAAACCAATACTTCCAGAGTCACCTGTACTGCCGATTGCTCCAGTGTTTCCAATTGCCCCCGTATCTCCAGTGGCACCAGTACTGCCCGTGGAACTGGAGCCTATCGCCCCAGTGTTTCCAATTGCCCCAGTATCTCCAGTAAAACCTATGGCCCCAATATCCCCCGCACGACCTGTTTCACCTGGCTTGCCCGTTGGTCCATCAAAACCTTGGGGTCCCCTGGGTCCTCGAGTAGAAACGGTAGGAATTGTGGTTAGTGTATCAGTAGCAGTATCAATTACAGTATCAGGAGAAGTAGCAGTATCAGGAGAAGTAGCAGTATCAATTACAGTATCAGGAGAAGTAGCAGTACCAGGCGCAGTAGCAGTATCAATTACAGTATCAGGAGCAGTAGCAGAGTTACTCCCTACATAGTCTGATACGGAAGAGAGGGCATCTTGAATATATTCTGGCACTTGTCCTCCTACCTGTACTTTTTTGGCTGACTTAGTGACCCCCTTTTTTTCATACTTTGCCTGTTTCACGCGTTTCATAAAACTGCGGACATCGGTATCAAATGAAGTATAACCGCAGACCTTTAGAGTTTCACTCAATTGTTTCGACGCGCTATTAATATTTTTAGTTGACGCCACTTTTATTCCAGAAACACTAGTTAAAATCGTATTCGTAATGAATTTTCTGTGACTTGCGCTCTCAATTCCCGATAAATTTAGAGTTCGCAACAGGAAGGAATCAGGAGAGTTCGTATATTCTGCCTCGGCTTCTGGAGAATCTGGGAATAATTCGGCAGCCCGTTCTTCCATATGTTCAGGGAGCAAAAACCAGATAAGAATTCCGAAATTACTCGTTTCTTTTAACCCCCTTTCAATTGCCTCCCCCAGCTGGACAGAGCAGATTCCAACTTCATCTTTAAGAAGAGTGCCTTCTGACTTGCTAACAGAAATGTACAGATCCTGTAAATCTAATACATGATTCGTGCCGGAATCTACTTGTACCACTGTGAGTAAGTCCTTTATTCCACGAAAAATTTGAGCAAGTTTTATATAGGCCAACGATATCTTAGGCATAGCTCCTATTTTTTTCAGATCCCCCTTTATAGATGTACGGACTTTTTTGATAATTTCTTGAATTTCAGAGTGTGTTCTATGAACAACTACCTCACTTGGCTGAGGCATCTGAAGTTTCAAGAGAAAATATAGATACAGGTTTTATACTCGTTTACTAAACAATAATACTACGATAGTTTTATTGTTTAGCACCTTAGCGTAGACTATTTCTTCGCAGTCTTGCGCTTTGATCCGCGCGACGTGGACCGCCCCTTTTTCACATTCACAAGCGATTTTCTTAAAGGGGGTAGGGGATAATTCGGAATTCCAATTATATTTCCTCCAACCAATATCGGCATTTTTTCAACTGTGAGAGTGCCCTGTACGATGCTCCACGAATTCTCAATTGTATTAGAAATCTGTATGACAAAACTGTCACCTGTATTCAAAATGAAAGAGGCGTCACCAGTCAGAAGATAGTTCAGACTGCCAGCCGAACCAGTCCCCATGGATACGACTCCAGGTGTCCAGTATCCGAATGGCGGATATGTCTGTCTCGGCTTGGAACTGGCTGTCGGAATTCCGGTGAACACGAGACATACCAATTCAACATTTGGTGAATTGACATAAGAAACCATCAAATTCACGTTCAAATTCACAAGTGCCTTGCTAGTTCCATCTTTGGCCACATATTTGAACTGTCCTCCTGAAGACACCTGTTGAATTTCAGGGGCAGCCATTGACGAATTTAACATGTCTTTTGTCAGGATCACATTTGTTGTATTATCGACGGGAAATGGAACAACCAGGGTAACGGGCGTGTAAGAGTTGAAATTGAAAATCTGCAAGTTTGTGAAAATGGGTAGACCAGTTGGCCCAGTAAACCCCCTCACGCCTGTAGGACCCTGTAATCCAATATTTCCTGTTGGACCAGTATAACCTAGTGCTCCAGTTTTGCCATAAATACCCGTTGATCCCGTAGTTCCTGTGGAACCAGTTGGCCCTTGAATTCCTGAAGGACCCATTGGCCCCGTTTTTCCAGTAGCTCCTGTGGAACCAGTTGGTCCCTGAATTCCTGAAGAACCCGTAGCTCCCGTTGGTCCAATGCGACCTGTGAATCCGGTTGGACCCGTATTACCAGTCGAACCCAAATTACCAGTAGGACCAGTAGCTCCAGTACGACCTGTTGTCCCAGAACGACCAGTTGAACCCATAACACCAGTAGGACCTGTTGGACCAATAGTGCCTTTCGCACCAGTAGGACCGATCTTACCCTGTGGACCAGGAGTAGATGCACCTGTATTTCCAATAGGGCCAGTAACACCGAGCTTACCTGGAGCACCTGTATAGCCCGTATAACCCGTATCACCTGTATAACCAGTTTCACCTACAGGACCGGTCTCACCCGAAGGGCCAGTGTCACCTGTGTAACCAGTCTCACCCGTATAACCCGTGTAGCCTGTATCACCTGTATAACCAGTGTCACCCGTATAACCAGTATCACCTACAAACCCCGTATAACCCGTATCACCTGTGTCACCAGTGTATCCAGTGTAACCAGTAGGACCGATTGGACCTAGATCACCCGTATAACCCGTATCACCAGTATAACCAGTAGTTCCCGTGTAACCAGTATCACCTGTCGGACCTATATCACCCGTGTAGCCAGTATCACCCGTGTAACCAGTTTCACCTCCAGGTCCAGTGTCACCCGTAGGACCAAGCGGACCCGTGTAACCAGTGTCACCAGTGTCACCCGTATACCCCGTATACCCAGTGTCACCAACAAAACCAGGAGCACCCGTATAGCCAGTATCACCCATGTCGCCCGTATATCCCGTATATCCAGTATCACCTGTGAATCCAGGAGGGCCCGTATCACCCAAAGCACCAGTGTCACCCGTATATCCAGTGTAACCCGTATCACCCAAAGCACCGGTATCCCCCGTATAACCAGTATCACCAGTATATCCAGTATAACCAGTATAACCAGTGTCTCCAGTCGTACCAGGAACCCCAGCCATTCCTACGGGACCAGTGTCTCCAGTCTGTATAACAGTGGCAATTGTGGGCTGAGCAGCAGCGGCAGCTGTCGGTGCAGCCGCCGGTGCGACGTTCGCTATAGCCTGTCTAGGAGCTATTACTGAACTTCTTCTCAAGTATTGCGATACAGAATCAAGAGCGGCCTGTAAAAATCCGGGTAGCTGGCCCCCTGTTTGACCACCCCCGCGTACAATATATTTCTTTTCGCGAGTAACGGGCCCCTTTTTTATGAATTCAGAAATGTTTGCCAAATCGGCTACTGCTCCCACATTCTCTAAACTCTTTTTAATAGTCGGTATGGTTCTTACAATAGAATGAACGGCAGTTACGCTATCAGTTTTTATAGAAGAGACTGATTTTTGCAGAAGTTTTATCACGATGGCTCTATTATCGGATTTAGCAAGGGGTGTAGATTCAATGAGACGTCCTATAAAAGCTTGAATCGCCTGGGGACTTTCATATTCCTTCTGGGCCTCGACAGAAGATGGAAAGAGGATGGCTGCACGCTCTTCAACGTTCTTGGGAAGAATCAGATAGAGAAGAATTCCCAGATAGTTGATTTCATTGAGACCCTGCTCAATACCGTCCTGTTGCTGTTCGTAGCAGATGGCTGACTCACCCTTTAGCAGGTCTCCTTCCATTTTGATTGTCATATCATAGAGTTCCTCTAGTTCTGATACCTCTGTGCCGGAATCATGAAGTACATTCAACAATTCGTCAATTCCACGAACAATTTTGTGAATTTTCGTAAACACCAGTGCTGAAGGCGGAGATTCGCGGAGTTTATCTATTTTCTTATTGGCGGAGGAAACGACATTCTTCAAAATTCCTGAAATTTTATGTTTACTTCTTGACGACATCACTAGAGTTTCATTAGAAATTTTCTAAACAATAATTTTCGTGATTTTCCGTTTTGGTGTTTTCTTCCCCTTTTTGACACGAACTAAAAGATTTTTCTCCAGGGCCAGGGGGCTAATGTCGAGGATTTGTCTACCACCCGTTTGTATGGGAAGTTTTTCAATGACTAATATGCCCCCGTTTATCACCGTGCCTCCAACTGTGCCGGTACTTGCATTCAGTAATATCATGATATAAAAGGTGTCTCCATCATTCAACACGAATGATGCTTCAATATTGCTATTTCCTACGACGTATCCTGGGATTTTTGTGGTGGGATTCGTATTCATGGGTAACTGTAGGCGCGGTGAAATCATATTCTGCGAATTGTAGACTAATATGAGCATATTTGTCGGATCAGATGATATGTTCATTGAGAGATTCACCAAGGCCTTTGTACCAGGAACATTAGCACTGTAATTGAAGAGGGGGGTTAGATTTGGAGAGGCGGTTGAATTACCGAATGTTCCGTCATTCGGCGATGCTCCAATAGGAATGGGGTATGATACCGAGCCTGAAACTATCATCTGTTTATTTAGATCAATAGACGTTGTTGAGCCGGTCGTGTAGACAGTGGGGATCATTGAAGGGTGATTTTTACTATTCACGGAATCCCACGAATTCAAATAGATATTTCCGTTCCTGTCCATGTCCAAGCCATATGTCATATTTTGTGATGCGAATCCTGCCCATGGAGCAATTTTGTAGCCACTCGGTAAAATCTGCCGACACATCAACTGTTGAGTTCCTGTGGCCAAATTATACGCGATTATATTACCATTACGCGCATCTAAAAGGTAGAAATATGCGGGCGGTTTGTATCCAGTCATTTGCGGAGAATCGCTTATAATTCCTAAGAGGGAATCACACGCCGCCCCTGTAACAGGGTCGGCCATAGCAGTTATAGCTGAAAATATTTGTGTGTTATTTTTGTTTTTGTCATCATTTGTCAGAAGAGCATTGTAAGTTAGTGAATATACAACTCCTGAATATTTATTTGTCATATACACACAATTTCCTTTTGTATTTCCGATATCATTACCAGCAAGAAACACAAGGTCAGAGGGAGTATCATAACCTCCATTAGTATTCGGGAAACCATTTGCGTTTAGTTGTACTGTTCCTGGATTAGGTCCCCACCCTCTGCTAGGCAAAGCAACACCTCCAACGGGATTGAATGTTATATAATTCGTGTCAGTATTACCATGGTTACCTGCGTTACCCTGTTTAACCGATGTCTGGGAAACGCTAAAATTGAAAACATGAAGCGTTGGACCATATGAATCGGCAACGTATAAATTTTTATTTACTTGGTCAATATATAAGTTTCCTGGCCATACGGTTGGATTATTCTGACTATGTGCTACATCCATAGTAAAACCAGCCCAGTCGATATTTACTGCTCCAGTAGGATTTGTATAATAGGGAACCTTATCTAGGTCACCATGTAATATCTTACCAGTTCCCGTTTTAGGAAATACACTAATTGGTGGATAATAGAGATGACAATGCCATAATCCAGAATAAAATACAATATCACGTTGATTATTTCCACCAGGATCAAAGTATATATCGCTACCCCACACGCCATCATCCTGAGAATACATTGAACCAAGTACTGTACCCGATGAATCAATTCTGAAAACGCGATTACTTGTGTGGCAGGAAATAATCAAATTATTTCCACTATCGGGTCTTATTGCCAACGGAAACCAACCGGTTAAATCTAGCGCAGCCCAGTTTGAATTCAGAGAGGCAGGAGCACGTGTTACAAAAGTTCTTAAAGCACTATACGCAGTTCCATTATACTGGTCAAGTACATACATTACATTATTGCTGGCATCAAATGTCATTGGCCCAGGTGTATTCATAGCCGACTGGAGGGGGTAGGCCGCATCAGAAAGGCCAGCTGTACCAGAGCCTACAATTGGTATTAAGCAATTACCGTCAAACACATATACTGTGTTATAAAGATAATCTGATAGATATATCATCGATTTAGTCGAACTTACAAATATGGTTTTCATGTCAATTATGGGATTGTTTGTAGGTAATGCTAATACAATATTGTTATAATTACCAACTGGACAAAAATAAATACCATTCGGCATTAATCCTAAATATATATTACTTGCAGCGTCTGTAGTAATACTGATCCAATAAGACTGGGAATCGGTAGAAACACTTCCAGATTCTGGCGTTTTTAAAACTGTTCCAGCCCCTGGCATTTTTGCCACTGTATCAGATAGTGGCGTTTTTGCTACAACTGAATGCTGTGCTTGCGGTACATTTAGTACTCCTGCTAGTTGAGATGAAGATGTGTAAGGGCTTGTCGAAAGATAGATACCAGATGAACCATAGTCGCATAACATAACAAGATTATTATCTTTATGTATACAAAAATCAGTTATTTTTGTGATGGCAGATATGGTAGCCGTTTTCCTGAAATTGCCTATACCTCCTACAGTACCAGGATCGCTAATAACATAGATAGAATTGCCCATACATGTTATCAATTTCGCACCTGTAGAGTCCAAAAGAATTTTTTTCGCAGAACCTACTCCAGTGGCAATAGTTACTACCGAAGTAAATCCGGTTATAAGTTTACTAGCGTTGGTAGTAGTCGATGCCGTTTGTGTGGTGGTAACACGACGTATAGTAGCGGAACGGGTGTCAAGATAGTAGAGGAAGGCTCCACCTGGAGCAACGGCCACCGAATTAAAATACGTCAGACTTGGAAACACGGTAGTCGACACGGTAGTAATTTCGGACCGGGTCTTGGAAGAATTCACAGGGTCAAGCATGATTGTTAGAGGCGATGGATAGTTAATCAATATTCTTGGTTTAATAATATTAATATCCTGATTCGTGGGGTCCATCACATACAAACTACCTGAGAGGTCACACGCAATTCCTGAGACTATATTACCCAAAGGAGCCTGTAGGGGATCCGAGTTGGCTATAAACCGACTGTTCGTATTATTTCCAGCTATTTTGAAAGCATTCGTTGATTGCGGGTAAGTTCCACCGACGCTACCATTGACCGCCATAATGCTGTAATTATTATTCCCGTACAGAGTGTTTGAATTCGGATCAGCACACAGAGAAGTGCTTTGCCAGTCTGCCTTACTTATTTTAGCAAACGTTGCCCAGGTATTGTTATAGTAAAACGAAACGTACACACCTTGTAAAGAATTTGTAGCACCAACACCAATATATACGTTATAACTCTTATCAACGGCTATACTGTATAATGGCGCCCCTACCGCTGTGGAATCAATAACCGCCAATACTTTTGTAGAACTGGAACACACTGTAATACGATTATGATTGCCCGCATCCAGAATGTATACATTTTTATTGTTATCAATGGCAATATCTGTTACTTGACTTAGAGTATTCTGAGCGAGATTTGAGCCCACAGTTGGAGAAGGATCCGCATTGGTATTGGAATTACCCTTGGTATATTTAGCAAGGACTGTACCCTGTGGTTTACGAGTAGTTAAATTAACTAGCGTATACCATTGTGCAAAAGTAGCATAATTGATAGCCGTAAAAGTTGCAACGCCACTTGGTGGTTGAGTAGGTAATGAAACAGAATCACTTGTATAACCTGATGGGGTGCTATTTGCAAGACATAATTTCACAGTATATTGCGTGTTTTTATCAGAAAATATGTCATAATAAACAAAATTATAAACTTTTTGGGTAAACCCTGTATTACAAGTATCTGACAAAATAATTCTAGGAAGTGTAAAATATCTACCACTGCTACCAGTTCCTTCAAACCATGAAACGAGTTTGTTACTTGCCACTGTAAGTGTAACTGTTCCTAAATTTCTAGTCGAAGCCCCTGTAGAAGTAGAACTCGCGCTCTGAGATACTGAACCCGAAATATTCGAAAGGAAAATTCGGGGAATTTGTAAAATTTGTTGCGCTGCCGTGTTCGCAATCCACAAATTATTCGCGGTATCTACTTTGATTGTAGAAGGAGAATTAAAAACGGTTGAGGTGATTGTGTAATAATTGCTGTAGGCGTTAGCATTGCCAGAGGAGGGATACATATAAATTATGTTTCCAGACAAAACGAAGATATTTAAATTTCCATCCACCGCGATACTTTTAGCAGCTGTATCAGGCAGCACTCCTGAATTCGTATAAATAGTCGTTCCTGAAAGAAACAGATTACCTGTTGAAGAAACTGGCCAATTTGCGGTGGTATTCAAATTCGCCAATGTTCCTCCCTGAACGGTATAAGTAGTTATATTTGAAAAAGAAGAGGCTGAAGGGCCAGGGTCACCCTTGGGCCCAGGAGGACCCACCTGTCCCTCCTGTCCCTGTATACCCTGTACTCCCTGTGGACCCAGTGGACCTACAAGGCCATTTGTCTGTACAGTGTATGGTAAAATTATAGATGAACATACGATAGGCGGTGTTATGGTAGGACTCAGGAAGGAGCCGGCGTTTATTGTGGGTAACCAACTAAATCCATCCGCAGAATAAACAATTGTGGCAGGATCGGTACCCTTGGAAGATATTCCAGTAGCAATCCATCTTTGCCCAGTCCAAGCAATAGAAACACCATACTGAAACAGAGGACATGTCTGGCCAACCCAGGTTATACCATCAGACGAAGTGGCCATGTTATTTCCTGTAGTTCCTGAAGGCTGGCCGACGGCTAGCCACATAATACCATTCCACGCTACCGCATTACATGAACCAGTAAACACCGTGCTGTTCAGAGACCAGTAAGCAAATGGAACAATGGGAGCTGTGGGTCCAAGACTACTGGCGGTGCCTGTGGCTACTATGTAGATTCCTTTATTCAAATTATCTACACA
>Ga0114963_10003113_pt1 | contig 11301 bp, 18 predicted proteins | sample C_131016_EF_Meta_FD_87019 | JGI IMG/M metagenome (GOLD analysis project Ga0114963, IMG submission 87019) | Freshwater microbial communities from Lake Croche, Canada to study carbon cycling - C_131016_EF_MetaG | ecosystem: Environmental > Aquatic > Freshwater > Lake | place: Lake Croche, Canada...
TCCTAGTGTCCCTAATATTGTTACTGCTTTGGAAGAAGCATATGAGGTTCGTGGTACTAGGTCTCAGGTAAGTATTGATTTTGTGAAGCAGTTTGATGTTGAGACTGTATGGACTAACCACTGGTTGCCTTTGTTGAGGAAACTTCTAAAGTGATTCCTGTATTGGGTATGCTGACTTATTCTAGATTTGAGTTGGCAGATAGGCTTTTAGCAAGTATTGATTATCCTGTCGAAAATCTTGTGATTGTAGATAATTCTGGTAAGCAAGAGTATGCTCCTGTAAAACCTAACATGGTTAAGCGTATGTGGGTTATTCAAGTTCCGTATGGTTTGGGCTATGGTGGTGGTTTGAATCTGATTGTTAAGACTACTCCTTTTGCTCCTTATTGGGTTTTGTTGAATGATGATAGTGTGCTTGCTCCTGGTGCTTTGCAGAAGATTAGTGAACAAGTAGACCCTAATACAATAAACTTTTTGAACATTTCACCTTACTGGTCTGGTTTTGTTTTGGGTGAAAAAGTTGTTAAAGATGTTGGTTTGTTTGATGAGCGTTTTCATCCAATCTATTTTGAAGATAATGACTATGAGCGTAGGATAATTAATGCTGGTTTTGAACCTAAATTTCTTGATGCTAGTTTGACTCACGATAATAGTTCTACTTTATCTAGTGGTTTTCAACATCAAAATAATGTTACTTTTAGCCATAATCAGGCGCTTTACTTGAAGAAACAAAATGAACAAGATTTTTCGGAAGGTAACTGGTCTTTACAGATTAGACGAGATAACTCATGGGAATAATTTATAATGGCGGCACATTTGATTTATTTCATGCTGGGCATGTTAGGCTCTTGAAAAGACTAAAGCAAATGGCTGGTAAAGATGGAAAAGTTATTGTAGCTTTGAATACAGATGAATTTGTTGAAAAGTTTAAAGGTGCTAAACCTATAATGAGCCTTGAAGATAGAATTTCTGTTGTTTCGGCTTGTAAATATGTTGATGAAGTTCGAGTTAATTTTAGCGGTGAAGATTCTAAGCCAACTATTCTTCAAGACCCTAAACCTGACATTATTATTACAGGTACAGATTGGGCTAATCGAGACTATTATGCTCAAATGCAGTTTGATGAAGATTGGCTTGATAAAAATGAAATTGTTTTATGTTTTATTTCCTATACTTCAGGCATTTCAACTACAGCTTTGAAAGCCCGTATAGTTGATGAGGTAAAATTGGTTAGTAAAGACAAGGAGTAAACATGCCTGTTGTCAACGGCTATGCAAGCCTAACTGACCTTAAATCTGCTCTTCGCATCCAGGATGGTGTTGATGATTCTCTGCTAGAACTAGCTTTGGAGTCTGCTTCTCGTATGGTGGATGAGTATACTATGCGTTATTTCTATAATGCTGGTACTGCTACTAGAGTTTTTGTGCCTTTATCTGATGATGTATGTCAGATTGATGATGCTGTTTCTATTTCTGCTGTCGCTGTTGCTACTCAGTTGACTAAAACTTTTGACCAGACTTGGGCTGTTACGGACTATCAGACTGAACCTTTGAATAGTGTTTCTGATGGTTTGACTGGGTGGCCTATTACTCGTTTGCGAGCTGTGGGTGACTATGAGTTCCCTAATGATGAGACACAGTACCGTTATGAGGGTCGTTATGGTCAGGAAGATGTTGCTACAGTTCAGGTTACTGGTGTTTGGGGTTGGTCTGCTGTTCCTACTGCTGTAAAGCAAGCAACTATTATTCAGGCTATGCGTATTTTTAAGCGTCTTGATTCACCTTTGGGTGTTATTTCTAGTCCTGATACAGGTTATTTTAGGGTTTCTAATCGTATTGACCCTGATGTGGCTATGTTGTTGAATTCGTATCGTAAGTTAAGGCAACTTGCGTAATGGCTGGTTTGAGTGACCTTCGTGATGGTTTGGTAAAGAATCTTTCAACTATTGTTGGTTTGAGGGTTACTGCTTATACTCCTGATAACCCTAATCCACCTATGGCTATTATTAGTCCTCAAGGTATTGAGTATCATAAAGCATTTAAGAATGGTTTTAATACCTATAATTTTACTATTTCTGTTTATGTTGGTAGGGTTTCTGAGCGTTCTGCTCAACAGAATCTTGATTTGTATTGTGCGCCTACTGGTGACTTTAGTATAAAAAGTGCGATAGAATCAGATAGGACACTATCGGGTCGTTGTTTTGATTTGATAGTATCTGATATGAGAAACTACGGCTCAGTTACTATTGGTGAAAACACATATCTGACAGCAGAGTTTGACTGTGCTGTTCAAGCAAACTAGGAGAACATTAAATGGCAGTTTATGTCGCAACAGACCACAAAATTACAATTAACGGAACTAACCTTTCTGCTTCTCTTCAGAGTGTGAGCATTGATGTTTCAGCAGATGAGGTTGAGACAACAGCTTTTGGTAGCGGATATAGAACTCGTCTGCCAGGTTTGAAGTCTGGGTCTGTGACTCTAAACTTCTTCCAAGACTTTGCAGCTTCGTCTATAGACTCTACCCTTTGGACTTTATTTAACGCTTCAGGTACTGCTACTTATGCAACTGTAGTTGTACTGCCAACTTCTTCTGCGGTAGGTTCAGCTAACCCTGCATACACAGCAGTCTGTGTTGTGACCCAGTACCAACCATACTCGGCATCAGTCGGGGATATCGCTACACTATCTGTTACATGGCCGACAACAGGTACAGTAACTCGTGCAGTAGCCTAATAACTAAGGAAAACAATTGAAAATAAACCTACGCATTGAATTTGTTTCTGGCGAAGAAAAAGAAGTTACTTGCTCGGCTTCTGACATGGTTAAGTTTGAATCTAAATTTGACTTGTCAGTTGCTGTCCTTGAATCTAATGTCAAGCTAACTCATCTACTTTATCTTGCTTATCTTGCAGAGTCCCGTACTAAGTCCACTACAAAAGAATTTGATGTGTGGGTTGATGATGTGGCTTCTATTAAGGCTAGTGAAAACGACCCAAAATAGTTGGGTTGGGCGATAGTTCAGCCCACTGGTATATTGCTTCTTTAGCGGTGGAGACTGGTATTAGTCCAGCCGCTTTGTTGGAGTGTGATGACCGCATGTTGTGGACTTTGGGTAGGTATTTGATTTGGCGTAGCCAGCAACAATCTCGTTGATAGAATAGATGTGATTGGTGGTGTTTTATGGCTCAGACTGTACAGTTTGTTACTAAAGGTCAGCGTAGTGGGCTGTATCTCACTGATTATAATGATTTGATTCGTGAGTTGAATCGTGTGCAACCTAGCCTTATTAATCAGATGAAAAAGGATTACAGGAAGATTGCGAAGCCTGTGCAGACTGCTGTAAAGTCTGGAATTAAATCTGAGCCACCTACTACGGGTAGGCATGTTTCTAGACCTCAAAATACTGCTTCTGGTTTTATTCCTCTTGTTATTCCTGGTCGTTTAACTTGGGGTGCTAATTCGCAGAATAAGAATAAGCGTGTTGATTCTGTTTTGATTAAGACTCCTAGTGAGAAAAAGGCTAAGAGAATTTATAGTAGGAATGGCACTGATGCGGCTTCTGTTGCTCGCCTTCAAGTTGATAATGCTGCTGTTGTTATGGCTGATATGGCTAGAAAAACTGGTAAGAGCAGAATGACTAGGGAGTACCCTTATTCGGGTAGTAGGACTGGTACTAGAAGGCATAAGGTCAATGGTCAGGGTACTGGCATGATTAGGGCTTTGAATAAGCATGGTACGGCTTCTCGTTTTGTTTGGCCAGCAGCTGAGACGGCTTTACCGAAGGCTAAAGAAGAATCTAAGATTGTGTTGAATAAAGCGATTACTGCTATTAACAGAAGGATGGTTGTTTAATGGCTGGTTCTATTTTTATTCCTCTTATTTCTGTTTTTGATGCTAAGGGTATTCGTGATGCTAAGAGTGGTATGCAAGCTCTTGGTGGCATGGTTAAAAGTTTGAAGGGTACTGCTACTGCTGCGGCTGCTTCTTTTGCTGCTGTAAAGATTGGTGATTTTGTACAGAGTTCTGTTACTGAAGCACGAAACCTTGAACGTAACATGGTTGGTTTGGGTAACGTCTTTGGCAATTTGAGTCCTGAGATGCAACAGTTCGCTAAGGATGCTTCTGCTATTGGTTTGAGTCAGGTTGATGCTTCTAAGGCTTCAACGTTTTTGGGTTCTGTTTTGAAGCAGTCTGGTTTCAGTATGGATACTGTTGCTGGGCAGACTAAAAATCTTGTTGGATTGGCTTCTGACCTTGCAGCTACTTATGGCTATGACGTGTCTGAAGCGTTGACTGGTATGACTGCTTTGTTTCGTGGTGAGTATGACCCGATAGAGAAGTTCGGTGTTGCTATGAAGCAGTCTGAGGTTAATGCTTTGTTGGCTGCTAGGGGTCAAAAGAATTTGACTGGTGCTACTTTACGTCATGCTCAGGCTCAGGCTCGCCTTGACATCTTGTATGCCCGTTCTACAGATGCTCAGGGTGCTTATGCAAAACAGTCGGGTAGTTTGTTTGTTGCTCAAACACAGTTGAAAGCTGCTTTTGATAATATGAAGGCTTCTGTAGGTGCTTCTTTGACTGGCCCTATAGCTGCTTTGGCTTCTAGTTTTGTACCTATTGTTGATGTTTTAGGTAAGGTTCTTGCTCCACTTTTTAATCATTTTGGTAAATCTATGGCACGTTTAGCACCACTTATTTATGCTGTTGCTGAGACATTCCTTGCGCTGATTGATGCTGTGATGCCTATAATTAATGTTTTGATGGAACTTATTACTCCACTTTTAAATCCTTTGGTTGGAGTTTTTAAGTTAATTACTTCAGTTATAAAGCCTTTGATACCTGTTATTGCTTTTCTTTGTAATGTTTTGGCAGCTGTTTTGCTTCCTATTGTTACTGGAGTAAATATTGCTTTATCGCTTTTGCTTAAGGGTTTCATCTATTTATTTGATGCTCTTGCTAGTATTCCTGGTCTTGGTGATGCTTTTAAAGGTATGAATGATGGTTTGAAGTCTTTTACGACTGGCCTTGATGATGCTAATAAGGCTGTATCTTTTACTACTGATTCTGGTAAGTTGATGGCTGACCAGTTTTCTAAGAAAATTCCTTCTAATTCTATTGATGGTATTGGTTCTTCTATCAATAAGGTTGGTAAGACGGCTCAGGATACTGCTAAGAAGGTTAAGGGTCTTTTAGATGATGCTTTGAATGTGCAGAAGTCTTTTATTGATGCGACTGACATTACTGGGTTGCTTGATTCTAATAATAAAGAAATTGTTTCTAGTATTACTTATATTGACGGCAAATTTAGAACTGTTATTGCTTCTGGTAGTAAGTCTGCTACAGACCTTGCAAGTGTTTTTAAGAATAAACTTTATGCTTTAAAGGATTTTTATAAAAACATAACTAAGTTAGATAATCTTGGTCTTAATGCTGAGTTGATTACACAGATTTCTAGTGCTGGTGTTGAAGCTGGTGGTGCTACTGCTAAGGCTATTTTAGAGACTGGTGTTACTGGTGTTGAGAGTTTGAATAAAACTTTTGCTGGTATCAAGAATGTTGCAGGTAACATTGGTGTCAAGGTTGCTAAGGTCATGCAGAATACTGGTTCTGATATTGGTAATGGTCTTATTGATGGTTTGATGGCTCAGAGTGAGCGTTTGAATACTGTTGCAGTTCAGATGGGTAAAGATTTCGCTGATTCTTTCAATAAGGGTACTAAGACACAGCCTTCAACTAAAATTGAAACTATTATTCCTAAAGGTTATTCGGCTTCTAATGTTTCTTTTCTTGGTAGTAAGAAGGCTTTGGCTGTTGGTCAAAAGTCTTTAGGCCCTGATGCTTTTAATTTAGTTAGAGCGCCTAATATTGCTAATCCGTTTGTTGGTATGAAAAATCCTTATGAGGGTAAGGGTAAAGGTACTTTTGGTGATTTCAAGCAGTGGGCGGATACTAATTTGGCTAATCAGAAAACATTTCAAAAAACTATTGATACTGCAACTAAATATAATATTACGATTCAGGTTGCTCCTGGTGCTACTACTGGTGCTATTAATGATGCGTTGATTGCTGCTATTCAAGAGTATGAACGTAAAAAGGGAAAGATTAAGTAATGGGTCTTAATAAAGCAAATATATTTATTGTAAAATCTGACGATAGTGCTAGTTGGGATGTCACAGCAAATGTTACTTCTGTTTCTACTAGTGTAGGTAAGAATCGTTTACTTGATAGGATTCAACCTGGTACAGCACAGATTGTTTTGACTAACTATAATCGTGAGTTTGACCCTTTGAATACAAGTTCACCTTTCTATGGTGCTGTCATACCAAAGGCTTCTAAAGTTTATGTCACTTATGAACGTACTGGTGTTCCGACTGCTAGATTTCTTTTTGTTGGTTACATTGATGACTGGTCTTTTAATTATGCTGTGAATGGGGAGTCTACGGCAAGTTTTGGTGCTTCAGAAGCTACGGCTTTGTTTGTTAGACAATTTATTACTGGTTCTAGTTTTCCTGCTGAGTTGAGTGGGGCTAGGGTTAATCGTGTTTTGGCTGATGCTGGAGTTCTATACGATAATATAGTTCCTTCTGCAGGTGCGGCTATTGATGCTGGTACTCAGATGCTTTCCGCTGACACTAATTGTTATGGTCAGAATGTTTTAGAGTATTTGAATAATGTTGCTGTTAGTGAGCAGGGTGCTTTTTTCTATGATACTACTGGGGCATTAGTTTTTGAAGATAACTCTAGAAGTGCAACTAATAGTGTTAATGATGCTAATAGACTTTTTACTGATGATGGCACTGCTACTTCTTATCCCTACAATAATATTGATATTGGTTATACGTCTGAACTTCTTTACAACGAAGTAAAAGTTTTATCTGTTGACGGTATAAATAGTGCTATTTATGCTGACCTTTCATCGCAGTCTATTTATAGCGTTAGTCATTTAGACGTTGAAAACATTTTTTATAGTGATTCAACTAAACTTCTAAACTTAGCTCAATTACTAACAAGTAAATATAGTACTCCTGAATACCGTATAAATTCTGTAACAGTTCCTTTTAAAGCGTTAAGCGATAGTCAACAGGATGCCATTATTGCTTACGGTAGAGTCAATGGTTTTATGAAAGTAAGATTTTTACCTAATAATGTTGGTACTGCTGTTATCAGGTATGTTCGTGTTATCGGTATTGAACATAACATTGACTTGAATGACCATCAGGTTAGGTATAGTTTTGAGAGTTTGCGTAGTCCTTCTCTTGTTTTGGATGATGTAGAGTTTGGTAAACTAGATTCGTATTCGTTGGGGCTTTAAGGAGATTAGATGACTGCAACAACTGTTTTTACTGCTGGGCAGGTTTTGAGTGCTTCAGCTTTGAATGGTAACTTTTCTAAACTTGCCAATGCTCAGGCTGCTGGTACTGCTACTGCAACGACTGGCGGATTGGCAGGTGGAGCTACGGTTGTTTTAAATATTACATATCCATCCAGTCGTTTTGCTGTTGCACCTATTTTGACTGTATCAACTACAAGTCCAAGGTATGTTTGTGGTGTTACTACAAACACCGCTGGGTCTGCAACTATAACTGTTTTGAATGTTACTGGTACAACTGGTTCTGATGCAACGCTTTATTATCAGGCAGTTCAAATGGGTACAGCAGCGGCGGCTGGCTAATGACTGAAATTAAACGACCTAATAATAGTGAACTTTTACAGAGAATCGTTGATGACATGTCAATAATCAAAACAGACATCGCTGTAATCAAAAAAGATGTCACTATTCATTCTGACCTTGTTTTAGACCATGAAACTCGTATTCGTGATTTAGAAAAGTTCCGTTGGCAGTCAGCATGGTTGACGGGCCTTTTATCTGCTGTTCTTACTTCTTCTATTGTTGCTTTAGTTATTAGATTGGTTAATTAGTTATGTCTGCTATTTATTTTGAGCCGTTTAGCCCTAAACTTCGTGGGGATGAGTTTGGTAATCTTGCTCCTTACAGGAACGGTAGACCGCATAGAGGTCAAGACTGGCATCCAGCAGAGAAGTCACCTATTCACGCTATAACTGACGGCACAGTTTTTCTAAACGAATGGTCAGATGTTCTCGGATGGTTTGTTGTTCACAGTGCAAAAGATGGACACTTTGTGCTTTATGCTCACTTGGCTAAACAATCAGAGCTGAAGAAGGATGACAAAGTTGTTGGTGGCAAGTCTGTTATTGGTTTAGTGGGTGGCGGAAAGAATACTCCTAGTGGTTCAGCATCTACTGGCGCACACCTTCATTTGAGTATTGGTAAGGCTAATAAGTCTTGGAGTAACCCTGGGATTCATTTAGTCGCTTATGAGCAGCTTGTTGACCCTCTTAAGCACATTCTTGCGAATACAGGTAAATAATGAAAAATAGGTTGAAAGACATTAGTGGTGTTTTAGGTTTCCTCGCTTGGCGTGGATTCGGTATTTTTCTTTTCATTCTTGGTGGTTCGGCTGGTGTGGGTGCAGCTTTGACAGGCAACTGGTTTAGTGGTGTCCTTGTCGCTTGGGGTACTTTGATGATTGGTGTTATTGGGGCTGTAGGTTATGCGATTGCCACTACAGGTCAAGTAACTAAAGCTGATGTTGCTAAGGCTTCTAATGATGCTGTGCAGAAGGTTCAGGAAAAAGAATCTAAGTAACTTATCGGTTACATTTGCTTATGTAACTTATTGGTTACCGTAGAGGGCTTTTGTAGCGTTTCGTTCTGTTGTCCTAATTTTTCTTCGCTCTATTGGTGTTAGTCCACCCCAAATACCACTTTGTTCTATGGCATCTATAGCATAGGTGCGACAACTTTGTAGGACTGGACATTTGGAACATAGTTCTTTAGCCCAGATAGTGTCTTGGTAGCCACCGTTACCTGGTTCTGGGTGGAAAGCATCTGGGAAATTTGAGCAAGGTACTTCACCGACTTCTTCTATTTCTTGTAAAAGTGAAAATAGTTTTTGAGTTACTAGTGTTTGTCGGTGGTCTGTCATACACTTACTTTACTGACAACTAGGTCAGAAGTAAAATTGGAAAAGGGTTATGACTAAAAAATTAGAACATGCTTTATTTGGTAAGGCTGTGCTTGTTGGTGACTTTGAGAATCAGAGTCCTGAGTGGCATGAGCTTCGCAGTAATGGTATTGGTGGTTCGCAGGTTGGAACTATCTTGGGTGTAAATCCTTGGGAGTCTGCTTATACTATGTGGGCTAAATTGACTAACAAGATTGACGATAGTTTTCAGCAGAATGAGAAGATGCGTTGGGGTACGTTGATTGAGCCTATCATTTTCGAGGAGTGGGGTTTACTAAATCCTGAGTTTGAAATGTTTGAGACTGGTACTTGGGCTGATGGTTGGAAACATGCTAATCCTGATGGCATTTTGTTGAAGGATGGCGAGTATGGTTTGTTGGAGATTAAAACTGCTGGTTACCGTTGGGATTCTATTCCTGAACATTATGCAGCTCAGTGTATGTGGTACATGGAGTTGCTTGGTTTGAAGTGGTGCAAAGTTGTTGTGCTTTTTCAGGGTAATCAAATGGAGACTTTTCATTTAGATTATGATGCAGATTATTCTGCTCGTATGGTTGCTCGTGTTGAGGAGTTTTGGGACAAACTTGCAATAGATGAAGCACCTAATTGGGATGGTTCAGAGTCAACTTTTCAAACTGTTCGAGTAATGAATCCTGACATTGTTGAGGATGAAGTTGAATTGGCTGAGTTGGGTACAGAGTTGATGTTTGCTCAGGCTGTTACTGACGATTACATTGCAGAGTTGACTGAATTGAAAAGTAGGGTATTGGACAAAATGGGTAAAGCCAAGTATGGTTTATTGAATGGCAAAGTTATTGCTACTCGTTCGTCTAGAGCTGGTGGAGTGCCGTATCTAACAATTAAGAAGGGAAACTAATGAAGATAACTGATTTGAAAGGTCTTACTGTCGGCAATAAGGTTGCTGTGGTTATAAGAAATGATAAGAAGCCTATAAGTAGTGTTACAGGGGTTTTGTCGGGTATTCAGGTACTTGACACTGGTTCTGTGGGTATTACTGTGCATGGTCTTGGGCAGTGGATTTGGCTGGAAAGTAACATGACTGTAACTTGGGGTGAGAACATTGGGCTTTGATTTATCACAGTATCAAACTGTTCAAGAACGCATAGATTTGTTTTGGGCTAAATACCCGAATGGCAGATTGAATTTAGAGATTGTTTCTCTCAGCGAATCTCAGGTTGTTATGAAGGCTGAAGTTTATTTAGATAAGGCGGATGAGAAACCTGCTGCTGTTGACTATGCTGAGGAACGCATTGGTACTAGCAATGTGAACAAGGTATCCTTTGTCGAAAACTGTGCTACCAGCTCGTACGGGCGAGCAATTTCGGCTCTCGGTGGGCAGTTTAGCCCTAAAGGTAAAAGACCTTCAGCACAGGAGATGGAAAAAGTAAATCGTGCTAATGAATCTATTTTGGCTGATGCTAGTGAAGCGTTCTTCAATAAAGATTTAGTGAAGTTAAAGGCTTTGTATGTTGAAGCACAGCAAGCGAAACTTTCTAAAGAGCAGTTGGACAAGATTGTGAAATGGGGTAAAGAACTTGGAAATAGTTAGTCCAGACCAGGTTATCTCTAAACTGAATGAACTTATCCAGTCTGGCGAGAAGGGCATTAATGCTCTTTATGATGCTGAGATTAAAGTTGCTGATAGGGATTTGACGTATGAGAAGGCTTATCAGTCTGCGTTTCTTGAAGCTCAGGGAACTGTAGCCGATAGGACTGCTGTAGCCCGTCTAAAGACTGCGGAATTAAAGTTTGAACATGACATGGCTAAGGTTGAGTTGAGTCGTGTGAAGGCTAAGATAAAGCAGATTTCGGATGCTGGAACGTTGACTGCGGTTATCGCTAAACAGGTTGAACTTACTTTCCGTCATGGTTAGTAAAACTGTTTGGGCGAAGGTGCTTGAACGTGATGTTCGTTGTTGGCATTGTGGGCGGATAGATGATACTCTCGTGCCACAGCATCGCATTAATCGGGGGATGGGTGGCTCTAAACTTTTAGATACCCCATCTAACCTGGTCGCTATGTGTAGTGAATCTAATTTGTTGATGGAATCAGATGCAGAGTTTCGTGAGAAGGCTATAGCGTTTGGTTGGAAGGTTCAAAAATACAACAAACCTGACCAGATTGGCATTTACGATTTTTATAAATGTCAATGGTTTTTGATTGATAATAATTGGAATAAAACACTTTTAGTTTAGAAAAAATGAAAGGGAAAAATGACAGATAATGAAAAA
>Ga0114963_10003115_pt1 | contig 11297 bp, 10 predicted proteins | sample C_131016_EF_Meta_FD_87019 | JGI IMG/M metagenome (GOLD analysis project Ga0114963, IMG submission 87019) | Freshwater microbial communities from Lake Croche, Canada to study carbon cycling - C_131016_EF_MetaG | ecosystem: Environmental > Aquatic > Freshwater > Lake | place: Lake Croche, Canada...
CGCAGATCTCCATGATCGACCAGGGCCGCGTCGCCGTCCGGGCGACGAGCTCCGCGAGCCGGCGGGCCTGCGGGGCGTCGCGGTATTCGTCGAGGAACCTCACGGCGTCACCCCCGGGCCGGTGCCGGCGGCGGGGGCGGCGGCGGCGGTCGCGGCGTCGCCCGTCGCCCGCAGGGCCTCGAGCTCCTCCTCGAGCAGGCCCAGCTCGGCGAACGTGCGCAGTGTCTCGAGCGCGGCGGCCTCGTCGATCCGCCCCAGCGCGAAGCCCACGTGCACGATCGTGTAGTCGCCGACGGCGACGTCGGGCACGTAGGCGAGGCAGACGTCCTTGACCACGCCGCCGAAGTTGACGCGGCCCATCCGCATGTCGTGCTCCTCGCGGATCGACTCGACTCGTCCCGGAACGGCCAGGCACATCAGCCACCTCCCCGCTGCCAGAGCATCACGCGATTGTCGCCGGAGTCGGCCACCGCCAGCCGGCCGCCGTGGCCGCAGACGCCGGAGGGCCAGCAGAGCGGGTCGGCGGCCACGGCCCGCCCCCGATTCTCGCCGCTCGAGTCGAGGTTTTCCCGGCCGATCACCGCCGCCGCCGATTTTCCCGGTTCCTCGGCGGACAGGCGCCAGAGGAGCAGCCGGTTGTCGGCCGGAGGGTGCCACGCCGACGGCACCCGCCGCCACGGCCGCCGTGCTCATGAGGGCTTCACCTCGACGACACCCGCCCGTACCCGCAGCGGGAACGGCTCGAGCCGGCACGGCATGGCCGAGAGGCACTCGCCGGTGTCGGCGTCGAACCGGAAGGCGTGCCACGGGCAGGTGATCGTGCCGGCCTCGACGTCGCACGTCGCCCGGTCCAGTGGCAGGCCGACGTGGGCGCAGGCGTTGCGGAACGCGCGCAGCTGCCCGTTCGCGCGGAGCACGATGATCTTCGCACCGCCCCCTGCGAAGGCGACGGGCCTGTCGGCCGTCACGTCGTCGACCCGGGGACCGGGAAACCATCCCGCGGGCCCGCCGGGGGGCTGGATCTGGACGAGCTCCACCGGGGGCTCGGGAGCCGGGGTCGGAGGCGGGCGGATGATCCCGTGCATCGCCAGCAGGGCCCGCACGCCCGGATCGTCCACCAGCTCGAAGAGCAGCTCCTTGCCGCGGGGGTCGGCCTCGAGCCGTCGCACGATCGTCGTCAGGCCCGCCTTGTGGAAGGCCTCGATCGCCGCGCGGGCCGCGTGGGCCTTCTCCCGCGCGGCCTCGTCGAGGCTGTCGAGCGCCTCGATCGCGCGGTCGACCCTGGCGGCGAGCGACTCGACGTCGTCGTCGGGGAGGGGGGCGGGTGAACGGTGTGCGTCGTGCATCATGGGGCGGCGGGCCCGAGCGTCGCGAGCAGCCGGACGACGAGCCGGTCGACCGCCGCGTCCACCGCCGGCGAGAGCCCTTCCCCGATCTCGTACCGCGCGCCCTCGATGAGGTAGGCGGTGACCTTCCCGGGGTACTCGTCCTTGAGCAGCCAGCGGGCGAAGGCGATGGCGTGGTCCCAGCGGAAGGCGTGGAGGTTGATGCCGGTGGGCGGCGGGAGCTGCTCGACCTCGCGGCCCGGCACCTCGAAGAGCGTGCCCGGCTCGCTGCCGGAGGAGCAGGCGTCGACGAGGATCACGTGCGGCACGCCCCGCATCTGGAAGGCCACGTCCATCCCCCCCGTGCCGCCGTCAGCGCAGCGGACGCCGTCGGGCAGGCCGCGGTCCCACATCCTGCGCACGAGCACCGGCCCCGCGGCGTCGTCGCCGCGGAGCAGGTTCCCGCAGCCGATCACGAGCGCCCGCACGGCTCACCCCGTTTCGCCGATGCGGAGGTCGACGGGCAGCCGGTCGGCGTGCCCGGGCGTCGCCATGATCCGCTCCCGGAAGACGTCGGATGTGTGCCGAGGTCTCCCGCCCGTGGCGCGAATCCTACTCCCGCCGCCGCGTCGGCGGAAGCCGTGGACGGGGTAGAATGCGGGTGGTGTTCGACAGGTGCCACTGTGTCACTTGCCCGCCGGGGCGGATTGCAGTTCCGGCGCCGGAGGCTGCGAACGGTGCACGAGCTGTCGATCGCGACGAACGTGGTGGACATCGCGCGCCACCACGCCCGTGACGCGGGCGCCGGGCGGGTCGCGGCCGTCACGCTTAGGATCGGCCGGCTCTCCTGCGTGCACGAGGACGCGCTGCGGTTCAGCTTCGGCCTGGTCAGCGAGGGCACGCCGCTCGCCGGGGCGGCGTTGCGGATCGTCGCGGTGCCGGTCAGGATCTGGTGCGCCGACTGCCGTGCGGAGTTCGAACTGCCGGGCATCCAGCGGTTCGCCTGCCCGGCCTGCGGCCGGCTCAGCGGCGACATCCGCGCCGGCCGTGAGCTCGACATCGAGTCGATCGGGTGCGTGTCCGACGAGGGGGAGCAGTCGTCATGATCGAGCCGCGCATCCTGGAGGTCCGCACGCGGATCCTCAAGAAGAACGACGAGCTGGCCCGCGCGATGCGCGACCGCTTCGCCGCGGCGGGCGTGCTCGTCGTGAACATGGTGTCGAGCCCCGGCACCGGCAAGACGGCGCTCCTGCGGGAGACGCTCGCGCGGCTCAAGGCCCGGGGCGTCCCCGTGGCCGCGGTGGTGGGCGACCTCGAGACCGACAACGACGCGCGGCGGCTCGCCGAGAGCGGCGCGCCCGTCCGCCAGATCATGACCCACGGCCTCTGCCACCTCGAGGCCGACATGGTGGAGCGGCACCTCGAGGGCTGGGACGTCGACGCGCTCCACTTCCTCTTCATCGAGAACGTCGGCAACCTCGTCTGTCCGACGAGCTGGGATCTCGGCGAATCGGTCCGCGCCGCCCTGCTCTCCGTGACGGAGGGGGAGGACAAGCCGCTCAAGTACCCCGGGCTCTTCAACACCTCCGACGTGGCCGTGATCACGAAGGTCGACCTGGCCGGGCCCTGCGACTTCGACCGGGCCGCGGCCCACGCCAACATCCTGGCGGTGCGGCCCGGCATGCGGATCATCGAGGCCTCCGTCCGCTCGGGCGCGGGTGTCGAGGACTGGATCGACTACCTGCTCGACCGGCGCCGGGCGCTCACGGCGCCGGCGTGAGCAGCCGGCGGCCGAGCACCGCCTGCCCGAGCGCGAGGCCGCCGTCGTTGGCCGGCACCCGGTGGTGGAGGAGCACCGCGAAGCCGCGGCGCTGCAACGCCGCCACCGCCAGCTCCACGAGCAGCGCGTTTTGGAACACGCCGCCGGTGAGGCCGACGACGTCGCCCGCGCCCGCGGCCCGCAGCCGCGCGCACGTCTCGGCCACCATGGTCGCCACCGCCGCGTGGAAGCGGGCGGCGACCGCGCCGGCCGCCACGCCCTCCCGCACGTCGCGGGCCACGGCCGCCACGAGGCCCCGCCAGTCGATCGACGCCGGCGCGGCGGCGGCGAACGCCTCCGCCGGGGGCACCGCAAAGGCGTGGCCCTCGGCCGCGTCGCCGTCGCCGGCGTCGGGGCGGACGCCGTGCGCGCGGGCGAGCGCCTCGAGGTTCATCGCCGCCTCCGCCTCGTAGCGGATCGAATGCCGCACGCCGGCGAGCGCGGCGACGGCGTCGAACAGCCGGCCCATGCTGCTCGTGGCGGCGCAGAGGACGTTCTTCTCGAGCTGCTGCCGCAGCACCCGCAGGGCCGGGGCCGGCCGCACCGAGGCCGGCGGCAGCCCCGGCTCCCAGTCGACGCCCGCCGCGAAGAGCACCGCGGCCGCCGTCCGCCAGGGGTGCCTCACGCTCGCGTCGCCGCCGGGGAGCGGAAACGGTCGCAGGTGCGCCGCCCGGCGGAAGTGCCCGGCATCGGCGACGAAGAACTCGCCCCCCCAGATCGTGCCGTCGCGGCCGTAGCCGGTGCCGTCGAAGCAGACGCCGATGCACGGCCGCCCGCCCGCGGCCCCGGGCGCACCCGGCACGTCGAGCCCGTGCTCCGCGAGCAGCGCCGCGACGTGCGCCTCGTGGTGCTGCACCCGCAGGAGCGGGATGGCGAGCGCGGCGGCGACGCGGGCCCCGACCGCCGCGGTGAACGACCGCGGATGGAGGTCGGCCACGACGGCCTCCGGCCGCGTGCGGACGAGTTCGGCGAGGTGGCGGGCCGACCGTTCGAGCGCGTCGACCGCGCGGGGCGTGCCCACGTCGCCGACGTGGGGCCCGAGCACCGCCTGATCGGCCGCCGCGAGGCAGACCGCGGCCTTCATCTCGCCGCCGAGCGCCAGCACCGCCGGCCCCGTGCCGGCGAGCCGGATCGGGAGCGGGGCGTAGCCGCGGGCGCGCCGGATCGGCAGGACCGCCCCGGCCGCACAGCGGACCACCGAATCGTCACACGGGGCCACGATCCCGCGGTCGTGCAGGAGGAAGTCGTCGGCGATGCCCCCGAGCCGCGCGGCGGCGTCGCGGTTGTCGAAGGCGATCGGCTCCTCGGCCACGTTGCCCGACGTCATCACGAGCGGTGGCATCCCGGCGCAGAGCAGGTGGTGCAGCGGCGTGGAGGGCAGCATGACGCCGACGAAGTCGTTGCCCGGCGCGACCTCGTCGGCGAGCGGCGCCGCCGTCCCGCGCTTCCGCAGGAGCACGATCGGCCGCTCCCGGCTCTCGAGCAGCCGCCGCTCCTGGAGGTCCGCGTGCGCGAAGGGGGCGGCGGCGGCCACGTCGGCCACCATCACGGCCAGCGGCTTGCCGGCCCGCCGCTTCCGCTCGCGCAGGGCCGCCACCGCCCGGCACGCGGTGGCGTCGCAGGCGAGCTGGAAGCCGCCGACGCCCTTCACCGCGAGCACGCGGCCGCGGCGCAGGGCGTCGCGGGCGGCGGCGATCGCGGCTTCGCCGAGCGTGCCGCCGGCCGGCCGCTCGCCGGGGATCGGCGCCGGCCCGGCCGCGGCGTGCCAGACGACCGGGCCGCAGTCGGGGCAGGCGATGGGCTGCGCGTGGAACCGGCGGTCGGCGGGATCGGCGTATTCGCCCGCGCAGGCGGGGCAGAGGGGGAAGTTCCGCATCGACGTCAGCGGCCGGTCGTAGGGCAGGCCGCGGATGATCGTGTAGCGCGGGCCGCACTCGGTGCAGTTGGTGAAGGGATAGCGGTGGCGGCGGCCGGCGGCGGCGATCTCCGCGAGGCACGCGGCGCAGGGAGCGATGTCGGGGGGCACCGCCGTCGCCGTGCCGGCCCGCGCCACGCTCTCGCGGATCACGAACCGGGGTGGCGCGTCGGCCCGGTTCGGCCCGGCCGCGTCCGCGAGCGGCCCTTCCTCGGGCTGCGATTCGTCCGTCTGGGCGCGGTCGACGTCGACGTGCTCAGTGTCGACGTGCTCGATCGCCGCCAGCGGCGGTGCGTCAGCCGCGAAGCCGTCGAGGAAGTCCCGGACCGCGGCTGCCGGCCCCTCCACCTCGATCGTGACGCCGGCGGTGTCGTTCTCCACCCAGCCGGCGAGCCCCAGCCGCGTCGCCCGCCGCCAGGCGAACGGCCGGAAGCCCACCCCCTGCACGACGCCGGTCACCCTCACGCGCCGCCGGATGGTCGTCCGCGGTGATGGCATCGCACGGTTCCGGATCGCGCACGAGGGCGGAAGGGGCGCGGAGCCGCGGCCTGCCCTCGTCGTCGGCCGCGCGGCGGGTGCCCCGCGTGCGCAGGCCATCATCGCCGCTGCCGACGGCCTCCGCCATGTCGCGGCCGCGTGCCGTGAGGGCGGGGCGTCGGGGTGACGCGGGGGGAATGGGCAGCGCGAAGGGGTGACGGCGGCGTTGCCGCCGGGGAGCGGCGGTGCGGCGCGAAGATGCGATCGCCCGCGCGGCCGCCGGGGGCCGGCCGCGGATCGTGCCGCCCATCGGGCCGATGAATCCTCGCAGGCCGCGGCGCCGCGGCCTCGAGCCGCGTGTGTTCTCCGGCCGCGGGCCCGATCACCCGAGCCTCGGCAGGCTGTGGTTCGACAGCCTGCTCGGTCGCATGGATGCGATCACGGGAGCGGCGCTCCCATGAACACCGCAGGTTTTCGTGCCTGGAAAAAGTCCCGGAGGACTTTTTCCACGGCCAGTGAAGGGAGACGAGCCGCATGACCGATGCCGCCGCCCTCGACCCGGCCGCGCTCGCCGGCCTGCTCGCGTCCCCGGACGCCGCCGAACGGGCCGCCGCCGCCGAGCGGCTCTCCCAGGCGGGCGAGGACGCGGCCGTGGCCGCGGTGCCGCTCGTGCGCGGCTGCGGCGACGACGACGAACGGGTGCGCGAGGCGGCCGTGGCGGCGCTCGAAGACATGGGACCGCCGCCGGCCGATGCGATCGGCCCGCTCGGCGACCTCGTCGGCCACCACGATCCGCTCGTGGCGTACTGGGCCGTGACGCTGCTCGGCCGGGCCGGCACGGAGAGCGCGGCCGCGGTCGGCCTGCTCGCCGGGTGTGTCGGCTCGGCGGCCGACGTGTCGGTGCGGCAACGGGCCGCCTGGGCTCTGGGCCGGATCGGGCCGGCGGCGAAGCCGGCGCTCGGAGCGCTCGAGCAGGCCCGGTCGGATGCCGACCAGCGGCTCGCGCGGCTGGCGGCCGAGGCGATCGACGCCATCGGCGGCTGACGGACTCATGGGCAGCTCCGGCCGCGCGGCCGGGGCGGGGTGGAGCAGGGGAGGCGCGGACCGGTGTCTCGAGCAGCGACATCATCGTGCGCCACGCGCGGCCCCGGCGGCCGTCCGGCCCGCGGGCCGGAGCGGACCGTCCGGCGCGCGGTCGCCGGCGGCGCGGCGCTGGCCATGCTCCTCGCGTCGGTGGCGACGCCGGGCGGGCTGCGCGCCGCGGCCGACGTGCGCGAGCCGGCGCTCATGCGGGTGACGCCGGCCGGCGGGGCTTCCGACCCTGCCGCGCCGCGGCTCGTGCCGATGTCGGCCGCACCGCGTTCCGCCGATCCGCGTTCCGCCGATCCGCCGCTCGTGCGGATCAACGCCCCCTCCGCGCCCCCCGCGCTGCGGTCGCTGCCGATCGAGCCCGTCGTGCCGGCGCCGATCGCATCCGCCGGTTCGGCACCGGGACCGGCGCCCGCGGCGTTCACGCTCCGCGCGCTGCCGATCGAGCCGGTGACGCCCGGTCCGCGCGTTCCGGCCCTTCCGCCCGTGCCCCCCGCCGCCGTCGCGGTCAGGTCGCTGCCGCTCGCCGACTTCGCGCCGCCGCGGCAGTCGGTCGCCGCCGTGTCGCTCGCTCCGCCCGCGATGCCCCGGCCGCTCGCCCCGCTGCCGATGGCGCAGTCGGAGCACGCCGCCCCGGCCCGCGTGCCGCCGGTGACGGACGCCATCGCGAGCCTGCCGCCGCCGCGGGCGGCCGCGCCGTTGCCGCCGCTGCCGTCGGTTCCTTCGGTGGTCTCAGCGCCGTCCGTGGCACCGTCGCCAATGGTGCCGCCGCCGATCGAGTCGCCGCGCATGCTGCCTCCGCCGGTCGCGCCGGCGCCGCTGCCGCCGTCACTCCCCCCGCAGACAGTCGCCACGCAGCCGCCCACGCTGCAGCCACCGGCGATGCCGTCGCCGGTCGCGCCGCCGCCGGTCGCACCGCCGCAGGGCCAGCCTCCCGCGATCGCGCCGGATCAGCTGGCCGGGCCCGGCCCCGCGCGTGCGGCGGAGCCTCCGCCCACGCCGCCGGCGCCGCGGGCCGCCGGCGCCGGCAAGCCGGCCGACGCGATCGTGATCGGCAGCTTCAACATCCAGGTCTTCGGCGAGTCGAAGCTGGCGAAGCAGCCGGTCGTGGACGTGCTCGCGCGGGTGGTGCGCGGCTTCGACGTCGTCGCGATCCAGGAGGTGCGGGCGAAGTCCGACAACGTGATCCCGCAGTTCGTGGCCGCCATCAACGCCGACGGCAGCCGCTACCAGTACGTCGTGGGGCCGCGGCTCGGCCGCACGTCGAGCAAGGAGCAGTACGCCTTCATCTACGACTCCACCCGGATCGAGATCGACCCGGGCAGCGTGGGCACGATGCCCGATCCGGCCGACCGGCTGCACCGCCCGCCGTTGCACGCCCGCTTCCGCGTGCGGGCCAATCCGCCGGAGAGCGGATTCTCCTTCTGGCTCGTCGACACGCACACCGACCCCGACGAGGTGAAGACGGAGGTCGACGCGCTGGCCGACGTGTTCGTGGCGATGCGGTCGCTGCGGCCCGACGAGGACGACGTGATCCTGCTCGGCGACCTGAACGCCGCGCCGGTGCAGTTCGGCAAGATCCGCGGCATTCCCGGCATCGGCTGGGCCGTGTCCAACGCGACGACGAACACCCGCCGCACGAAGACCTACGACAACCTCATCTTCGTGCCGGCCGCGACCGCCGAATACACCGGCCGGTGGGGCGTGCTCGACCTGCAGGACACGTTCGGCCTGTCGCTCGAGAAGGCGCTCGAGGTCTCCGACCACAATCCGGTGTGGGCGGCGTTCCGCCCATGGGAGGCGCCGCGGGTGCCGCTCGCGGCGCAGCCGGCGGCCACGGCCGGAGCGCTGCCGGTGCGGTAGCAGGCTGTGGATAAACAGCCTGCTGGATCGCAGGGATGCGATCCCGGGAGCGCAGCTCCCGTGAAAACCGGAGGTTTTCAGTCGGGGAAAAACGTCCGGAGGACTTTTTCCACAGGCTGGTAGCGATCCCGCGCGATCCGCGCGGCGCCGGTCCCGCGCCGCCGGCCTGCTCCGGCGCGGCGTTCAGCCTTCAGAACGTCGCGGCGTCGATCACGAACCGGTAGCGGACGTCGCCCTTGATCGTGCGCTCGTAGGCCTCGTTGATCTTCGTCGCCGGGATGAGCTCGATGTCGCAGTAGATCTTCTTGCGGAAGCAGTAGTCGAGCATCTCCTGCGTCTCGCGGGTGCCGCCGATCAGGGAGCCCGCCAGCCGCCGCCGGCCGAGGAGCAGCGGCATGGCCAGCAGCCGGTTCGGCTCCGGGGAGGCGCCGACGAGCACCATCGTGGCGTCGGTCTTGAGCGACTGCAGGTACGGCGTGAAATCGTGGTCGGCCGACACGGTGTCGAGGATGAAGTCGAGCGTGCCCGCCAGGGGCTCGAAGCCGGCGGGCTTGGTGCTCACCACGAACGCGTCGGCGCCGAGCTTTTTCGCGTCACGCTCCTTGCCCGGCGACGTGCTGAACACCGTGACGTGGGCGCCCATCGCCTTGGCGAACTTCACGGCCATGTGCCCGAGCCCGCCGAGCCCGACCACGCCCACGCGCTGGCCCTTGCCGACCTTGTAGCGCTTGAGCGGCGAATAGGTCGTGATGCCGGCGCACAGCAGCGGCGCCACGCGGGCGAGCGGCACGCCCTTCTTGATGCGGTAGGCGTACTTCTCGCGGACGACGATGTGCGTCGCATAGCCGCCCTGCGTGGGCGTCTTCCCGTCGGATTCCGTGCTGTTGTACGTGAACGACAGGTGGCCCTGGCAGAACTGCTCCTCCTTGGCGCGGCACGGCTTGCACGTGCCGCAGGCGTCCACGAAACAACCGACGCCCGCGAGGTCGCCCGGCTTGAAGCGGCGGGCCTTCGTGCCGACGGCGACGACCGTACCGACGACCTCGTGTCCGGGGACGCAGGGATACGTCGTGGGCCCCCACTCGCTCCGCGCGGTGTGGATGTCGGAGTGGCAGACGCCGCAGTACGCGATCTCGATCACGACGTCGTCCGGACGGGGCTCGCGCCGGTCGAGCCGATGGGGCTGCAGGGGCTTCTTGGCGGAGAGGGCGGCGTAGGCTTTGGCCGTGATCATGGCTGCATGCTCAGGAGGATCGGGATCGACACGACCCGGCGAGTGTACCCGTGGACCCGGGCCCGGCCGCGTCCACGTCCCGGCGGACGGCCCGCGGGCGCCGCTCCCGCCGGCCGACGTTCCCCGTGGCGTGAACGGGCCGCCGTTGGCTTTGGAGAGCCGCCGGTTTAGTCTGATTCCCCCGGGCGGGGCTGCGCGTCGCGGAACTCCGCCCACCCGCCGCCGCGTTTCCGCCACCTTCCCCGCCGCCGATCCCCCGCCCCATGAGCACGCTCCTCGGACAGTCGTTCATCGGGTTCGCCCGCAGCCGGTCCACCGAGGCGCCGTTTCGCGCGGTGAACCCGGCCACCGGCCGTGACCTCGAGCCCGTCTTCCACGCCGCCACGCCCGCGGAGGTGGATCGGGCCTGCGATCTCGCCGGGCAGGCCGCGCCCCTCCTCGCCGCGCTGCCCGCCGGCCGGAAGGCGGCGCTCCTCCGCGACGTCGCCGCGCGGCTCGAGGCCCATGCCGCCGAACTCGTCGCCCGCGCCACCGAGGAAACCGGCCTGCCCGCGGCCCGCTGCCAGGGGGAGATCGGCCGCACCGCCGGCCAGTTGCGGCTCTTCGCCGCGGTGGTCGAGCAGGGCGACTGGATCGACGCCCGCATCGAGCGGGCCGATCCCGACCGCAAGCCGCTGCCCAAGCCCGATCACCGCTCGCTGCTCTGTCCGCTCGGGCCCGTGGCCGTGTTCTGCGCGAGCAACTTCCCCTTCGCGTTCTCCGTCGCGGGGGGCGACACCGCGGCGGCGCTGGCCGCCGGGTGCCCGGTGGTGGTGATGGCCCACCACGCCCACGTCGGCACCGCCGAACTCGTCGCCGGCCTCGTCGTCGAGGCGGTGCGCGAGCAGGGGCTGCCCGAGGGCACCTTCTCGCTCGTGATGGGCGCGGGCCGCGTCGCCGGCCAGCGCATCGCCCGCCACCCCGCCATCCGCGCGATCGGCTTCACCGGCTCGCGGGCCGGCGGCCGGGCGCTCATGGATCTCGCCGCCGCCCGCGAGGCGCCGATCCCCGTCTACGCGGAGATGAGCAGCGTCAATCCCGTCGTGCTCCTCGAGGGGGCCCTCGCGGCGCGGGGCGAGGCGATCGCCGCCGGCCTCTTCGGCTCCTGCACGCTCGGCGTCGGGCAGTTCTGCACGCAGCCGGGTGTCGCGATCCTCGTGCGGTCGGTCGCCGCCCACACCTTCGTCGCGGGGCTCGCCGCCCACTTCGCCGCCGCGCCCGCCGGCGTGATGCTCACGGCGGGCATCCACCGGTCGTACGACCGCGGGCTCGCCGAACGCACGGTCCGGCCGGGCGTCACGGTGCTCGCCCGCGGACGCTCCGAGGAGGGGCCCAACCGGGCCGTGGCCGCGCTCCTGGCCACCGACGCCGCGACGTTCCTCGCCGACGGGACGCTCCACGAGGAGATCTTCGGTCCGACGTCGCTCGTCGTCTGGTGCGACGACGACGCGCAGGTGGAGGCGGTGGTGCGGTCGCTCCCGGGCAACCTCACCGCCACCGTCCACGCCACCGACGCCGAGCTGGCCTGGCACGCCG
>Ga0114963_10003117_pt1 | contig 11294 bp, 7 predicted proteins | sample C_131016_EF_Meta_FD_87019 | JGI IMG/M metagenome (GOLD analysis project Ga0114963, IMG submission 87019) | Freshwater microbial communities from Lake Croche, Canada to study carbon cycling - C_131016_EF_MetaG | ecosystem: Environmental > Aquatic > Freshwater > Lake | place: Lake Croche, Canada...
TAGAGGGATCATTCTTTTGGTGAAACCTCACTTCCAGAGGGGTCAAATGTTTTGGCGACGGGTGGGGTCAAATAACGTGGTGAAATCTTATCTCAAGGGGGTCAAATGTTTTGGCGATCGACACCTAACTGCTTTCTATAATTCTGTAGAAATTGGTATTTATTTTCTTCAAGACCTGCATCTATAAGCTTGTTAACCCCTTTTATTCCAAAATTAGCTTTAGCCAACCTAAATAATTCCATTATTTTAGGATCATTTAGAATAGGATTATCATACTCCACAGCATTACAGTAGTACATATTTGTAACACTTTGTGCATTTTGTTTGTCTTGTAAAATTGCTATACTATTTTTATCGAGAGCAATCCAGCATTCCAACCCATCATATTCTAAATCTTGTGTACTAATACCCAACTGAGACTTGCAATAAGTTTCAAAATCTTCTTTCTTTATTCCTTTAATATTAACCTTAATATTCGCATCTCTGCAGTCTTTACTTAGTTTACTATCTTGATATTGTTGTAATATTTTTTCTTCTATAAGTCTAAGTTGTGGTAATTCAGGTGATTCACCCATAACTTGATTACTACTTTCAAGCATTGTTGATAATAAAACTAAATTATAATGATTACCTGTATAATCTAAATCAATTCTAGGAACATTTGCTTGATTTGTTAAATCAATATGATAATATTCTTCACCTCTTCTATATACATAAAATTGAATGCTAAGTAGATTGCTTAAAATACCTAATTCGACCCCTCCTCCCCAAACTATATCTCTGCCTGAAGCATGAGTATTGCGCATTAAGTCCATATATTGGCCAACAACTCCCCCATTGATAAATTGCTGAATACCTTGCTCTGTTGCTTGTATATTTAATCTATAAGCAGCAGCCAATGTTTGCATTGGCACTCTCATAGCTATAGGATACCCTATTAGTTCATTATGCCTTATATTATCTGCTATTTGATAAGCTATTAAGTCAAAATAATCTCCTTGATTAGCTTCTATATGATCAGCTACTATACCTCTTAATTGAGCTAAATTAATATTCCTTACATCAATATTAGTACCATTTGGTAATACTACATTGGTATTAGCATCAGCAGGTAGCCGTCTAAGACCTTCTAAAATAGAATTGTACATGCAGTCGCCATCACCTTCAATAGACAAAATGTTAGAACTATGTTGTTCAGCTTGACTATGTTTTTTGAAAAACTTAATTTTATGAGAATGATCACTTAAAGCTTTAGAAATAGCTGTAAATATTTTGGTGCTACTAAAGTCATATATTTTATCTATATCTTGAGCGACTGGTGCTATACCTTTTGCTTGTAGCTCTGCGTCCCTACTTTCAATTTTTTGTTCAACATCAGTTAAAAATGATAGTAATTCTTTAAATATTTCGAGCTTGCTAGCAAAATCAAAACTGTTATGAAGAGCGTCAAAATGTTCCATTATATTGCGCATTTTCTTATTGTACTGTACACCAGAATTGATTAAATACAGAACAAAATCTATTACTACGGTATTTAATCTAAAATAAAACTCAGGATTGTTGATATATTCCATTAATTTTTGATTAAAATATGTACTCTCTTCATTTACTTGATTTAAATGATATCGGTTTAATTTAATATTAGTTAATATACTATTTCTTACTTTTTCATCAGGAATTAAAATTTCAAATATTTTTTGTTTTTCAACTCTAGCAAAGTAAAGATATTGCATTTGAATATCAGGAGTTCTATCATTAAAACTTTCCTCTTTACCTATACTTAATACTTCATCAAATAAGCCAAAACTGCTAAGTAATACACCTTTAAAATAAGTCAGAATAAATTCCCTGTACTGCTCCTCATCAAACAATTGTTTTAATATGGCTCTATCTGTTTTAGTGAAGGTAATGTTGTTATGTATTTTATCAATAAACGGTTTAATTAAAGCAATTGCTTTTTGTTTATACTCATCAAGTTCAGTTTCTAACCTTTTTAGTTTCTCATTTTTATCCGAAAGAAGTTGTGTTTTTTTGTTTTCTGACATCCCTTTATTATTAGCGATAACATGAATTTGTTTTTTTGTTCCCTCTAATTCTTGTGTTATTTGTTTTACTTTAGACTTTTGCTTAAAGTCTTCATCAAAATATTTCTCTAAAATTTGGAGTAAATATTTCTTATCTTTCTCGCTAATAACAGTATGTGTATCTACTTCAATATGTCCTCTTTCAAATGCATAAAATTTTCTTATTGAATCTAAATAAGTTGCTGTAGTTCTTGTACCTACTGAATTATAGCCTAATTGCATTAAAATATTTTGCACTTCAGATAATCGTTGTCCAAGCATTACTACATCTGATCTCAGGCCCTCTAAATCTAACTCTTCTATATTTCCTTCAGTTACAAACTTCTTGATTAACTTTCTTCTTTCTGGAAATTTTTGAACTGCTTCTTTTAGTGTATTTCTTATTTTATGCAAATCATCCCATGGAATGTCTGGTACCATTGACTTTACAGCTATACTTAAATTAGTACCTAAAAATTCATATTTTGAAGTATCTCCTATTTTTCTTACAATTAAAAATAGCTCTCTTCTTTGCAATGGATCATTTAAATCAAGTTTTGAAGCAAGTTTGGAAAATTGTATTATGCTATTTAATGATTCTAAATCATGGAAATATCTAATAAGACAATGTAAGTTAAACAACTCTTCAGAAAATGCAGGAGCATAATCAGAACTAGCACTTTTATTTTTTACTTCCCATTGATCGTATTCATTTATCATTTGACGGAATTGTTCACGTAAAAAAACAAAATCATTTTTAACCATATCTGGTAAAATTTCTCTTAATAATAGTTGAGCAACCTGATTTTTAGGATTTAAGTCTTCAAAATTCATTAATAAATTTTGCAAATACTCAATCTCAGGCCATAGAATCTCTTGATATCCACCTTTTGTTTCTTTAGATAATTCACTTATCATAGAACATAAATAATGAAGGCCTTGTTTTATATTATGAAAATTTGCTTCAATTTCATCTTTCACATTAATAATTTGTGATAGAATACCTATAACTCTTTCCAAGTGTTGTTTATCTATATTCTTTTTAGTTACTGTATATGGTATAAGATCTGGACTTTCTAAGCTTCTCCAATATTCTCTACCCCATAAATTTTGACTTAAATCCATACCTATTTTTGCTTCTATTAAGCTTTCTTCAAATTCTAGTTTCCTTGCTTCAGCTAACCTTCCTTCTTCTCGTGCTATTTCTGATTTTAATTTCCTGATACCACCTTTTACTACTTTAGATTGTTCTAAAGCTTGAGTATTAGTTAGCTTTCTCAGTGTTTCTTCTGAAAATGTATCTGAATATAAGGCAAGATGACGCGCCGTCTGTAAGGATAAATCCCTAATATCTAAATCAATACCTGCTCTAATTAGCATTTCTATAATGTTTGATGATAAATCTATATCTCTAAGTAGAACTGCATGATGTAAAGCAGTTCTTCCTGAAGCATCTCTTGCATTTATATCAATATTAAGTGCAATTAAACGAGCTACTACTCTTGGCATTCCTCTGCTCGCTGCAAGATGTAAAGCACTTTGAAATTCTGAATTTATTTCATATATATTTTCAAATAGTACAACGTCAAACACAGCTTTATAGTTCATGCCTGGTACAGTATATTCAAATTTTTTTGTGATTTTACTACTACCAGAAATTGACATATATAGCCTTTCAGGCCATCCATTAATCATAAAAGACTGTTCTTTCTGTATAAGATATTTAATATATTTCAGGACATTATCCTCTGTGTCATTTAAAATTAATGAATGTAAAACAATTTCACTATTTAAACGTGGTTTTATTTCGAATGACTTTCCAGATGACTTCATGGACATCTCCTTGATTATAACTCTAGCTTTATGCTAGCGCTTTGTTTAATAATAACAATTATTATATAGAAGTTTTATTTATACAAGTATGTATTTGAAATTATTGTGGCTCAAATTAGTTGATTCTGTCTTTTTTATCGACTCACTTTAATTTGACTCTATAAAGTTAATAATTCTTCCAAAACTTTATCCTAAGAATTAATAAATCTTTACCTAATTGTAGAAAATAATTTGATGAAAACGTTCGTTTGAAATTATACACAATTTTTGCAACTAGAGTTGGGAGTTTTATATTGATTCATGTAAATAATTTCAATTATTAGATTGTCTTTAAAAAAGCATTAGTCTAGAAAAAAGAGTAGTAAATAAGGTATGGGTAAGATAACATATCTTATCTTACCCAAATAGAACTTAAACAGAAATTTATCAATTACAGAGCGCAATACCAAGTAAACTAAGGCTTACTAGATATGTTGTCGTTTTTGTGAGTCCTGCCAGCCGAGCCAAATGTTAATATAAGAGAAATCATACCAATCAATGTAAAAATAATTAAACAGAGCCCCCCTCTTTGATAATCTTCAATTAATAAATTTTGGCTACAATTAGGATAACATCTATATTCAATAATAAACCCTATTAGCGGTCTTGCTATTGTTGCCAATAGGACAATAATTAATGACATACAACTATTAGTAAAGGCAAGAGTTTGATTATCACAGCGTTCAACTATTATAAAATATCCAACATTTTGTACAGATGCACCAATGGCTAAGAGTACAAAAGGGATATAAGGATAATGATCCATTAAAAATTTTACATAAAAAATGCTGGTAATAGAACATAAAGATAATACAGCATAAGACATTGTTAAAATAAGTTGGTGAGAAGTTTTTTTCCAAATAAAACCAAATACAGGAGTGGATATCATTAAGATTATATAGAGTAAGGAGAGAATGCTTCCAACAGCTAAGTTAGACATATTATAAGCATTAAGTAAGAAACTATGTCCAAAAAAAGTACCAAGAAGAAACACCGGTAGTTCAAACATAATTACAATAAAAGCTCCTAGCCAGACTGTCGGATTATGAATAATTTTTATAATCGATAAAAATGTTATTTTATTAGTAACGTTGTTGTTAAAATTTTCTTGTCGTTGTAATTTGGCAAGTATAAAAAAGGAATATATAGCAATAATCATTGCTGTTAATGCAATAATTGATAATGAGTCTCTCCACCCAAACTTATTTATTAGCCATGTCAGAGGCATTTGTGCAAGCATATCTCCGAAAACATGAAATGCTATAATTAAAGTAATTATAAATTGAGAGGTGTTTATATCAAAATGTAATCGTGCTATTTTTATACCTCCGAGAAGAGCAAAAGATGCTGCTGCACCTGAGATTATTCGGCTAATTAATATAGCAATTAAAGAAGAAGAGAATGAAAAAATTAACATACCTGTAGCAGAAATAAAAAATGCTATAGGGTAAGTCTTCCATGGACCATATTTATCTAATATTATACCAGCTGGTAAAAGCATACAACATATTGTAAAGAAATAAGTTGATGCAATCATACCTACAAATGTTATGTTTAGATGTAATTCATTTTGAATAAATACCATGAGTGTATTTATTGATGCAATTTGAATGCCTTCAAATAAGAAAAAACTGGAAGATATAAATATAATAATAAAATATTTTATTTTATCCATAAAATTATACTATTAATTTCTTTAAAGTTATTTGAGGACGTGAGCCTATGTGTGTAACATTCTCTGCTGAAGCTAAACTGCCAAGTTTGCCACATTCATATAAATTTAAACCCATACTTAAACCATATAAAACTCCAGCAGCATAAAGATCTCCTGCTCCTGTAGTATCTACTATATTTTCTACTTTTTTAGCTTCGATTCGATAAATTTTTTCTTTAGATATAATGATGCTACCCTCGGCTCCTAAAGTAAAAATAGAAATTTTACATTTTTCTTGCGCAGCTTGAACTACTTTGTCAAAGTCGGTGGTTCCAAAGAGCTCATATGCTTCTTTTTTATTACCAAATAATATATCTACCTTGCTAAAAATTAAGCTGCAAAAATCATTTTTGTTTCTTACAACACAAAATTTATCAGAGAGAGTAAAAGCAATTTTTACGTTATTTTTCTTGGCTATATCTAGGGCTTTCATCACAGCCTCTCGAGGTTTTGAAGCATCCCAAAGATAACCTTCAACAAATAATATTTTGCAGTCTGTTATTTGAAGCTCATAAACATCTTGCACAGTAAGTTCTAAGGCAGCCCCAAGGTAAGTACACATAGTGCGTTCTTTATCTTTTTGTGAAATTAGAATATAGCTTTGACCCGTGCTTGGACCTATTGATGCTAGGCTAGTAATAAAGTCAATATTTTCTTTTACAATCGCATCATAAAAAAGTGTTCCAAGTTGGTCATTTTTTACCTTTCCTATAAATTGAGATTTTCCACCAAATGAGGCAATACCAACAGCTGTATTGGCTGCTGAGCCACCAGAAAATATTTTATCATGTGAAATTGATTCATATATATACTTTGCTTTTTGTTCATCTATTAGATGCATTGTTCCTGCTTCTAATTTCATTTGATTTAGTTTTTGATCATCTATAATATAAAATATATCCATAAGTGCATTGCCTATACATACTACACCTGATTTATCTGGAGCTCTTTTATTTATCTGTAGCATATTTTATATGAAGTCTTTTCTATAATTTTCAATGGATCTGCTCTTCTTATAGTGGTGCATGACAAAACAATCCTTTACTCCCCAATAGGGTTCGCTTCCGCACCAGTCACCTCTAACTGACGGTAATCTTCATAATGTTGACTAGAAGCACATATTTCCTTAGATTCTGTCCATTTAAGATTAAGATGAACATATTGCAGCAGGTCTGGATGATAACCTGTAACGCTAATAGCTACAACTGGCTCTTCTTTGACATTATTATCTATCATAAGCTTAGTATAAGGGGGAGTAGTATCAGTTTTTTCTACAAATTCTAATGATAAATCAGTTTGTTTTACTTGAAGTTTGGTACAAAAAACATGAATCTCATCTCTAATTTCAGGATTTATATTCTGATTGAAGTTCTCAATATTTGCTGTTAATCCATTTATAATACGTGTAGAGCACAAACTAAAGAAGAAGCGATCTAATCCCTCATTAGCAATCATAAAATCTAAGCCACCTTTGCCAAAAAAGCATCCACCTTTCTTTGGTGCAGTATATAAATCTGCCATTGCACTACCTTCATAAGGTCCATCAGTATTTATATTAATTGGGATTGGCTGAGGAGTATCAGACTGGAAAGTGTAAGTGAAAGCACCAACTAAGCCACCCACACCCATAGCAAATAACTGATATGGTTCTTTAACAATGTTATAACCAACAAAACTACTTGCTGCGATATAAAGTGGGGTAGATATAAAAGTATCACTTAGATATTTTTGTTCTAATATTGCTACACTAAAGCTAACTCCAGCTAGTGCCGCTTTGCCAAGTTGTTTATTAGGATTAAAAGGGCCATATTTTACTAAGCATACAGCAGTAGAAGCAGTTATAATAGCTGTTGGTAGTAGATCATTACGGAAAGAAATATTAGGTAAAAAACTGGCAAAAAGTGAAGTACCTGCAGTTACTACAGCAATTTCTACACCCCAACATGCTGGACATACTCCCATACTTCAATCTCCTTGATTTATTTTAACATTTGCTAATCTAAGGTTGATCAAATTATGGACACTATTTACAATAAGTCAATACTGGGAATTCTTAACTAATTATAAACATTAAGGCGAGATTATATGATTCGACCAGAGTAAGTCTATTAAGTTCTTGTCATGTAATCACCTTTGATAATTTTAAAAAAATATCACTGATTTACTGATTTGAAAACAAAATATCTAAATTAAATGCGTAGGTTGTAATCAACTATTGACATGAGCAATGTTTAGAGACTCAAGCTCAATACGAAAAGCTAAATTTGAATGACATCTGTGGTACTGCTGGTAGTTATTATTATCATGATGAGCTGTGATTGCAAACTAAGTTTGAGCGTCGTAGTAAAATTACACTGTCTCTTAACTTATAAATTAGTAGATAGGCAAAAAATATCATTTAGTATGTCTATTAAATCGTTGTAGATATATTCGTAGACATGACTGTTTATTAATCAATAAAAGAGACAATGATAAAACTTATGTTAACAGAACGTTTAATATCAAAGCTATAAAAACTAAAATCACATCTTGACCATAATCAAAAAGAATTTAAAGTTATTTACAATATTACTAAAATAGTATATATTTACTTTATATTTTAATTATATTATGTTTTTTAAGTTATGCAGTATATAAAGAGACTTATTTCCCAGCGAATACAAAATAATTTTTTTCAAAAAAAAGCAGTAATTGTCCTTGGTCCTAGACAAGTTGGCAAGACTACTATGATGACTCAAATTATTAAAAATCAAGATCTACCTGTTTTATATTTGAATGGAGACGAAGCAGATGTTAGAGAATTATTATCTAATACAACATCTACTCGTTTAAGAAGTATTATAGGAGCACATAAAATAATTTTTATTGATGAAGCTCAACGTATAGAAAATATAGGCATTACCTTAAAGCTTATTATCGATCAAATACAAGATGTTCAAGTAATTGCGACAGGCTCTTCTTCATTAGAACTCCGCAACATTATAAATGAGCCATTAACAGGTAGAAAATATGAATATCATTTATATCCCCTATCTTTTAGTGAACTAGTAGAGCATCATGGGTTATTAGAAGAAAAAAGATTAATACAACATCGTCTAATTTATGGTTATTACCCTGAAATAGTTACTAGATTAGGCAACGAAGAAGAGCTTTTAAGATTCTTAGCAGATAGCTACTTATACAAAGATATTCTAATGTTAGGTGACATCAACAAACCAGCATTATTGAACAAGATTCTCAAGGCACTTGCGTTACAGGTTGGAAATGAAATTTCATTTAATGAAATAGGACAGTTAGTCAATAGCAGTAGTCAAACAGTTGAAAGATATATAGATTTACTAGAGAAATCTTTTGTAGTTTTTCAACTACCTGCATATAGTGGCAATGTAAGAAATGAGATACGTAAAGGAAAAAAAATATATTTTTATGATAATGGAATTCGTAATTCTATCATAGGTAATTTTAGTCAATTGCACCAAAGAACTGACATAGGAGCTTTATGGGAAAATTTCTTAATTTCTGAAAGATTAAAGATTTTGTCTATAAATTCTATAAAAGCTGAGAGGTATTTTTGGAGAACAACTCAGCAACAAGAAGTTGATTATATAGAAGTAGTACAAGGTAAGATGTCAGCATATGAATTTACATGGAGTCCAAAAACACGGAAAAAAATTCCAAAAACATTTATCCAGGCATATCCTGATTGTTTGACAAAGATAATAACATCTGAAAATTTTAATGAGTTTGTTAATATTACTTAATATACTGTAGTAAAGTAAGGGTGAATCAAGTTTGATGGGGTGTCAACTCAAGAATTTGTGTTTGAGAGACAAGATCTGCTATGGATAGCTTTAGAGCAATATAGCCAGAATAAAGGAGATTTCTCAGAAGCACTAATTGCGGAAATAAAGCAAATTTATAAATGCACTACTACTGTTACGCGCAGCTAAAAATTGATACAGCTGCGCATATAATGATCTCTAGTTTTAATCAAGATTAGAGGTCAAAATGTTAACCTGTAAGGAAATTATGGAAGTATAAATATTAAATGTATACGGTAATGTCTTTTTTAATTAATATGAGTTAACCTGATACAAACGACTATGTAAAATGTGTAGTAACAACACCAGACTATCGTCAGATTTCAGGTGAACTTCCTTTTGAAAATTAATTCTTTCTTAGGTTAAGCTAATACAGGAGATAATTATGAGCGCACATAAAATTAAAGCAGCTAATGATAGACTTGCAGCAGAATGGCGAAAAAGCGATGTTATACATGAATATAGCACTTTGGATGAAAAATTATCTAAAGAAGGAGCTAGATATAACCAAAACAAAGTATTTCATGGCAAAACTCTTAAGGAAATTGCTGATGAATTAAAAAAAGAACATACATTAAATAATCAAAATATATCTACTAAAGATTGTAGCATAGCAGATATTAATTTAGCTGGAGACTCTCACGACTATACTCATGATTAGTCTGCATCTATAGTTTAAAAGGTTCTGACCTTTTTTGTTCAATTGAAAAAGGCAGCAGTGCTTTCCTTTACCATCTCAACATTGTCTATTAGGCGTGGAGCTAGATACTGTGTTACTAGTCAATAGTAAAATATAAAAAATTAAAATTAATATTTACAGAGGAACATGTAAAAATGGCAATCATGTTATGTAAGGCAGGATTTTCATAACTTATAATTTATGAAAATTCATACCATGACTTTAAAATGGGTTTATCTAAAACTGCTGAATTCGACTTTGAGAAATAATAAATATTTATAAATATGTTCAGCAAATAGTTTTTCTAGCTTAGTAAGTACTTCCAGAGATAAATTGTTTTTTTCGCTCGTGCGCTCATCTATGCGAGGTTCGATAGCATGTCTTTCCTCAAAAGTTTTATCTAAAGTCATTTTTCCTATTTCCGAACGCATAGTAGTTTGAGCAAGCTGAACAACTGCATAATAAGGATCATTTACCCCATAAGATGCTGCTTCTGCGTCAACTATACGTACATACAATATTCCATCTAATCTTAGAGTAACATTATCATTAGTAATTGCTGTTTGCTCCATCACATCTATTGCCTGTTCTTTTAAAGAATGTTTGTAAGCGACTCTATCAATAAAAGGAATTAGAATATTTAATCCAGGTTGTGATTTATTATTAAACTTTCCTAACCTTTCTATAATCCATACTTGTTGTTGAGGCACAACTCTTATAGCCTGAAATGCTATAACTAAAAATAATATTAACAATATAATTAAATATATCGATATGCTAGGTTCTATGATCATTCTTTCTATTCCTTAGTTGATTTAATAAATAAAATATTTCCTTTAACTTTAACAATTTTGACTGTTTCTCCTTCTTTTATATAATAATTAGTATCAATTAGTTGAGCATTCATAATAGTTCCCGACCATTTGACCTTACCTATAGTATGACCTTTTATGTCACTGTAAATTACTATAGCTTCCTTACCTATAATTTCACCATAGTTTTTCGTGTCTTGCATTTGGGCGTTTTTAAAAAACTTCCAAAATATTAAAAAGTACAAAGAGCTTAAACTTATTAAAGCTAATAATATATTTAATAAATTATCTTCTTTAATTAGATTAAATTCTATTAACCCGGCTACTGATAAA
>Ga0114963_10003120_pt1 | contig 11290 bp, 8 predicted proteins | sample C_131016_EF_Meta_FD_87019 | JGI IMG/M metagenome (GOLD analysis project Ga0114963, IMG submission 87019) | Freshwater microbial communities from Lake Croche, Canada to study carbon cycling - C_131016_EF_MetaG | ecosystem: Environmental > Aquatic > Freshwater > Lake | place: Lake Croche, Canada...
CATCACTCGTATTAGTTGTAATGGCAGATCAGCTTGGAAAATCTGTAGGAGATATGTATAAGGGCGCATGGGGGCCATCGATATTACAAATAGTATTGTTTTTAATTTATACCTTTGTATTAACTAAATTAAGACCGAATGATTTACCTGGAATACCTAGGGAAGCAAGAACATTACATGGATGGAGTCTTTGGAAAAAATGTTTAAGAGGCATCGTTCCCTCGGCATTTTTAATTTTTGCTGTGTTAGGAAGTATGGGAGGATTGCCAGGTATGAGTGTAGCTGTGGCTACACCAACTGAAGCTGGTGCAATGGGTGCTATAGGAGCTTTTTTACTAGCCGCTGTCCATAAGAGATTAAATCTTCAGGTCATTAGTGAAGGACTTACAAACACCATGCGTATTACAGCCATGGTTGTTTTTATATTAATTGGATCAAGATTATTTTCTTTAGTATTTCAAGGGGTTGATGGCTCGAAGTGGATCGAGGATTTAATGAGTCATTTGCCTGGAGGGCAAGTCGGTTTTTTAATTGCGGTCAATATATTTATATTTTTCTTGGCATTTTTCTTAGATTTTTTTGAAATCGCCTTTATTATTTTGCCTTTGTTAGCCCCCGTTGCAGACAAATTAGGCATTAATATGATTTGGTTTGGAGTTCTGCTTTGTGTCAATATGCAGAGTAGTTTTATGCACCCACCATTTGGTTTTGCGCTCTTTTATCTTCGCGGTATTGCCGATACTTTATTCAAGAATGGATCTTTATCGAAAAAAATAGAATCAAAAGATATATACCTAGGGGCAATACCTTGGGTGCTATTGCAACTTGTTTTGGTTGTCATTGTCATTTTTGTACCAGAAACGGTCACTATTTTTCTAGATAAGCCAGTTGCCGTTGATTTGAACGCAATTCAACTCATAGCTCCTCCAGAAGATGTGTCAAATGTTGATAATACAAATGATCAATCGATGATGGAAGATTTGATGAAAGATTATCAGAAAGGTCTTAATAACTCTAAATAAAAAACCCAAAAGATATGATCTTTTGGGTTTTGAAGAGGATATGAAGTTCTAGGACGACTTACAGCTTTAAGTTTTGCATATACCCATCATAAGCGGACTCCGCAAAGCGGAACCACTGATTAGTCTCTCTGCGGAAATTGTTGTAATCCGCAAATACTTTTTTCCACTGTGGATTTTTTGCATTCAATTCGGAATAGACATCTTCCGTATGCTTAAAAGCCTCATCCATAATAACCTTTGGAATTCGGTTCAGCTTGACACCATTAGCGACTAGTTCTTTAAGGGCTGCTGGATTACGAGCATCATACTTGGCGAGCATATCTACATGAGCATGTGAGGCAGCGCATTCTAGTATGGCCTTATTTTCAGCAGATAAGGCAGCATAGGCTTTGCTATTAACGTAGATAGATAATTGTGGGCCACCTTCCCACCAAGCTGGAAAATAATAATTTTTTGCTACTTTATAAAATCCGAGTTTTAAATCATCGTAAGGTCCTACCCATTCTGCAGCATCGATAGTACCTTTTTCGAGAGCTTGATAAATCTCGCCACCCGGAATTGATTGTGGAACAACCCCCATACGAGTCATTACTTCGCCCGCAAGGTTTGAAATCCGCATTTTCAAACCTTTCATATCTTCAACACTCGTAATTTCTTTTTTATACCACCCTCCCATTTGGACCCCAGTATTGCCACATGGGAAGTTGACTATGTTGTAGTTGTTATAAAACTCGCGCATTAATTTCAGGCCATTTCCTTCGTACATCCAAGCAGTCATTTGACGAGCATTGAGACCAAACGGAATTGAACAATCAATAGCAAAGGTAGGATCTTTGCCATAAAAATAATAAGAAGCGGTGTGCGCACATTCCACAGCACCTTGTTGTACACCATCTACAACACCAAAGGCCGGCATCAGTTCGCCAGCGGCGTGCGTAGAAATAATAAAACGTCCACCAGAAAGTTCCCCAACTTTTTTCGCAAAAGTCTGAGCTGCCCCGAATAAAGTATCTAAGGACTTAGGAAAACTAGAAGCTAAACGCCAACGAATATTTGCATTTTGAGCATGAACAGCAGGAGCAGTAGTGCTTGCTAAGATACCTGCAATACCACCAGCACCTGCTACAAAATTTCGACGATCCATATTGACCCCTTTTTGTAATTAGTTTTAAGTTTTAAGTAATATCTAATTAAGATATTAATAGAAATCAAAAAAAAATCAAAATAAATAATCGTGATTCAAGATAATTCTTTGAGATTAATCGCTAGATGAAATTTGGAACCTAGACTTATCTAAAATATAGGGCGATATCCATAACCAAATGTATGAAGCACTTTGAATGATCAATAAAACCAGTAAGGATAGCTTGAGTGCCTCTGGCTTCACAAACCCATGCGCAATAAAGTAATCCATTAAAAGACCAATACCCCATTGAGTAGTAAAAGCCCCAGCAAAAATCAGCATATTAAAAGAAGTGCTTGCTTTGCCACTAACTGAATTTGGGAAAAATTGACTAAATTGAGACTGAGCCAAAATAAAGGACGTTGAACATAGGCCGAATAGAAACAAACAGATACTTGAGTAATGTGGTGGAAGGTATAAGGCTAAGAATTGGGTAATGATAGCAAAACCACTGACCACACTTGCATAACGAAAGATTGAGATCCCCTTTTTATTAAGGAAACGGGGAATAAATAAGTTAGCCGCATAGCTAGCAAGGATCACAAGATTAAAGATAAACAGATAATTGGCTACCTCATGATGGGGGAGCATCACGATGTCTTTAAACCAAGCGCCTAGCCATAGGGTTTGAATCGCATGAAATCCACCTTGATTAAAAATACCCATCGGCATGACTTGTAAAAAATAACCACTTTTTAGAATCGGAACATATCCCTTAAGCCAGCCAAAAGTACCTGTTTCGTTATGATTTTTTATAACCGGATGAGGATCAGTAGATTTTGGTATGCCATAACGAATACCCAAGATAGCTAAAACAATTAAGCCTACCATGACCCAAAAAACACCACGCCAACCAATCACGGGTAAAGCCATTTCTACTGGAATGGTCATTAAAATAGCTCCAGCTGTCCCAAACATCAGCATGGCAGAAGCAAGGGTTGCTTGTTGTTCAGGTTTAAACCAGCGCTTATAAAAAGTAAGAGCGCCCATTAAACAAGCCGATACTCCAACACCAATCAGTCCCCTACCAATCGTCAAGTAAGTCACATTGTCGGCAATTGCAAAGCAAGAGGCTCCTAATACGGCAAAAAGCATCATGAAACTTTCAGACTTTCTTGAGCCATATTGGTCAAGCCAATGACCAAGAGGTATTTGCATGAAAAAAAAGCCAATAAAATAGGCGGCAGATAAAGCCCCAAGGGTCGAGTTACTAATCCCTAAATCTGAAATTAAACTAGGCGCTATCACAGCATTAATCGCCCTTAGTCCGTAAGATAAGAGGTAAGCAAAGGCAAAACAAGCAAACACTCGTAGTGCAATCCTACCTTGAAGCGGATATATTGGGCTGTTCGGCGAAATTGGTTTCATGAATATAGAATATGTTGAGAATAGGGTGTGCTCCATTTTCTTGATATATTGCACCCTACTAGTCAGTTGGTATTATAACGATGATAAATCCAGTATCCTGATTTATCAATTTTGAAATTATTTCATTTTTATATTAGTTATGTCTCAAACACTATTAAATACTAAATTTCCTCAAATAGGCACGACTATTTTTACTGTGATGTCTGCCTTAGCAACGGAACAGCACGCGATTAATTTAGGACAGGGCTTTCCAGATTTTTCTTGTGACCCCCATCTCATTGATGAGGTTCATCAAGCCATGAAAAATGATCAAAATCAATATCCACCAATGGCGGGTATTGTTCCACTTCGACAAAAAGTGTCAGAAAAGGTGGAGACTTTATACGGTAAAAAATACGACCCCTTACAAGAAATCACAATTACCGCTGGTGCTACACAAGCTATTTTGACGGTTATCCTCGCAGTCGTTCGACCCAATGAAGAAGTGATTGTGATAGAGCCGGTCTATGATTCTTATGTCCCGTCCATTGACATGGCGGGCGGTAAAGCGATTGCACTCCAGATGAAACCCATCAGAAATAATCAAGGAATCATTGAGTCTTATGCATTACCTTGGGATGAGCTAGCCCAATCGATTAATTCCAAAACGCGTCTGATCATGATTAATTCACCACATAATCCGACGGGAATGGTTTGGCAAGCAAATGATTTAGACCGACTTGCAGATTTGGTAAGACCCACGAATGCCTTGATTTGTAGTGATGAAGTATATGAACATATGGTATTTGATGGTGCTTTACATCAAAGCGTTGCTAGACATCCTGAACTCGCAAAACGTAGTTTTTTAATTTCTAGTTTTGGCAAAACATTTCATGTGACAGGATGGAAGGTGGGTTATGTGTGCGCTCCCCAGGACTTAATGACTGAGTTTAGAAAAGTACACCAATTTAATGTGTTTACAGTCAACACGCCGATGCAATACGGTATTGCGGCATACATGGAAGATCCTAATCCCTATTTAGGCTTGTCTCATTTTTATCAAAAGAAGAGAGACTACTTTCGGGCAGGCTTAAAAAATACGCAATTTTCCTTATTGCCATCACAAGGAACTTATTTTCAGTGCGTTGATTATTCACAGTTAAAGGTTCCTGAAGCAAAGCTGAATGAAATAGATTTTTGTAAATGGCTAACAATCGAGATGAAAGTTGCCGCAATACCTGTATCTGCTTTTTATGGCAAAGCGAATGATGAGAAGATGATTCGTTTTTGCTTCGCTAAAAATGAACCAACCCTTCACGCTGCTATTGAACAATTACAACGACTTTAGAAAATAACTGAGAATACGAATGAATAAAACAATGCGAGTAGTCACTCATGGAGTTGGTGGACCAGCACAAGTCATGAAGATTGAGGAAGTAGAGATTCCCACGCCAAGTGATCACCAAGTTTTAATTAAGTCACACGCAGTTGGAATCAACCGTCCAGACGTATTTCAACGCTCTGGTTCATACCCACCTCCACCTGGCGCTTCCCCATATTTAGGATTAGAAGTTGCTGGAGAAGTCATCTCTGTTGGTAAAGATGTTACGCAATATAAAGCGGGTGATCAAGTATGTGCTTTGACACCTGGAGGATCTTATGCAGAGTACTGTGTGACCGATGTAGGAAGTTGTTTACCCATTCCTAAAGGTTTGTCTATGCTGCAAGCAGCGGCTATCCCAGAAAATTATTTTACCGTTTGGTCTAACTTATTTGATATGGGACATTTACAAGCTGGAGAAAGTATTCTGATTCATGGAGGCTCAAGCGGAATTGGGATTACCGCAATTCAGTTGGCAAAACAATTTGGTGCAAGCGTTTATACAACAGTAGGTAATGCAGAAAAAGTAAAAGCCTGTAAGGAACTCGGTGCTGATGAAGTATTTAATTACAAAGAAGATGATTTTGTTGAACGTATTCTTAATGCCACGAACAAAAAGGGCGTGAATGTTATCTTAGATATGGTGGGTGGATCTTATATTCAACGTAATCTCAATTCCTTGGCAATTGATGGCAGATTATTGCAAGTGGCTTTCTTAGAAGGTAGTAAAGCATCTCTTGATGTGCAAGCTATTATGCGCAAAAGGCTCACTTATACTGGCGCGACATTACGGCCAAGAAGTGATATACAAAAATCGTACATTGCAAAGGCTTTACACAAAAATGTGTGGCCGCTACTCGAAAAGGGCGCATGCTTACCCGTGATTGACTCGGTATATCCATTTGCTGAGGTTGTTAAAGCACACGAACGCATGGAAAGCAGTGCGCACATTGGCAAAATCATGCTACAAGTGATTTAAGGTTCAGACAGCGATTTCAGCCGTTTGATTAACTTTGGTTTTCAAGCCAAGCTCTTGTAAAAGTGCACGATCAGCCGCTGCCTCAGGGTTATTCGTGGTCAGAAGTTTATCGCCATAAAAAATAGAATTAGCGCCAGCCATAAAACACATGGCTTGTACCGCTTTTCCTAGTTCTTGACGCCCCGCAGAAAGACGTACTCGTGCGGTTGGCATAGTGATACGCGCAACAGCGATGGTTCTGACAAACTCCAGTGGGTCAAGAGGTGGTTGGTTTTCGAGAGGTGTACCTGGCATAGGAACTAAGTGATTGATAGGTACAGATTCAGGGTAAGGCGCAAGGTTTGCAAGACGAGCAATCAGAGAGGCGCGTTGACGACGAGACTCACCCATACCAATAATGCCGCCACAACAAACAGACATACCACTCTCTCTGACATGACCCAATGTATTGATGCGGTCTTGGTATTCCCTAGTTTGAATTACGCTACCATAAAAGTCTTCGCTGGTATCAAGATTATGGTTATAAAAATCTAAGCCCGCTTCTTTTAGAGCATAGGCTTGGGTTGCTTCTAACATCCCAAGCGTTGCACAAGTTTCTAAACCAAGTGCTTTGACCTCACGAATCATGACGGCAACTTTTTCGATATCTCGGTCTTTGGGTTCACGCCAAGCCGCGCCCATACAGAATCGATTGGAACCAGCTGCTTTAGCTGCCCTAGCTGCTTCTAATACTTCATCAACATCCATTAATTTAGTTGCCTCAACACCGGTGTGATAGCGCGCTGCTTGAGGGCAATAGGAGCAGTCTTCAGGACAGCCACCCGTTTTGATTGAAAGAAGCGTTGCTAGTTCAATATCGCCATCCGGAAAGTAGATTCGATGCACATCTGCGGCTTTGGTCATTAAGGCCTGAAAAGGCATGTCATATAAAGCTTCGACTTGAGCAATCGACCAAGGTTTAGAAGTAGTAGTCATAGGTACAGTGTAAACAATTTTGATCTATTTTATGAAATTTTATGAATAAGACTAAAAATTATTGTTTTAGGAGTTGATCAACAATCGGGGTTAAGGCAAGCCCCATTTTTTTTGCCGCGAAATCAGAAATATGATTGCTATAGCTATAGATAAAATTAGAACCCTCTGTTATCGTACACAGATTATTTTTGACATCACATAAATAGGGACTTGTATCAAAAATAATTAAGTTGGGGTGAAGGTTTTGAAGAGACTTTAACCACTCTCTATAGGGTTGCATACCTTTTAAAAATTGATCATAAGCAATTGAGCAATAAGGATTCGCTCTTCTGGTGAAGACTTGATTGAAAAAACTAGAAGTAGTTAAACCGCCCTCAATACAGCTTGTGGGATCAGGAAAGGTGGGGTTATCCATAATAACGATGACTTTCTTGCCCGCATTTTCTAGAGCGGTAATTTGTTTACTCCAAATATCCAGTTGTGAAAACGGATCAGGAGAGTCAGAGGTAATGAGACCAGTATGTTTATCCAGCGGAAATAGACTGGAGACAGTATTTGCAATAGCAACCACTTCAATATGAGGTGTTTTACTTACTGACTCAAATACTTGTTGAATGCGAGGATCAGCACCAGCACCAATCGGCGTTGGATGAATCCCATCCACTAATAACCAATGTCCTTTTTCAGAAGAAACACTTGTCAGACCATAATACAAAGCCTCCGCTTTACTATCCCCTAACATGGCAAATTTGATAGGCTCACGTTTATCAGCAAAACAATCTAAATCAGGAGATATAGGTAGAGATAGCTCACATGGGCGAAGCATCTCATTTCTGAACTCGCCAACTACCATCGTGTTTGGATTAGCGCTTAAAACATGTTCGTGTCGATGCTTAAAACCATCTTTTTTACGCAGAACGACGCCAAAACTAAGCGCTAGTAACATACACAGCAATAAAACAATAGCGGTTTTAGGTGAGCGAGAAGCACGAATAGGTTTTTCAAGGAGTTGAAAAGTAAGCCATGCGAGCAGTACGGACAAGCTTAATAAAATCAGCTTTTGCATATCTGATATCGCTTGACCTTCTAAAATTCTGGCAAAAGAAAGTAATGGCCAGTGCCACAAATAAAGTGGGTAACTGATTAAGCCGATAAAAACTATTACAGGATGACTTAAAACCCAGTTCAATGCACTAGATTTGTTATTTGCCAAAAGAATAAGCCCTGCTCCTAGGCAAGGTATAAGTGCCCATAAGCCCGGAAATGGAGTAGCTGAATTAAAACCAAATAATGCAAAGGCGATAAGGGCAAAGCCTACCAACTCCAACAGACGAGATTCCAGATTCACATATTCAGGACGTGAAGTCCAAATAGCAATAGAGCCGCCTAAAGCCAACTCCCAAAAACGTGAAAGTGGAGAATAAAAATTAGCAACAGGATGATGTCCGACTTGGTAGCCGCTCCAAACCAAGGAAACAAGAACTAAAGCTATGACAATGAAAAAAACAGACTGACGGTGCGGCTTACACAATTTCCAAGCAATACCAAGTAAGAGAGGCCAAACGAAATAGAATTGTTCCTCAACCCCTAGCGACCATAAATGAAGCAATGGTTTAGTAATGGCTTCTTTGTCGAAGTAACCAGCCTCTCGCCAAAAAATGATGTTGGGCACAAACCCAGCTCCAGCCAGCATATGTGTGCCATATAACTCATATTCAAATGGTGTGAGAATGATCCAACCAAGAATCGTACAGGTCAAAAAAACAAGTAATAAAGCTGGAAAAATTCGGCGGATACGTCGCTGATAAAAACCCCAAAGAGAAAAAGTTCCTAACTTTAACTCTTGAAAAATAATCTGTGTGATTAAATATCCTGAAATGACAAAGAAAATATCTACCCCAACAAACCCCCCAGGCAAAAGATCTGCGAAGGTATGAAATACCAGAACTGAGATGACTGCAATAGCTCTTAATCCATCAATTTCTGGTCGGTAGTTGGTATTCGTCATCAAAATTAGGCAAAATGAAGTAAATTGAATTTTCTCATTAAAAATTAAAAGAGATAAAAATGTATATTCAACTCAGAGTTCAGTGGCTATTTCTAGCTTTTATCTTCATTACTAATATCTTTGTATCCCCAGGAGTAGTAGCTGCACAAAAAGTGGATGAAGAAGTCCGCCCAGAAACTTTAACGTTTATGAACCGCGATCTTGCCATTTTTCGAGCGAATTTAAATGGTGCAACACCGGCTGTTCGCGTAGAAAATGCCCTGAAGAGGATTCGTCAAATTGAGACAGTTGAGCTCAGTGAGGATATGCGTGCAGTTCCCTTTAGTTTGGCGGGGGAGAAAGGATTTCAGTTTCACTTAGGGAATCGGCACCTTTTTTCATTAATTGAAAAAGATTTAGATCCAGAATCTAATCAACAAATGGCTGACCTAGTAAAGGAAACTACTCAAACTTTAGAAGAGCTAAAAAATGCCAGATATCAACAAGGCAAAATTTCATTTTTAATTCATGAAACCCTGATGGTTTTATTAGCTACGATTGCATTGATTGCATCTATTGTGATTCTGAAACGTGCACTAAATTGGTTAGGGCACTTTTTACTTTTGAAATGTCGTGAAATTTCAGTTCGCAATGATGGTACTCATTGGAGCGAGTATTTTTTTATGTTTGGGGCAAGATTAACCCAAATTATTAGTTGGTTACTAATATTGATCCTCCTATATATTTGGATTACCTATTGTTTTAGCCGCTTTCCACTGACCTATCCCCTTGGGCATAAATTAGGTATGCATGTAAGCGATACCTTGCATTGGATTGTTCAATCGATTTTGACGGCAATACCCAATTTAATAACGATTTTTATCGTGGTATTTATTACTCGATCTTTATTGGATTTATTAAAAGTATTTTTTCGAAGAGTTCAATCCGGCCAATTAAAAATACCTTTTTTACATTTTGAGACGGTAAGTGCTACCCAGAGAATCACCACCGTCATTATTTGGGGGCTATGTATTGCCATCATTTATCCATTCATACCAGGCTCAAATAGTGAGGCATTTAAGGGGCTTTCCGTTTTATTGGGCGTCATTATTTCATTGGGCTCGACCGGACTTGTTACGCAACTCATGAGTGGTTTAGTTGTCGTTTATTCAAGAGCTTTAAGGGTGGGAGATTTCATCCAAGTGAATGGAGTAAAAGGAGTTGTTACAGAAATTGGCGGTTTAGCTACAAAAATTCAGACTCAAAATAAAATTGAAACTACGATACCCAACTCCGTCATTATTTCTAACTCGATTGAGAATTTCACTCGTTTAAATGATGCCACTGGCTCTCTTATTTCAACGACAGTCACCATTGGCTATGACGCTCCTTGGAGAAAAGTACATGAAATGCTGATTAGCGCAGCTTTATCTACTAATCAAATTCAAAGCATGCCATCCCCATATGTGTTTCAAAGAGCACTCAGTGATTTTTATGTAGAGTATCAATTATTTTTTCATACTGAGTTCCCAGAAATCCAAATTAAAATTTTGTCTGAATTACATCAAAAAATTCAAGATGAATTTAATCAAGCGGGTATACAAATTATGTCGCCTCATTTTATGTCGCAACCTAATCAGCCAGTCCTTTCACCAATGAAATGATTCTAATCATGAGATACCGCAAGCTAGTGTGGATCCTTTGGATTTTATCTATTATGAATATTATGGGGTGTGGCGCAATGAACCAACAAGATAAAATTCAAGGATCTGTGACTTACCGAGAGCGTATTGCTTTGCCACCCAATGCGCAGTTAGAAATTGTATTAGCAGATGTATCTCTTGCAGACGCACCTTACAAAGCTATCGCCGAGAAAAAAATCATTCCTGCAGGCCAGGTTCCCATCCTATTTGAGTTGAACTATGACTCTAACAAAATTATGCCCAACTATACCTATGCTGTGATGGCGCGTATTACGGAGGACGGCAAATTATTGTTTATCAACGATCAATCGTATCAAGTCCTAACAAGAGGCCAACCGAATACTGTAGAGATGGTCTTAAAAAGAGTAAATACGCGTTAAAAAGAGCGTGATAAAGAATAATCACAGATCTGATAAAGAGCCTGTGTATTTGGATTATCTGGGAAGTTTGCAAGACAAGCTTTAGCTTGCTCTGCCTTTAAATGTGCTTGACTGAGTGTGTACTCTAAAGCGCCACTTGTTTTAACCGCTTGCAGAACATCACTATAAAAATCTTCATCACAGTCTTCGATTTGTTCAATCGCGCGTGCGGCCATTTCTTTTTGATTGGCCGTACCCTCATTGAGAAGATAAATCAGAGGAAGTGTTGGTTTGCCTTCGCGCAAATCATCCCCAGCATTTTTTCCTAGAACTGAGGATTGAGCAGCATAATCC
>Ga0114963_10003123_pt1 | contig 11284 bp, 8 predicted proteins | sample C_131016_EF_Meta_FD_87019 | JGI IMG/M metagenome (GOLD analysis project Ga0114963, IMG submission 87019) | Freshwater microbial communities from Lake Croche, Canada to study carbon cycling - C_131016_EF_MetaG | ecosystem: Environmental > Aquatic > Freshwater > Lake | place: Lake Croche, Canada...
AGAACTGCTATGTTTGAGAGTCAAAAGGCATGCCTGTTTGACTTTAGTAGCACTTTCAGGATATTTAGCCTCATTTTCAGGACCCCATCTAAGCTGGAATTTGACTTTGACACCCTTACTGGCATCTCTAGTGTTTTCGAAATAACCAGAATCGATAAGGGAATCTAATCTATTAAAATTAGTGTCAAAGAATTTACCTCTGATAATATAGCCACCGTTCACCATGGCCTTATATTCAAATGAAGATAACAGTGGGCCTAGATCGGTAAAAGGAGAGCCGGAATCGAAATCAAATGTTAAGTAGACTTGAGGCCTAGATTGTGCTTGAGTAGTTGACATGGAATTATATTACATCCTATATAATGCTAAAGGTAAAAGTCCAAGATATTTACTAGTATTTCCACTAGGTAGTAGAAATAACAAGCTATGCATGATAGACACTACTGGCATGTCAAAGACAGAGATAAGCCGGGTCAAGTCAGCCATTCAAGACTTGGGTGCATTATCTTTGGAGGACAAGCTAGATTGGGCTAGTAAGCAGATTCCTAATGCTTTTAAGCGAGGCTACAAGGAGATATCGAATAGTAATTATAGAATTATTAGCATGCACAGTATTCACAAATAATCCCATCGGTGTAACAAAGTGGTAGGAGGATGACATGAGTTTTACACCATACTTTGACAGTGATATCAAAGAGACCATCGACAACCAATCCATGCACGATTGGGTAGAGATGATCCGTGTTGCAAATATGCAGCAGTTGAATGAGTACCACCAAGATCTGGTCACTGAGAGTCAGATCGACCCGGCCTTTAAGAGGTCCAAGATCTTCCGCGTTGGCTGCAAAGCCATCGCTAGGGGTCTCCAACGTTGCCGACAACGTGGCGAATATCTGGTAGAGGATGTAGGCCAGCCGATTACTTTAGCGGGGGTGATTAGTTCTGCGATGAAGGGCTGGATCATCGGTGATGAATTCGCCAAGCGTTGGTCTGGTGAACGGTCTGGCTTCTAATGTCCATCGATCGTTTGGCTAGTTGAGAACTGCTAATAGTATTATATATAGATTATAGACTGTACATATCAAAAATACTCTAAGGAGTAAGATATGGCAGTCGATCCGAATGTATATGCGCTGTCTCTACAGCTGCAATTAGATTCTGCAGAAGCATTCGCTTCTTTAGATAGTTTTGGTAAAGCTGCTAACGATATGGAGCAGCAGGTATCCAAAGCTGCGCAGGGTGTTATTAACACCATATCTAATAATATAGATGATATGGCCATGAAATTATCTCAGGTGGCCGCGTCCGGTAATGAAGGATTTGATTCGGCCAGTACCACTTTAGATTCGTTGTCTGCCAAGTTCATAAGCATGGCCCAGAGTGGGGCGGCTAGTTTGGATGATATAAATGAGCGACTTAAAGTGCTTAGTGATATAGATCAATTATCAGATAAGACTGAAAAACATATGAAATTGGAGAAGAAATACTCTGATGACATGCTAAAGTTTTATGCTAAATTGCAAAAGGATATAACTAATAAGAATAAGTTACATCAATCAGAAAATACATTGGTCGGCGACGAGGGCGAGTTATTACGTGAAAATGGGGATATTATCGGCAAAAACACAAGAAAAATAGATTTAGCTAATCAAGCATACAAAGCGATTGAGCAGCAAGTAACAGCTTTGAAAGCTGCGATCGTAGCGATTGATAGTGAAGCTGAAAATTTTGTGCAGACTAATTATAGGGCCTATGGTTCACAATATGGCTTGTTACAGAATGCGATGATGCTATCTGGTGAATATGGTGCATTGCGTAAAACCACCATCGAAGCATATAAAGCACTCGCTAATGTACGGACCCCGAAAGAAGAGATAGATGGTCTGGCAGGAATAATATCTCAGGCTAATCGTTACACAGGTGTATCAGCTGAGACAATGGCTGAGTACACTCTGCGTTTGAGACAGGCTGGTCTGAGTGGTACTCAAACTACGCAGCAGATCAAGCTAATGACGTCGGCTATGCGTGTGTACGGACTAACAACGGCTGATGTAAATGGTCTGATGAATACTAGTGCTACATCAGCATTAGCCTTAGGCGAAATGTTTGGCGGGATCGATACAGATAAAGTGGAGGAAAGCAGGTTAGTATTTGCTGGTATGGCAAAGCAAATAGGGGTCAGCACAGCAGAAGCGGCCAAATTCTTCGAAACAATGGCTACTGATGCAATGGCCATGCAGATGTTCGGCGCTTACGCTGATATGCAGATAAACAGCGCAGAAGATCTACAGCAAGCCATGGTTAAAGCAGGCGTGAAGACTCATGAAAGTATGGCTGAATTAAAAGCTGACTTGGCTGCTGGAGATATTGGGCAGGCAGAATTTAATATTAGAAGACGACAAATGATAGATCTATATTATGCAGGCAACGAGGCTGCATTTAGAGCTTCGATGGAACTAGGAAAAGAGGCTAAACAATTAGGATTAACAGGTGAAGCTGCATCTGATTATGGTGATATAGCTAAAAAATTAAGAAAAGATGCGATAGACCCTTGGAGCGAATCGAATAGGACTTTGACAGCTCAGTTAAGATTATTATATAACACACTACATGGTTTGATCGGACCAGTTATAGTCAGCATATCCGAAGGATTAATGTATCTAATGATGGCAGTCAATGCAGTTATTATACCTATATTAAGGTTTATCGTAGGTCTAGGTGAGCTGTGGGCCGCGATGGAGAAATGGCCTATTATAGGATATTTATTCTCTACCATAAGAATAGGTTTCTCCATTTTGTTGGGGTTAGTAGGTGTGCTGGCTATGGCTGGCTTATCGTTAATCACATTTGCATCATTATTCGCAGGTGCTACTAATATAGTTAGAGGAGCATTAAATATAATTCGTTATGTGGGTAGAGCCATAATAGAAGTAGCACAGGCTTTAGGGCAGGGCATAGCTGCCATATTATCCGGCATAGGACAAGGGCTGGCAGCATTGGGAACCGCAGTACGGCCTGTAATAGTGCCGTTGTTGCAATTATGTTTTGCGGTGCTGCTGGTAGGTGCTGGCTTTTACATGATGGGCCTTGGTATGGCCGCTGCAGCCCAACATGGATGGGCAGCAGTTGGTATGCTGGCAGCTATGACTGTCGCTATAATCACACTAATGGTGGCATTCGCATTAATAGCAGCAGTTGCTGCGCCTGTCATACCTTTAATGATTAGCCTATCAATAGTGGCACTAACATTAGGTGCTGCAGTAATGCTCGCTGGTCTGGGCATGTACATGATGGGGATGGCTGTTGAGAGCATAGCTAACTATGGACTACAAGCAGCAGCAGCGATACCAGCATTGGCACTTGGATTGCTAGCGTTAGGAGGAGTTGGTTATGTGGCTTCGTTAGGAATATTGGCACTAGCTGCGGCGATGTTGGCTTTAGCCATACCAGTCTTGTTGATTGGTGTAGGATTATCACTGCTATCAGCAGCTATAGATTCTATCCAAGTTGATAACTTGGCGCCAATGGCTGAGGCCCTGCTTGAATCAGCTTACTATTTCATACAAGCTGGTTTATTATTGATACCTGCTGCAGTAATGTTAATAGTTGGCTCTGCAGGAATACTAATAGCATCAGCAATATTAGCAGCAGCTGGAGCTGCTGTAGCAATTGCTGTGCCAGTGGTAGCAGTGGCAGGAGCTGCTTTAGTAGTGGCTGCTGCGTTGTTGCTAGCTGGTTCGGTGATGGTGTTTATTTCTGGATTAATGTTGTCGGTGGGTTCAACAATGTTGTTAGCTGGGGCCGCCATATTAACACCTGCTTCGTCTTTGATAATTGCCTCTGCTTTTATTATAGGCGCGGCTGGTTATGCTTTATCAGCTGCTGTTGGGCCGTTGTTAATAGGTGCCACTGCATTATTCACAGCTGCAGCATTGGTATTAGCGTCCGGAGGTTCAATACTGGTAGGGGCATCAATGCTATTGAGGGGTGCTAATATATTATCGACAGCATCTGAAGCATTGTTAAACGCATCAACACAGGCGATGTCTGCCGCATCTATGCTATCAGATGCAATGATCATACTGCTACCAGCATCTTTAAAGACCGTAGTATCAGGGGCCTTGTTGTTAATAGGTGCTGGCTTGATATTGGGTGCTTCAATCGCATTATCGATATCTGCTCTAGCATTGGCAGCGGTCGGTACTTTAGTAATTATAGCTGCAGCATCAATTCTATATGCTTCTGTAGCATTGTCGATAGCGGCTGTGGCGTTAACAGTAGCAGCAGCCTTAATGATATCCGGTTCTGGTATAATGTATATGGCTGCTATTACTTATTTGATAGCTTCTGAAGCTTTACTATCAGCGGCTAATAAACTGGTTCCAGCAGCTGAACAATTATATTTAGCTGCTACTAATTTATTACCTGCTGCAGCGATGTTGTTGGTATCTGCATTCTTGATGTTATCTTCTATCCCAGCATTCGTGACCGCATCCATCGGTTATTTAGTAGCATCTTCTATCTTGTACTTAGCATCTAGCATTTTGTCTGAAGCATCGATCATGCTTTATGCAGCTGCTGAGAATATATTGCCCGCATCAGCTATGTTAGCTGCAGCAAGCGGATTTCTGTTGGTTGGGGCAAACATTATATTCTTAGCTGCTCCAATATTATTGATTGGTTCAGGCATATTATTGATCGCATCTTTGGTGTTGCTACCAGCTTCGATAGTGCTGGGCTTAGCCTCGAGTATACTATTACCCGCCTCCACCATGCTGTTCATTTCCAGCATATACTTGTTATTAGGGGCAACTGCACTATTAACTGGGTCGACTATACTAATAACAGGTGCTGCTATATTAGCAGTAGCCTCAGTTGCTTTACTATTCACTTTACCAATAATCATGTCGGCAGCAGTCGGCATAGTCGTAGCTGCATCAGTGTTACTAGTCGGGTCGACATTGTTAATTGCGGGTGCTATGTTATTGGCCGTTGCCTCAATAGTAATGCTGTCTGGTGCGACGACTATGTTTATGGCGAGTGCTATTCTTTTAATAGCTAGCCCTCTTTTGATTATGGCATCTAGCGGCATGCTGATAGGTGCCTACATTTTAATCTCTTCTTCATTGGTATTGGTGAGTGGTGCAGTGGCTTTAATGGCCGCATCTTTGATCATGCTACCAGCAGCACTGATTCTTTATTTTGCATTGTCGATAGTGTCTAGTGCGACGTCTAGATTCAAGCAATCCATTTCTGACATTGGCATAATGGGTAACGGGCTTAGGATGATGGCTCAGTCATTTACTGCACTGTCAAATTTATCGTTGCGAGGATTTAGTAAGACCATAGACGATGCACTATCGGCGATGCCAGGCATAAAAAAGCTAGCCACTGAACTATCATCCTCAGCTGATTTGTTACAGAATGCTGCTGATAAATTCACAAAACCTGTTGATCAAATATCTGAGAGTTTACAGCGACTTGGTACCACACTGGCTAGTGTTGGTAACCAAGGTCTCACAGTGCAAGCTGACATGGATAAAGTCAGCGCTCTATTAGATGAATACTCCACGCTATTAGAAGGCGCAGCACAACGGATAGAGATAGCTGTGGCTACAAAGGCTCAGCCTGCTATGGCTACAGCTCGAGATGAAGGTCTGGAACAGACAGTAAGATCCGAAGCGATTAATACAGTACAGGTAATGGATAAGAGAGAAGGAAGCGCAGAATCGAATGATATGTCTTACGAAACTAGTATGTCTCAAATAGAAATACTAAAAAGCATAAATGAAAAGATGGATAATATGGGCAATACAGCAGATGTAAAAGAAATAATATCCATATTGATGGGTTATTTGCCTAATTTAGGCACAGGGTCGGAAGGTTTAACGACTGAATTTAACTCTTGGCTAAAATAAGGAGTTAGTAATGGGAGTATTTTATACTGGACATGATATAGCATTAGCCGAGGAATGTGAGCTACAATTACCGGACGGACAATTCGTCAATTTTCAGTTCGCTCCAAGAATATTATCAGACAATAGAAAGGGAAATTGGAACGAAGGGGAACAGCGGGGCAAAGAACCTGTGGCTGTTTTTCAGAATTCAGGCCAAAGAGAGATGACCATGTCTTGGTGCTATATAGTAGATGGGGCTAATTGGACTACTGAAGCAGTCGTATATGAAATAAAGAGGATAAGAGGATATTTCGCGAACGTGTTAGAGCCAAATGCTGAACAAAGGTCACTAATATGTGGGTTTAAATATGGGTTATACGGAAATCAACAAAGGTTTTCAGCAAGAATTAAATCAATAGATGTAAAGCATGGTGATACTTTGGTTATACCGAGTGTCGGAGGAATTCCAGACACTACTAAGGCTTTTCCATTAAAATCCGACATAACTATCGATTTGAGATTATGGACTAAAGGTGGTGATAGAAAAGTGCAGGATTTAAAAGGATTGATTACTAAAGAGACAGTTGACTGGTACTAGGAGATAAAAAATGGCGGAATTCGACGAGTTTTCCAGATATAGATCCACCGAGCCTATATTTTATGATGATAATGAGACATTAGGCACGTGGGCCAAACCAGCTTTCTTATTAAATAGACCTAAAGAAGATCAAATCGGAGTATTTAGGGTAACATCAGCTGTTGAAGGCAGACCAGATAAAATAGCCAATCAATTGTATGGTTCTCCACTGTTGGATTGGGTGCTGATCTCCTTCAACAATGCTAGGTCTGTTCTCAATTGGCCAAAGTCTGGTACCGCTATAGAATATCCGATTAAGTCAATCGTGATCCCGGAGATCGTTGGATGAGTGATAATATCAATGTGATATGGAATAAATTCTTTTCGCATAGAACTCGTACATTATGGGACAGATTTCCAGGATATTATAGAGCGTTGGTAGTAGAGACTAATGACCCTCTAAATATGTATAGGGTTAGATTTAAATGTCCTGATATGCATGATTTTGATCTAGAACCAGATTGGTGTCCTTGGGCAGTGTCGTGCTTTGATTTGGGCGGTAAGAAAGCTGGCAGGTGGGTAGCACCTTGTATCGGTGACTGGGTTTGGATCACGTTTGAACGGCAGCATCCATACGGACCAATATGGACTGGTTTTGCTGATCCTACCAGAAGAAGATTTTATGCTTATCCTCAGGTGTTCGGCATTACACCTCTCAGTGTAAATGAAGAGGGTAAAAAAGATCTAAGACCCAAAGATTATGACACAAAATACCTCCCTAAAGATGGGAGGCCCATGAGCCATGGGTGGGCAGATCGATATGGCAATTTAGAATTACATTCTGCTGTAGGATTCTATCCAGCAGAGCATCAAGACCCTCCTCCTCCATCTGATCATGATGCGGTATCTGGTTCTGGGTTCAAGCAGAAGAGAAAAGAACCTTTAGTTAATGATCCAGATAAGAAGTATATGGCTCGGGTCACTAAATATGGCCATATTTTTATAATGGGAGATCAGGGTTATCATTGGAAGAAGGATGAATCGCAAGATATAGGCGAATTCCATGGAGATGCGAAGAAGGATGAAAAATTCGAAACCAAGAGGTGGTTATTTTTACAACGGCTACTGAATGACAATAAGCCTAGAGCTAGTATGAACGGTGGTGATCAGCGGAAACAGTTGATGATGACTAGGTATGGTCATCGTATAGAGATGAGGGACGTAGGTTGGGCTCAACAAGGGCCAATTGCTTCACAATCTAGACAAGGTGAATTCGGCCCAGCTACTACGTTATCTCAAGAGTCTAATGTAGATCATAGATGGATCAAGATAAGAACCAAAGGCGGGATGTTATTCCAAGCTTATGACAAGGGCTTTAACCCAGATAAAGACATATTTATCAAGCGTAAATTATTAGAAGAGTCAGGAGCCAAAAGCGAGCTAGAGGACAAATATTGGAAAGATCGTGACGCCAGATGGATGAGAATGGTCACTCGTTATGGCTATAAATTCGTGTTGGATGATCGTGGCAGTAATGAAACAGATGCACGAAGACGTGAGCTGCCAAGAGGTATGGGTATATTGATCAAGGGTAGAAGATCCCCATCAGCTAAGAATTTGCCTAGACGAGGTAATAGCAGAGGCTTTCATTGGGAGATAAATGAAAGAGATGATGCAAACCATACTACTTGGTGTACGCCACTAGGGCAAGCAGTAGAACTCAATGACAGATATCAATATGTGATTATGACATCATCGCTAGGTAAAAAGTGGGTATCTAAATGGAGGCATGTAAAAGATAATGAATTTTTAAAAAAGCCTGTGATGATACGTGATCCAGAAATGACCACGCATCATATGAAAATAGATCATGACAATGAGTATATTCGCTTCAAGACAAGAGCAAATAATGGTAGCAAACCTATTAAACCGGCTAATCCTAGTATGGTAGGAGCCGGTGAAATAAATCAAGGGGTAGAGGCTAGAGATGGACGTAAGGGTGATGGAGCTTGGGTGGAAATAGTGGACTGCCAACATAGGGGTATGTGGTTTTCAAAGAAATACAATATAGGCATTTGGAGAGCTAGAAAAAAGAGAAAAATGTATCAGTGGATGGACGAATCTGCGAGAAAGATAGTTATATTTAACGACGAGTCGAATGGCAGAATACAAATATTCGCTAATGGTGAAGTAAGCCTGACATCTAATCGTGACATTAATATTAGGGCAGATAGGAATATATTAATGAGGGCTGGTAATAATATATTCATGCAGGCGGGCGGGTCTAAATTTTCTATCTTACCGAGTGGAAGGATCAGTTCTAATACTGTTATCTTTACCAGAGGTGTTATAACCCCTGTTAATGGTGGTACGGCTGTTTCAAGAAAAGCAAGTCCCGATCCTCCACCCAAATTAGAGCCTAGTGATAGAGGTAAAACATACAATAAGCCATATGAAGCTTCGGAGGATGTCGAATGATAATTAATTATCCTACTGGATTGTATAATACCGTAATACCTTCAGATACTGAATCTGGCAATGTTACATTCACTGTTAGTAACCAGATGCCACCTCGTACTGATTTATTATACCCCAAGATACCCAAATCACTAGTGGGTAGAATTAAAGACCGTCGTTCGAGAGAGTTATTATCGAGACGTGCTACCATGGGTGAACTGGCATTCACTGTCACTAAATCTACCAGGGCCGAATTAGGCAACACAGAACGTGTATACGCTACTGGGCAGATATTAGATTTCAACGATGATCCTATCAAAACGATCGAACCAATGTTGGTGGCTGATAAGACAGAGATAGTTCATGATTCATCCCAGATCAATTATGGAGGTCTAGATATATTACAACAGGACGTTGACACTATACAGGCTAATGCGTTGGTTATTTATGAAAAATTAAAAACACAATTAAATGTTATAATCCGTAAGCGGAAAGGCAATGAGGAGTTGATAGTCACTAATCAGAAAATAGTCAATGATGCCGATCGAACAATTAGTGCCTTAACTATCGTTAATAAAATCGAATATAATTCAGATATAAATGGAATAATAATCAAAGCAAAGGCCAAAAAAGCAGACGCATCTAAGAAGATAGACCAAGCGATTATTATAGCGAATAACCTGGCTGTTCAAGCAACAGCGATACAAGATCAAATAAGAGAGATATCATTGGTGATCAAATGACAGCCACATATTATGGTTTTAATCCTCCATTTTTGGGCGGCCCTCAAAACATTATGTCTAGGCAAGAAGATGATAGATTAATAAAGAATGATATATTACAATTATTGTTAACTGTGCCGGGTGAAAGGGTAATGAGGCCTGATTACGGTGTGAATTTAAGGAATTTTGTATTTGAGCAATTGGTCGATCGTGATTTGAGTCAATTGAGACAAGAGATAATCAGAGGCATAACAGAATTCGAACCACGAGTAGACGTGGAAGAAGTAGTTCTTAAACGGCAAGATGATTCGAATAAGTTAACTATAAGATTGATAGTGACTTTAAAAAAAGATCCACGCAGACAATTGACCATAGAACAATTTATTAATTTATCAACACAGGCTTAAGGTTATTAAAAATGGGCGACATACAGAAGACATTATTTGATCTGCCAAACGAGCCAGAGCAGTTTGGTGTTATATTAACCCCAGCTAAATTGAGAAGGATTGACTTTAGTGGGTTGGATTTCACAACAGCTAGAAGGGCGATAATAGAGTATATCAAGACATACTATCCAGATCAATTTAATGATTATGTAGCAAGTAACGGTATTATGATGATCACCGAGATTATAGCTTCGGTAGTCTCTAAGTTATCGTTACGAGCAGATATATTAGCCAATGAGGCCACACTACCGACCGCTAAAACCGAGCGGGCTATCATCAATCATTTAGCGTTGATTAACCAACGAATAAAGAGACAAACGCCAGCAATAGTAGACATAGAAATAACCGTAGATGTCCCAATAACGACAGATATTGAGATCTCACCAGGCATAGTGTTTGCTGCGAATGGTCCAGATAACCAACCTATATATTATGAGGCATTTAAAGCTCCAGGCGATTTTACTAGCAAGATAGTGATACCAGCAGGCAAGAGAGGTGTGATAATTTGGGGTGTGCAGGGGCAGTTCGCTGGTCCTGTTAGGGTCATTAGTCCAGGCGGGGGCAATCAAACATTTGAAGTCACTGACAAACAAATATTGGATGATCCTATAAGCGTATATGTAACATATGGGTCAGACAAAGTAGAGTGGACTGTCGTTAAAGAACCGATTGAAAGATATGGACCTAATGATAAAGTAGTCGAAGTTAACTTCTTTGATGATAACGCCATATTTAGATTCGGTGATGATATTACTGGTGCTGCCCCTAAATCAGGGTCACTACTCGAGTTTGTGTATAGGACAGGAGGGGGGATTAGAGGCCGTATAGGCGTCAATACGATCGACACACAAAGACAAATTACGCCACTCCCGCCAGCTAATTCTGCCGTTTCCGTTCGTTTCCGTAACATTACAGCATCGAGTGGCGGCACAGACCGGGAGACAGTAGAACAAGCCAAGAAAAGGGCACCAAGAGACTTTTCTGTGCAAGGGAGCATAGTCACTGCAGGAGACTATGCTACGGCTGCGTCCAACTTCGCCCATCCTGTCTACGGGTCTATATCTAAATCAGTAGCTGCTTTGAGAACAGGAAAGAATGCTAATTTAGTGGAACTATACGTTCTAGCAGCAGGACCAGATGGTATTCCTACGGCTCCTAATGCTGGATTGAAGGCTGGTTTAGAAA
>Ga0114963_10003124_pt1 | contig 11283 bp, 10 predicted proteins | sample C_131016_EF_Meta_FD_87019 | JGI IMG/M metagenome (GOLD analysis project Ga0114963, IMG submission 87019) | Freshwater microbial communities from Lake Croche, Canada to study carbon cycling - C_131016_EF_MetaG | ecosystem: Environmental > Aquatic > Freshwater > Lake | place: Lake Croche, Canada...
CCACGTGGAATATGAGACGGCGAACCGGCACTACGCCCATGTCGATTGCCCCGGCCATGCTGACTATGTGAAGAACATGATCACGGGTGCGGCGCAGATGGACGGCGCGATCCTGGTCTGCTCGGCCGCTGACGGCCCGATGCCGCAGACGCGCGAGCACATCCTGCTCGCCCGTCAGGTCGGTGTGCCGGCGCTGGTCGTGTTCCTGAACAAGATGGACTTGGCCGACCCGGAGCTGGTCGAGCTGGTTGAGATGGAACTGCGCGAATTGCTGAGCGCCTACAAGTTCCCCGGTGACGATATCCCCGTCATTAAGGGCTCGGCCGTGGCCGCGCTGGAAGACAAGACCCCCGAGATCGGCGAGCAGGCGATCCTGGCGCTGATGGCGGCGGTGGATGAGTACATCCCGCAGCCCGAGCGCCCGGTGGACCGTCCGTTCCTGATGCCGATCGAAGACGTGTTCTCGATCTCCGGCCGCGGCACCGTGGTGACCGGCCGCGTTGAGCGCGGCATCGTGAAGGTGGGCGAGGAAGTTGAGATCGTCGGCCTGAAGGACACAGTGAAGACGACGGTGACCGGCGTTGAGATGTTCCGCAAGCTGCTGGATAGCGGGCAGGCGGGTGACAATATCGGCGCGCTGCTGCGTGGCACGAAGCGTGAAGATGTGGAGCGTGGCCAGGTTCTGGCGGCGCCGAACAGCATCAAGCCGCACAGCAAGTTCAAGGCTGAGGCCTATGTGCTGACGAAGGAAGAGGGTGGCCGTCACACGCCGTTCTTCACCAATTACCGTCCGCAGTTCTATTTCCGCACGACGGATGTGACCGGCGTGGTCACCCTGCCCGATGGCGTGGAGATGGTGATGCCCGGCGACAACGTCTCGATGGACGTGACGCTGATCGCGCCAATCGCGATGGATGAGGGGCTGCGTTTCGCCATCCGTGAGGGTGGCCGGACGGTGGGCGCCGGCGTCGTGGCATCCATCTCCAACTGAGACTTGCATAAGCCGCAGCCATCTGTAGGGTGCGGCCAAGAGTTGAGAGACCGATCTGAGGGTTCTGGGAACCATCCTGTTCCGGTCTTTTCTAGGGGCGTAGCTCAATTGGCTAGAGCGCCGGTCTCCAAAACCGGAGGTTGAGAGTTCGAGACCCTCCGCCCCTGCCACTTCCTAGGCGCCCCAGGCTACCGCCTGGGGCGCTTGCATTTTATCTGTCATAAAGGGTAACCGCCTTGGCGAAGTTCGATCCAGCGCAGTTTGTCCGTGAGGTGCGTGCCGAAACAGCGCGGGTCACCTGGCCCAGCCGCAAGGAAACTCTGGTGACGACGGGCCTGGTATTGGCGCTGTCCGCCATGGCGGCGGTGTTCTTTCTCGTGGTGGATCAACTGATCCAGTTCGCGATGCGGTTGGTTTTGGGATTTTGAGTGTGAGGAGCGATCAGACGGTGGCCGACAAGAAGTGGTATGTGGTGCACGTCTATTCGGGCTTCGAAAAGAAGATCGCCGAGCAGATCCGCCAGCAGGCGGCCCAGAAAGGCCTGGCCGACAAGATCGACGAAATCCTGGTGCCGACCGAGCAGGTCACCGAAGTCCGTCGCGGCCAGAAGACCGATACGGAGCGCAAATTCTTCCCCGGCTATGTGCTGGTGAAGATGCAGATGACCGATGACAGCTGGCACCTTGTGCGTGACACCCCCAAGGTCACCGGCTTCCTCGGCCCGGCCAATAAGCCCACCCCGATTTCCGAGGCCGAGGCTTTGCGTATCGTCCAGCAGGTCACAGAAGGTGCTGACAAGCCGCGCCGCCCCGCTGTGCAATACGAGGTGGGCGAGCAAATCCGCGTGGCCGATGGCCCCTTCACCAGCTTCATGGGCACTGTCGAGGAAGTGGACGAGGAAAAGGGCCGGGTGCGCGTTTCGGTCAGCATTTTCGGCCGCTCCACGCCGGTCGATCTGGAATACGGCCAGGTCGAGAAGGTTTGAGGCCTTTCAATCAGCCTGTGGCGCACCATTTCGATGGTTCAACATGCTGAAAGGAGGTGATCCAGTGTCTCATTGCCTAGTGTCCCCCAGTGTTCTCGCGGCCCTGGTCGCGGTCTCCATGGAGACGGCCCAGTAAGATCCCTGCGATGCCGCTGGGGTGCAGGTGATGTGAAGGCCCGGCGGTCATCCGCCGGGCCTTCTGCGTTTTGTCAGAGCGCGCGGGGGTTGCTGACAGCCAGCCTCTCGCGCGCCCTTTGCCGCAGCCTGGGCAGCAGGCCTGGGTCATCATCCAGCGTGCCGGAGCGGATGGCGGCGGCGAATTCTGGCTCCGGCGGCGCATCGGCCGCGCCAATGCCGCGGGCGGCAATGGCCATGGCGCTGGCCACCATGCGCGCCTCCAGCCGCGCCGATTCGGGCAAGGCGGGCAGCAGCCGCTCCAGCAGCAAGGCGCGGGCGGTCTCCAGCAGGTTTTTCGGGTCAGGCTTTTCCAGCATGCAGGGCCTCCGCCTGGTTCAGCACATCCCATTCAAGCTCCGGCACCATATGGCCTGTCAGCGCCAATTCCAGGCTCGGCTCCTGGCCTGAGAGGTGGCGCGCCGCCTGATCGGCCGCGATCACCGCCCAGCGAATGGTGGCGCCAAGCTGCCAGAAGCGCACCCGCCCCGGGTCGGGCTGCCAGCCAGCCTCCGCCGCATAGCCCGCCAGAAACGCATCCATCGGGCCGATGCCGCCGGCCTCAAGATGGTTCTGGCCGAAGCGCCAGCAGCGCGCGGTGAACCAGCCCAGATCCTCATGCGGGTCGCCCCAGGCGGCAAATTCCCAATCCAGCACGGCGGTGATGCGCCCCGCATCCTGCATGGTGTTGCCGGTGCGAAAATCATTGTGGCAGAGCACCGGGGGCAGGGGGGCGGGTGCATGCCGCTCCATCATCCGCAGCCCGTATTCCAGCGGCGGGCGTGGGGTGCCGGCCTCATCCAGCCGGCCGCGCATGCGGGCGATGAAGGCGGCGGTGGCGTCCGCCGGTGGCTCGCCCAGAAAGGCCAGATCCGCCCGCGGCGGGCGGATGCGGTGAATGCGGGCGATCTGGCGGCCATGCTCCGCCGCCAGCGCCGAATCGCCGCCCATCGCCGCCGCCCGCTTGGCCGCGGCATGGCCCGCGGCACTGCCCGAAACCCGGCGCATGACAAAAAACGGCGCGCCAATCACGCCACGATCCTCACAGCCGAAAAGTGGCTCAGCCACCACAACCCCGGCGGCATAGGCCGCCCGCAACAGCGCAAATTCGGCGCCACGGCCCAAGGAAACCGCCAAGGTCGCCGCATTATCCGTCCGCAGCACCCATTCCTCGGCCAAGCCGCCGCGCGTCACGCTGAGCGCGATATTCTGCTGGATGGCGCCGCCCGAAAGCCGCGCGCGGGCGAGAATGACCACCGGCGCCCCTGCCGCTTCCGACAGCCAGGCGGCCAGGCGCCCCGTATCCATAACCGGCTCCACCAGTGCCATGGCCGCCTCAGCCAAGATGCGGCACGCCCCAGCCGAAAAACTCTCGCCCCTCGCGCCGCAGGAAATTGGCCAGCACCATGCGATGCACCTCGGAAGCGCCATCCACCAGCCGCGCCTGGCGGGCATAGCGGTACATCCACTCGATGGGCGTGTCCTTGGAATAACCCTTGGCACCCAGCAATTGCAGCGCGGTATCCGCCGCCTTGTGCAGCGCATCGGCGGCGACAATCTTGGCGATGGAGATTTCCTTGCGGGCGAAATCGCCCTGGTCCAGCTTCCAGGCCGCCCGCATGGTCACGAGGCGCGAGATGTCGAGTTGCATCGCCGCCTCCCCCACCAGCCCCTGCACGCTTTCCCGGTCGGCCAGCTTCTGGCCGAAGCTCTGCCGCCCCTCAATGTGTTCGAGGGCGATTTCCAGCGCCCGGCGGCCCATGCCGGTCCAGCGCATGCAATGGGTGAGGCGGGCGGGCCCGAGGCGGATTTGCGTCAGTTTCAGCCCATCGCCCACACCCATCAGGATGTCCTCATCGGGGATTTCCAGCCCGTCAAACACCAATTCGCAATGCCCGCCATGCTCCTCCGGCCCCATAATCGGGATGCGGCGGACGATGTGCCAGCCCGGGCTGTCCTTGTGGAACAGAAAGGCCGTCAGGCCCTTGCGCGCATCATCGCTGGTGCGCGCCATGAGGATGAAATGCGTGGCCTCGCCCGCGCCGGTGATGAACCATTTCCGCCCGGTGATCCGCCAGCGATCATTGCCCACCCGCTCGGCCCGGGTATAGGTCAGGCCAGGGTCACTGCCCGCGCCATCCGGTTCGGTCATGGCAAAGCTGGACTGGATATCGCCATCGATAATGGGCTGCAGCCAGCGGGTTTTCTGCTGCGCCGTCGCCACCTTCTCCAGCACCATCATATTGCCGTCATCGGGGGCGGCGGAATTGAACACCACAGGGCCGAAGATGGAGCGGTTCATCTCCTCATAGCAGGCCGCCATGCCGATGAAGGGAAGCTCCCCACCGCCGCGCTCACGCTTGCTCTGCAAGGCCCAGAGCCCAGCGGCCTTGGCCTCACCCCGCAGCACCCGCAGCAGGGCGGGCAAAATATTCTCGTGCTCGTCATAGCTCGCCGGGTCGGCCTCGAGCGGAATAAGCCGGTCCTGCACGAATTCACGCACCGCCGCGCGCTTGGCATCCAGTTCAGGGGGGAGGGAGAAATCCATGGGAAACCTTCAAAGGCTGGAGATGGAATGGCCACCATCAATGGTGATGGTGCTGCCCGTCATATGGGCCGAAGCGTCCGATGCCAGCAGCAGCAGCGGGCCCGAGAGATCCTCAGGCTGGCCCAGCCGGCGCTGCGGGATGCGCCGCACCATCGCCTGGCCGGGCTCGCTGGCAAAGAATTCTGCATTGATATCCGAGGCGATATAGCCCGGCGCGATGGCATTCACCCGGATATTGTACCGCGCCAGTTCAACCGCCATTTGCCGCGTCAGGTGCAAAAGCCCGGCCTTGGCGGCGGTATAGCCGGCCACGCCTGGGATGATCCGCTCGCCGAGCACGGAGGCGATATTGATGATCGAACCGCCACGCTTGCGTGCCGCCATGCCGCGCGCGGCCTCGGTGGCCACCAGAAAGCAGCCGCGCAGATTGACCCCCATCACCGCGTCCCAATCGGCGGCGCTGTGCTGCAGCAGCGGCCGGGTCACCGCGGTGCCGGCATTGTTCACCAGAATGTCGATGGGGCCGGCGGCCGCGATGCAGGCGGCGATGGAGGCCTCATCGGTCACATCCAGCGCCAGGGTGGTGGCGCCGATCTCGGCGGCGAGCGGCGCCATCGCCTCCACCCGCCGCGCCGCCATCACCACCTGCGCGCCGGCACCGGCCAGCACGCGGCAAAAATGCCCGCCCAGCAGGCCCGATGCGCCGGTGACCAGCGCGGTTTTTCCCGAAAGATCGAATAATGTCTGCATGGCGATTCCCCATCTGCCAGATTGCGCCCGGCTTGGCATCACCGTCCAGGCGGGTGGCGCGGCCGCGCATGTTGGTGCAGCCTTATGGCTGAAAGCTTCAAGGGAACCACCATGCGTCCAATCCGTCTTCAGGAAACCTTCCGCGCCGCGTTTTACGTGCCCTTCTATGCGGCGCTGGCGCGCGGCGCCTATGCTGCGGAGGGCGTGGAGGTCACGCTGCTCGATGGTGGTGAGCCCGCCCGGGCCAAGGATGCGGTGCTGGAAGGCCGTGCCGAGGTGGCCTGGGGCGGCCCCATGCGTCTCATGCTGGCCCTGGATGCCGACCCCGCATGCCCGCTGCGCGATTTCGGCGCCGCGGTGCTGGGCGACCCGTTTTTCCTCGTCGGCGCCAAGCCCAATCCCGGTTTCCGCCTGCGTGACCTGGCCCATCTGCGCGTCGGCAGCGTGAGCGAGGTGCCCACCCCCTGGTGGGCCTTGCAGGAGGATATCCGCCAGGATGGCGTGGACCCTGACAGCCTGAACCGCGTCACCACCAATTCCATGGCCGAGAATTGCGCGGCGCTCGCCGCCGGCGAGATCGATGTGATTCAGATCTTCGAGCCCTATGTCTCGCAGATGGAAATGGCCGGCACCGGCCATGTCTGGCACGCTGCCGCCAGCCGCGGCCCCACTGCCTATACCACCTTCATGACCACGGCGGCGAATTTGGTGGAATACGCCCCCGAATTCCGCGCCATGCTGCGCGGCCTGCAAAAGACCCAGGATTGGCTGCACGCCGCCCCGGATGCCGAGGTGGTGCAAACCGTGCTGCCATTCTTCCCCGGCATGGACCCGGTGCTGTTCGAACGCTGCGTGGCCCGTTACCGCCCGCTGAATATCTGGGCCCGCAGCCCGGAATTCCCGGCCGAACCCTGGGAGCGGCTGGAACACGCCATGTTCACCGCTGGCGTGATCAAGCGGAAGCCGGGCTGGGCTGCCGGCGTCGATAATTCGTTGCTGGGCTGAAGGCCATGGCGAAAACCATGTTCGACAAGATCTGGGACAGCCGCGTGGTGGCTGATCTCGGCGATGGCTGGTCGCTGCTCTATCTCGACCGGGTGCTGATCCATGATCTCTCGGGCGGCCGGGCCATCCGCGAGGTGCTCGATGCCGGCCATGGCGTGGCCGAGCCGAACAAGGTTTTCGCCGTGCCCGACCACGCCGTCTCCTCCCGCCCCGGGCGTGACGAGACGACCTTCCCCATCGGCGAAAAACTGCTGAAATCGCTGCGTGAAACCACCGGCAAGACTGGCGTCCGGCTCTTCGATCTCGGCCGGCCCGGCCATGGCATTGTGCATGTCATGGCGCCCGAACTGGGCGTGGTGCTGCCGGGCCTGACGCTGGCCTGTGGTGACAGCCACACCTGCACCAATGGCGCCATGGGCTGCATGGCCTTTGGCATCGGCGCCAGCGAACTTGGCCACGCCCTGGCCACGCAAACCCTGCCGCAGCGCCGGCCGCGCACCATGCGCATCCGCTTCGAGGGTGCCCGCCCGCCCGGCGTCACCGCCAAGGACATGATCCTGCATGCCATTGGCCGCCTCGGCACCGCTGCGGGCACCGGCTACGCCATTGAATATGCCGGCAGCGCGGTGGAGGCGCTGGAGATCGAGGAGCGCCTAACCTTGTGCAACCTCTCCATCGAGATGGGCGCCAAGATCGGCATGGTGGCACCCGATGACAAAACCTTCGCCTATCTCCAGGGCCGCGACTTCGCCCCCAAAGCCGCACAATGGGCGGCCGCGCTGGCCGAGTGGCGGGCCGTGCCCAGCGACCCCGGCGCGCGGTTTGACGCCGATCACCTGATCCGCATGGATGATATCGCGCCGCAGATCACCTGGGGCACCAGCCCCGGGCAGGTCGCGCCCATCACCGGCTTCGTGCCCGAGGGTGACGCCGCGGCGCTGGCCTATATGGGCCTGGAGCCTGGCCAAAAACTCGCCGGCACCAAGGTCGATTGGGTCTTCATCGGCAGTTGCACCAATTCCCGCCTCTCCGACCTGCGCGCCGCCGCCGATATCATAGGCGGCCGCCATGTGGCTGCTCACGTCACCGCCTGGGTCGTGCCGGGCAGTGAGACGGTCAAGCGCGAGGCCGAGGCCGAGGGGCTGCACACCCGCTTCCTCGAAGCCGGCTTTGAATGGCGCGAGCCAGGCTGCGCGCTGTGCGTCGCCGCCAATGGCGAGCAGGTGCCAGCCGGCGCCCGCTGCGTCTCCACCTCCAACCGCAATTTTGTCGGCCGGCAGGGCACGGGCGCGCGCACCCATTTGGCCAGCCCCGCCATGGCGGCGGCGGCGGCACTCGCCGGCGCGCTGGTCGATGTCAGGGAGATGGTCTGATGGAAAGCTTTTCCAGCATCACCGCCATTGCGGTGCCGTTTCTGCGCCAGAATGTCGATACTGATGTGATCATCCCCATCCAGCGCCTGGTCGGCACCGGCCGCACTGGCCTTGGCCCCTATGCCTTTGAGCGGCTGCGCTATCTGGCGGATGGCTCGGATAATCCGGAATTCCCGCTCAACCAGCCGGGCTATAAGGGCAGCCAGCTTTTATTGGCGGACGAGAATTTCGGCTGCGGTTCCTCGCGTGAGGGTGCGGTCTGGGCGCTGATGGGCATGGGTGTGCGCTGCGTCATCGCGCCCAGCTTCGGCGATATCTTCTTCGCCAATTGCTTCCAGAACGGCCTGCTGCCAGTGCGCCTGCCCATCGCGGTCATTCGCCAGATCGCCGAGGAAACCGAGGCCAGCCCCGGCAATGCCCGCACCACGGTGGACCTCGAACGCCGCGTGGTGATCACCCCCACCGGCGCCGAAATTCCCTTCGAGGTGGATACCCGCAAGCGCGAGGCCATGCTGCATGGCCTCGACGACATCGCCCTGACCAAGCGCCATGCCGAGGCCATTGCCGCCTGGCGCGAGGCTGACCGCGCTGCCCGCCCCTGGGCCTGGGACAGCGTGGCGTGAGCGCCCGGTGATCGAGCATCTGCACATCGAGGCGCGCGGCGCGCGCTTCCATGTCGCCCGCTGCGGCCAGGGCGCGCCCCTGCTGCTGCTGCATGGCTGGCCGGAATTCTGGCTGAGCTGGGAGCCGGTGATGCAGCGCCTCGCCCACCGCTTCCAACTCATCGCGCCCGATCTGCGGGGCTTTGGCGAGAGCGATAAGCCACAGGGCGATTGGGGCGCGGCCGACCATGCGGCCGACCTTCTGGCGCTGCTCGACGCCCTGGGCCTGCCCCGCGTCGGCGTGGTGGGCCATGATGTCGGCGGTGCGGTGATGCAGCCTTTGGCCCGCCTGGCGCCGGAGCGTGTCACCGGGCTGTTTTTCTTTGATTTCGTCTATCCCGGCATCGGCGCGCGGATGGGCACGCCCGACCGGCTGCAGGAAATCTGGTATCAATCCTTCAACCAGATGCCCTTCGCCGCCGGCCTTGTGGGCAGCAGCCCGGCCACCTGCGAGGCCTATATCGGCCATATCCTGCGGCATTGGTCCTATCGCAAGGAAGCCTTCGACGGGGTGCTCCCCGCCTTCATCGAGAATTTCATGCGGCCGGGCAATCTTGATGGCGGTTTCGCCTATTACCGCGCCGCCCATGCCGGACGCATCGCCATGATGCAGGGCCAGGGCCCGGCCTTGCCGCCCATCACCCTTCCCACCTGCATCCGCTGGGCCGAGCATGACCCGCTCTTCCCCTTCGCCTGGACGGACCGCCTGGCCGAGACCTTTCCCAATCTCGACCTCGCGATGTTCCCCGATGTCGGCCACTTTCCGCATCGTGAGGACCCGGACCGCGCCGCCAGCGAGATCAGCGATTTTTTTGCACGGCTGGCCTGACCCGCGCCAACCCCCTCTCAACCCCAGCACCGGAGTTCCGAATGGTTTACGAGGTGACCCGCGATGAACGCTGGGCCCTTCGCGCTGCGCAATATTGGCGCCTCGGCCGCGGCGGATGAGTGCTTGAGGGGGGGGGCGCTTGGGAAGGCTCTGCCTTCCCAAGCCCATCCGCAAAGAGCCGGGAGGCCCTTTGATCCCGATAATTTTTACCCTACGGGCTGGCCCATGGCGGCCTCATATCGGGCGCGCCAGCGTGGCAGCACTGCTGGGTTGATCACCCTGGGCGGCATCCGCCCGGCCGCCAGATCGGAAAATGCCAGCGCCGCGATACGGGTGATATTGGCCCGGCTTTGCAGCGTCACACCGGCAGTGTGCTGGCTGGCAATCACCGCCTTATGCGCCAGCAGCGGGTGGTCCACCGGCGGTGGTTCCTGCGCCCAGACATCAAGGCCAGCGCTCGCCACCTGCCCGGAATTCAGCGCGTTCAGCAGCGCCGCCTCATCATGGATCGAGCCACGGGCGGTGGTGACAAAGACCACGCCGGGCTTCATCGCGGCAAAGGCATCGGCGCCGATCATGCCGCGGGTTTCCGGGGTGAGGGGGCAATGCATGCTCACCACATCGGCCTCGATCAGCAGCATTTCCAAGGGCACCTTGGTGATGCCCAGCGGCGCCAGCCTGGCCGCGTCCACATAAGGGTCGCTGGCCAGGATGCGGCAGCCAAAGGCCAGTTGCAGAATCTCGGCCGTGCGCCGGCCGACATTGCCGCAGCCGATCAACCCCACCGTCATGCCCTTGATGTCGCGGCCGATCAGCGCATTGCGGTCGGCCGCCTGGCCAGCCTGCATGGCCGCATGGGCCTCGGGCATGCGCTTGAGGCAGGCCAGCATCATGCCCACCGCGTGCTCCGCCACGCCCTCGGCATTGCCGCCGGCCTGGTTCATCAGCAGCACGCCGGCATCGTTGCAGGCCAGCGGGTCACAGGTGTCGTAGCCAGCGCCATAGCTGGCGGCGACCAGCAAATTGGGCAGCTTGGCCAGCAATTCGGCATGCACATGGAGGGCCTGCGGCAATTCATCCCGCGCGGCCATCACATAATAACCATGGCAGGAGGAAAGCGTCTGGATCATCGCCGATTCCGGCTGATCCATCGAGATCTGCACAATCTCCAGATCAGGATCCTGGGAGGCGGTTTCCAGGAAGGCAGGATGCGGCACCCAACCAATATAGCCCACGCGAAAACGGCGACGCACCACCATTGAACTCCCAGTTTTTATAGCCTGGACTTCACCGCGCCGGCCCCGCCCGGTCAAGCCCGCAGGGCGACAGCGCCCTTCATCAAGGTTCGTGCAGTGCGGAAGATCACGCCGCTTTCGGCATGCCAGCCGGCATCATCCCGCCGCACCTCAGCCCCCACCGCCAGCATGCCCGAGGGCTGCGCCACGCGGATCTCATCGGCGCGCGGTGTGGGGCCGCACAGCGCATGCGCCAGGCTGCCGGTGATGCGGCAGGCCACCGCCAGCGGCAGCGCACCGGTCAGCGGCACGGCACGGTGCACCCGCCCCATGGAGAGCATACGCACCTGAATATCATGGCTGCCCGCCGCCAGGGTCGTGCCATCCAGCAGCCGTGCCTCGGCGGGTGGCGCCAATATGGCGATGCGTGGCGCCGCGAGCCCCACCGCATCCTGCATGGCCCCTAACCCCATGCGAACCCCGGCAGCGCGGCGCAGCCCATCCAACCGCGCCATCATGCCGGGCATGGCCTCGATCGCATCGGGCAATTCCGTACCGGTCAGCCCAAGATCGGCGGCGGCGAAGAATACGGCCGGGTTGGCCGCGTCGATCATGGTGCAGGGCAGGCCGTCGATCACATCCAGTGCCTGGCCAGTGGGCAGCAGCCCGGCGCATTGCGTGCCGCCGGGCGCGAGAAAATCCAGCCGCACCCGCGCCCCGGTGCCGGCCAC
>Ga0114963_10003125_pt1 | contig 11283 bp, 14 predicted proteins | sample C_131016_EF_Meta_FD_87019 | JGI IMG/M metagenome (GOLD analysis project Ga0114963, IMG submission 87019) | Freshwater microbial communities from Lake Croche, Canada to study carbon cycling - C_131016_EF_MetaG | ecosystem: Environmental > Aquatic > Freshwater > Lake | place: Lake Croche, Canada...
CTCTTGAACAAGTACTTCGTGATGCGAAAATGTCAAAAGACCAAATTCACGAAATCATAATGGTTGGTGGCTCTACACGTATTCCTAAGATTCGTGATCTTGTTAGTTCATTCTTCAACGGCAAGAAGCTAAATGACTCTGTACATCCTGACGAAGCTGTTGCATATGGTGCAGCTATTCAAGCACATATTCTTACCGCTGGTAAGGACTCAGTTGACAGAACTTCTGACATCATTCTTCTTGATGTAGCTCCACTTTCACTTGGTCTTGAAACGGCTGGTGGTATTATGACTCCTCTTATCAAGCGCAATACGACTATCCCTTGTAAAAAGTCTCAGACTTTCTCTACATATGCTGATAATCAGCCTGGTGTGCTAATTCAGGTTTACGAAGGTGAGCGTCAATTTACTCGTGATTGTAATCGTCTTGGTGAGTTCAAACTAGAAGGTATTCCTCCAATGCCTCGTGGTGTTCCTCAAATTGAAGTCTCTTTTGACATTGATGCGAATGGTATTCTAAATGTTTCCGCTGCTGAAAAATCTACTGGCAAGTCTAATAAGATTACGATTACAAATGACAAGGGTCGACTATCCAAAGATGATATTGAGCGAATGGTACAAGAAGCGGAGAAGCACGCAGCCGATGATAAACTTCGTATGGAGCGTATAGAATCTAGAAATCAACTTGAATCCTATCTCTATAATACTCGTAACGCAGTTCGTGAAGATAAGGTGAAGGAAACTCTTGGTGAGAACACTATATCTGAAGTGGAGAGTTGGATTAAGGAAGGAATTGAGTGGCTTGAAGCAAACCCTGATAGTGAAAAGGATGTGTATGATGAAAAGCAGAAATATTATGAAGACAAGATTAAGCCAGTGATGATGAAGCTTTATGAAAAGTCTGGTTCTCCTGGTTCTAATACAGGTGGTAGTGAGGCAGGCCCTAAAGTTGAGGAAGTCGATTAAACCAAGGCTTAAACATATCGAGTGTGTTTAAGATAAAATGTTTCCATCTCTCTCCACTACATCGTGGGTCTTATTTGGTATTATTGCCTTGGTAGCAGTTGTTGTTATTTGGAAATGGTGGAAGAAGCCAGTAGATGATTCTAAAAAGAATGATGATGTTGCTCCAGTAAAGCCTCAAATTACCGAGCAGGAAACGGATCCTCCAGAAGCTTCTTTAGTAACGACTGAGCCGCCGCCAATGGTGTTTGCGGTTAATGACCAAGGTAATTTTGACCTAACAGATATGAATGGAAAGATTCTAAATATTGGATTTGGTCCCAATCCTAAGACCTATATTAATCTTCTAGATCAGGCTGAAAAGGATACTGATAAGCACGATTTAGAGCAAGGGGTAAGATTTGTCAGCAAAGTAGGCACTACTAAGCTGTATCAGGTGGGAGGAAGACCCTATATTGTAAACTTTACACGCCTCCTATAATGCTCGAATTAAAATTCCGACACGGTTTAAAACTTTAATTCGTATATAATATAGATTATAATGGAAGAAGCACTTAAAGGATTACAGGGCAAACCTCTAACAAAAAAGAAATTCTTTGACTTTTTAGCTGATATTAATATTGAAGACCTTTATGGTAAGAAAAATAATGTTATTGAGCCAGCTGCAATATCTGAAATAATTACTAATCCTATTACAATAGAGAAAAAGGTTGAAGAAATTAAGTGTGCGGCGTGTAAAAAAACATTTACAACAGAAGGATCTTTAAAGCGGCATTACATACGAAACCAGGTATGTGTAAACTGGATTTCTCTTCCTGAAAAAACCGAATCTGTTCAACTTACAAAGGGGATTCATTTAATTATTAATGATGTACTTGAAAAGGCTATTAGCGTAAATAGTGAACTCCAATGTAAGTTTTGTAAAACTAAATTTACTAATACTGGAAATCATCATAAACATTTCAATACATCTACTGTATGTAATCAACTAGCATTTCAAGAGTTCAAGAAACTTTTTAGCAACTTATAAATTCACAATATAAACCTATAAAGTATATATAATCAAGTATGATTTATTTGATTATAACTACATCAATTAATAATCGCTATGGGGCAAAAGATCAAACTGAACGCCAGGAAAGATATTTATATGCAATCAATGAAACCTTAAAAATATTACCTCACGAAATTAAGCTAATTATTGTTGAGAATAATGGAAAGCGTGAAACATATTTAGATAATTTTTATCATCATAACCAACGCATAAATGTATTCTATACTGAAAATAACAAACAACAATTTAAAAGTAAAGGGGCCAATGAACTACTTGATATAAAAGAAGTGATTGACAGATATGGAATTAAAGATGATGATATTATTATTAAATTAACAGGACGTTATCGAGCATTGTCTCCAAAGTTCTTTGAAGAAGTTATTAGAAATGAAAATGATTATGATGCCTTTATAAAGTTTTATGGAACATGTTCTTTGAAGTTTGAGCAATATGATTGTATTTTAGGATGCTATGCTCTAAGGGCAAAATATATAAAGTTATTTAATCATTTCTCGATTGATAATTATAAGTCAGCAGAGATAGCATTTGCTAGATATGTTAGGTTTTGTGGGGCTAATATTAAGGAGATAGAGAATTTAGATATAGAATGTATATTTGCAGAGGATTTGAGAAGGTTAGTTGTGTAATATTTTTTAGAAATTATAGAAAAATCAAATTAGATGTCTTGGGATACATTAAAACTGCCTATATATGAAAAGTGGCGCACGCATTGGTTTAAGATTCATCCAGCAAATGTGGCAGAATATTCGTGGAACTATCTTTTTACTGGAGGAAAAGAGATTCGTTCAAAACTCTTCTGCGAATTATGGAAGTATTTATCCCCGGATTCTGAGATATCTGCCGAATTAGCATTTGCTATAGAATGTATACACGTTTCAAGTATTGTATTGGATGATACACCCTGGATGGATGATGCAAGTGAGAGGCGAGGTCGTAAGACACTTCATACTGTTTTCTCACCTAAAAAAGCAATTCTAATAGCATCTGAATTAATTGATATTGTTAGACATATATGGTTAAATAATAAGCCAAGCCATGTTTCAGATATAATATGGCAAAATCTTCTAAAAACTAAACTACAACGACTCACTATTGGCCAGTATTACGATATTGAAAAAAAAGGAGATCTAATTGAACTTGCATCACTTAAAACTGGTGTATTATTTGAACTTGTTGCTGAAACAGTTGCAGTATGTATTGGATTAAATAGTGAATTTTGGAAGATTTGGGGCAACAATCTTGGAATACTTTTTCAATGGATGGATGATTATCTGGATAGACAAGAAGATATACTTCAAAGTAATCGTAATGCGTTTAACGAAGCATATGATACAACTCTAAAAAATTATAGTTATTTATGGAATAAACTAGAGGCAGGAATTGGTAAACAATGGTTTTATACACCATTTGGTATATATATGAAGAAATATTTTACAGAACATATTACAATTACTAAAACCCCTTTACAGGATTTATCAGAGTCTGTTTCAATCCCATATCCAATAAATATTATAGTTCCAGAGATTGTAAATTACAAATTTGAGGAAAAAGGTATTCCTACTATATTTACTGGAAAAGATATAATTAAAAGATTATTCAGAGTTTCTGAGGATTTATTTACAATTCCTAGTATAAATACTAATTTATGGTCTATTAATGAAGATCAATGGGAACAGATTACAGATGTCAAAGATATATTTTTTCGTGTTCATAATGCTAAATAATTTTATTTATAATATATTTTAATCATCCTCTTCTATTTATTAAATCTTATTTTGGAGATATGAAATATTTAATAAAAATATTTAGTTTATTTATAGATACTTTAATTTTAAGTATATGTCACTAATTACTTCTAAATCGCCTGAGATGCGACTTTAGGAGTCTTACGACGAACAGTCTTTGAACCTGGTCCAGCAATAATTGTCTTTTGAACAGGTGCACCAGTTGATACACGCCAAGCCGCACGGAGCTTCTGAAACATATCCACACACCCCTTCGCTGCCTCCGCTAGAGCCTGACGAGCAGTTGCTTCTTCACCATCCTCTACACCAATTCGAAGAACCATTTCATCTCGAAGAGGATGAGGCACCGAATAACCAGCATATGTAACCTTTGGAGTAGAGTCACCTTGAATATGGTTTTCAACTAGCCAAGTTTGAAGTAGATTACCGAGAGTATGATCGTGACCACGAATAAGGAAATCATAGCCAATAATACGTGAATCAGCTGAAGAGATAGTTATTTCAGCAGGCAACTCACCACGATGAATATTCACATAACGACTACACATATTTTCACCAACTTCACAGGCACGTTCTACAATATAGGGGACAGGTAAAACACCAGCAGTTTCAACAGTAAAGTTAAAACTATCTGGTTCATCTTTTTCATTGATTTTATAGCAGCGTTTGATTTGCATTGTATTAAATTCGCGACGAAGCTCATTATAACGTTCAGAGCCTTTTTCTACACCACTTGCCTTTTTAGCAGTATTAAGCCAAGACAGAAACATCTCTTCGATACGCCGAGGATCAGTATCAGGTGTATATTCATAAGAGCATTGAGATACTGGGCTAAAACGTGCGTGTTCACGACCTGTACCCTTAGTAGCCTTTGCCTTAATTTCGATAAACTGTTGAGTTGGACCAGAACCTGGTTGTAGTGTCGCAATTAGACAAGTATCACGAGTAATAGGATTTGGAGGAAAGAATTTGTCACTCGGAACATTAATAAGTTCATCACTGACAACTTGTTCTTTTACAGTATTATTTTCATTATTTTCATTATTACTATTTGCCCCACCAGATAGAAGGGAATTTACTTCATATACTTTGAAATCACCTGATTTAACATAGGTTGTATTATCTTTATTACCAGCAACTTTAAGAGTAAAGATATATTTATCATCTTTCCAACTCAGAGGTTCGGTGATATTAATTGGGATAAGACCAATACGGTCAGCTAACATTTCATTTGTCATTGGAGTATCATTCCGTTTAACAACTACATCAGTTGTTGAGCCCGTAGATGTCATATCTGAGCGAAATGCTACAGTTTCGACACCAGTTAGGATTAGACGGCGAAGGGTATTAGCATATGTGACATGGATTGGAGAGAGAGTGAAAGAATATGTACGATCATCGAGTTTATTAAGATTGTCGAAGTTCATCTTGGCGTCCTAACATATCTTCCGAATGAACATTTAAATCAAATTTTATAAATTGCGTCCATATTGATTAGGATTCGTTCGTCAATTAGAAAAGGATGAACAAAGGCACTGCCGCACCAATTCACATATGTTTCTATTCAAATCGATGTGAATGGTCAAAAGCATTTATAACCGAGCTATCTCAAACGCCCTATAAGGGTGAATTTCGTTTTGTATGTGTCGATCCATCAACAAACCGTCCTCAACTACCTTCTTGGCTAAAAAGTGTTCCGACACTTGTAATTTCAGGTGAGCCTGAGCCAAGAATCAATAGTGAAGTAATGAATTGGTTATATGAACGTAAAATGAAAGATGGAGGTGGTAAAAGCTCAGGAGATGGTCAAGGAGGAGGGCCTTCTGGGTCAGTGGAACCTGAACCATATCTTGATTCTGAAATGGGTGGTAGTTTTGGTGATAGTTATTCATTTATTGGCGATGATACATCTGCACAAGGTAACGGTGGAACAAGAGTAGCACATAATTTTACATATCTAAATGGCCAAGATGCAGTTAGTACAAGAGAGGCTTCTAGTTTTCAAACTACAAGTTCAAATGAGAAACGAAGTAAGAAAGAAGAATTACTTGATAAGCAGATGGAGCAATTTTTGAAGGGGCGCGATGTAGGTATTCCCCAGCGTGTAGCCCGTCAATAATCAGCATATCCCGTGCGCCAATAATCAAATCAGTTTAAAGATTGACTAATAGATAATAAATAGAGATATGTCGGCCTTGTCTGCCTTTTGTATGCAGCTTATAAATTTCTTTGAAGAACTCTGTAATACCTTTCCGGAAGAGAGAGATATTAAAATGGCAATAGAGGCAATTAAGGGAGCAAAGAAGATCAATCCCAGACTAATTCTAGATTTATTTACAGAACACGTATATAATGACTTAGCACCTGCCGTTTTAAAGCGCGATGTAGTTCACATTCGCCAGGTTGCACAACAAAAGCTTTCAACTCAGTTTAATGAAATGATTTCGGCACTTGCTATTTTTGATAAACATTGGGATTCAATGGGAACAGCAAATCAAGAAATTATTTGGCAATATCTTAAAGTCCTATGTATCCTATCCGAGAAAGCACGCGCGGCTTAATACCAAAATGTTAATTTAAAGGGTTTTTAGTAACCTTAAAGAAGAATGGAGGAACCAACTGCTACAGAAACTTCAGTATTTCAGACCAAATATAATGAATTTGTTGAGGATTTGCTTGGAGCACTTCCAGAATACGCTTTACAAATTCAAGCTTCTCGAGCACTTGATGATAAAACCAAATTAAACAGATTTCAAGAGGAAGTCAAAGTTGGTAATACACTTGGTACGGATGATACCAATGAACATAATAAGAATCCTGGCAAGGTACTACCTGGTGTAGAAATCTCTGATACGGTATGGGCATCATTATCTGAACAAACTCGAAAGGCTATTTGGGAATATGTACGCATCCTATCGATTTGCTGTTTTATGGAGGCTGGATTTAGCGAATCATCTAAACCTGATTGGATGGATGATGCAATGAATGATATGAAAAAGAAACTAGAAGGCTTTGATTTCCAAAGTATTATTGGTAAATTTGCAACATTTTTCAAGTCTGGTACTGATGGCGCCGCCCCTGCGGGAGGAGCAGGAGCAAGTTCCACATCTGGATTACCAGCCGGCTTAGAGGGATTATTTGAAAATGGTTTTCCAAAGATTCCTGAAAAGTTCTTAAAAGGCCATATGGCGAAGTTAGCTCAGGAGATTGTGAAGGATATTACTCCAGAGGATTTGGGAATTAGTAAGGAAATGATTGAAGAATGTGAAAAGGATCCGTCCCGGGCCTTTGATGTTTTGTTCAAAGTTTTTGGCAGCAATCCTGGTAATATTCAAAAGATCGTTCAAAAAATCGGTAAGCGTCTCCAACAAAAGATTACATCTGGTGCCATTCGTCCTCAGGAAATCGCACGTGAAGCCGAAGAATTAATGAAAGAGTTTGCTGGCAATTCAAGCTTTGTAGATATGATGGATGGTATCAAGGGTGCATTCGGATTTCAAGATATGGACTTAGCGCGACAGGCTGGTCGCGAGGGAAGTGCCCGTCTTTCAATGGTAAAGGAACGCCTAAAGAAGAAAGCTTCTGAAAAAGAGGCAAAAAAGGCAGCAGCTACAATGGCAGTAGCACCAATTAGTGTAGCAGCAATAGCAGAAGCTGATGCAGCAATGACGGCACTTCTTAATGAAGAAGCATCCACCAAGAAAACTGGAAATAAGAAAATGCCTGGAAAAGGTGGTAAGAAATAAAGTTTCTAAGGTTTAGAATAATGACCCACGATAAGGGATGTGAACTTCCGTTCTGGAAAGACTTTTCAATCCTATTCAAGGATTTTAGCTTAGAATTTAAGCCAAATTGTCCACATTCAGCTTGGAATTTTGCCGCCCGGTTAATCCTGATATCAGTATTTATTGGCCTAATTGCTAGCCTATTAGGAGGCCTCCCAGCTCTCGCTGTAACGCTAATGTTTGGCACTTTTACAGCATTGGCCATTATTTTTACTACTAAGATTGAAACTTCCAATTCTGGGGATAAAGGAACTCAAGGAGAACAAGTAGTAAAGAAATGGGATACATATCATAAGTTACCTTACATTGCCAATGTAGACCCTAGTGGCTATTTAGCACCGACTACTGGTATGGAAGGTTTTGTGAACGGTGGTTCCAAACCAGGAAGTGTTCAACCTAATCCAACAGGTGTTGTAGAAGTTGACGCGTTTCCATATTCGGGCCCAATGCTTCCTGATTACACTCCTCCAACCGCTCGCAATCTTTTTATGAATGTTTTACTTGATGAAATCAAATACAATCCTGGACGCCCTGAAGCGGCCCCCGTTGATAATCCAACTGTAAAGCAAACAATGGATGACTATTTCCGTGTACAATGGTTCTCTGACCCAACTGATGTATTTGGAAAGAACCAGAGCCAACGTCAATTTGTAACTCAACCATCTACCACTGTTCCAAATGACCAAGGTGCATTCGCTGACTGGCTTTACAAAATTCCTGGTAAGACGTGTAAAGAAGGTGGGCGCGAAGCCTGCCTGGCGGGAACAGATGGGGGCCCTATTCCTTGGTTGAATATGGATTCATAAGCTGGCGACTGATTTATAAAAAGTTAAAAACTAAAATAATATTTATTATTTATATTTTTGACTTCTATTCTTTTAATTACATAAATTGTTTACATAAATCCTTATCATTGCTATTATCTTTCAAGCACTGAATATACTCTTTTGAATATAGTGATTCTGAAGTAGATGTGGCTGGTACGTTTTCATGAACGTGAGTTACTTTAGGATCTGACCGAAAAATATTCATTGCGATACTTTGTCCAGCACCTAGACCGAATCCTTGCCACATATTCGAGAAGAATCCTGGTTGTTGTACTTGTACGCTGGTTTGTACTGGAGTTGGTATTATAGCTGATTTTGAAATAGGATTCAGTGACTTTGAAGGGGGGTATGATAGGGTGCGACGGGAACCTGAAGAACGACTTGGCATTTCTAACTACTAGTTATAAAAAATTTTTAAGCTAATTCAACTTTAGTTTCTATTTACCATTAACTTTTTATAGGTTCGAGCAAAATTACGTGCTCTCTTTCGTTTTTCTTTTTCAGCCGCGTGCTTTCGTGTTACTCTAGATGTTCTAGATGGACGTTTAGATTTTGAAGCTTTGCTATAATTTTTCTTAGCCTTTAAGGCTAAACTAACTACATTGGGCCTATTTCCAAGAATATTTTCAACAACAACTGCTTCATTATTACGCTCCTCTGCTAGTACCTTCATTAATGCTTCCTTTAGTAATTCCTTTCTAGTTGGTTCTTCATTCATAATAGAATTATTATTTGGATAATTTAGATAATAGTTTCTTATATATGCGGGTTTTTGCACGGTAACGTGAGATACAGATGCTACAGGGCGTTTTCTTTGAGCTACTTCTGAACTAGGAAGTGTTGGATTATAGAAATTTTTATTGACACCTAAATAATTTGCGAAAAATGTTGCTAATTCATACTTTGAAGTAGAATTGCTTTCTATAATACTCTTTAAGGCATCAAATTCGTTATTACTAAAATCTCCATTTTTTCTTACAATCTCTATATTTTTATTCACAGGTATGCCATAAAAACGTCTCATACCTTCAAAATATGGAATATTTTTACTCTTATTTGGTGTAATAACAATAATATCTCTACCATTACTATTATTATTGCCGCTCATTATATTCATTACTTAGATTTTAATGGCTGAGTACGAATATATGGTTTTGGAGTACATTTAAATCGCTTAAGAGTTTTGCCTCGGGATTGAAGAACTGATTTTACACAGATTCCAATTGCTGCCTTTTCTTTACCTTTTAGGGATTTGTTTTGTCCTGGTCTAACCTTTACAGTTTTTCTAACTTTTTTGATACAACTACATAATTCTTTACCAAGCGGTTTTGGGTTTGGCATTTCTTTTTTATAATAATATTTTTTATGCCTCATTAGTTCAGAGATAATGGAGATCAATAGATTAACTCATTCCCGTGATGACCTTTGCGGTATTCAGTCCTTTTACTCACAATCTGTCGGGCCTGGACGTTATATGACAACAAACTTAGTCCCTAAGGCTACCGGCGTCAACCCGTTGGCCGTAAATCAGCTACTCATCTATCCCCGCGAAGGTTACGGTCTGAATAATGCCGCCATCGATGCCGATTCAATTCTTCGTAATCAAATTGCTTTTAAAAATAATCGCTGCCAAATCCGCCCACAATCCCGCCCCTTCTTAACCGTTCCATATATGGCTGGGGGCTCTCCATCCCGTGATGTTGAAAGCTTACTCTTACACTCTGAACAAGTGCGTATGGGTAAGGAATGTGGTACTGTAACTGAACAGTTCTTCTCTCAACAATATACACCAATGATTCCGATTCTCAAGCAAAATGTACAGAATCCTAAGAACTTGGTTCCTGAAGTTGCTGCGGCTGGATGGGTACACGGCGGAATCCCAACTCGCTCTTACCTCCGTGATGTAAATTGTTAAATACATTATTCATTTTATTAAACTGATATTTTGATGAATACATAATAATATCAGTCAGGCCTATAATTATTTTGTTTAAATTAATTAGAAATGAACAACAATTCCGGTCCTCGCAACAACACTACGAAGAAAAAGCGTAGAACACCTGCCGAGATGCTTGCCAATGCCCAGCGTAAATTAGAAGAGAAGGCTCTAAAAGTTGCTATGAAGGCTGAATTAAAGGCTGCGAAAGATGCTGAAAAGGCTGCGGCAGCTGCTGCTAAGGCTGCTGAGAAATCCGAAAAGACTCTCACTAAGGAGGCAACTAAGGCTGAAAAAGACGCAGCCAAAGCTGCTGAAAAGGCTGCAAAAGATGCTGAAAAGGCTGCTGCGGCTGCTGTAAAAGAAGCTGAAAAGGCTGCTAAACAATATGAGAAGAATCAAGATGCCGCATTAGGTATGGCTGGAAAATTATTTGGCCGTTTAAATGCTGAACGTAATCGTGATTATGAAAAGGCTGCAAAGGAAGCTGAAAAGGCTGCTGCTAGGGCTGCGAAAGAGGCCGCTAAGGAGGCTGAAAAGGAGGCTCTAAAGGCTGTAAAAGAGGCCGCTAAGGCAGCTGCTGGATTTGAAAATGCAGTTAAGGCACCAGCTGCTTCAGTCAGGGCTAATAATGCTACCAAGAGAAAGCGCAGAACTCCAAATGAAATATTAGCTAACCTACAACGCAAGGTTGAAAAGAAGGCTGCGAATAATGCTGAGAAGGCGGCAAAAAAAGCAGCAAAGGCTATTAATAATGCTGCCAAGAAGGCTGCTAGAAATACAGCCAAAGCTACTAGAAATGCTGCTAAGGCAGCTAAGACATCAGTTAAGAAAAATATGTCCAGAAAAAATAATCGCAATAGACACAATAATAACAATAACAATAGCTCAAACTTTAGATATTTTTAAGCATACATTCCTTTAAGTCGTTCAATAAATAATTTAATTTCTTC
>Ga0114963_10003127_pt1 | contig 11277 bp, 12 predicted proteins | sample C_131016_EF_Meta_FD_87019 | JGI IMG/M metagenome (GOLD analysis project Ga0114963, IMG submission 87019) | Freshwater microbial communities from Lake Croche, Canada to study carbon cycling - C_131016_EF_MetaG | ecosystem: Environmental > Aquatic > Freshwater > Lake | place: Lake Croche, Canada...
ATCCTTACCGCCTAATCCACTTGGCCTCTGAGATCAACGGATTGTTTGAATCTTAACCAGAGTTAGCCTGCTAATGGCATGGTTTTATGAGCTTTATTTGACCAAAAGCCCCAGTAAAGTTAAGCTTTGTGGCTTCGGAGAGTTGGCCGAGTGGTCGAAGGCACTCCCCTGCTAAGGGAGCATAGGGTCAAAAACTCTATCGAGGGTTCGAATCCCTCACTCTCCGCCAAGTCACAAAAAAGTTTGGTGTTGGCCATGGCGAACTCTTTTTGGATGTACATGTACATCCCAATCCGGGAGGAAATGCATGTAAAGTTTGGAAAATTAAAATCCTTACTGCTCCCGAACCAGATTTTTCTCGGTCAGCCGCAAAACCAAACTCAGCCCCAAAATAAATACCGCCAAAAAAAGCAAACTTGAAGCGCCATGCAACATCCCAAATTGCGCGCGCATCGCTGGATCGCAAGCCTCAAAACCCCCTGACTGCTGAATAGAAGTGCGGACAGTGACAATCCATGGCCGGATCACACCATGCCCCAATGCGGTAAAGCCCAGCGCTACTAAAATGATGCGGGAAGGCCACCTTGCAGGATTTAGCCCTGAACGGTCCATGTTCAAGCGCAAGCCTAATAACAGCAGATATCCCGCCAGGCTGATCCACCCCATCCGCTCAAAAATCACCCCCGCAATTGAGCCCGCATGACTGCGATCGGCGATCACTTCAAACAAGGTAGGGGCGACGAGATAGCCGACGGCAGCCTGGGCCCCCACTAGCAAGGTCAACACAACACTATAGATTCGTTCAATCACTGGTTTCATAAGATTCTTAATTTCCCGACTCGCGGTTGGATTGGATCAATCATTGGAACAGCAAAATAACTTGTCGTCACTCCATGCTAGACTAAAAAGACTATCTCACCGCTCAAGAACCACTTTATGGACAGCCTTTCAGTCATCTTTATCAATTTGATCGTTCTGGGCGTTTTTGGCGCCATTTTCTTTGCCCGAGGCGAAGTAGAAAAAGACCTACTTCATAGACAAAAAATTGCCACGGATATCGTGTCGAATAAAATGGAAAGATTGGTTGAAAAATTGCTCGAGCAGGAAAAAAGCTTTAAAGAATTAAAGACTCAGATGGAAGCCTTTGATAAGCGTATTACTGGCTTGGCCAGCACCGTGAACAGCTTAAACGCAGCCCGTGAAAGAGAAGAAAAGCCAGTCTCTGACCCATTAGCCAACTTTATCAAAGCCGGATCAGAAAACACTGCAACCAATTAAAAGCGCGCTAACTAACTCAAATGAGTGAGCGCTGGCAAAAGGACCTCAGTCAGTAAAGCAGGAACTGACCTTCGTTCAAGGCGCGCGATTCTTGCAGGATGCGGGCCCCAATCAACCAGGTTGGTTGCCCTTACTAAGGCCTTTCTGGATAAGCAGTAGCGTTGTATGAATATAAATTGGGATCGCGCAATCAATGGGTCTGAAAACAACCGCGCCCCTAATGGTTTAGACCCTAAGCCCCTTAAAAAGAACCATGGCCCACGCAATGCTTTTGCGGCCACTATCGTGCGCGCCCAGACTACGGGGTGTCCATCTGCAAGCAATACCACCTCTCGAGCGCGCCATGGGCCTGCAGCGCCTAGTAAAAGACGTTCAGCAGGGGTGAGGTCATCCATCCCTTCGTACAACACCCTCACCTCAAAATGCTTGCTCCTAGACTTAATCCTAGCCGTTAAGGAATAGGTATGGGTGAGCCAATCGTGCCAGAACCCCCTACGTGCACCGAGTGTGGTGCGCGGCTGGTGACTGGCACCTTTACACCCAACAATCGCGAGGCGACTCGCAGGGTGCATATGGGCCAGCCTTAAGAAGCGAGAGGGCCGTCGAGTTCAAATGCACGGTGCAAGGATCGCACCGCCAATTCCATGTATTTTTCATCAATCACCACCGAAGTCTTGATCTCTGAAGTAGAAATCATTTGGATATTGATGTTTTCGTGGGCGAGTGTTGAAAACATTTTACTGGCCACGCCGGCATGGGTTCGCATACCAACCCCAACCAGAGAGACCTTACAAATCTTGTTATCCCCATGCACATCGCGCGCTTGAATAGCGGGTTTGATTTGGTTGTTGGCGATGCCCATGGCCTTATCAAACTCATTACGATGCACTGTGAACGAGAAGTCGGTGAGCCCATCCACGCTAGTATTTTGAATAATCATATCCACATCGATATTGGCTTCACCAATGGGGCCTAAAATAGAATAGGCAATGCCCGGGCGGTCGGGCACGCCTAGGATGGAGAGTTTGGCCTCATCGCGATTAAATGCGATACCGGAAATGATGGGTTGTTCCATTTTTCTGTCTTCCTCAAAGGTGATGAGAGTGCCGTCGTTCTTATCTTCAAAACTAGATAACACGCGCAATTTAACTTTGTACTTCCCTGCAAATTCCACCGAGCGAATCTGCAATACTTTTGAACCCATGCTGGCCATTTCTAGCATTTCTTCAAAGGTAATGGTTTCCAGGCGGCGCGCCTCGGGGACCACGCGGGGATCGGTAGTGTAAACACCATCTACATCCGTATAAATTTGGCATTCATCTGCACTCAAGGCAGCGGCCAACGCAACGCCGGTTGTATCCGAGCCGCCTCGACCCAAGGTAGTAATGTGTCCTGCAGCATTCACACCCTGAAATCCTGCCACCACGACCACTTTTCCTGCATCGAGATCCGCACGCATATTGTGCTGATCGATATCTAGAATTCGTGCCTTAGTGTGCGCTTCATCAGTCAAGATTCTGACTTGTAAGCCCGTATAGGAAACAGCGGGAATCCCTATGTTCATTAAAGCCATGGCAGTCAGGCCGATGGTTACTTGCTCACCCGTTGCGATCACAACGTCAAGCTCACGTGGATCAGGGGTGGCTTGTACTTCTTTTGCAAGCTTGATGAGCTTATCGGTTTCCCCGCTCATCGCAGAAACCACCACCACAATTTGATGCCCTGCTTTGTGAAACCGAGCAACCCGTTCTGCAACCTTACGGATACGCTCAGGATTGGCCACTGAGGTACCGCCGTATTTTTGTACTATGAGAGCCATGGATGGTGCCAAAAGACTGAAAACCGATAATTATACTGCGTTTTACGCGCTGACGCGCACCTCCAATCCCCTCTCTCTCAAGGGCTGCGCCCAGGATTGCATCTCTTGTTCAGACATTGCGGATAAGTGCTCTGCTCCAGGCTGCAATGAGGGACGGGCCAAGGTATAGAGCATCACTCCTTGCAATTGGGTACCGTCTTGTAACGCTTGCCTGACCAAATCCACATAAGCCTGTCTTTCATTGTCTAGGGGAGGCATACCGTCTTCACGAAACAGGCATGTTTGTAACCAAACGGGAATAAGCGAACTCGCCACCTTCAAGCGCTCCAGTACCAAGTGATCAGATAGTTCCACATCATTCACGTGCTGACGGTTTGGCATCAAACCTCTATCCAACTTGAACCATAATTCACCGCGGGCAGCGGCGAGCTGTTTAAGAGCGGATTGAATCGGATCTCGCGCAACAAAACTTCCATTACTGATCACCACTAATTTCAGGGGTGAATGAAATGTTCGTTTTCCAACTTCATTCAGCACACACTCCACCGCCGATGCAAAGTCAGGAGATGCCGTGGGTTCACCATTTCCCGAAAATGCAATGTCGTTCAGCCTTCGCAAATCTTCGGGCACTCGACGTTGCATGAAGTCGCCTTCTAATACTTCTGTTAAGAAACCGCTCAGTTCTGATTTTAGAAGGGGTATATCAACAAGAGGGGCGGCACCTCTTACCAGATTGGGCACTTGGCAATAGCGGCAGGCCCAGTTACAAGCGTTGTTCGTATTGAGGTTAATGCCTATGGATAAGCCTTGAGCCCGTCGAGAAACAACTGGGTAGACATACCTTAGGCCTGCAGACGCTCGGCTATGATCGGTCACTTCAAGAGGGGATTGGGGTTTAGCCATTTGAATAGCCATTTAGAAAGAGTAAAGCACATTACCCCTACCCACCAAGAAACTCAAAACGCTTTTATTAAGTAAGGAACGCTTTGTTGCCCTCGGGATCTGGAGTCACTTTTTCTCCCGGCTTTAGTGAAGGCTCCACAGGCTTTTCTTGTGGACTTTCTTCTTCTGGGGGTGGCTCAATGTAGACCCAAATTTTTAGTGCCGACATATCCGGGTTTTCGTAAGTTTGCAATTTTTTTGCATAAAACTCGTTCAATACATGACCCCCAGACACCAATAGCACACCATTGCTATTGAATACGTCACGGTTCAATTTCATGCCGGGCTTGACTTCTGTTTGCTTAACCAGATGCTCATCATCACTTTGCACGCCCCCATCCAACACAGCTTGAAACGCATCTACAACTGCCGGGTCATACCGTCTTCCCTTGCCCTTTTGAATTGCCTTGGCGGCCTGATCTGGCTTGTACTTCGTCACCGCTAGCGTTCCCGCCATCATCGAATCATAGTCATTCGCAACAGCAACAATACGAGCAGTGATAGGAATATTTTCTCCTGCCAGATGGTCCGGGAAACCGGTACCGTCCCATAATTCATGGTGATGTTTTACGACCAACGACACTTCGTTAAAGTCTTCGAGCGCAATCAACGCAGCATTGCCGTTATCGGGATGGCCTCTATGAATCTTCACCTCTGGCATGCTGAGCTTGGCAATGGGCTTGGCCAACAAAACGTCCTGAAAACCAATCTTGCCAATGTCATGCAATAAGGCGCCCAGCATGACGTCTTGCACCGTTTCTTTGGGAAGCTTCATAGCCTTGGCAATTTGCACAGACATATCACTTACGCGCTTGGAATGGCCGGCCAGAATCCCGCCGCGCAACTCTATCAAATTAGAAAACACTTTAACTGCAGTCACGAGCTTATGGTTCAAGGCATCATAAAGCTTAGTCGCTTCAGCAGTGCGTTCTTGAACTTTTTTTTCTAGATTGATATTGAGATCGCGCAATTCTTCATTGCGTTGAAATGAAATTTGTTCAAGTCGTTCTTTTTCTCGCTCCAAGCCTCGCAACTGAATCGCGTCATGCACTGCGGAGAGTATTTCTTGATCAACCCAAGGTTTGGAAAGGTAGCGATAAATTCCACCCTCGTTCAAGGCACCCACCGCCGCATTGATATCACCAAACCCTGTTAGAAGGATGCGGTAAGTACTAGGATATTTTTTTGCAAGCTCAGCTAAAAATTGTGTGCCGGTCATGCCTGGCATGCGCATATCTGAAACCACCAAATCAATGGGCTCAGAGGCGAAGAATGTCAGAGCTTGCGTTGCGTTTTCAGCAAACAAGAGTTTATAACCAGTCGGTTGAAATAAACGACCGAGTGCAGACAGAATGTTTGTCTCATCATCGACAAACATAATGGTAAAGGAAGCATTTCCCATTATCGTGCTGCTGTCTGTGCTCATTATCTCCTCTTAGGCTAGATTTACAGTTTTACTTAACTTATGTCTAACGGCATTTTTTTGGCCACCATGAGCGCAATACTGCGTTTAGTAGTGTAAAACGCGGTCAAAACACGAATCTCGATACTACTTGGTTTAAGTTTTATTCATAAAAACCAGTGTAGAGGGTTTTAATTTCAGTTAGATAACAAAAGCCCCAACTAGGAAAACCAAGTTGGGGCTTGAATACGTTCATATATGGGTAACTAATTCAATTGGCCCCTATACCCTAGGGCTCGTTATGCTTTACTGAGATTAGTCTCTATCGCTTCCACCAACAAAGCCCAAAATCTGTAACAGACTTACAAAAATATTGTAGATGCTCATGTAAAGAGTCAGCGTTGCAGAAATGTAATTGGTTTCACCACCACGTACTATTTCATTGATTTGCCAGCTAATCATCAGAGAACTGAAGATCATGAATCCCGCCGCCAGCACTAACTGAAACAAAGGCAACTGCAAGAAAATGTTAGCAATAGAAGCCACCATGAGGACAATTGCGCCAACAGTCAAAAAGCCCGTCATGCTGCTGAGGTTACGTTGCGCGTTAGAGCCGAGTGCAGACATGGCCAAGAAAGTAATGCCTGTTCCACCCGCAGCCAAACCAACCAATTGTGGACCGTTACGGAAATGCAGGGTGAATTGCAAAATTGGCCCAAGCATAAAGCCCAAAATGAAGGTCAAGGCCAATAGTAGATAGACCCCCGTGCTGCTGTACTTATTCCGCTCAATGGCAAAAAACAAACCGTAGATCACAGCCATAAATAGAATGGTACCCAGTAATGGGCTTGCTGCCATGAAAGCAAAGCTGGTGTTGACTCCCAAAGCCGCACCCACCGCGGTCGGGATCAAAGAGATACCAAGCAGTCTGTAGGTGTTACGAAGCACTGTATTACTGCTGGCTTCATAGGTACTGGTAGAAAAATTTTGAAAATCTTGCATTTTATTGTGCTCCCCGAGAGAAGCCGCACATTGCGGCGATCACTTTACATAGACTAGTCAATGCTTACAAAAGTTGCAAGCAGATTATAAGCACTTGATTTCAGATCATTCGTTAAATGAAATGATTGTTACCTTGATGTGGGGACGATAATAAAATTATCAAGTGTGCGATTTAAGCAGCCTGGTTGGTAGCCCAAAAGTTTTGCAGAAGAAGAGAGGCATGAGAAGGGGAGTCGGCTGCCTGGGCTTGCGCTGTTACTAGGGCATGCTCAAGTTTGATTTCATCAAATCCGGGATATTCCTTAGTCGTGAAGCCCATAGACCAATCTTTGAACTCCCGTTTTGGAATGTCCATACAAATCAATTCCATGATTCCGTAGTGCCGGCGGTCTGCCTTGATCCGTTCAAAAGTAGTCAGTACAGCTGACTTAGGGCCTTCTAAATACTGCATGAACGATCCACCAGCATACAACATGACACCCGATACTCCGTTCACTCGGTTACGCTCGCGAGAATTTCGCAGCAATGCATCCAACTCCTTCGCGCTAAATGGTGCGCGTTCAGATGAGATGTAAACCAAAGAGATGAGGTGTTCCATGCGTTTAAAACCGATTGAATTAAAATTCGAAACCGATTATATCGCTCAGACCACGACTTGACTACTCCAACTCAGCACCACAACCCGGACTTTTCATTCGCGACACATCAAAAGTTCAAGTTATTGGGCTTTATTTGAAAAGTCCATCTCAAATTTATGACGCAAGGGCGAGAGGTCATATCCTGCGTTTGCAGCAGTGGCAAGCAATATATCTGCTGGCTGTTCGCCAGACTGGCTGAGCGCCCAGAGCGTTGTGGAGCGCATTCCAGAGCGACAATACGCCAATTGTGGGCTGGGTAAGCTCTGAGCCAGATGCTTAAAGAGCGTGACATCTTCCTCTGTCATACGCCCACTCACTACGGGACAATACGCCACTTCAAGGCCGGCTGCTTTAGCAGCTTGCTCAATTTCCTGATAACTGAACTGATCCATTGACTCGCCATCAGGCCGGTTGCAGATAATCGTTTTCACACCATTTTGGGCAATTTCTTTGATGTCATCAGGGGAGACTTGTCCCGCCACCCATAAACCATCAGTGAGTTGCATTGCTGTAGTCATTTTTATCTCTCTTCCAGTGAAGCGTGAGCGAAACTCGATAGGAGTAGTTTAGCTCGGGATGCATGGATTCGGCCAATCGCCTTTTAAGCCTTCTTGGCACTTCCCCCACCCGTGCTTTTAGTTCATCCTAGAGCGCTTGCTCATGCTTATTTAAGTGTTTTTAATTATGGCTCGCCCCCGTCGTATCCCTCGGTCTCAACCCGGCTCAAACGCCCTGAATGCGCAGGACCATCTCAACCCCGATCAAACTGTCTATACGATTGAATCGGTAGACCACGAGGCACGAGGTGTTTCTCATCACGAAGGAAAGGTAGTTTTTCTGGATGGGGGGTTAGTGGGGGAAAAGGTAAAAGCTCGAATCTACAAGCGTCGTCCTAGCTTTGATCAAGGCGAAGCCATCACCATTCTGCGCAAAGGCTCGGGGCGCGTCACCGCAGGGTGCCCCCACTTTGGTGTGTGTGGTGGCTGCAATATGCAGCACGCCGACCCCACTGCTCAAGTAGCTTATAAACAACGCATTTTGGAAGATAATTTAAAACGTATCGGCCGGGTGTATCCAGAAATCATGCTCCCGGCCATTCAAGGTCCTGCTTGGGGATACCGACATCGCGCACGTTTGTCTGTTCGTCTCGTTGAAAAAAAAGGCGGTGTTCTTGTTGGCTTTCACGAGCGTAACTCAAGTTTTGTAGCAGATATTTCTAGCTGCAAGATTTTGCCGGCACATGTTTCAGCGCTGATTTCACCTTTACGCGATCTCGTGACACGGCTTTCCATTGCCGATCGTTTGCCGCAAATTGAAGTCGCCGTAGGCGAAGTAGTGACAGTTCTGGTATTTCGTATCCTGCAAGATTTATCGCCCCAAGATGAGATTCTCATGCGGGACTTCGCAGAATTACATGCTGTGCAGGTTTGGCTGCAAACCAAGGGGCCGGATACAGTTCATTTATTTCATCCAACAGAAGTGCCAGGGCTGTATTACGCACTTCCTGAGTTTGGCATTCAGATGCCATTTGGTCCTGCCGAGTTCACACAGGTAAACCCTGATGTCAATCGTGTATTGGTGAGCCGAGCAATGCGCTTACTCAAACCTAGGGCAGGAGAACGTATTGCCGACCTGTTCTGTGGATTGGGTAATTTTTCTTTGCCTATTGCTAGGCTTGGAGCACATGTTGTGGGAGTGGAAGGGAGTGCCACGCTGGTTCGTCGTGCCGCTGAAAATGCTGAAGTGAATGGTTTATCGGCTCGTGCGAAATTTCAGGTGGCCGATTTATTTCAGATCGATGGAGAAGGATTGGCTCAATTGGGCCATTTTGACGGAATGCTGATTGATCCACCCCGTGATGGGGCGATGGAACTCGTGAGGGCAATAGGGCCAAATGGCCCTCGGCGAATTGTGTATGTTTCTTGCAGCCCCTCTACCCTAGCCCGTGATGCGCAAATACTCGTGCATGAGCATGGGTATCGCTTAAAGTCTGCGGGTGTTGCCAATATGTTCCCTCATACCGCTCACGTGGAATCCATCGCACTCTTTACGCGTGAATAAATCCTAGTTAAAAATAACAAGCAGTCTAAAACCCAATTTTTTCCTGTTTGGGAATTACTGAGTCTATTGTAGAATATCGCGTGAATTAATCTTTCGTTCTGTTCAGGAGCGAATATTGAGTGTTACACCGGAGATTTGGGTGAGTGGTTTAAACCAGCAGTCTTGAAAACTGCCGACGGGAAACCGTCCGTGAGTTCGAATCTCACAGTCTCCGCCATTCGTTCAGTACGAGCTAAAAAACAGCGTGATCGCCTCTATCTGGCTCGCCCTCTCCGCTCAACCACTTAGCATAAGCATCAAATAAAGTTTGGGTGCCATGGGAGGGAGTTGCTTCAGCGTCATAACATTGCTTAGTGGCATTCCAGACCAACATTGATTCAGTTGCGTAGTAACGGCCTATGCGGGCAAGCTCAGCCTTATCCGCTAAGGATGGAATCACTTTGGACATGAGGCTTAATGATCCAATGATGAAATCCATTAATTTGACTGGGACGCTCGAAAATTGCGGCTTCTTTCCCACAAGCCTAAACAGCTCCTCACCTTGTTGACGCGGGGTGATTGCAGGGCCAGGCCCCCCTATAGGTAATATTTGGTTGTATCGACTTGCAATATCTAAACATCCGGCCAAGAAATCTCCTAGGTCATCATCGCTAATGGGTTTGCAGGAAGTGAGATTGCCATCCCCAAACAGTAGAAAAGACTTGCCACTTTTAACGCGTTGCAATTGACCGGATAAGGATTTGAAAAATGCAGTGGGACGAACAATGGAATACGTGAGCCCCGATTCAATTAAGGCTTTTTCAAAAGCAAGCTTGGCATGCTGGAAAGCAAGCAACGGTTTTTGCACACAGATGGCCGAGAGCAGCACAAAATGTTTTACACCTACCTCTTGCGCCGCTTGAAGCGCGAAAAGGTGAGCTTGATAATCTATGCGCCATGCATCTTTGGGGGCACCTGTCCGCGAGGCCATGCACGATATAACAGCATCAAATTGCTCGCCCACAAAACCATCCTGCTTGATCGATGAAAGCTGACAAGGATCTCCCCACCGTAATGAAGTGCCTGTAAGCCGATCTAATAGATGCGGATCATCCCCTAAAGACTGGATGCCATGGCGAGGCCGGATCAGGCAGACAACATCATGACCTCGTTTAACTAAAGCTACTGCTGTAGCTTGCCCTATCGTTCCTGTCGCCCCGAGTAAAAGTACTTTCATTGCGATTTAAGTCCGATAAAAATCAAATGGGATGTCAATTGCAGGTCCACTGAGTAAAGGCGGCCTCCGGGCTGAAGTCTGTCACAACAACCATAAATTGATGGGCGCCAGTTTGTGAAACGAGCACACCAAAATCCAACAAGCCCTTTGCTACGGCGGCACGACTTGCTGTGGCCCAAACGTGCTCTAAATTATCGACAAAACTGGGCGTATTTTGTGCGAGTTTTTCTCGGGCGTTACTTGAAAGTTTCAGTAAGTGAATGTGCAACTGATTTTGGCTACGATGCGCTTGAGGATTGACCACTAGAGCAATGGATTCAGGTTCGATCTTTGTTAATGCTGTTTCCCACGCAAACTGCCAGATTGCTTCTGGTTTTTTAGGGTCTTCAACTCCACGCACCACGATTCTTGGGATTGCCAATCCATGCACAAAATCAGATGGGCATCCGCACATTTTGATATCACGCATCGCCATAAATTGATGATTGCTGGCCCACACATCGGTGGTTTTCTTGCATTCAGTCACACCACAATGACCTTCTACTCGAGGGGACATACATTGACTGCAGTAATTCTCAAGCGACGGATCAAGGCATTGCATCACAATATGAAGCAAGATATCGCTTCGCGCGATGGGACCCGCAGCTAGTCCTGGCGTCGAATAGAGTCCTAATATCAGGATCGCAGCAAAAAAGAATTTAAAATAGTGCTTAGAGAACATATCCAAATGGGCTAAGAAATGACCAAGTTGCTTGTTCTTTTACATAGCATCAACTTCGTCACACACCTGTTCCTTCAGGAGTACACTAAACTTCTACTATAGCGGACTTATAAAATGGCTATTACACATTCCAAGTCAAAGGCCATCTCCCACAACGCCCACTCGAAGCCACATGCCGAATGCATGCTCCTTCCGCCC
>Ga0114963_10003128_pt1 | contig 11271 bp, 11 predicted proteins | sample C_131016_EF_Meta_FD_87019 | JGI IMG/M metagenome (GOLD analysis project Ga0114963, IMG submission 87019) | Freshwater microbial communities from Lake Croche, Canada to study carbon cycling - C_131016_EF_MetaG | ecosystem: Environmental > Aquatic > Freshwater > Lake | place: Lake Croche, Canada...
GCCTTGAAATATATTTACTTCATCAGCATTTTCGGGAGCCACAGTGTGATTTCAGGAATGAAGGTGATCAGCCCCAGAGCCAGCATCAGCGGCACCAACCAAGGCAGAATCGCCATGGTGGTGGCCTCAACCGACATGCGGGCCACACGCGCCAGCACATATAAAACCATGCCCAGCGGCGGATGCAGCAGGCCGATCATCAGGTTCAGCGTAATCACCACACCGAAATGGATCGGGTCCACACCGAATTTCAGCAGCAACGGCATCAGGATCGGCACCAGAATGGTGATGGCGGCCAGGGTGTCGATGAAGGAGCCGACAATCAGGATCAGGATATTGACGAGGATCAGGAAGACCCAGCGTTGGTCGGTCACGGCCAGGAAGGCATTGCTCAGCACATCGGCCACTTTGGTCGCGGTCAACAGCCAGCCGAAAATGGCTGCCGAGGAGACGATAAACAGAACCGAGGCTGTGGTTTCTACTGTTTCGAACGTCGCTTTGGCAACCGATTTGAAGGTCATGGTCCGGTAGCGGATCAGGCCGAGATAGAGCGCCCAGGCGCAAGCGGCGACCGCGGCTTCGGTCGGGGTAAACAACCCCGCCGTCATACCGCCGATCAGCAGCATGGGGGTCATCAGCGCCATCACAGCCGAGAATTTGAAGTACCAGTCGGCCCAGGTCAGCACGGCAATCACCAGGAAAGCCCCGACCAGCAAAGGCCATTCGGTCACAACAAAAATGCCCCAGATCGCCCCGCCGGTTGCCAACACCACGGCCACTTCAATGGCTGATTTGATCAGTTGCGGCCAGGAGAAGGGAGCATCGGAGCCCCAATTGTTGCGACGGGCAAAATAGGCGACCGTCAGCATCATCATCACGGTCATGACCAGACCGGGCAGAATACCGCCGATGAACAGCGAGCCGATCGAGACATTGGCCATCATGCCATAGATCACGAAGGGCAGCGAGGGCGGGATGATCGGACCGAGTGTTGCCGAAGCGGCAGTCACTCCGACCGAAAAATCCAGCGGATAGCCATGGTCTTTCATGGCCTTGATTTCGATGGTGCCGAGCCCTGCCGCATCGGCAATGGCTGTGCCGGACATGCCGGAGAAAATCACCGAACCGATGATATTGACCTGTCCGAGCCCGCCTCGCATCCAGCCCACGGCATGGACGGCGAACTGGTAGATGCGGTTGGTCACACCGGCAATATTCATGAGATTGCCGGCCAGAATGAAGAAAGGCACCGCCAGCAGCGGGAAGGAATCAACCCCGCCGATCATCCGGTGCAGGACCGCAATATCGGGCATTGTGCCATCGACCAGCACATAGAGGAGCGAGGACACGGCCATCGACAGTGCCACAGGTACACCGATAATGAGAAGGACAAGGAAAGAACCAATCAGGAGCAACATCAGATCGTATTCCCTTCATCCATATAGGCTTCCGGATTTTCCAGAATGGAATAGCCCTGACGCCAGTTTTCGATGGCCACCTGCACGGAACGAAACGCCGATACGGCCAGACCGCCGAGCACAAAATAATAGATCACATTCATCGGCAGTTTGATCATGGTCATTTCATCCGACCCGATAATGGCCATCAGCTTCCACATGATCCACGTCGCATAGGCAAAAAACACGATGCGCAGCACGTCTACAAAGGTGGACAGAATTCGGCCGGCAGGGGCAGGCAGCAGCCGGTAGATGAAATCGACATGGATATGGCGGTTGCGGCGCACGCACATGGCAGTGCCCACATAGATCACCGCAATCAGCACGTAGCGGGCAATTTCCTCGGTCCAAGCGAAGGAATCATTGAGCACGTAGCGTGTAAAAAACTGCAGGAACACCACCGTGCACATCAACCAGAACAGGCCGAGCGCCAGCCAGTCTTCCGGCGCGTTGTGACCGGACAGATCGACCGGCGCGTGATCATCAATGCTGATCAGCGGCATATGGGCATCCGCTGCCGGATGGGGATCGCTTGTCATCTGCTAGCCTTTATTCAATCAATCCATAATGGAAATGAAAAGTGGCGGGGCCCGAACAGCCCCGCCCAGATCGGAACGGGTTTGGCCAGAGTTTATTTGATGGCCTGGATCTTGTCCCAATCGGCTTTGCGGTAGCCGAACTGTTCGAAAGTGGTGCTCTTGTTGACGGCGTCGAGGAATTCGGCGCGGTCGATCTGGGTCACAGTGACGCCCATTTTCTTGAACTCGTCGACCAGTTCGCCTTCACGCTTGATGATGTCGACGGTGGTTTTGGCAGCCGCTTCCTGTGTAACATCGGTGAAGATTTTCTTGTCGGCATCCGACAGAGACTTCCAGACCTTGCCGGATACCACGGTGTTGAGATGGTCGACAATATGGCCGGTCAGCACGATGTGCTTTTGCACTTCATAGAACTTCTTGGCTTCGATGGTGGTAAGAGGATTTTCCTGGGCTTCCACAGTACCGTTCTGCAAGGCCAGATAGACCTCGGCGAAAGCGATCGGGGTGGTGTTGGCGCCGCACGCCTTCGGCATGGCCAGATAGGCCGGCACATCCGGCACGCGCATTTTCAGGCCCTTCATATCCGCGCATTTGGCAATGGGGCGGTTGGAGCTGGTGTGGCGGGTGCCGTAATAGTTCAGAGCGGTAATATGGTTGCCGCCGCTCTTCTCCTCATAGCCTTTGGCCAATTCGATGAAAATATCGCTCTTGGCATATTTCAGCAGGTGATCGGCATCGCGGAAGGTGAACGGATAATAGCCCACGCCGATCGGCGCGAAATCGCGGGCGGCAAAGCTGGAACCCGAAATGATGATGTCGACAGTGCCCAGTTTGAGGCCCTGGTTGATATCGGCTTCCTTGCCCAGCTGCGAGGCCGGAAACACGTCGATGGCGTAACGGCCGGCAGTGCGCTTGCCGATTTCTTCGGCAGCCCAGACCGACCATTTGTGGAATGGCTCGGACACTTCATAGACATGCGCCCATTTCAGCTTTGTCTGTGCGGCAGCCGGTGCGACCGAAGCCGGAATGACGGCAACAGAGACCGCCGCGGCAAATGCCATTTGCAATAAGTGACGTTTCAGCATGATGTTTCCCCTCGCTTGATTGTTCTCGGATCAGCTTTATCGGATCAGGTTACGCGACAAATTCGACCGGAGCGCTTTTGAGTACGCTCTCACTAACATGTCATTACCATCTTCCTGTTTTATCTGACAAGGTCTGCCTCCTCTAATCGGTCTCGAAACACGTGCCGTTTTGACAAAATCAACCCCCGCCACATAAAGTCAGGCCGTGATTGCTGTCCGTTCAGCCAAGCCAGTAAAGGCGACCTCCCGATGAAAATAGAAAGCGTCACAACCCATGCCTGCCGTTTGCCTCCGGCCTCGCCATGGGAAGATGCCACCAATAAAGTCGACGGGCTGGAACTGGTTTTCGTCGAATTGAAAACCGATAGCGGCCTGATTGGTACGGGCCTGACCTATACGGTCGATATTGGCGGGACGGTGATCAAGGCGCTGATTGATGATTATCTGGCGGCGCTAGTGATCGGCATGAACCCGCTGGATTACGAGCGGATCTGGTCGAAAATGAGCCGGCAATCGCGCCGCTTGGGGCTGGGTGTCAATTCGATGGCGATGGCCGCCATCGACATTGCGGTGTGGGACCTGATCGGCCAGCATTCCGGCCAGCCGCTCTCCCAATTGCTGGGCGGAGCGCGTGAAACCATTCCGGCCTATATCAGTGAGATCAATCTGAGTGCCACCGACACCATCGCCGATCTGGTCTGCCGCGTCGCCGATTACAAGGCACAAGGCTATCGGGCCGTGAAGATCAAGATCGGCAAGGAGGATTTCGAGGAGGATATTGAACGGATTGCCCGGGTTCAGGAGGTAATCGGCCGCGACAGGCGGGTGCTGGTCGATCTCAACCAGAAATGGACGGCTTCAGAGGCCATCCAGAAGGGGGCACGGCTGGATGCGCTGAATCTGGGCTGGATCGAAGAGCCGATGCTCTATCAGGACATCAATGGCCATGCCGCCCTCAAGCGCGCCATCACCACGCCCATCGCCTTGGGCGAGAGCCTCTACAGCCGCGAGCAGGTTCTGGCCTATCTGCAAGCCGATGCGGTGGATTTCGTGCAAGCCGATGTGGCCTTTGTCGGCGGCATCACCGAATGGCACAAGATCGCCCATCTGGCGCAGGCGTTCGGACGTTTGGTAGCTCCGCATTTCATGATGGAATTGTCGCTGCATCTGCTATGCGGCGTCCAGAACAGCTTCATGCTCGAAAATGTGGTGGGCGGCAGCCTCACCGAACTGGGCCTGCTGGCCGAGCCGATCGAGGTCAAGGACGGGATCGGCAGGCCTTCGCAAAGGCCCGGCCACGGCATGGTGTTCGACTGGTCCGCCATTGCCCGCCACGCTTTGACTTCCGACAATGTGCGCAACAGTTTTAGCGGAGGCAGCAAATAGAGGGTGGGGGCTAAAATGAATGGCTGTTTTTCAGGTTCTCAATCTTAGCCCCGCAAATTTTAGGCTTGTCCCAGATCAGTTTGGCCAGCACCATTTCCGGTGGGGACCAAGATGATAGCCGGGAGGACAGGCATTATTCGAGTAGGAGCGCCGTTCGCTTGCAGGACGGCAGACCCCGCGGTGGTTTTCAAACGTGCCGGGACCGCAACGTACAGCAACAGTCTGGATGTCAGACGAGGCTTGGATGAAGGTGGCCGATGTCAAGTGACCGGTGTTTACACCGGCAAAAACCGGTTGCAAGGAGCCAATCAGCACGGCCATGCAAAGAATTGTTTTGTATTTACGCACAACGATACCTCTGGGGTAAGCTTAAGGGGCAGGAGAACTGATCTTATAACAACACCATAATTAAAATAGTTTTCAAAATAATTTGCAAGTTTTAATTGATGATTGAAATAGAAGCCCTTTCAATATTCGCATGAGCCCTCACTGATCGGCCAGTGCCAGGCCAACCCCCAGGGCGATCATCACTCCACCCGACCCTGCCTGAAGACTGCGCATCACGCGGGGGCTAGTCGTGACGCTGGTTTTGATGTGGTGGGCGACAAAGACAATGGCTATGTCTGCCCCTGTATTGAGGACAACCGAGAGAAAGCCCAGAACGACAAACTGCAATGCCATGTGGCCTTGGGCCGGTTCGATGAATTGCGGAATAAAGGCCAGAAAAAATGCGGCCGTTTTCGGGTTGAGTGCCTCAACGATGACCCCTTCACGAAACGCTTTCAGGAGGGATGTCGCGGTTTCGACATCGGGAAACAGGTCATAGGGCTGTGACAGGCGCGAGGCGGTTTGAATGGTGCGAAACCCGAGCCAGACCAGATAGAAAGCACCCATCAATTTCAGGGTTGAAAACAGTTCGGCATTGGCCATAACAAGGGCGGATAGGCCCAGACTGCCAGCAACCACATGCACCATGCCGCCGAATGCGGTCCCCAGGCTGGAAGCGATGCCGTCTTTGCGTCCACCGGACAATGTCCGCGCGGCCACATAAACAAGACCCGGCCCCGGTGATAGGGCCAACACCAAGGCTGCCGCAATATAGAGCATAAGTTGTGACGGTTCGAACATAGTGGACACTTTGTCGGGTTTGAGGAAACAGGTCATTCCTGGCGGGAAGCATTGATTGCGGACGCGGTCAACATAGGCCGCATCAGCGTGAGGTCAGGCCGACCCCCGTCAAGCCTGACTGTATTGCTGGGGTTAATATTATCAAAGACCACAGGATGGTCAAAAACACATTGAATAAATAGCCACTGTCTATTTTAAACCAACATTTACGAACAAGGATAGATGAGCTTGATTGATGTAAAATCTGTATGGAAAAATGTTAAAATTGGTGGGCCTGTTTCAAATAATTGGTTTCCAACATGAAAGATCCTTACCATTAAAATTACCCCCGAGGTTCCACAAGATCCTGCGGTGAATGCCCGGCTTTATCCAACAGAATGGTTCGAGCCCCTTTGGATGAAATTTTTGTGGGCGCTGTCGGGGTGCCGGTTAACCATCATGCCACATTCAGAAAACAAACATTTCATTTGGTGATATTGACGGGTTTGGAGTGAAGGTAGTTCTATTTATGAGTTGTGGTCGCAAATGAAGCGTTTTGTGAACAATGATTATGCGTTGACCAACATCATTTTGATGACAGGCCGTTCATATGCGAATTATTTAATTCCGCTTCTTTTAAACCATAATTCGGGAATGAATGTATTGCAGTTGGTCCATCCAAACCAAATATACGATTTGCCGGATGATTATCTGTTATCTTCACGATTTATCTCTTTCGGAACACGCTATTATATACCGGAAAAAATTCTGAGCCGGATTGGATATGGCTCCTATAATTTCCATCCCGGTTCAACAAGCTATCCAGGCTGGGCGCCCTTTCTTTATGCCATCTATGACGGTGCAATAAAATATGGTGTCACCGTTCATGAAATGTCCCCTAAAATCGATGCCGGGAAAATTGTTTCCGTGGTTGATTTCGATATCCCGCCCCATACAACCCCGCAAGAACTGGTCGACCTTACCACCGCACATATGCTGGATATTTTTGTTCAATTAAGTCCTCTATTTGTCAATAAATTAGACTATCTTGATACTATTGACGTCAATTGGAAGAAGGCGCCGACGCGTAAAAAAGATTTTGCTGCAATTTGCAATATTCCTCTGGATGTTGACGAGCATGAACTGAAACGCCGAATTGCCGCCTTTGGCGACAGTGATGGCGAGGTTTTTCCCTATCTGTTCGCCGACAACAAAAAATACCGACTTGCCTTTGAAGGTGATCACCCTGACAGGTACAGTCAATGGCTGCACGGGATCCGATTTGTCCTTGAATAGAATTCTTCCATTTCAGTCTGCCACGCAAGAATTGTGGCCAAGCTGATCAGCCTGTTCAATCGTCACGCCTTTTTCCAAAGCCGATGAAATGTGACTATCGGAGCTTTGCACATCACTATGCGATTGGGCGGCGCAATGCTCGAGGCATTGAATATCCGATGCCCTGATTGTATGGTTTTGTGCATGGTGTATGGAGTGCACGTGTTGGTGAAGTGGTGCGTGAGTCACTGTGGTTAAAATTCAGCGTGTTCCTCTTGCCTATAATACCGAACCGCCGACCGGGCGGCTGACTTCCGCTTATGATGTCGGTCGTGAAGTGTCCAAGGCTGTTGATCTCAGACAGCAACGGATCCAGCAATATGGCCTTGATCCTCTGTTCAGTCTTCCCGATGCCAATTGGCATGAGACGGCCCCGAATGACTATATCAACGCCTATAAAATGCTGAGCCAACTTGATTGGCCGACCATGCGGTTTCTGCGTCTCCGAGCCCAGCCCTTTACCGGCTACAATATGCTGTATTTGCGCAATGGTGCCGGGTTCAGTTGTACCGACCCGATCCCACCGAATATTGACAACTTCCAGCCCGATCAACCTGGTAACGAGCTCATTGTCCAGTGGAAGGCTTTGACCGAAACGCTGCCTGAACGGTTGATCTACCGGGCGCCCCTGATGCTGGGCGAAAGGGGCTGGCTCGTTGACGGGGATTTCATCAACAACGATATTGTGACCTATCAGGAACGCATGGCCTTGATGGCTACCGGCGGAATATTCGAGCATCTCGACAAGGTGGAAACGCCCAGGATCATTGAAATTGGCGGTGGATACGGTGCTCTGGCCTTTGCCATCCTGTCGGCCTATCCCAATGCGGAATACTGGATCTGTGATCTGCCTGAATCACTTATGTTTTCGGGATTGTACCTGTCGATGGTGCAGGATCGGCCGGTACGGGTCAAACAAGCCGGATGTGAGGCCGAGCGGGGCATCAATCTGCTTCCCAACTATTATTTCCCGTTCCTCGGGCAGTCGTTTGATCTTGCCATCAATACGCTGTCGATGTCCGAAATGTCGGTTCATCAGGTCGATACCTACGGGGCAGGTCTGGCGCGGTTGCTCGGCGAGCGGAGGGGATTGTTTTTCGAACAAAATCAGGACAATCGCCAGATGGGACTGTGTTATTCCAAAGAACACATGGTCAAATTTTTCTCCCGTCGCCATACGCTCGAAACATCATTGCCGATTACCAACGGCATTGCCGATATCTGGTCCAACTGACATAAACGCGGTTTTTTGTGCTGGCGCACCGTCTGGCTTCGGATCGGACTAAGCATTTTGTCACTGCGATCGACTGACGTGCTTTGGTCGATATCCCCTCTTGAGCTTTTTCAAAACTCGGGCTGTCGAATGTTTCTCAATAGCTGTTTCACTCCATTTTCCAGGCCACCCCGTTATCGGCACTATTTTGTTGATAACAAGAATATACTGCAAATTGAGGTTTTGAATTCGGTTAATTCAAACTTATATCCTATTAATTGGATTGTGTTCTATTGTGGAGTAGAGTGATGCGTTTGAGACATGCCGTTGTGGCTGTGATGGCTGCCGTATTGTTGAGTGCTTGTGCTAATCGCAGTATCAGAGATGTATCGATCGAGGATTCGGGCCAGGCCTACAAAGTGAAATTTGGGACCGTGCTTTCCCAGAAGCCGGTCAATATTCGGACTGAGGCCTATAATGCCACCAAGGGTGGTGTTGCGACTGGTGCAACAGCAGGTGCTCTGATTGGAAGCGCCTCTGGACCCGAAGGAACGATGAGTGGATTTGTACTTGGCTCGGTTCTGGGGGGCGTTGTCGGTATTGTCGGGCACTCCGTTGTAGAAACCAACAATGGCGTTGAATATGTGATTGCTTTGGCGGATGGTACCACCCAGATCATCGACCAGGTCCAGTCCTCTTCGGATCCGGTTTATCCAGCGGGACACCCTGTCATTGTCCAGTACGGGGCCAATATCAACAGGGTCCTTTCTGCTGCCGATTTGCCATTGCGTGTCAGGGCCCCCAAAGTTGTCAGGGTTGATGGTGCGCCGGCACCTCAGAAGAATATTGGCGTGAAACACTGCCAGGAGACGGAAAATGAGGGCACTGATAATACCGTCGCCTCTTATATTTTTGGATCTTCACGCTCAACCAACAGCAGTAGAAAATCCTGCACCTATCAATAACATGCCTGCGTTGAGTTGAATTTGAAATAGCCCCGAGAATATTCGGGGCTATTTTAGTTTGAACTAATTTTAGACTGATTTTATGATGATTTTTCTTTGTGGAATACGATGGATCATGGCTGCAACTGCTGCTTGTCATGACATATCATCGAAGCCCGAGAAAAGGGATTTGGCGATACCTCGCCACTCGATCGTGATGAATCGAGTGTAGCAATTGATCCTATTTTTTTCTATTTTTTAGAAATATTTCAATTCATTATAAGCACGAATATATATGTATTCACTACTAGACTTATCTCAATTATGGATGTTTAATCAAAATATCAATTATCTGTAGAGTGGCCAAAATAGGTGTTTTTAAAATGCGTAAAATTAATCTAGTAATTGTAGCAAGCTTTCCATTGTTTTTAATCACAACTTCAGTGTCCGTTGCACAATTCGGCCTTCCCAGTATCCCCGGATTGAATTCACTGCCAATACCCGGTCTTGGTGGAGGGAGCGGTGGTGGGGGTGGCTTTTCCATGGCCGCCGAATCCCTCGGCAATAATCTGAGAACAGCCTTGTATAATCAGGTGATGGCTATCTCTCTCGTGCAGGAGGCGCAGGGTGACAAAGCCAAGGCCGGTCGCTTGAGGGCTACCGCAAATGCGATCCAGGCCATGAAGCAGCCGAATAAGGATACGATGGAAAAGGCTCTCAAGGCCGTCGAGGAAAACCCTGTCAACCGCGAGAGTGTTGCCAGAATTAAAGATGCGTCAGGACAGAAAAAAATTGCTGAGGCTTCGGCCCATATGGATGTTGTGGTCGTCTATAACGGACTGGCCGTTTTATCGGCTGGCGCAATGATTGTTTTCAGGCCCAGTGTGAGTGATCTTGCGAATGCCCCCGGCATATTGGATGCAGCCCAATTGGCCATTACGGCCATCCCGTCGCAAACAAGCAATTTTAAAAAGTATAACGAAATTCTGGAAGCATACATGGCCCAGAACAACATTGCGCAGGCCACTTCAGCCCAAAAAGTCGCCATTGCGAAAAAGACAGATCCCGAGGCTGCAAAAAAAGCCAAGGACTTTTGAGGCCCGACAAACAGTTGCCTCATTGATTTCTGGCGGATGCTTCAAGGTCTCATGGCGCCCTGGGCGTTCCCGTAAGAGAATGAACATTTTGACTTAGATAATGTTTTCTGTCTTGTCGGCCAATATATTTTTGTTAGACTGCAAATATTGAAGAGTTCTGTTCGAATGTGAGAGTATGAAAGATGCTGAAAAAAGCGAGAAATATTGCTCTTGTCGCAACATTGATGGGGTCTTCGTATATTTGCGGCGCAGTGAGCGCAGAGTCGCATCTGGATACCTCGATCACGCTGTTGAGGAGTTCCATCAAAGAAGCTGTTCAGTGCGGCGGTGGTGGACCTGATGGTTCAGGTTGCAAGGGGCCCCGTGGTGAGGCCATCAAGTTGATGAACAGGGCGTTGGATCTATTAAACGCGTCGCGTTGAATGCCCATCTGCTTGGTCGTGTTTTCCTTAGAGATTGAAATTGCGTCCGCATTCTGCGGGCAGTGAAAACATGACCGTCATCCTGATCAAGCTCCAGTTCAATCATCTGGATCACAGAGGCATGACTTTGTTCACCTGTTGTTTGATGTATAAAACTCATGTGTGCGAAGTGCAGACTGGGTGTTCGTCCGATTAGGCAGATCAACTGATCGTGTTTATAAGCTGCAAACTACGGCAAACAACAGAATGAGACTAGGGGTCTCAAGCCGGATCGATCGGATGTGCTTATGAATTATTTGCTGGTCGGCAATGGGCCGACACAGAATCTTGTAGGTTCGTCCAGTACGGCTGACTCGATTGTTCAAATCAACACCTGCCGTCATGCCGCCGCACTGCCGGTCGAAAAGACGCATCATATTTTTATTTCCAATATGGGAGACAAAGTCTCTGCGCCTCTGTGCCAAGCGATAGAAACACAGCGCGTTTTGCTGTGCCACGCCACGGTTATGCTCGGGCGCAACCCGTCTTTCTATGCCTCCAAACGCGCGGTCTTGCAGGCGCAAGACTGGGGCAATGCCCTGCACGATTACCACCTCACCGAGGCCTGGCGGACGCTGGCTCCCGCGTGGAAGATCGGGCGGGTGTCCTTCCTGTCGAGCCTGCGGCTGGAATGGCAACTCAGACAA
>Ga0114963_10003130_pt1 | contig 11267 bp, 11 predicted proteins | sample C_131016_EF_Meta_FD_87019 | JGI IMG/M metagenome (GOLD analysis project Ga0114963, IMG submission 87019) | Freshwater microbial communities from Lake Croche, Canada to study carbon cycling - C_131016_EF_MetaG | ecosystem: Environmental > Aquatic > Freshwater > Lake | place: Lake Croche, Canada...
GCCCTTGGGGGACGGTGGTCGTTGCCCCGCGCGCCACGTGAGGTCGACGACATGGGCGGCATGGGCACCGATCTGGCGCTCGAGGCCCGACTGCAGGCCGATCCCCAAAGCCGCGTTTTGCCCGAGAACTCGCAGTTCGGTGGCGACTCCGTCTACCCCGCCGCAGACCGACTCAACGGCCGCTCGGTCATTTGACGACACGCCGCTTGCCCAGCTGCCGAAACAGCTGAGCGCAGCCGATCACACCTCGAAGGTGCGCAGCCCGTCGTAGCCATCGGCTTCGCCCTTGCGGCTGTGTCCGCGGGCATTGCAGATCACCCTGGTCTCACCGTTCGCATGCGCCACACGGTAGTCGTGGCGGCAGTGCAGGTGCCCGTGTATCCACAGGTCGGCACCGGGCATCAAGTCGTCATCGGCATTGCAGAAACTGGCGCTGCCGGGCTGCCTGCCGTAGCGCCGGTCGGTGCTGCGCGCACTCGGGCCGTAATGGGTGATGACCACGGTGGCGTCCCATGGCTCAGCCGCCGCTTCGGGCTGGCGCGCCAATTCACCTTCCAGCCAGGCACGACAGGCCAGTGCCTCGGTGCGCACCGCAGCCGCATCGAACACCGCACCGTGCTGCGTCGAGCGCATCACGTCGACGAAGTAGGTGGCCGCGCGCATGGCGCGATCGCGTTCGGTTTCACCCAGCAAGTCGAAGTCGCTCCAGCGGGTGGTGGCCACAAAGCGGATGCGCCGGCCTTGCGCATCGAGCCTGATGCAGCTGTCGCGCTCGAGCACCGTCATCCCCAGGGACTCGCAACGCTCGCGCAAGGCGGGAAGGGCGGTTGTGAGTTCTCGCTGATCGAACTCGTGATTGCCGGCCACGAAGATCACCGGCACAGGCCAGCCGCCAAAGCGGTCCAGCTCGCGCCAAGTGCTGTCGATGTCGCCGGCCAGCACGAGCAACTCGGCATGCTGCGCTGGCCGAGGCTCGAAGGTCTCGGTTTCCAGATGCAAGTCGGACAGGACCTGAATCCGCATCAGCCCATGCCCCTCGACAGGCTGGCGCGGATCACTTGCCGTGACACAGCTTGAACTTCTTGCCGCTGCCGCAGGTGCACGGATCGTTGCGGCCAGGCTTGGGCGCATCGCGCTTGACGGTGTCGACCTTGTAGCGCAGCTTGGTGGTCAGGTGGGACAGGTCGGCCACCACGGCCACCAGATCTTCGAGTGCATCGTCGATCGTGGTCAGGGGATGTTCGCGCTCGAGCGTGGCGACCACTTCGCGCTCATCGTCGGTCTCGGCCGGCAGGTGTCGGTACAAACGCGCCAGCGCAGACAGCACCGCATCGTCGGTCATTTCGGCCAGATCGGGAAAGCATTCGCAGGCATGCTGAAAACCCGCCACCCAAGGCATCAGCGAATGCGACACCGGATGCAGACCTGCCAGCGGATCGGGTTCGCCATCGGCCGGCGGCTCGGGCGGGTGCTCTTCGTCGAACTCGAGCACCAGCGGCTCGAACCAGCCGTCTTCCACGATGGCGCGGTTGAGTGCCGCGTGGCGGCGCAGGATGAGCGAGGTGGTGCGCGCCGCCCACGCGGCATCGACGTCGTCTGGCAACGCTTGCCCGTCGAAATCGAAGACACGGGGAAGCCACAGATCGCTTTCCAGCAGCACGGGCTGCACCAGCACGCCGCACAGAAAGCCGTCAAGCATCACCACGTCCACAGGCTCGAGGGGTTCCGGGGTGGCCGCCAGAAGGTCGTCGAGTTCTGAAAACTCGGCGTCGGTCAGGTCGCGGTTGACGTGGGGGGTGGGGACTTTTTGCATGGATGCTTTCGGATGGTTCTACCGATTGTGGGCGCTGGCGCGCCGCGAATGGCTCCGGATGGCGCCTTTCAGATTTTCGGCACCAGCACCCAGGCACGCAGCGGCTGCTTCATGCGGCCAGCCTGCTGTTCCGCCGCCTCACCCCAGCCCCAGAAATAGTCGACCCGCACCGCCCCGACGATGGCGCTGCCGGTGTCCTGTGCCATCACGATGCGGCGCAGTGGCGTGTTCGACAGCGGCTCGCTGGTGTCCAGCCACATCGCGCTGCCATAGGGCACGCTCGCCGGATCGATGGCCACCGAACGGCCTGGTGTGAGTGCTGTTCCCTGCGCGCCCCGAGGCCCGGCGTTGACATCGGCCAATGCCTCTTCACGGAAGAACACCACCCGCGGGTTGGCCCACAGCAACTCTCCCACGCGCTGGGGGTTGAGTTGCACCCAGGCGCGAATGCCCGGCCACGATGCCTGATCGGCACGCAACTCGCCTTGCTCGATCAGCCACTTGCCCACCGACTTGTACGGCTGGTCGTTGTGGCCGGCATAAGCCATGCGAACCGTCTTCTGGCTGCCATCGGGCTCGCTCAACTGCAAGCGACCCGAGCCTTGGATCTGCAGCGATAGCAGCGCGAGCGGATCGGCCAGATAAGCCAGTTCGCGGCCCCGTATGGCGGCCTGTGCCGCCGGCAGGGTGTCGAGTTCCTGTCTGGTCCAGTAAGGCTTGCGGCTGGCCAGATCGGCGGGGGGCGCGTAAAGCGGCACTTGGAACGACCCCTGCGGTTTTCGGCTGGCCGCGATGATGGGCTCGAAGTAGCCGGTGGTCAGGCCCTGGGCCGCGCCGTCCTGCGACTCGATGCGGTATGGATTGAGGCGACCTTGCAGCCACACGCGCACGGCTGCGTCATCGGCGGGCGCGCCCAGTTTGGCTTGCGCACAGATGTTGGCCCAGCCTGGCGCCGGTCGCTCGCAACTGCGCAGCAAGGCCGGCCACACCTCGGCGGTGCGGTCGTTGTCCCAGCCGGGCAGCTCCGACCAACTTGCCGGCACCCATCTCGCGTGGGGGCGCATGAGCACATCACCGGGTGTGGTCTGCGAGTCCAGCCCTGCGGGCCGCTCGGCTTGCACCGGCACTGCCACAGGCGTGCTCGAGCACCCGGCCAGCGCTCCTAGAATGAAGAAAACCCAAGCAAGGAACCGTGTCATGTGGCTGTTGGTCTTGGAGGCAGTCGGCGCGGCTGCGTTGTTGGTCCTGATTGTCTGGTGGACCATGTTCTCCGGGCGCCGGCGCGGTGAACTCGAGTCCGGCGCCGAAGAGGCCCAGGCCGCAGATCAGACCGACTTGCCGCGCTGAGGGTTCGTGTCCAGCGCATGAGCACGATGCCCCGGGTCGGCCTCAGCCCAGATGGCGCGGCGGCAGCATGAACGACATTGGATGACTGACCAGGCGCCTGAAGACGGCCTGGCGGATGCGACTGCGGTCGGCCAAGCGGATGCCGCGCGAGCCCATGGCCACCCTGAACGCGAGGAAAAAACTCACCGCCAGGTTCAGCACTCCCGTCACAGCGATGCCGGCCACGCACCACCAGAAGTCGGCGTGTCTCAGCACCGCCAGGCCCTCGGCCGCAGCCGCGGCGGCAAGTTGTCCGGTTGATAGCGTGACGTGCCGCACCTCCAGCGGCAGGCCGAAGAACAATCCCACCGCCGGAACCAACCCGAGCATCATGCCCAGCGAGATGTTGGAGGCAAACCCCGACACGTTGTCGCGCCAGAACCCGGCCCAGCGCTGAGCACGCGGCGCACCGAGTCGCGTGACGATGCTGGGGTTCCAGGCAATGGCGCTGTCCAGCCGGTGCCAGACAAACCAGTTTTCCACCCAGCCGCCGATCAGCGAACTGGCAAAAAGCAGCACCCCGGTGAAGGCCGCGAACAAGGCCGTGGGCCCCAGCAGGGTGATCGAATGCAGCACGTATTCGGCGCTGGCTCCATGAACCAGCGTCACGCCGAAGGCGGCATCCCACGCCAGTTGAACGACCAGCACCAGTGGCGCGACCACGGCCAGGTTGCCGAAGATGCCAGCGGCCTGAGAGCGAATCAGATGGGCGACCTCGTCGACAAAGCGCTCGACCGCCGCATCGTCAGACACATCGGCCAGTTTCTCTGCCAGTGCCGGTGCCGTCATCGCCGGTTGCTTGGTGGCCACGGTGCCGTGACACAGGTGAACGATCAGAAAGCTCACCGCGTAATTGATGCCGGCCCAAAAGCCGCCCCAAAACGCCGACATGGCCATCGCCACCACGAAAAACTTGACGAAGGTGGTGCCGGCGATCACCGCACCGCCGCCTGCCGCAGCGCGCAGCATCTGTCGATATGAAGCGCTGTCTCGCGTGATGTAGTGATCGCCCGCGGCTGCGCTGCGCTCGGCGACCTTGCGCGCGAGCAACGAGTAATGCTCCGCAAACAGCGCCGCGATGCTGCGGCGCTCGCCGGCCGTGCGAACCAGCTCGGCCAGCAGCCGCGTGATGTCCCTGGCCTGATGGCGGCTCACCACGCAGTTGAGCAGTTGTTCGATGCGATAGGTGCGCAGACGCAACTGGTCGACGTCGAAGACGATGCTGACCGAAACGCCGTGCTCCTCGAGGTGGTCGTGCACGCTATCGGCGCAGCGTCGGCAGCTGTCGAGCAGCGCCCGAAGGTACTGCGCTTCCAGCAGCAGCGCCGCCTCGTCGCCCTGATGCACTTTCTCGCGCACGCGCTCGGCGACCACCGCCAGCTGACGGAACGGCTCATTGACGAGCAGTTCGGCGCTCATGCGCTGGCGCAAGGCGCCCGAAAACGCCGCCGACCGAATCCCGCTGGCCAGAAACATGATGGCGTCGAGCAAGGGCTCCTTCCAGCCGCGACCCTGCAGCGAGTCAGGCGGCATCAGATCGCCCACGCGGTTCAGCGTGGTGTCATCGATCACATCCAGCCACAGCGCGTCATCGATATCCGGAAAAAGCAGGCCGAACAGCTCCGACAAGTCGGTGGTTGCCGGGGTGATAGGCAGCAGCTTTTGCTTGAGCCTTTGCCCCAGCTCCCCAAAAAAATTGGCCCGAGGCGCAAAGCCGAAGTCGGCAAACAAGGCGGCGGTGTCCATCTCGGCCCAGAAGCGGCCGAGCACCGCTGACACCTGGGCGCGTTGGTCTGGGTGTCGGTCCAACTCGTCAAGGAAGTGCTTGAGGCGCAACAGCGGCTGCGGCCTGGATGACGTGGCTGGGGCGTCGTTGGGCGCGGCCGCCAATGGCGCGTGGCGCAACCACTCCAGCGCCCTCACCACCCACAGGTTTCGCTCTGCCAGCGAGGCTCTGCGGTCTGCTGCCTGCGCGAGGGACTCAAGCAGTATCTTGAGATCCCAGGTTTGCGGCCCGCCCTTCAGGGGCAGCAGCGGGGTGGCTGTGCTCATGGGAGAACAGCCCGGCCTCAGTGCAGTGCCGAAGCGAGGGTGAGGCCGAACTCGGGAACGACGGCCTCGAAGGCCTCAGCATCTTCGGTCATGCACATGAAGGTGCCGCGCATCGTGCCGTGAGGCGTGGCAATGCGAGTCCAGCTCGTGTACTCGAATTGCTCGCCAGTCTTGAGCACCGGCTGGTGGCCGACGACGGCCAGTCCGCGCACCTCTTCGGTGTGCCCGCTGGCATCCGTGATGATCCAGTGCCTCGCAATCAACTGGGCAGTGACGTCGCCCGTGTTGCGTATGGTGACCGTGTAGGCAAACGCGTATTGATGCGACTGGGGGTCGGACTGTTCGGCCAGGTGACGCACCGAGACCGAGCACGTGAATTCAGGATGGGTCATCGGCTCATTCTAGGCAGCCAACACGTGCGGCTGGCCCGGTTTGTCAGAAGGCCGATCCCGTGGGAGCATCTGCCAAAACCGCCCTGATAAAATTTCTCGATGTTTTCACCGCGCAAAAACGTCTCGAGGTCGCATGACCGGGGAGCCTGGCCCTGGCGCAGCACAAGTCCGCGCTGAGCCAGTTGGCCTTGCCGACTGCCTCCAACCGATCTGCTGACTCGAATGACCGTGAGGGCGCCAATGGGCGACTCTCCAGGGCCGTGGAGGGCCCCGCAACGTGATGACAGACACCGAATTCAAGCGCCTCGCGGCCGAGGGATACAACCGCATCCCGCTGATCGCCCAGGCCTTTGCGGACCTTGAGACCCCGCTTTCGCTGTATCTGAAGCTGACAGCACCCGAGTTCGCTGACTCGGGCCTCGGCCGTCCCAACAGTTTTCTCCTTGAATCCGTCGTCGGCGGCGAGCGGTTCGGTCGCTACTCGTTCATCGGGCTTCCCGCGCGCACGGTACTGCGAGCCACTGGCTTTGTGACCGAGGTGGTCACCGATGGCGTCGTCGTCGAACGCGACGAAGGCAACCCGCTTGATTTCATCGCGGCGTATCAGCAGCGCTACAAGGTCGCGCTGCAACCGGGCTTGCCGCGCTTTTGCGGTGGCCTGGCTGGCTACTTCGGCTACGACGCAGTGCGATTCATCGAGCCCAAGCTGGCTCAAACCGATCTGCCCGGGGGGCTGGGAACGCCGGACATCCTGCTGCTGCAGTGTGAGGAACTGGCGGTCATCGACAACCTGTCGGGACGCCTGTCGTTGATCGTTTATGCCAACCCGCAGGAAGCCGATGCGTTGCCGCGAGCGCGTCAGCGGCTCGAGGCTCTGGCCCGACGGCTCAACCAAAGCGTGCAGGCCCCAGCGGTTGAGCCCGGCGCGCCGCGCGAGGTGCTGCGTGATTTCGCCAAGGACGACTACATCGCCGCGGGCGACATGATGCAGGTTCAGGTGGGGCAGAGGCTGCGCAAGCCCTACACGCAAAGCCCGCTGAGCCTGTACCGCGCGCTGCGCTCGCTCAATCCATCGCCCTACATGTATTTCTACGACATGGGCGACTTCCAGATCGTCGGTGCCTCGCCAGAAATCCTGGTGCGCCGCGAGCACACGCCGGCAGGCGACAAGGTGACCATCCGACCCCTGGCCGGCACCCGCCCGCGCGGGGCGACGCCTGAGCTTGATCTGACGCTCGAAGCCGAACTGAACGCCGACCCGAAAGAGCGCGCTGAGCATTTAATGCTGATCGATCTGGCCCGCAACGACATCGGACGCATTGCCAAGACCGGCAGCGTCAAGGTGACTGAGGCTTTCACGGTCGAGCGCTACTCGCACGTGATGCACATCGTCAGCAACGTCGAGGGGCTGCTCAAGGACGGCATCACCAACCTGGATGTGCTGAAAGCCACCTTCCCTGCTGGCACGCTGACTGGCGCGCCCAAGGTGCGGGCGATGGAAATCATCGACGAGCTCGAGCCCGTCAAACGCGGCATCTATGGCGGCGCCTGCGGTTACCTGAGCTTTGCCGGCGACATGGACGTGGCTATTGCAATTCGAACCGGCATCGTCAAGGACCAGATGCTTTACGTCCAAGCAGCAGCCGGCGTGGTGGCCGACTCGGTGCCCGAGCTCGAATGGCGTGAAACCGAGGCCAAGGCGCGCGCACTGATCCGTGCGGCCGAGCTCGTCGAGGAGGGCTTCTGATGCCGCACCTTGTCACGCGCCAAAGCCGGCAGAGGGGGGACGCCGCATGCTGCTGATGATCGACAACTACGACAGCTTCACCTTCAATCTGGTGCAGTACTTCGCCGAGCTTGGCGAAGATGTGCGTGTCTTTCGCAACGATGAAATCACGCTTGAGGGCATTGCCGAGTTGCGCCCGGGGCGGCTGGTGTTGTCACCGGGGCCTTGTTCGCCAGCCGAGGCCGGCGTCTGCGTGGCCTCGATCGGCCACTTCATGGGAAAGCTGCCGATCCTGGGCGTGTGCCTGGGTCACCAGAGCATCGGTGCAGCGCTCGGCGGCAACATCATCCGATCCAAGGTGCAGATGCACGGCAAGGCCAGCGAGATCTCGACCGACGAGCGAGGTGTGTTCAGCGGCCTGCCGGCCAAGTTCACGGTGATCCGCTATCACTCATTGGCCATCGAGCGCGAGACGATTCCTGATGTGTTGCAGATCACGGCCACCACTGGGGACGGCGAAATCATGGGCGTTCGCCACCGCGAACTCGCTGGCACTGCGACGCCGCTCGAGGGGGTGCAGTTCCATCCCGAATCCATCCTCACCGAGCATGGCCACGCGATGCTGAAGAACTTTCTGGATCTCAAGCCTTGAATGCCTCGACGCAAGCTGTGCTGCCCATCACCGACCAGCAGGCACTGGCACGCCTGATTGATCGCAAGGAGTTCTCGCACTCCGAGATGGTCGACCTGATGCGCCGCATCATGAGTGGCGACATGCCACCGGCGGTGCTGTCCGCCTTGCTGATCGGTTTGCGCGTCAAGCGCGAGACGGTGGGCGAAATCACTGCTGCGGCGCAGGTGATGCGTGAGTTCTCGACCAAGGTCGAGGTCGCAGACCGGCGACACCTCGTCGACATCGTGGGCACGGGCGGGGACGGCTCTCACACCTTCAACATTTCCACCTGCAGCATGTTCGTGGCCGCGGCATGCGGTGCTCGGGTCAGCAAGCACGGCAATCGCAGTGTTTCGAGCAAGTCAGGCAGCGCCGACGTGCTGGAAGCGCTGGGTGCGCAAATCGCCTTGCCACCCGATGCCATCGGGCGTTGTCTTGCCGACACCGGCCTGGCCTTCATGTTTGCGCCCGCGCATCACCCGGCGATGAAGAATGTGGCGCCGGTGCGCAGGGAATTGGGCGTGCGCACGATCTTCAACATCCTCGGGCCGCTGACCAACCCGGCCGGTGCGCCGCACATCCTCATGGGCGTCTTCAATGCGGAACTCGTGGGCATCCAGGCTCGTGCGCTGCGCAGCCTGGGCGCGCAGCATGCGGTGGTGGTTTACGGCCGCGACGGCATCGATGAGGTGAGCCTGGGCGCAGCCACACTGGTGTGCGAAGTGAAGAACGACACCATCAGCGAGTACGAGATCCACCCCGATGATTTTGGGCTGGCCATGGCGAGCCAGCGCAGTCTGCGAGTGGAAACGCCGGAGGAGTCCAGGCGCATGCTGATGTCGGTGCTCGACAACCAACCCGGTCCTGCGAGGGACATCGTGATGCTCAATTCAGGTGTGGCGCTTTATGCCGCCGATGTGGCGGCCAGCATGGCCGAAGGTGTGTCGATGGCGCGCGAGGCGATCGCTTCGGGTCGCGCGCGAGCCAAATTGACGGAGTTCGTCGGCGTCACCCAGTCGTTGGCGGCAGGCTCAGGAGCGCAAGCATGAGTGACATCCTCAAGCGCATCGTCGCCGTCAAGCACGAGGAAATCCAGACGGCTCGCGCCAGTCGTGATCTGGCCGCGCTGCGCGCAGATGCCGAATCAATGGGCGGTCTGCGTGACTTTGCCGGCGCCATGCGTGCGCGGATCGGCCAGGGCCGCTCTGCGGTCATTGCCGAGATCAAGAAGGCCAGCCCCAGCAAGGGTGTGCTGCGCGAGCACTTCGTGCCGGCAGATATCGCAGGCAGCTACGAACGCGGCGGTGCAGCCTGCCTGAGCGTGCTCACAGATGAGCAGTTCTTTCAAGGTTGCGCCGCCTATTTGCAGCAAGCCCGCGCCGCCTGCAGCCTGCCGGTCCTACGCAAGGATTTCATGGTGGATGCTTACCAGGTCTATGAGGCCAGGGCGATGGGCGCCGACTGCATCTTGCTCATCGCCGCTTGCCTCGACGATGCCCAAATGGCCGATCTGGAAGCGCAAGCGCACTCGCTCGGAATGGCCGTGCTCGTTGAGGTGCATGACGGGCACGAACTCGACCGCGCACTGAGGCTGAACACCCCATTGGTGGGCATCAACAACCGCAATCTACGGACCTTTGAGGTCTCTCTGGATACGACTCTGGCGTTGCTGTCGCATGTGCCGAAAGACCGCGTGCTGGTGACCGAAAGCGGCGTTCTGTGTCGAGCCGACGTGGACCGCATGCGCGCTGCGGGTGTGTCGGCCTTTCTGGTTGGGGAGGCCTTCATGCGGTCGAATGATCCCGGTCAGGCACTTGCGGAACTCTTTGCCTGACTGTTCGCGGAGTGTGCGAGTTGGCGCCCAAGTGAAGCTGAGCATGTCAGCCCGTCGCCTCGTCGAACCGCTGGATCGACAGATCGATCGCCTGAGCGGTGATTGGCGTGCAGTGGTCGATCCGTGGCGCCACCGCTCGCAAGGCAGTGCCTTGATCGAGAGAGTGGACGCCCGTGTGGCGGCCGGCGTGACGGTCTACCCGCCGCAGGTTTTCCGTGCACTTGAACTCACGCCGCTGGCGCAAACCCGAGTCGTCATCCTCGGGCAGGATCCCTATCACTCAGACGGGCAAGCCGAGGGGTTGGCTTTTTCGGTCCCGCCGGGAGCCAGTATCCCCCCGAGTCTGCGCAACATCTTCAAGGAGTTACAGCGCGATTTGGGCGTGGCGCCTAGCTCGAACGGCCACTTGGGTGGTTGGGCCGCTCAGGGCGTGTTGTTGCTTAATTCAAGCCTGACCGTCGAAGAGGCGGCCCCCGGCAGCCACGCGAAGTGGGGTTGGCATGAACTGACCGACAAGATCGTTTGCGCGGTAGCGCAACATGCCGAGCCCAAGGTATTCCTGTTGTGGGGCGCCCACGCGCAGTCCAAGGCCCCGCTCATTCATGAAGTGGCGCGTCAGCATCTTGTGCTGCAGTGCAACCATCCGTCGCCGCTCGCCGCCAACCGTGCACCCATCCCGTTTGTCGGGAGCGGTCACTTTGGCCAGGCAGTTAGATTTCTTGCGCAGCAGCGGCCTCAGGCTCCGGTTTTGCACTGGTCGCTGACAGACGCTCATTGACGTGAAGCGAAGGGGTCGCCGAGGAGCGTTTGCCGTGATAAACTCTCGGGCTCGCCGAGGAGGGGTGGCCGAGTGGTTAATGGCAGCAGACTGTAAATCTGCCCTCTAACGAGTACGCTGGTTCGAATCCAGCCTCCTCCACCATTGCGAAGAGATTGATTTTTGAGCCCTTTGGGCCTCGGTGCGAAGGGCTCCGGGCGGGAGTAGTTCAATGGTAGAACCCTAGCCTTCCAAGCTAATGACGCGGGTTCGATTCCCGTCTCCCGCTCCAAGGTTTTCATCTGTTTGCGCCGGGTCAAGTTGTGTTTTTCGGCCCTTTTGGGTGGGTCGGTCGGAGAAGTTTGAGTTGGCCCATGTGGCTCAGTGGTAGAGCACTCCCTTGGTAAGGGAGAGGTCGCGCGTTCGATCCGCGCCATGGGCACCACGTTTTTGGTTTTTTTGGTGAATTTTCTGTCTCGTATTCGAGGAGTTGAGAATGGCAAAAGGCAAATTTGAGCGTACCAAGCCGCACGTGAATGTGGGGACGATTGGGCATGTGGATCATGGCAAGACGACGCTGACGGCGGCGATCACGACGGTGCTGAGCAAGCTGTTTGGTGGTGAGGCCAAGGCC
>Ga0114963_10003131_pt1 | contig 11267 bp, 10 predicted proteins | sample C_131016_EF_Meta_FD_87019 | JGI IMG/M metagenome (GOLD analysis project Ga0114963, IMG submission 87019) | Freshwater microbial communities from Lake Croche, Canada to study carbon cycling - C_131016_EF_MetaG | ecosystem: Environmental > Aquatic > Freshwater > Lake | place: Lake Croche, Canada...
ATCAAGCCGACGCGATGTTGTTGCATCATGGGGGGATTTTAGAAACGCGCACGCCGGGGCTTCAGCCGGGTTCAGTGGATTGGCTTAAAGAAACCACAGCGCTACAAAAACTATTGAGCCCTGCTGAGATGGGGGAGCTTTTTAAAGTGTTAGTCGCTTCGCGACACCTTCATGCAGGCGATGAAGAATGTACGCCGGCCCATCTTTCTATCAAAGAGCGATTGGGGCTCTAGAATGATGCTCTTGTGCGCCAATCAATCAAAAGGAACTGCGCTGCTGAGCAAGATCAAATAGTACGCGCCGAATCGCCGTATCGCGGGCGGCGCGGACAAGGATAGGAATCTGATGGCGGTCTTCAGCTTGCGCTGCAATAAGACCGGCATCCACATCTCGGGCAGCCCTTAAGGCCTGCAAGAGTGTTGCCATAACGGATTGACCCACCCCCTTGGGTAATATGCACACCACACCCGTCAGCGCCTCTTCTAATCGTTGTGGTCGACGAAAGGCATCAGCCTGCTCGAAAAGCCCTAGCACGGAAAGAGATTGTTCTACGGGCCACGCTTGCTGAAGCAGAAGTGCCCCGGCGTCATGACATAAGCGGGCAAGATCATGCAAAGCTGAGGGCCATTTTAGGTGAACAGAGAGCGAAAGCATCTTTGGTTCACACAATGCCAGAACAGCGATGCGTGCTGTTAAACCTAAATTCAAATCAGCCGCTCGTTGTAAACCTTGAATAACCAATGCGTGTCGTTCTGCCATCCTCTCGCAGCCGGGTAAGCAAATACTGAGCGCTCCACAGTCTTGCAGCGTTTCAAAAAATAAAAAGGGATGCGCTTCCATCAATCCTTTTGAAAACTCCTGCCAAACTCGCTCAGGAACTAAAGCTGAAACTTCACCCGCTTGTACCATCTCACTCATCATTGCCATGGTTTCGGGGGCGGGTGAAAAACGAAAACGTGCAGCAAAACGAGCAAGGCGCAAAACCCGAACGGGGTCTTCACCAAAGGCTTCACTGACGTGCCGCAATATTCCTGCCTTGAGATCGGCCTGGCCACCATAAGGATCGATAATTTTTCCATCCACGCCCATTGCCATGGCGTTAATCGTGAGATCACGACGTCGCAGATCTTCCTCTAGCGTAACCTCAGGGCTGGCATGAAAAGTGAAGCCATGATAGCCCGCTGCTACCTTACGTTCTGTTCTAGCAAGCGCATATTCTTCATGGGTTTCTGGGTGAAGAAACACAGGAAAATCCCGCCCCACTGGCTTAAATCCTAGCGACTCCATTTCAGCGGGCGTACTGCCCACTACCACCCAATCATGATCAACAACGGGGAGCCCCAACAAACGATCGCGGACTGCCCCGCCTACTTCATAAATTTTCACTATCGGCCTGCTGAACGTCTCATCTGGCCATAGCGTGCGCGCCCCAATTGTGGGACTAAATAAGCAGGGACAATGGTTTCTAAGGAAGAGGGGGTAAAGTCAAGTACGCTTGGGAAAGGGCCACTGCCGATGTTGGGTACCTGCATAGAACGCACGTTATCGCGGGTAATGAGTTTAATAGGCAGGAATTCCATGATGCTGGCTTGTAACATGGATAAGCCTAAGCTAAGACCCAAGATAGGGGGGCGTACCCCTATCCATTCCTCAACATGCTGAATCAGTTCTCGCAAAGTGTAGACTTTGGGACCACAGAGCTCTAAGGTCGATTCGTTTGTTTCGGGCAGAACTAAACAGCGCAGCACTGCGCGCGCTACATCTTCAACATGAATAGGTTGAAACTTTGCATTGGGGCAAGCCAAAGGAAGTACGGGGGCAATCTTGGCGAGGTCAGCAAATAAATTGAGGAATTGATCTTCTTGACCAAAAATCACCGAAGGGCGAAGGATAGTCCAATCCAAACCAGAGGCATGCACCGCTTGCTCTGAAGCAGCCTTAGAGCGCAGATAGCGGCTAGGCGCATGTGCATCTGTGCCGATTGCGCCAATATGAATCAGTCGGCGAACTTTCGCTACCTTGCAGGCAGCGATCAATTGTTGTGCTAAACCCGCATGCACATCATCAAAGCGAACCGAACCTGACTCGTGCAAAATACCAACTAAATTGACTGCGGCAGCACAACCTTGAAGTGCTTCAGAAAGAGACATACCGCTGGAGCCAATTTCGATTATTTGAACTTCGGGTAGAACGGTTAAAACGCTGGCACGATTGGCGTGACGCGTTAAAACTTTAACTAAATAGCCAGCCTGGGCAAGTTGACGGGCCAAGGCGCGACCAACAAAACCGCTGCCGCCAAGCAAAGCGATGGATTGAGGGGGGGTAATCTTCAATACAGTCATTGTGCACTCACAGAGTCATTCATAAATCGGGTAACGGTGCGCGAAGGAGGGGGCAGCAAACTATCAAATGCTGATTCTTCAGGCGCAGAAGCTTTTAAGCCACCTAGTGCCTGTATGGTTCCAAGGCGTGTCTTCAACGATTGAGCAGGTTGCCCTAATCGCACGTTATACATAGAGGCATTTGCCATTACTTTTTTAACGTAGTCGCGGGTTTCGGTAATAGGAATCGTCTCACAAAAAATAGCGCCCTCTAGCGGGTGGGGTTCTAACCATCTGCGAACACGACTTGGCCCCGCGTTGTAACCCGCTGTAGCCAATACAGGATGGCCAAGATCATCCAAGATATGTCGCAAATAAAAACTACCAAACCGCACATTGGTCTCTACATCTTCTACGTGCGAAACCTTGAAGTCTTTTACCCCCAACTTATGTGCAATCCAACGCGAGGTGGCGGGCATAATTTGCATTAATCCCGAAGCGCCAACTCGGGAGCGAGCCTCAGCTAAAAATCGACTTTCCTGGCGCATCAAACCATATACCCAGGCTTCATCTAAACCTTGTGTTTGGCTGTGATGATGGACGGTGTCTTTAAATGGCATGGGATAACGAAAACTAGTATCGCTTTCAGAGCCCGCACGCTCGCCACTGGCGATCATTCGGTCATACCATCCGGTTTGCCTCGCCACTTCAGCTGCTGCTAATAATTGCTGATCTTTTAAATCCCGAATAGCAAAGTTCCATTCCTTTACCGCTTCTTTTTGTAAACCCAGTTTGGACAAAGCAAGCGCACGTTGAATCCCGGGTTTAGATCGCAAAAATGACAGATCTTGTTGATCTAGGGTCAGTGCGTTGGGCAAAATTAAAGGGACGCCCATTTCTTCTTTGGCGAGCTGACTGTAAAAATCGTGTTCCTTGGTAATCGAAGTAAAAAGCACTTGTGCTTCCTCGCGTCGCCCCGCATGTTTTAATGCTCTAGCTCTCCAATAACGCCATGCGGGTTGAGTCATTTCATTTTCAGACATCATTCCCGTTGCTAAAAGCACATCATCCCAAAACCCATGACGAAGGGCTGCGCGAACCCACCATTCCAATTCGGTGTCTGTTGGAGGGGCTTCACGACTGCGCCGAAAAGCAGTCACTGCAAAGGGGTCTAATTGAAGAGAGGCCTGCATCCCGATCTTTGCCCAACCACGTGCGCGGGCTCCCGCGCTGAAGTCGCTGGGTAGTTGGTCCCAGATACTATTCGCTTTAATGAGATCGCCGCGCGCAATTTGATAGATTGCATAAACCATTAAAGCGCGATCTGCGCGTGATCCGGAGTGAACAATATTTTGTTTTAACCATTTATCAGGGTCGGTCGCTACCGATGAAAAGCTTTCATCAGATAAACCGCTATCTGATTTTGCAAAAAGATGGCTTAGGTTTTTTGCCAAAGAAAGGTTATCTGCGTTAAGGGCGAGTTGAAAACGCAGGAAGATATCATCCATGCTTAAGCGCCCCTCAGCAATTAATTTGGCAAATAAAGGATCGCAAGCGGCGGGCATAGACTTACCGGTGAACCACAGTGCTTTGATGTCTTGAAGGCTATCAAGCTCTCCCTGAGCTTGTCGCGCCGAACGAAGGCCACAAATCAATTCCGGATCGTTGCCGGTGTAACTGGGCATTTCACTTAATACAGCAGACCACGCTTGTTGCTGAATGGCCGCTTTTAACCAGTCTTGTTGTAATTGCTCTGCTAATGCGCCTTCTTCTTTGCTCATGAATTGATGCAAGTCGGTTGCAGGGACAAGCCGCAATGAATTGCCAAGCCGGGTTTCCATTAACCAAAACCTTACATAGCCTGACAAGAGGTGGTGAGTGGTCATTCCCTCGAGTTTTTCTAGTGCCGAAATGTCGTGATTAAGGTAGGCTTCATGCGCAGTAATAATATGATCTGTAGTTTTGGGTTGCGCTGACATGACTGCACTGCTCCAGCTGAGCGTTAGCCCGATTGTCGCAACGATTATCACAATCCAATTATGAATGGCGCGCTTCAGAGTGATTCTCCCCGATAAAAAACAGTTTTATTACCCCCTTAACCTCTCTTATTGGAGTTTTTTGTACTGGGGCTTCATGCTTGCGACCTGCTTGACGATCTATCTTATAAATGATGAATGATAACAGTGAGAGTATATGACGCTAGATTGGTTTCTTATTAATAGCAACATCCTGATTCAAATTATAGGTGTAAACCTTCTTTTAAGTGGAGACAATGCCCTTGTCATTGCCATTGCAACACGTGGCTTGCCAAAGGATCAGCGACGCACGGGAATTATGATTGGAGTGATCGGCGCCGTGGTCATGCGTGTCATCCTGTGCATGGGGGTATGGCGCTTGCTTGAAATTCCGGGTTTGCATCTTATTGGCGGGATCACGCTTTTGTGGTTGGGGTGGACTATGACTGAACCTCAAGACAACGACCCCACGCATTCTCATTCCCCCGATACTTTGATGCGTGCAGTCCGTCAAGTCATTATTGCTGATGCCATTATGAGTGCTGACAACATTCTGGCTGTTGCGGGTGCAGCCGGTGGTAACTTGACCTTGATGCTGACAGGTATAGCGCTGAGTTTTCCTTTTGTTGCATTAGGAAGTGATTTGCTTGCGCGCTTGCTTGAAAGGTGGCCGATGTTAGTGGCGGGTGGGGCAGGACTTTTGGGTTGGGTAGCGGGTGAACTTATGTTTAGTGATGCTTTGTTAGATCAGATTTCAATACCTTCGGGGCTGCAAAGTGTTTTTGCGCCTATTTTTTCAATCCTCTTATTGGGTATTGGCTTGGGGCGCATTTTTCTCTCGCGCGAATCTAAAGAGCACCAATAACTCAATGCTGATATAAAAAATACTAAATACCCGCCGAATCGAAGTTGCTTCCGTTAAAATCATGCGTTCGTGCTACCTACGAGAACAATAACGATGAAAATTCATGAATATCAGGCGAAGGAATTGCTTCGCAAATTTGGGGTGGTCACCCCCAGGGGCATCCCCTGTTTTTCTGTTGAGGAAGCATTAAAAGCTTACGAAACGCTCGGTGGTCCTGTGGCCGTGGTGAAAGCCCAAATTCATGCCGGTGGCCGAGGTAAAGGCGGTGGCGTTAAAGTCGCCAAAAACGCTCAAGAACTGTCTACCTATGTCAATCAGATCATGGGCATGCAGCTGGTTACGCACCAAACGGGTCCTGAGGGCCAAACAGTGCGCCGTTTGCTGATTGAAGAAGGGGCCGATATTCGCAAAGAGCTGTATATCGGTATGGTGGTAGATCGCGGCACGCAGCGTGTCGCACTCATGGCCAGTAGCGAAGGTGGAATGGACATCGAAGAAGTCGCGGCTCATACCCCTGAAAAAATTCATACTGTTTTCATCGACCCAGTTGCGGGGCTCACTGATACGCAAGCCGATGAGGTATCAACCAAAATTGGTGTGCCAACGGAATTAATCCCGCAGTCACGAGTGTTATTGCAAGGTTTATACCGTGCTTTCGATGAGACCGACGCCAGCCTTGCAGAAATCAATCCTATGGTTGTCACCGGTGATGGTCGTGTTGTGGCTCTCGATGCAAAAATGAATTTCGATTCCAACGCACTTTACCGTCATCCAGAGATTACGGCGCTTCGTGATCTAGATGAAGAAGATCCTTCTGAAATTGCCGCATCAAAATTTGATCTGTCCTACATTTCCTTAGATGGCAATATTGGTTGCCTAGTGAATGGCGCGGGTTTGGCAATGGCCACGATGGACATCACTAAATTGTATGGCGGTTCTCCCGCTAACTTCTTGGATGTGGGTGGCGGTGCGACAACCGAGAAGGTCACTGAAGCCTTTAAGCTGATGTTAGCGAACCCACACGTCGAAGCTATTTTGGTCAATATTTTTGGCGGGATTATGCGTTGCGACGTGATTGCAACCGGAGTGGTGGAGGCCGCGCGCCAAGTCAAACTCAGCGTGCCTTTAGTCGTTAGATTGGAAGGCACAAACGTAGAGCTTGGAAAACAGATCCTTGCGGAATCCGGCTTGCCGATTATTTCCGCGTCTAACATGGCTGATGCTGCCGAGAAGGTAGTGAAGGCGGCACGGGGGTGATATGTCGATACTAATTAATAAAAATTCACGGGTCATGACCCAGGGCATCACAGGTAAAACAGGTCAATTTCACACCCGTATGTGTAAAGAGTACGCATTTGGTGCGGCGTGTTTTGTTTCTGGCGTCACCCCGGGCAAGGGCGGTCAGGATTTTGAAGGTACGCCGATTTACAACTCGGTTGCAGAGGCCAAAGCAGCGACAGGCGCCAACGTTTCGGTGATCTATGTGCCACCTCCTTTTGCGGCGGCGGCCATTGATGAGGCAGTAGAAGCCGATCTCGATCTGGTGATCTGCATCACTGAAGGCATTCCGGTTCGCGATATGATTCGCACACGTTACAAAATGCAGGGTAAGCGAACCGTTCTGATTGGGCCAAACTGCCCGGGTGTCATCACCCCTGATGAAATCAAAATCGGAATCATGCCAGGTCAAATCCATAAGAAAGGGCCTATAGGCGTGGTTTCACGTTCAGGAACCCTCACCTATGAGGCGGTAGGTCAACTCAGAGAGCAAGGCTTAGGGCAATCCACTTGCGTAGGAATTGGCGGCGACCCAGTCAATGGCATGAAGCACATTGATGTCATGCGTTTATTTAATGATGATCCTGAAACCGAAGCGGTCATTATGGTTGGCGAGATCGGTGGTTCAGATGAGGAAGACTGCGCGCGTTGGATCAAAGAAAATATGCGTAAGCCTGTGATCGGTTTTATTGCGGGTGTGACCGCGCCTCCGGGAAAAAGAATGGGCCACGCGGGTGCAATTATTTCTGGTGGTAAGGGCACTGCGCAAGAAAAGCTTGCCGTAATGGAAGAGTGCGGTATGAAGATCACGCGTAATCCCTCAGAGATGGGATCGCTACTTAAGTCCGTTTTGAAATAAAGCTTAGGTGTTAAAACAGATGAGTGATGCTCAGAGTTTTAAGGGTGCTGAACTCAGAAACCCCGACCTCAAAAACCGGGGTTTAAAAGCAACCCTGCCAAGATTACGGGTGTTGCAGTTATTTGAGAGCCAAGCTGAGCGTCGCCATTTAAGTGCTGAAGAGGTTTACCGCCTACTAACAGTGGATGGGCTAGACATCGGTCTTGCCACCGTGTATCGGGTACTGACGCAATTCGAGCAAGCGGGATTGCTCATTCGCCATCACTTTGAAAGTGGTAAAGCAGTATTCGAACTTAACGAGGGTGAGCACCATGATCATTTGGTGTGTCTGAATTGCAGTCACGTTGAAGAATTTTTTCATCCCGAAATTGAACGCTTACAGGAACAAATAGCGGCTGAACGCGGTTTTTTGATTCGCGATCATTCTTTGCATCTTTATGCGGAATGCACTAAAACCCAATGCCCCCACCGCAGTTAGCCTCTTTTTTGGAGCGAACCCGGTGAACCCAAGCGTACAGCGATGCTCAATGTATGGCGTTGTAATGATTGGCCCTGCTGAACCAGAGGGTATTCAGGTATGATTTAGTGATATGAATATTAATCTGTCTAGTAAAGTCTTATATTCCCTGCGCATCTGCGCCGTTTTTTTGTCTGCGGCCTTGGGTTTAGGGGCGTGTAGTACCCCCAATATGCCTAGCATGCCTTCTATGCCAAGCATGCCGTCTATGCCTAGCATGCCCTCAATGCCAAGCATGCCGTCCATGCCGTCCGTTGATCTTCCCTCTGCCCCTGAACCCTATACTTTAGATATTCAGCAGGGTACGGCCATTGATCAAAAGATGATCGACCGCCTGCAGGCTGGCATGACACGCAACCAAGTCAGTCTCGTTCTTGGAACGCCTCTACTGGCCGATGTCATGCATGCAGACCGCTGGGATTACGTTTATTACACCCGTAAAAAAGGGCAAGTGGGGGAATGGCGCCGATTCACTTGCTACTTTAAAGAAGATCGTTTGGTGTCGATTACCGGTGACGTCACCTTGGCTCCCTCTCCAGCCAAAGAAGGCGTCATTCCCGCGCCAACTGGATCAGGTTCAAACGGAATACCGACATTACCTAACTCTGGATTGCCTCGTCCCCTTCCCGGTCAGGACGGCCCTAGCGCTAAACCTGTTTCACCTGCGCGTCCTTAAGGCAGCATAAGGACAAATACCATTGGCTAATCCACTAAAAATTTGTATTGCTGGCGCCTCAGGCCGGATGGGGCGCATTTTGATCGAAGTGATCCGATCCGATCCCGATTCCAATTTGAGTGCAGCGCTTGAAGTAGTGGGTAGCCCTTCACTGGGATGTGATGCAGGTGCTTATTTAGGCTGGTCTAGCGGCATTCAAATCACTTCTGATATTCAGGCTGCGCTTGCTCAATCCGATGTATTGATCGATTTCACCCGGCCTGCCGGCACTTTGGCGCATCTTGCGGTCTGCGCTCAAACGCATTGCACCGCAGTGATTGGAACAACCGGGTTTTCTGATGAAGAAAAACAAGCCTTGTTGGCTTGGGGTGAGCATGTGCCTATTGTATTTGCCCCCAATTTTAGTGTGGGTGTGAATCTAGCCTTAGATTTAATCGCCAAAGCGGCCAAAGTTTTGGAGCAGGGCTACGATATTGAAATTATCGAGGCCCACCACCGACACAAAATTGATGCCCCATCGGGTACGGCCTTACGAATGGGAGAAGTAGCGGCTGAAGCATTAGGGCGAACGCTTTCAGACTGTGCCGTATATGGAAGAGAAGGCGTGACCGGTGAACGCGATCCTTCCACCATTGGCTTTGCAACCGTAAGGGGGGGAGATGTGGTGGGGGATCACACGGTTTTATTTGCCGGTGAGGGCGAACGCTTGGAAATCACCCACAAAGCAAGTAGCCGCGCGACTTTTGCGCGCGGGGCCATTCGAGCTGCGCACTTCCTGAAAGGCCGTCAGCCGGGCTTTTATGATATGCGTAACGTACTTGGGCTTGCTTAATATTGAGTCGGTTCACGCTTCTGGCATTGCTGGGTAACTGCTAATTCGCTATACTGCATGGTTACGGGAAAGGCCGCTTCAGGTCCTTCCCGTTTTTCACGTCCTATATCCCTCGGAGCCCGTTTTGACGCATTCCACCCACGATTCCAATCGCACTGTGCCCGCAATCTTGGTGCTTGCAGATGGATCCGTCTTTCGTGGTTTTTCAGCGGGGGCACAGGGTATGAGTGTTGGCGAGGTAGTGTTCAACACCTCGATGACCGGTTATCAAGAAATCCTGACTGATCCCTCTTACGCCCAGCAAATTGTGACCCTCACGTATCCGCATATTGGCAATACCGGGGTAAACGTAGAAGACGAAGAATCTTCACTTATCCATGCAGCAGGATTGGTCATTCGAGATTTGCCAATCCTGATGTCTAATTGGCGGGCGACGGAGACTTTACCTGCCTATCTAAATCGTCATCAAATTGTTGCTATTTATGGGATTGATACGCGTCGGCTGACGCGTCGCTTACGCGAGTTTGGTGCGCAAGCGGGTTGTGTCATGGCCGGCGAATTGGATGAGGCACGAGCCCTTAAAGCCGCTCAAGATTTCGCGGGACTGGCCGGAATGGATCTGGCTCAGACCGTCAGTTGCGAACAAGCGTATGAATGGAAAGAAGGGGTGTGGTCCTTAGAGTCAGGACATACGCAACCAGATATTTCTCGCTTTAAAGTGGTCGCCTACGATTTTGGTATCAAGCGCAATATTCTGCGCATGCTTGCAGAGCGAGGCTGCGCCGTCACGGTCGTGCCTGCCAAAACCTCGGCGGCTGATGTGATGGCCCTGCATCCTGATGGCGTGTTTTTATCGAATGGCCCAGGTGATCCTGAGCCTTGTGGCTATGCGATTGAGGCCATCAAAACCTTACTTGAAAAACATATACCGGTGTTTGGTATTTGTTTGGGGCATCAATTGTTGGGTTTGGCTTCGGGTGCCAAAACCGCGAAGATGAAATTCGGACACCACGGTGCCAACCATCCTGTTCAAGACACTGAATCTGGCAAGGTGATGATTACCAGCCAAAATCACGGTTTTGCGGTAGATCCCAATACCTTGCCAAGCAATGTAAAGGTCACCCATATTTCCTTGTTTGATGGCAGTTTGCAGGGCATCGCTCGCACTGACTGTCCCGCGTTCAGTTTTCAGGGGCATCCTGAGGCCAGCCCAGGCCCTCATGATGTCTCTCCCTTGTTTGATCGTTTTATTGGTCTTATGCAGTCTGCTCGAGCGTAAGCTTAAGCAGAACGCTACTCATTAGGTTTCGCCATGCCCAAGCGCCACGACCTTCATACTATTCTCATCATCGGCGCAGGCCCGATCATCATCGGTCAGGCTTGTGAATTCGATTACTCTGGTGCGCAAGCTTGCAAAGCTCTGCGTGAGGAAGGGTATCGTGTCATTTTGGTGAACTCTAACCCTGCCACCATCATGACCGATCCAGAGATGGCAGATGTGACCTACATCGAACCCATCAATTGGCGCGTTTTAGAACGTATTATTGAGCGTGAGCGTCCAGATGCTTTACTGCCCACCATGGGTGGGCAAACAGCATTGAATTGCGCCTTAGATTTGGCACGTGAAGGGGTATTAGACCGCTTCAATGTGCAGATGATTGGCGCCAATCAAGAAGCGATTGATAAGGCCGAGGATCGTGAAAAATTTAAAGTAGCGATGAAGCGTATTGGGTTAGATTGCCCGCGTTCTGAAGTGGCACACAATATTGAAGAAGCGCTCCAGGCCCAAGCAATGGTGGGTTATCCCACCATCATTCGCCCTTCGTTCACGATGGGCGGCAGTGGAGGGGGGATTGCTTATAACAAAGATGAATTCTTGCTGATTTGTGAGCGCGGCCTTGAGG
>Ga0114963_10003133_pt1 | contig 11266 bp, 11 predicted proteins | sample C_131016_EF_Meta_FD_87019 | JGI IMG/M metagenome (GOLD analysis project Ga0114963, IMG submission 87019) | Freshwater microbial communities from Lake Croche, Canada to study carbon cycling - C_131016_EF_MetaG | ecosystem: Environmental > Aquatic > Freshwater > Lake | place: Lake Croche, Canada...
CTGCATTTGTATTTGTACAAAGGTGTTTGCTGTTTCGGGAGAATCTTTGAATGCAAAAGCGATATTGGACTGGGTTAAAAAGTCACAAGCTTGAACAATCGCCTTAGCCATTGCCCATCGTCCGCTTTCACCAATTACTCCAAATTGACTTTGGATTTTTTTGTGCTTAGCAAGCTCACCGTAAACCATTTCCCAACGCTGCAACTGTGTCAGTACAGGGGGGAAATGTATCAAACCTGGGGTTTGTGACAACCAATCTGACACACTTAAAATTTTGGGTAAAAAAGCAATTTTTGGATTAATAGGTTTTGGTCGTGAAAATTCTAGAAGTCGTCTAAGTTCACTAATGGGACCTGAGGTAGATGTCAAAACAATCGGTGTTTGACCACTTTGCAGCGCAAGTGTCCAAATCTGATTAGCTACATCTTGCAATGCAACATCATGAGCTAAAACACTTTTTTCAATCAATGACATGTTAAAAATATTTTTCCAGCAAGAGAAGTAAAGTGTTTTAGGTTAAGATATTCGTTATTGTTGAATAAATCCAACTCTTATCTTACAAGTTTTTAGTATTACATTTAAATTATGATTAAGGAAGCATCATGAGCGAAGCAATCAAACATATTACGGACAGTTCATTTGAGACTGATGTTGTTCAAGCTGGTAAACCAGTTTTATTAGACTTTTGGGCTGAATGGTGCGGTCCTTGCAAAATGATTGCCCCTATCCTCGAAGAAGTCGCTAAAGAATATGGTGACAAAATTCAAATTGCAAAAATTAATGTTGATGAAAATCAAGAGATTCCAGCAAAATTTGGTATTCGTGGTATCCCAACTTTGATTCTTTTTAAGAACGGTGAAATCGCCGCTCAAAAAGTTGGTGCTCTCGCAAAATCACAATTAACTGCATTCATAGACTCTCATTTGTAAAACACTCTTTCCCCTACTGTTGTTTTTTTGTAGGGGAAATTGTTTGGATGTTGATTTATGGTGTTAGAATCACTATAAACATTGTTTTGAATGCGCGGTTGATTCGATTCTATCTGTTGCCATTCGGCTACTTCTCCCACTTATCATTGGTATTTTATATATAGCTTCTTTACATTCCCCCATCATGCCACCCTCAAAATGGCCATCTATTAATCACTACAACTACTCCAGACTATGCAACTCACTGAATTAAAAATTCTGCACGTTTCTCAACTTTTAGAAATGGCCGCCTCCCTTGAAATTGAAAATACTCAAAGGATGCGTAAACAAGAACTGATGTTCGCTATCTTGAAGAATCGCGCAAAAAATGGCGAAACAGTATTCGGTGATGGTGTTCTAGAGGTTCTGCCTGATGGCTTTGGTTTTTTAAGATCTCCTGAATCTTCCTACCTTGCTTCCCCAGATGATATTTATATCTCGCCTGCACAGATTCGTCGCTTTAATCTGCATACGGGTGATGCGGTTGAGGGTGAAGTTAGAACTCCAAAAGAAGGCGAACGCTATTTTGCTCTTGTGAAAGTTGATAAGGTCAATGACATTGCTCCGGAAGCACTCAAAAATCGGATCATGTTTGAAAACTTAACCCCCCTTCATCCTGATCGCCCAATGCTCTTAGAGCGTGATATCAAGGCAGAAGAAAATTTAACGGGTCGGATCATCGATATGATCTCCCCAATCGGTTTTGGTCAGCGCGGCTTAATTGTTGCATCTCCAAAATCTGGTAAGACTGTCATGATGCAACACGTTGCTCATGCCATCTCAACCAATCATCCGGATGCTATTTTAATTGTGCTGCTAGTTGATGAACGTCCTGAGGAAGTAACTGAAATGCAACGCTCGGTGCGGGGCGAAGTAGTCGCATCAACTTTCGATGAGCCTGCTGTGCGTCACGTTCAAGTGGCTGAAATGGTAATCGAAAAAGCTAAACGCCTCGTTGAGATGAAAAAAGATGTGATTATCTTGCTTGACTCCATCACCCGTTTAGCACGTGCCTATAATACGGTTGTACCCTCTTCTGGAAAAGTTCTTTCTGGTGGTGTGGATGCAAATGCTTTACAACGTCCAAAACGATTCTTTGGTGCCGCCCGTAATATTGAAGAAGGTGGATCACTCACCATCATTGCTACCGCTCTGATAGAAACCGGCAGCCGGATGGACGATTTAATCTATGAAGAATTTAAAGGTACGGGTAATTTAGAGGTACATTTAGAGCGTCGCTTAGCTGAACGTCGCGTTTATCCTGCGATTAACCTGAATAAGTCAGGTACTCGTCGTGAGGAGCTCTTGATTAAGCCAGATATTTTGCAAAAAGTCTGGATACTTCGCAAATTACTCTCTGACATGGATGATATTGAGGCAATGAACTTTATCGTTGATAAGCTCAAATCAACCAAAAATAACTCAGAATTCTTTGACTTAATGCGCCGAGGTGGCTAATTTAGCCAGTTTCTTGGCAAAATACCCCCTTTTTGAATCCTTTTATGTCATAATTATCGTTTTCGCGGGAAAGTATTGAAGTGAGTCTTTTTGACCATTGCAATGGCTACCTCAACTTTTAAGGAACTATCATGAAACAAGGCATTCACCCAGATTACAAAGAAGTTGTTTTTGTTGATGTATCAAACAACTTCAGCTTTAAAACCCGCTCTACTATCTCTACCCGTGAAACAATCAAGTGGGAAGATGGCAAAGAGTATCCTCTCGCAAAAATTGAAACTTCTTCTGAATCACACCCTTTTTATACAGGTACCCAAAAAATTATGGATACTGCTGGTCGTGTTGAGAAGTTCAAACAGAAATTCGGTTCCAAAGCTAGCGGTAAAGCTACTGCTAAATAATGATTGGATAACCATACTAAGGCAGCCAGTTGGCTGCCTTTTTTATTCTGATGAATAAAACTTTTAAATTATCCGCTGCAGCCACTGCAAGTATGCCCCGTGCAATTATGGTGGCCCTAACTCTCATTTATGCTCTTTCAGGTCTTTTTCAACATGACCCATGGAAGAATGACGATGCCGAGGGTTTTGGTGTCATGTGGACGATGGCGCATGGCAATCTTCAGGATTGGTTATTTCCGCATATTTCTGGTCGTGATGCCATTGTCGGACCCCCTCTTCCCTATTGGATTGGGGGTCTATCCATTCATTATCTTGGCTCCCTGATCGGTGAGATCAATGCGGCTAGACTCATTTCTGGACTGTGCTTTCTCGGAACTGCTTTACTCATTTGGTATTCCACCTATCTACTAGCAAGGCGTAGTGAAGTACAACCTATGGCCTTTGCATTTGGCGGTGAACCTTCCCCAAAAGAATTTGGCAAAACGATTGCAGATGGTGCTCTATTAATTTTTCTAGCATGTATTGGTCTTGCAATTCGCGTGCATGAGGCGTCACCGCTGATTATGGAACTCTTGGGTATTAGTCTTTTACTTTATGGCTCAATGCGAGGGTTTGATAAACCAATTCAAGGTGGATTTATTGGGGGCGTTGCTCTGGGTGTAATTGCTTTATCTGGCAATCTTTGGACTGCTATCCTACTCTGTATTGCCAGCCTAGTCAGTTTCCATATTCGCAAAAAAAATATAGTTTACTCATGGGTTATCCCACTCCTTATTGGCTTTGGCCTTATCTGTGCTATTTGGCCTGTTCTATGGACGATTAACCATGTCTCAACAGAGAGAACACATGAAGCAATGAGGGTGTGGTGGGGAATCTATCAATTCCAAGGATTTGTGACTCTCAATAGTCTTGAATTCTTAAGTATCAACTTTTGGAGTTATACCTGGCCTGTTTGGCCGCTCTGTTTTTGGAGTATTTATATTTGGGCAAAAAACGGTCGTCAAGGTTTAAGTGCTTCTCATCTTACAATTCCTGGACTGATCTTATTCGCTGAATTGATTCTATTCTTATTTAATCAGGATTTGAGTGAACGATATCTAATGCTTTTAATTCCTGCAATGTCGATTCTCGCTGCTTTTGGTTTACCTTTTTTACGTAGGGGTCTAATCAGCTTTATTGACTGGCTATCTCTCCTCTCTTTTACTGTAGTTGCAGGATTTATTTGGGTGATTTGGTTTGCTAAATTAACCGGTTACCCAGAGTCAACTGCGAATAATGTCGCACGTTATTTGCCAGGATTTGTGGCTCAATTTAATGCTTTAGATCTAGTCATTGCCCTTATCATTACTGCAATTTGGATTTTGATTGTTCGGTGGCGGGTATCTAGAGCACCAAAAGTGATTTGGCGCTGTTTGGTAATTTCTGCATCTGGAACTACCTTGATGTGGGTATTACTCATGACCTTATGGTTACCTACCATTAATTATGCTAAAACCTATCAACCCGTCGCACAGCGTTTTGCGAAAGTCTTACCAACACAATTTAGATGCATTGATAGTAGCTTTTTAGGTGATTCTCAATTAGCTTCCTTTGTATATTTCACGCGATTACCTCTGCAAGATAATCCTGAATGTGACTTGATGCTCACCCATTCCGCAGAGGAAGCAAAAGCTTCTGCCATCATCAATCAGCAACGTTTAACGCTCCTGTGGGAAGATCGTCGTGATAGTGACAAAGACGAACGTTTACGACTCTACTCAGTAAAATAATTTTTTAGGCACTTCATGATAAGCTCTTTAGCAAATATCTTTCCTCGTTTAAAGCGAGATGTTCCAAAAATTCTTAATCTGGCAGTTCCGATCCTTTTAGGCCAGTTAGCTGTCATTACTTTTGGTGTAATGGATACTGCAATGGCAGCTAGATATTCCACCGATGATTTAGCAGCTTTGGGGATGGCATCATCCATATTTATTAGTATCTATGTTGGCTTAACGGGTATCTTATCTGCGTTGAACGCAATCGGTGGTCAACTATATGGCGCTAATAAATTTCCTGAAATCGGTGAAGACACGAGACAAACGCTGTGGCTAGCGATGTGTACTTCAGCTGTGGGAATTTTTGTTTTATTACATCCCGGCCCTTTTTTAGCCCTAGGTGATGTCTCTCCAAGTATAGAAGCAAAGGCACGTCTATATCTAGAAATTCTGGCTTGGGGTACGCCTGGAACGATGATTATGCGTACCTATATGGCGCTGCATAATGCTATCTCAAAACCAAAAGTGATTACCAAATTACAAGTGATCGGCTTGTGTTTAAAAATTCCACTCAATTACTTATTTATCTTCGGTGGTTTTGGTATTCCAGCAATGGGTGGTCCTGGTTGCGCTTTAGCATCAGTCATTGTGCAATGGTTTTGGGTGATTTCAGTGACTACCTTAATTTGTACGCAAAAAAGTTATCAACCCTACGGTATTTTTTCAAAATTTAGTCTACCTAATTGGCCAAGAATTTGGAATATCCTCAAACTGGGAACGCCAATTGGTTTTAGTTATCTGATTGAGGTGACTTCATTTGCTTTCATGGCGCTCTTTATTGCTCGTTTTGGTACGAGTGTTTTAGCAGGTCACCAAATTATTGCCAATATGGGAACTGTTCTGTATATGATCCCTTTATCCCTATCAATTGCGACTATGACGGTAATTGCTCAACATCTTGGAGCTAAGCAAACCAAAGAAGCTGAGCAAGTGGGTTGGTCTGCCGTGATTTTTATTACTTCTGTGAGTGTGTGTTTAGGTATTATCGTTTGGTTCTTGCAGGACTTTTTACTTGATCTATATTCCCCAAAACCAGAAGCACGTGCCATGGCACATAAATTATTCCTGTTTATCGCGATTTATCAAATGGCGGATGCTCTACAAGTTGCTGCCGCTTTTATTTTGCGAGGTTATCGTGTAGCTTTCTGGCCCATGGTCATTTATGCTGGTTCCTTGTGGGGCGTAGGACTTCTTGGTGGCTATTTAATGGCCTTCCAACATCTATCTTTTGTGCCTGAATATTTCTATGGGGCGGCAGGGTTTTGGGCGGGTAATAGTATTAGTCTGGCAATTGCTGCTTGCCTCTTACTCGCACTCTTTAAATATACCGCCCGAAAAATTGAACGCAAGGGCTTAGAACTTCCGCTCTAAGTGATTACTCAGGGCGGATGTTTTGACGCTGGGCTACTTTTGATAAGCTCTCGATGTCCCTTGCAACTCTTGCCTTAAATTCCATAGGCGAACTGGCGTAGGGCTTGCCACCAAAATCAATTAAACGTTGTTTAAAGTCTGGCTCATTCGAGATCGCACGAATCTCTTTATTTAATCGTTCAACTATCGCTGGGGGTATATTTGGTGGCCCAGAAACACCCAGCCATGATTCATAGGTGACACCCGGATAAAGGTCTGCAACGGTTTGCGCATTGGCTACTGGACTAGATCCTTTAGGCGCAGTTGTGGCTAGAAGTTTGACACGTTTATCTTTGAGTAAGGAGGCTGTCAAAGTCATGGTATCAATCATGACATCTACTCGCCCACCTAATAACTCCTGAAAGGGTTGTGTACCTCCTTTAAAAGGTACATGAACCACATTGACTTTTGCCTCAGAGAAGGTCCACTCGCCCACCAAATGCATCGCTGAACCGACACCAACTGAAGAGTAAGTGTATTTACCCGGTTCATTTTTAGCGGCTTGAATGAAGTCGGATAAATTATTAAATTTAGAATCAGGTAAGACAGTAAAAGCGATGGGATAGGTCGTAACCATACTGATCCAAGAAAAGTCATTCACTGGATCGTAGGGAAGCTTAGGACGAATGGCTGCTGTGCTGGCATGAGCACTTGGTGCAAAGTACAAGGTATAACCATCTGGAATTGCTTTTGCAGCCAGATCCGTAGCAATAGTTCCACCAGCTCCAGGGTGGTTTTCAACAACAACGTTTTGACCTAAACGATCACCAAGGCTTTTGGCAACTAAACGAGCTACGATATCAGAACCGCCACCAGGTGCATAGCCTAGCAACATCCGAATAGGTTTATTGGGCCAATTGGTTTCTGCAGGCTTCTGGGCCCAAAGAGAGGATGTGAAACTAACCCCTAAACTTAAAACAATCATCGATAAGCGCTTCAATGTTACCCTCCAGGATTCATTTTGATATGCATCTTTGCCAACCAATCTTCTCTTGAACAAAAGCCTGGTCTTGAAGAGGCACTTTGATAAGCCATTTGCATAATAGCTTCGTCTGATAAATCAAAGTCAACTGTCTCTCGAAGAGGTTGTTCGCAATACCAAGGTGTATCAAAAAAGATTTCTACCCGATTACCCTCTGGGTCGCGGAAATAAATCGATAAGGCATTGCCATGACAAATACTCACCAATTCATGTGTGCCAGGGTTTCCTAAGGCACGCTCTCGAAACATTTTTAAGTAGGTCAGATTGGGTACCCGAAAGGAGATTTGATTTATGGGATTAAAGGCTAATTGTTCAGGTCTGCCATTAGCCATCACAATCTGATGGTGCTCGTTTTCGTTACGACTTAAAAAAACAAGACTAACTGCCCCCAACTGTCCTTGATCAGTCACCTTAAAATCTAATACCGCTTGGTAATACGAAGACATCTTCTGAATATCATGCACAGCAAACCCCATGTGACTTAATTGCAATGCATCTTGGGGGAGTGAAGTATTTGTTGTCATCTCTTGTTAATCTGCTTTGATATTGGTGTCTTTAATTAATTGGACGTTTTTGACTTTCTCAACTTCGATCACAACAGGTTAACCCCAAAACTCTCAAAGTTCTGCCCTAGGACGTGAGTAATAAGATCGGAACTACTGTCTGGTGAGTCAGCAACGATGACTTTAGTCGGCTTAGAAGGAAAATTTTGTGCCTGTACGACGCCAACAAACAATAATACAAAAATAAATATCACTGGTTGAAGCATCCAATGCGATTTTTTTAAAGAAGCTAAAACACCAGTAATTGCGGTTAATTTCAAGATGGAGTCTCCACTTTTAGTATTTTTGATGGATTACATTTTTTATTTGTAAAATATACTAGCACATGATGTGCTGAATACGAACTAGGTTAAACCCCCTTATAAAGAGACACACTACTATGCAAGTACCACAAGCCAGCGCCAAATCAGACCAAACACTTTCTCGTAATATGACCCTTCTTGCTCACCATGAATTAGGTGGCTTTGGTGGTCTGGGTGAAGGAATGGGCTTACAAATCACTAAAGATGGTCGCCGTATCATGTGGCTAGCCCATGAATCTGCACCCAAGAACTTCTCCGGTGTGGATGTGACAGACCCCAAAAACCCCAAACTGATCGTACAAACGGATTTGCCACATATGCAACTGCGCTCAAACTCTCTTGATGTTTGGGGCGATTTACTGGCGGTAGCCTACCAAACTCAAACAGTGGGTCTCAAACCAGCGGGTGTTGATATATTTGATGTGAGTGATCCTGAACACCCCAAACTCCTCTCCCACTTTGACTGCTCTGGCCCTTTTTCTCGGGGTGTGCATGCTTTATGGTTTGTGGATGGTAAATATATTCATATGTCCTCTGGGTCTGCCGATTTTGAGCCGACACACCCATTAGATGATCAGTTCTATCGTATTTTGGATGTTTCCGATCCGAAAAATCCTGTGGAAGCTGGTCGCTGGTGGTATCCGGGAACTCGTGTTGGTGACTCTGCTCCCCCGCCCGCTCGTCACCCTAAATTTGACACAGGCTATCGTGTTCACAATACCAATGTTTTTCCGCGTGAACCAAGCCGAGCATATGTGGGCTATATCGATGGCGGAGCGTTTGTTCTAGATATTTCAGATATGAAAAATATTCAAGTGGTTTCTCATTGGAATCACTCGCCACCACTCAATGGCTTTATTCACACTGTGCTGCCTTTATTTGATCGTAAATTATGGATTGTGAGCGATGAATGTGTGTTTGATGATGGGATCGATTGGCCTAAATTAGTCTGGGTCATCGATAGTCGTGATGAAAAAAATCCACTATCTATCTCGACTTTCCCAATGCCACCTGTTGAGGTATTTAGTAAACGTGGTGGACGCTATGGAGCTCATAATCTTCATGAGAACCTTCCCGTCCCAGGCTCCTTTTATTCCGACACAATCATTATTGGTACATTCTTTAATGGTGGCATTCGGGTATTTGATACAACCGATCCTTACCGAGTTGAAGAAATTGCCTATTATGTTCCAGGTGCTCCTAAGCTTTCTCCGGCAGGCGCAGTGCAAATCAACGATGTCTATGTCGATGAAAATGCCATCGTGTATGGCGTTGATCGCTTTGGTGGTGGTCTATACATCTTGGAGATGAATATTTAATCCCATGAATTTTCAGAGGGACCCACTTGCTAGCAAAATTCCAGTAACGATCATTACTGGTTTTTTGGGTACCGGTAAAACCACTCTGATTTCTGAATTGGTGCGTCACCCGGAAATGAATCGTGTCGCACTCGTGATTAATGAGGTGGGTGAAATCGGTATAGACCACGATCTGGTCGAGAGTTCTACCGAAAATATTTCTCTTTTATCCAATGGTTGTATTTGTTGCTCGGTACGCACGGATATGCAAGAAACTCTGCGCGATTTATTTGCAAAGCGTTCTGTAGGTGAAGTCTTTGATTTTGACCGTGTGATTATTGAAACTACCGGTCTTGCAGACCCTGCGCCAGTGTTACAAACACTTGTTAGTGATACCTTGTTAGAGGCACAATTTCGGTTTGATGGCCTAGTAACTCTTGTAGATGTCGTGAATTTCCCCATCATGGTCCAGACACAAAAAGAAATCGTTAAACAAATTGCGATTGCCGATAAGCTGTTTTTAACGAAAAGTGATTTAATCGACTCTTCTGAGATGGAGATGATTCAAAACCAAATTCGGGAATTGAACAACTCAGCTCAAATGATTGTTGTAACTCAAGGTAAGGTTTCTCCACTAGAGCTCATGAACTTAGGCTTATCTTCCACCAAGTCCTCCAGTAAAATTCTATCTTTCTTAGGAGAGCAAACTGAATCTGGCAAATATTTAGGTCAGTTTGTGCAAGCCCATGACTCTGGCATTCAAACACTTTCTCTCAGATTTACAGATCCTTTTACTTGGGAAGCTTTCTCAAGCGCTCTCGATTTACTCAGCAATCTTCGTGGTCCTGATTTACTGCGCATGAAAGGCATCATCAACGTATCGGGTCAACCGGTTGTGGTACAGGGTGTGCAACATATTTTTCACCCTCCAGTTCACTTAAAGGATTGGCCAAGTGCTGATCATGATTCAAGAATGGTGTTCATCACTCGCCACATTGAAGCACAGTTGATTCGTAACTTATTCGATACTGTGCGTTTATTAAATCACTGAGTAGATTCACTTAGTGATTAACTACGTATTTTTCTTTAACCACTCTTGCAAGTGCCCTTCGAGCTGTTGATACTCTTGAAGAATGCTATCAAAAGCTGATGGATCCATCGTTCCACCACTTTTGAGTAGCGCATTGATATCATTCAAAATAGTGGATAAACGGACCGCTCCAACCTGTCTTAGCAACCCTTTTAACACATGAACTACCGCTCTTGTTTCAATCCAATTTTGCGTTTCAATAGCTTCACGTAATAATTTGAAATAATTGGGCATATCATTCATTGCCCCATGCAAAAGAACACTTCCAAGTTTATTGTGGTTCAAAATAAAATTACTTAACCATTCTTGACTAAAAATCTCTTCCTGACGATTTTCTATTAAATTACGTAAATTGATTTCAGAATGATTCGTCTCAAATAAGCTTGAATCAATCTTCTTGGTTGTCAGGTATTTTTCAGCCGTTTTAGCAAGCGTTTTTAAATCGGCTGGTTTAAACATGACATCATTCATGCCGGCGTCCATACAACGTTTGATATCTTCAGCAAAATCAAATGCTGTGACTGCAATAATGGGGGTTGGGCTCAATTTTTTAATCTCTTCCCACTCACGGATAATCAGAGTTGCCTCTACACCATCCATGACGGGCATCTTGACGTCCATCAAAATAAAATTAATTGTGGGGTCCGCCTTAAACTTCTCAACGGCTTCTTTGCCGTCAACTGCTTCTAGAGTCTCGATTTCAAGTGTGTCTAATAGTGAGGAGAGTATTAGGCGATTTGTCTTAATATCTTCAGCAATCAAGACCTTACCTTTTTTGGGCTTTGCCTCATCTTCAAAGGCATCGAACGCATCATCAACTGGAACGTTTGGCAAAGTTAAATCCTTTTTAAAGATATTTCATAATTATTTATCAGATTATATAAATGTTTATTACAATCAACCATAAATACTTTGGAGATCACTTATGAATGACTTAATTAACGACGCACAAGCCTTGATTCAAACCTCATCTTTCAATC
>Ga0114963_10003135_pt1 | contig 11258 bp, 14 predicted proteins | sample C_131016_EF_Meta_FD_87019 | JGI IMG/M metagenome (GOLD analysis project Ga0114963, IMG submission 87019) | Freshwater microbial communities from Lake Croche, Canada to study carbon cycling - C_131016_EF_MetaG | ecosystem: Environmental > Aquatic > Freshwater > Lake | place: Lake Croche, Canada...
ATAATGATGTCATTTACAAATTAGGTTTGTTATCCTCTAAGTACTTCTTAACTATCACTTCTATCTTATTAAGCGTCGGAGCCGAAATCTTACATGTTGTCGCCACCTCCTGTTTTGAAACACTGTCACCAACAAGGTACAATATCACAGCCGATGCAATGCTGTTTGGAGTCTTACCCATGAGTTCGACACATGGTTCCAAGTGTTTGCAAATTTTCCGCCCCTTCATCGCCATTCTTCTCTTTGCAGAGTCTTCAATAGAAGAGAAATCATTAAACATTCGGATGATAACATCATAGGGTTTTGTAATTTTTTGAACAGGAGGAGCTGCCGCTGCTGCAGGTCCAATAATAGTCTCACGAAACATCTGATGTGTACGAGAAATATCCTTTGATGGTATTCCAAATGCATCCGCAATCTCCTTGGTTGTACGTGGAATGTTTGCAAGTTTACACGCCGTGAGAACACAATTCGCCTTGATTCCACAACGAACAGCCCCACGAGTCAACTTTTCCGCGTTAAATTTTTTGTACATCACCTTGGCGTCGCGGATAACAGTGCTTGGAAGGTTTAAATTTGTCATCGCAGCAAGTTCAATATCCTTGTACGCGTGAAAAAGAGCCCGATCCTTGTGATTCATCGAACTGTGAAAACTAATCTTTGCCATTCTCCGGACTGCATAACTCCCACCTTTTGCATTTATGAGGAGACCAGCACCCCACTGATCCGAAAATAGTTCATTGTCAGTTGGCATACCACAACGCGCTGGATCAGACACAACACCACCTTCTGATACACCGCTTGTCCACTCGGCACTTTCATCAATGTAATAACCGTCAATAACTCCACAACTAGTGCAAACGGGGAGATTTTCTGAACCAACAACTTTGGTTCCACCACATTTGCAAAAGTACACTGCATTTACTTCTTTTTTTTCTGGAAGCGTTTCATTACGAAACTGATCAAAGCATGCCCATGCTTCTTCAATAAGTGTACTCATACTGTTCTCTTTTAATACTAGTTTATTTTATTCCTAAGTACTTTTCACACACTTTTTTTGAAACGAAACTTGTCGTCAATCTGATGGTTCATGTACTCTTCAATGGCATCCACCTTTTTCTTGAATCGCAGAGCCCCTGGGCTGTGTGGCTTCCACGAACTCCACGCCTCGTCAACTGCAAGGTGGTCGCATGGTTTGCACAGCACTTCTTCGTCGTCGGGTACTATAAAGTCCTGGAGACTTCCTTCCGAGTCTTCATCCGAGTCGTCTGTTCCGACATCGCTCTCACTCTCACTGTCAATGTCTTCTTCGTACACAAACATGTTGACGCGAACTTTTTTGATGCCAAGTTCTGCAACGTCCACAACGTCTTTGTGATGGGTCGTCAGACTGTCAAAATCAACTCGCTCCGCCTTACTTTCAAATGAAAAAACTTTGGCACTTTTAAAAATCTTATTTATTGGAGACAAGTACGTCACTAATAGATAATTACCTTCATTTGAAAGAACTTTGGCAACTTGTTCTTCTTCATTTTCAACAAGTACTTCAACAAGTTCTCCAGGTTTTACATCCTCATTTATAATCATTACTCTGGAAAAATAAATTAAAATGGACACTTTTTCGAAGGTGCAAGACTTGGAGTACAAATTCCATGCGGTTCTATGCACATTCTGTCACGTTCTGGATGTTTGGGATCACACATCTTATCAAGTAAACTAGAATCGTCTACATTTGTGTTTTCTTGATAGTCAAACAGGTATGTGACACATCCATCATCATTCTTGTAAACATACTGGTTGCATGTGCTACACGGAATGGGGGAAACATCAACTGGAACTTTTTTGCCATCAAATGTGTACACGTCTTTATTGTATAAGTCTTCACCTTCAAAGTTGCAGTAACCAAGTGCGTTGTCATCTGGAGTTGGTGCATTGAGAGTTCCTGAACCACCTTTCTTCTTTTTCCAAAAGTAGACCCAATCTGGAATAATTTTTCGACCTGAAACAACACAGTAACCAACATAAAACAAAATTACAAGAAGAAGAAACAATAGTATTGTTAGTATTACCATTAGTATTAGTTTACATTTTCTTTGCTGTAAAATTCATAAGTCCCCATGTAATGAGAAGAAAGACGACAGTGTGGAGCGTAAGTCCGAGAGTGCTCGAGCACCCTGTTGGTCCCGCGACCCAACTTCCAAAAATTCGACGTGTCAGCTGGTACATCTCGGGGCTCGACACGAGAAAGAAGAGTAGAGCCGCCACGAACGACACCAAAAATTTTGCCTCCTGCTTTTTACCATTGCAACCACAACCACAATCTGGGAATATGCTCATTTACAATATGCTGAGAAAATACTTAAAGACGACCGGCTAGTATATAGTAACAAAGTAGAAATGGCTCTCTCAATTCAGCAGTCGACTGATTTCAATGCTTCCGCTGTCGTCTTTTCCAAGCTTCGCAAGAATAAGAATGGTGGCAAGTCTGTTTACCTCAATGGTCCCAACAACCGCAAGCTCCAGCTGGAGATTCCTAAGATGCGCGCCCCCTTTGGTCTGAGTACATTCACCGACGAAACCTCCAAGAAGACGAGCTACTCGTTGGATCTCTCCTTTGACACTGATCCCGAGATTCAAGATTTCATGAATCGTATGAAGGCGCTTGACGATATCATCATCAAGACTGTTGCTGACAACTCTCAGGAGTGGCTCGGTAAGAAGTATGGCATCCCCGTCATCAAGGAGGCGCTGTACAAGCCTATGGTCAAGCCTGGAAAGGGTGATTATCCTGGAACCCTGAAGCTCAAGGTGCTCAGCGATCCAAAGACTGGTGAGTTTGTTCCTGAGGCGTACAACTACAACCGCGAGAATGTCGAGATGACTTCCATTGAGAAGGGTCAAAAGGTGACGTGCATCATTGATATAAACCAGATTTGGTTCATTGACAACAAGTTTGGTGTCAGTGTCCGCCTCCTCCAAGTTCTTCTCGAGCCTTCCAAGAAGCTTCCTCGCTTTGCCTTCAAGAATGTTGAGGCTCCTCCTCCAGAGGATGAGATGGATGAGATGGATGAGGGAGAGGAGGTTGAGGTGGATGAGGACTAGAGACCCTTCAGTACCCAAAAATCGAGTGCTCGCACTCGGTAAAAAAACTCCTTGTAAATAGTAAATGAAAAAAATTCCAAAAACGAAACCAAAACCAAAGCCTCGTCCAAAACCAAAGGGTTGTGGATGCGGAATTATCAGAACTTAAAAAAACTAGTCACTTAAAATTTAATGGCGTCCTTTATCCAAAAGAGACTCGCTCTAAAACTTAAACTTCATAAAATAGATTCATGCGGAATTGCTGCGCCTATTTTATTGAATGAGATACTTGCAAAAAGTGGTTACCAGACCAAGTTGGTCCAAGGGTACTGTTCCCTAAATAAAGAAAGTTGTTGGCACATCTGGGTCGAAATCGGTGCTGAAAAGTTTGACATTGGGTACACTATCGCGTGTCTCAATGACAAGGAGTTTGAAAAGTGTACTATGATACTTCACACAAACTTGGCTCCAGGAGCTGATACACCAAGTAGTGACACAGAGTCACTTGACAACTGGGAACTGTATGAAAAGGATCACAAGGCTTTTTGGAAGAAACAACCTATAAAGGTCCAGAACGCCCGCGCCAAGTTACTCAATGAAAAATGGGTCTAAGTACTAATGAACCAACAACCTATTCGTATATTTATAAATAGGTTTTCAAGCCTTCCGTATAATCTTTTATTTGGAGCTGGATTAGCTCACGCTATACAAGAAGGAAAAATATATCAAACTCCAATTGTGTTATTTTTTCCAGGTGCTTACGCTGGGTACCAACTGTACAAAAATAGAGACCAATTAAAGCAATTTACGAAGGGCTTGCTTTGATCGCATTTCTTGTATTTTACTTGTTCCATATTTGTGTAACAAGTTCATAACTGAACCTTTGGAAACATAACGCATATTCTTAAACTCAATCTTTTGTGAAAGATGTGAAGCGTTATAAAATGGTAATTGTCCCTTGGCGTTTATTGTTTGGAGACCAATATCAAGAACTTCTCGGTCAAATACTCTAAAAAAGTTTCTAGGATTACAAATTGCAAGTTCATCTTGATTTTCAGTGTTTCGAATTCCGTTCACCCCGGTTTTCGAACATAAAAGATGTCCCAATATCATATTGTCTCCAGAACCTTCTCTGAAGTTTTGAGAGTTTATATTTCCTGCAACTCCAAACATCATCATTTTTCGCCCGGGTACATTATATTTCAAACCAATTGAATTTGAAATTGTTTTGGGTCTGTGCGTCTTGTCAAATACAATGGCTCGTATACTACGAACTCGTGGTTTCAATGTATAAACATAAATTTTAGTATCATCCTTGTTATTAATCTTTTTCTGAATCTGTTCAATATACTGACTCAAGTGTAAAAAGGCTTGTTCCTTGCTAAATGACACATAAAATATCCTATTAGGGGTAAACTCTTTTATGGGACTTGTCGACATGTGATACACAACACTTGGCAAATTTAGTGTTGTTGTCTGAACTTTTTTCAACTTGTTGTTCAAGTTGTTTGGGGCGTTAATTCCCGCACCGAGTTTTGCAATTACATTTCTATTTGTTTTAAACGGAAAGTTTTTGTAGAGTATCTTCATACTATAAATAAATAATTTTATATGCGTAAACTAAATGAATGTAGTCAAGCGTTATCAACACGGTGGTCTTAATTCTAAGATTAACCCAATGTTGCGTGGAGAGCGTCCCCGTACAAACAACTACAACAAAAATATAAAGAACCTGAACAGTCTTATGAAACCAGGGAATTCTATAAACCTGTACCGCGGCATCACTTTGTCAGGTGGTCTCCCTAAAGTTCTCAAGAGTCGTGCATTTACATCAGCCTCAAAAAACTTGAACACTGCCAAGACATTTGGTGACATTGTTATTATGTTCACACTTCCATCCAATATAAAGAGGTATCATATCAATAATACCCACAACTATGAGTTTGAGACGTTGATACAGAGAAATACCCAGTTTACAAATTTTAGATACATCCGAACAAATAAAAATGGTACACAAATCTACTCTGCCAAGATTGAACTTTTAAAAAACAACGCCCCCAAACTTGAAAACAGATTACGAAACTTGAAAAGAAATGCAAACAATGAGTCTAGTAATTTTGAGAATTGAATGCGTTAACATGTCCCGTACGATACTTTTCCCTCTTGGCTCTGAGAATTTCCTTTCGTGACAATTCTGAAAAAGTTGTTGGAGTCTTTTTAGAAATTCTTTTTGTTGGTCGATACACTGAAGATTTGCTTGTGTACCCATAGTGTCCCGTGTCTGATTTCCAGTCCTCCTTGAACCATCGAGCGAGAGGTCCCTTTCGTTTTCCGAGATACGTCCCCCCAAGTTCCTTGTACTTTTTGACAAGGAGACCACTACGATACGCTGAATGTTGGGGATACTTTTTGTAAATAAAGAGTTTGACTTTTGCATACAATTCTTTGTTCCTTGGAACTGACATTTATAGTACTACAATGTTTTTACTCATAGTCCCGAATTGCAAGACCGACTGGAAAACGCGGTAGACCACCGTCTGTGAGGTTCTGAAACTGAACTGTTAATTTCTTTCCTAGAAACTTTTGATAATTTTGAAACCAATGAGTTCTCTGTTCACGCGTCCCCTTGGGACGAACACTAAATGAACCCTTGGAACATCCACACTCCCAAATAACCGTCCCAGCATCAGGACCCTTGCCTTCTGATGCTCCGATAATAAGGTACTCCTCCGTCTGAAACGCCTTGTACTTCAAGAGGTGATTACTGCGTTGATTCAGAGCGTACTTTCCTTGGGAGTGCCGAACCATAATACCTTCATGACCCTCGGATGCAAACTTGTCGTGCCAAGTCTGGACCTCTCTCTTCTTGAGAATTTTAAAAGTTGGAACAAGGTTGACAACTTTTTCAAATTGAAAAAGTTTTTTCATTCGTTCCTCAAAAGGTTCATCAAGATTGTTCACATCAAAATAATCAAACACATGAAACTTAATCTTGGACAAGTTGTGTGAAGTATTCTTCTTGGCTCCACAGACTCCGGTAATTTCCTGAAACGTCAACTCGTCCGAGAAAAGTTCTCCGTCAAGAAACTGACCATCTTGTAAAAGTGGGGCAACAAGTTGTTCAATATGGGGCATCTTGAAAACTTTTCCAGTTCGACTCAGAGTCTTCACCTCTCCTTGGTGCCTACCAATAATCATTCGGACACCATCCAACTTTGGCTGAACAAAGAAGGGCTCTGAAATGTTATGGGATTTGTCCTCCCACTTGTTGGCAAGCATTGGTAACACAGTGACTTGATCACTCAGAGAATTCTTGTTAGGTGTAAATCCAGCCTCGAGTTGTTTCTTGTAGAGACTCTTTGCCTCTAGGGTAGCCTGCTCAAGTTTTGTAGTCTCATTTGAACGACCGATGTTTTTACCAGAAGTAATTTCAGTTGAAGTAACAGTTTCCTTTCCATCAATCTGACCATATTTACGTACGATGAAAACTCCATTGACAGAGTCCTCAATCAAAATTTTCCAGTACCTCACCTTGCCGCTCTTGTCTTTCGAGTAGAGAGTCTCCATTTTAATAATTTAGAAACTAAAATCTTTAGATACTGTAAGATGGAGTGTCATGTGATAAACTTGGATAGGTCCATTGACAACTTTTACAAGATGAGACCATACCTCATGGAATCTGGGGTGTTTCCACAAAGGTTCTCCGGTATTGATTCAAAAAAAGGTGAACACCTCGATTACTCGGAGCATCTTACAGATACCTGTAGGGATTCATGTCCCAATGGAGTCATTGGATGTGGGTTGTCCCATATTCTTCTTGCTAAAAAGTTGTATGAAAAAGGTTCTCACCTTGTTTTGGTACTTGAAGACGATGCGTACCCACTTGTTCCAGATTTAAATCTTGAAATTAAAAAAATTATTAAAGAGACTCCAAAAGATTGGGACATTATAAAACTTCATTGTGACTTTTGTAAAAATAATTCAAATGATCCAACTGGTGGGAGTTCAGCTGCCTACCTCATAAATAAAAGTGGTCTCGAAAAACTTTCTAATATGAAACTCAAGTGGCATATAGATCTTCAATGGAACCTAGAACCAAATTTACATGTGTACAAGTCAAATGAAAATATTTTTTGGACTGATGAAAAAACAAGTGAAAATAGAAAAAGTATAAACTTTTTTGGAAAAGATACTTTTAATTCCACGGGACAAAAAAGTTTGGATGATGCATTATCTTTCAAAGTTGTGAAAGTTTTTGGATATGAAGTTTCTTGGTGGGAACTTATAACATTTGTTTTACTTTCAATTCTAATATTTTTAAGTTTTAAATAATCCATGTGATACGCCTTGATTGGGTCAACTTGATGTTCTACAGGCATGCAAACTTTCCGTAGTGCGTCTTGGCACACTCCTTGACAGACGTGGGTAAATTTGAGATAGAAAAATATTTGTAAAAAGTAATGAATGCTCCGCCACCTGTTATAGACTACGAACGAATGAAGCGTGTGTACCCCCAAGTTGTTGGAAAAGAGGGCTACAACTTTTACACGTACTTGTGTATATTTTTTATAGTTGTTGGTCTCTTGGTTCTCATCAAGCGTTTCAGAGATAAGCAGTCAAAGCACTTATAAGTTTTCTTTCCATTGGAAATTGTACTTGAAGCGTAAAAAGAAAATTGTCAAGAAATTTCTTACGATTTACTTCATCAAGAGCATTTGATGCTACGTAAACAGCAAGAAACACGTCTTATTTGACATCTTTCAAGTCATAAAAGTTTTCATTTCCATACATAATGGCTGAAAATGCTTTTTCAATTGGTTTCGCAGCCGAACTTTTGAACAAGTCGCCGACGATAGGAACTTGACAACTCATGTGCTTTTGAATAGATGTAAACAATTCAGATGAATGATTTTCACTGTCCAACTTTTTGTTGTACCCTTGAAAAAATTCAATATTTTTAACATCATCTCGGTGAGTCAACTTCATCTGGATTCTTTTGTTGTTGGGTTTTTCATTTATAGATCCAGCATGTATGAGTCCCGAATTAAAGAGGATAGCGTTTCCGGGTCGACACTGAATACTTTTTGTTTCATCAGTGAGATACACGCCGAACTGTGATTGGTCACTCTTTGGAATGACATCGAGACACCTCTCCATATCTTCAAGATAAAAGATTATAGTGTACGAAGGGTATTTTACATCTGGATTAAATTGCTGGGCGTTAATATCTCTGTGACACGTGTGAATCCTTGATTTTTCAATCATCAAGATGTAATCCTGAAAAACATACGATGATCCTAGAAGAGTCTGAACTTGTTTGAGAACAATTGGATGTTGATGCAAAAACTTTTTAATTTGTTTTGTGTTGTTTGCATCCCATTGACTCTTGAGATAATTCACATCACTCTCGGATAAACAATCAAGAACCTGAAACCCGTGGCTGTACAAATGAGAACTTCTCTTTGTAAACTCTTTTTTCGCCATCCTGAAGACAATGCTGACAAGTATAGCTAGGAGTAAGAACCACACCCATGTCTTCATTTACTCTTTACCAAGAAGTTTCTTAATGTTTTGAAGGACCCTCGGTTTAATTTTGTTACTGAGTGTAATGTGATTCATCATATCAACATCTGCTGTTTCAAATCCATAGGTCCTCATTAATTGGAGCGCCTTGGGTTGATCCGTTTTACAGTATTGAGAAATAACCATGAGTGAATCAACATCCATTTTTGCTGATATTTTCCGGTTTGTGAGAGACTGGTACCTGTGATGTCTCATTTTGAAATTGTTAAACTTTGTCCACGCACTTCCCGGTCGAACAGTTGACTTGTCAAGTCGGTGATCAATCGAAATGGCTGGTATGATGACACCAAAGAGGCTAAAAATACTTGTGTACGAGTACCCATTGTAAAGTTCTTCGTCTCGTATGTCAGCAATGGACATACAGTCGGCTAAATCATCAAAGTTTTTCGTATTGGCATCCAAATAATTTTCATGAATAATACCCCATGTGTACCCATGTTCTGAAATTGTTTCACCAATGTAGTCACTGGGGTTCAGTTCACCCCCTTTGCAAATTAAACTATGGGCAATGTCTCTGGGAGTCATGAACAAGTCTCTGAGGTCCTCAAAGTTGTCGAGCGAATACAAAAAGTTTCTAATGTTGCCATTTGCTTCGAGGGCAGCCTCTTCGAGTCGATCTCTTTTGAGTCTCGGAAACTTTTTCAATCCGATGGCGATGGTGTCCTCCAGTGACAAGGGTTCAATCTTCATACAATTAAAATTTTCAACAATCTTGTTTGAAATTATTATTGTGGATCCAAGAGACAATGGTTCGGAAACATCCAAGTCATCCACGAGAACATGAACACGTGTATTCTTGATTCGTTCTAGGAACGATGTACTCTTGAGCAACTCGGATGTCAACTCGATGTAATTTGTACCAAATAAGACGTGTTCCACCAAACATGTTTTCCCGACTCCAATGTCCCCATACACACAAAACGAGGCATTTGTGTCGAGGAGACTCTGTATGTTTTTGATGTACGTCCCCCTCCCGATTATTTCCTCATTTATTTTTTGTGTTCTAATAGTAATAAAACGATCCATGGATCAACTTACTAATGAAGCAATAGATATGATTTTCGAAAATGACGCACTTCAAGACCGTGTTATAAAACCAATGAAGAAAAAGGCTTACCCTTACTTATTAACAGGTATAGCTTTTAATTTGATTCTTCTCGCTCTCCTCATATATATAATTTTTAAACTTCGAATTTTAAATAAACATTTTGAAGTATAATAATGAAACTGGAACGAAAACCTTCTTTCGTTTGTGTACCCATGGGTATTGATAGCAGTGACGTGAAGAATATTAAAATTTCGCGAACTGCATTTCAAATTATTTTGCACTACTTGTATTTTGTTTTTAAAAAGTTTTTTCATTACAGGAAAGAAATATTTGAAGATTTTGTACTTTATGATAATGGGATGCAAATAAAAAAATCATTTGTTCCTTATGAGTACATTGTTTTCTTCAACAACAAGAGTATACTCCTCTTAGCCAAAGAAGAGAATGAAAATATAGTACCAGCCGATTCTCTTTTAAAAGTTGAGTTCAGTGAAACTATAAATTCAAATATTATCAAAAATAATTTATATTATCATTTGAAGTACAACAATGTGAATATGGATGTCTTGAAATTTAAATGTGTAAAAAGTAAAGTATATTAACTTTCAATTTTGATCTCAATTTCATCATCGTCCATCATGGATGAGAGACTTGCGGGATGAGAATGAACGACAAGTCCTCTATTTGTAACGAGATTTTGTCGACTGAGTTCACTCAGTTCTGTTATTACAGCCTGTCGTGTAGGTTGGTACTTTGCTAATCGTTGTATTGTTTCAGCCGTTTCTCGCTTCGCCTGTTCGTTCTTTTTCTTTATTCGTTCCTCCTCTTTTTCATTGTCAAACAATTCAATTGGTCGAACATTTGTCAACTCGGGTTTTGAGAAAACATTGCTTGCGGGTGGATACTGTTTCTCAAACTTTATTATAACCTCTTTTGAAACGGGTGGAGACTGTTCAATGAGTCTATCATACTCGGCTCGGCAAATCTCCACCATATTATCACCGTGCTGCGCTCGGTCCAATCTAGGAAGTGCCAATTCGAGACGAATTTTACGTGCCAACTTGCCATATTGGATGCTCGTGACTCGATGACTTTCCATCAACTCGGTCACCTTGAGAAATTGCGCAACAGTTGTCATAATGGCGGCAAACAAGTTGAAGGCACCTATTATAGATGGAACATACGCAGTCCAACCTTTTGGAAAAGTGCTCTGGGCAAAGTTGGCTGTCCCAGTTATAGTACTTATTATAATGACGGGGAGTGTGAACCCCATACTCCAAACTTTGTTTATTTGGTACGCTTTGAAATGCATGAGACGATAACATGAGCACGATTCGCCCCACTCTTTTAAAATTCTCTCATGTTGTTCGTGCCAAATACGTGGTGTCTTTTTCTTCTTGCCTTGCTGATCATCAGCCATACAATATACAATTAAAAAAACTTGTATAAAATGTACTTAGGAAAAAAAGAAACTAATAATAAAACAAGATTAAAATGCCCGAGTACGATAGACTCATTGAACAGTCTCCACCCGTTTCAAAAGAGG
>Ga0114963_10003137_pt1 | contig 11256 bp, 10 predicted proteins | sample C_131016_EF_Meta_FD_87019 | JGI IMG/M metagenome (GOLD analysis project Ga0114963, IMG submission 87019) | Freshwater microbial communities from Lake Croche, Canada to study carbon cycling - C_131016_EF_MetaG | ecosystem: Environmental > Aquatic > Freshwater > Lake | place: Lake Croche, Canada...
CCCTCTGGAGCTAAGAAGGTCGTGATTTTAGGATCTGGTCCAAACCGAATCGGGCAGGGAGTTGAATTCGACTACTCGTGTGTGCACGCATCCTTCGCTTTGCATGATGAAGGATATGAGACGATCATGATCAACTGCAACCCGGAAACCGTGTCGACTGACTATGACACCAGCGACCGCCTCTACTTCGAGCCGTTGACTCTGGAGGATGTTCTAGAAGTCATACACGCCGAATCGGCTTCTGGTGAGTTGGTTGGTGTTGTTGTGCAACTAGGCGGGCAAACTGCACTTGGTTTAGCTCAAGGTTTGAAAGCAAATGGAATTCCAATTCTGGGTACAACACCGGACGCTATTGACTTGGCTGAAGAGCGGGGGGCATTCTCGAGAATCCTCGATGCTGCCAACCTTATTTCCCCAGCAAATGGAACGGCAACAAATCTAACTGAGGCTCTTGAGATTGCCCAGCGTATTGGTTACCCGGTGCTGGTTCGACCTTCATTTGTTTTGGGTGGAAGAGGCATGGAGATCGTCTATGACTCAGACGCACTAGAAGACTACTTCGACAGAATTGCTGACCAAGCAATCGTTGGTCCTAACCATCCCCTTTTGGTGGATAGATTCCTTGACGACGCCATTGAAATTGACATAGACGCAATCTTCGATGGCACCGACCTCTATGTGGGCGGCGTTATGGAGCACATTGAAGAGGCTGGAATTCACTCTGGAGACTCATCCTGCACTCTTCCTCCAATAACATTGAGCGCTGCTCAGATTGATCGCGTTAGAAATGCGACACTGAAAATCGCGCAGGGGATTGGAGTAGTGGGGCTACTCAATGTGCAGTTCGCCTTGGCCCACGATGTTCTCTACGTTCTCGAAGCAAATCCAAGAGCCTCTAGGACTGTTCCATTCGTATCTAAGGCTTTAGGGATAACCCTAGCTAAAGCCGCTGCTTTGGTAATGGTTGGCAAAACAGTCCAGGAACTTATCGCAGACGGGCACTTACCTGCAAAAGATGGAACACACATCCCGGCGAGCTCTGCTATATCTGTAAAGGAAGCCGTGCTTCCCTTCAAGCGCTTTGCAACCAAAGATGGTCGTTTTGTGGACTCTTTGCTTGGACCAGAGATGCGTTCAACCGGAGAAGTCATGGGCATCGACATCGACTTCCCGACAGCATTTGCTAAAAGTCAAGCAGCGGCTGGAAGCGCATTACCAACAACTGGAAAGATTTTTATTTCAGTCGCAGACCGTGACAAGCACCAGGTCATTCTGCCAGTCAGAAGATTGTGGCAACTTGGTTATGAGATTTTGGCAACATCTGGAACTGCGGCTATCCTAAACCGTCACGGAATTCCCAATCGAATTGTCCGTAAGCACAGCGCGGACGACGATGCACCAGCTGGCCCTTCGGTTGTTGATCTGATTCTGGAAGGCGAAGTTGATGTTGTTGTCAACACTCCTTCAGGAACAGATGCCCGAAAAGATGGATACGAGATACGAGCAGCAACAACAGCTGCCGACATTCCGATTTTTACTACGATTGCCCAACTTTCCGCAGCTATCGGTTCATTCGAAACTGTTATTGCTGGACCGTTCAAGGTACGTTCTCTACAGGAGCATGCTAAAGACAGGAGAGCAGCGATTGCCTGAATCTTTTTCGAAGAAATTGGAAACAGCATTTAGCCGATCCGGTCAACTTTGCGTAGGCATTGATCCTCACGAACAGTTGCTAGACGAGGCTGGATTTGAACAATCCGCAGAAGGTTTACACCAATTCAGTATGACCATGCTAGATGCAATTACTGGCACTGTTTCGATGATCAAGCCACAGGTTTCCTTCTACGAAAGATTTGGGTCTGCTGGTTTCAAAGTGCTGGAAACTCTTTGTTCTGAAGCGAGCAACAGGGGCCTGCTGGTTATAGCTGATGCTAAACGTGGTGACATCGGTTCAACTATGACTGCATATGCTCAAGCTTGGTTAGGAAAGTCAGCACCATTTCTTGTTGATGCCCTTACCGTTAGCCCTTACCTTGGTGTGGGTTCATTAGCCGAGGCTGTTTCAATGGCAAGTGAGCGCGGCAAGGGTCTGTTTGTGTTGTGTGCAACTTCGAATCCGGAAGGTAAGTCTTTGCAGATGGCAACCAATGGTGGCATTTCTGTTGCTAGCCAAATTGCTAGCGAAGTTGCCCAGTTGAACCAGGTTTCTGCTCAGAGTAAGACTAGATACGGGACAGCTGGCCTGGTTATCGGTGCGACGGTGGATCTCGAGAGCTATGGCCTAAGTGAATTAAATTCAGAAGCAACAGGCAACTTCGCTTCTATCCTTTCACCAGGTTTTGGCTATCAAGGAGCTAGGTTGGCAGATGCTAAAAAGATATACGGGTCTAACGCTGACAAAGTCATCTACACAATCTCTCGAAGCGCGCTGCGAAATGGCCTACATTCGGTTCAATCGGTTATTGAAGCAGATCAACAAGAGTTGGCTCAGGCTCTTAGCGAATAGGCTATTTCTATGAGTAGATTGACTGTCATTGCTGGACCAACTGCGGTTGGTAAGGGGACAGTGGTGCGCTGGATCCTTGAGAATCATCCGGATATTCAGCTGTCAATATCTGCTACCACTCGTGGGCCAAGACCTGGCGAAGTAAACGGCAAATCCTACTTCTTCGTCTCTGAGGCTGAATTTGATCGACTTCTAGAGGCCAGTGAATTGCTTGAATATGCTGTAGTCCATGGAACACATCGCTATGGGACTCCCCGTAAGCCAGTCGAACAGGCACTCGCAGAGGGAAAAGAAATAATCCTAGAAATAGATCTACAGGGTGCCCGCCAGATCCGAAAGAGCATGCCTGAGGCAAATCTGATTTTCATCGCTCCGCCAAGTTGGGATGAGTTAGAGCGCAGATTGGCCCAAAGAGGCACTGAATCCGAGGAAGATATCGCTCGAAGACTCGCCACAGCTAGGGAAGAGATGGCTGCTGTTGGTGAGTTTGACCACATAGTTATCAACGCTGAGGTAGCGCAATGTGGCCAACAGGTCTTAGACTTAATGCAAGCTTCGTAATCCATCTAGGATTCAAACCCAAATAATCAACTGAAAGCAAGTAATCCATGTCTGAAAAGCTCGAAGGTATCGTCTCACCATCAATTGACTCACTGATGTCAAAGCACTCATCCAAGTATGGGTTGGTTATTTTTGCGGCTAAGCGTGCGCGCCAGATCAACGATTATTACTCAGCTCTCCACGAGGGTTCATTGTTCACCAACGTCGGCCCGCTGGTTGATGCTGCTGTCGATGACAAGCCGCTTTCAATTGCTATGCGCGAGATCGTTGCGGGAGCAATCACAGCTGAAGAAACCTCTAACTAGTAGAAATTTGCCAGCTTGCGAATTATCGTTGGCGTCACAGGTGGTATTGCAGCTTATAAGGCTCCGTCAATAATCCGCGCCTTTTCCGAACTAGGGCACGAAGTCAAGGTCATTCCAACACAAAATGCGCTTCGATTCATTGGCGCAGCCACGCTCGAAGCAATCTCCCATAACACTGTGGACTCTGAACTGTTCAACGATGTTGAGACTGTCAAGCACATCGCGCTGGCTCAGGAAGCAGAAATCATTGTTGTTGCGCCTGCAACTGCTAGCTTTATCGCTCGCTACGCTGCCGGTATCGCCGACGATTTATTGATGAACGTAATTCTTGCCACAAAGGCCAAGGTTGTCATCGCTCCAGCTATGCACACCGAGATGTGGGAGCATGCTTCCACACAAGCAAACATTTCGATTCTGAAATCAAGGGGAGTGTCAGTAGTTGAACCTGGTGTCGGAAGATTAACTGGGGAGGACTCCGGAGTCGGAAGACTTGCAGAGACTCAAACCATAGTCTCAGAGGTTCTTTCGAACACATCCAAGCAAGATCTTCGCGGTAGAAAAGTTTTGATTGTCGCCGGCGGAACTAGAGAACCTCTCGATTCCGTTCGGTACATCGGAAATCGTTCCTCCGGTAAACAGGGTATTGCTCTTGCTGATGCTGTTAGGTCCAGGGGCGGCGTTGTAAAACTTATTGCCATCGACCTTGAGCAGGACCTCAGGAGATTCTCAGATATAGCTAGAGCTGAATCAGTGTCAGATGTCGAGAACTTACTATCTGCGGATCTTTCGGATTTTGATTTGATTCTGATGCCAGCAGCCATTGGAGACTTCAAAGCAAGTCATGTTGAGCCAGGCAAACTCCACCGCGGCGAAAGCACAAGCATGAGCATCGAACTCGAGGTCAATCCTGACCTCATTCAAGCTCTTGCCAAGCGAATCGGGACAGATGTCTTGAGACCAATACTTGTTGGTTTCACCGCCCACGCAAGCAAATATGAAAGCGAACCTATTCTGAACTTTGCGAAAGCAAAGCTGCGCAATAAGAGCCTTGACGCAATCGTCGCAAACGATGTTTCTGACGGGGCTATCTTCGGAGCAGACGATAGCGAAGTCCTCATAGTAGGCGAGAACAGCCAAAAGACTGCAAGGGGTTCGAAGACAGAAATCGCTGACGCAATCTTAGATTTCGTTCAACCATTGCTGGCTCAAAGGCAGAACCAGTAAACAGACTTGGATTGTCCGACTCGAGAGATATACTTAGGGTCTAATGAACGACATCCGATATTTCACTTCAGAATCAGTAACTGAGGGCCATCCAGACAAGATTTGCGATCAGATAAGCGACGCTATCCTCGATGATCTACTCAAACAGGACAGGTCCTCACGCGTCGCCGTGGAAACTCTTGTCACCACCGGCTTAGTGCACGTTGCCGGTGAGATAACAACTGAAGGTTATGCAGAAATTCCCGACATCGTTCGAGCAAAACTTCTTGAGATCGGCTACAACTCGTCGGAAATAGGTTTTGATGGAAATTCCTGCGGAGTTTCAGTTTCGATCGGAAAACAATCTCCAGACATTGCAATGGGTATCGACAGGTCTTCTGAAGTGAGAAACTTCGAAGGGGAAAGCGATTACGACATGCAAGGCGCTGGCGACCAGGGTCTGATGTTCGGCTTTGCCTGTAACGAAACACCGCAGCTAATGCCACTTCCTATCAAGTTAGCGCATTCACTCGCTGAACGATTAGCTGAAGTTAGACATCAGGGCATCATTGACTTCCTTCGACCTGATGGAAAAACTCAGGCGACTGTGGGCTACGAAAACGCGGTTGCAACATCCGTGAGCACCATAGTTGTGAGCACGCAGCATAATCCTGGAATTGCGCACAATGAGATAGTAAAGGCAGTTACCGATTTAGTTATTGCACCAGTCTTGGCCGCCTTCAATTTTGACTACAAAGAGACTCAAATTTTGGTAAACCCAACGTCACAGTTTGTGATCGGCGGGCCACAGGCAGACGCGGGTTTGACCGGTAGAAAAATAATCGTAGACACCTACGGTGGCTACAGCAGACACGGAGGTGGAGCTTTTAGTGGCAAGGATCCTTCAAAAGTTGACCGGTCTGCGGCGTACGCGACACGTTGGGTGGCTAAGAATGTCGTTGCAGCCGGGTTAGCTGAAAAAGTTGAAATACAAGTCTCATATGCAATTGGAAGGGCTAGACCTTTGGCTGTCTATGTTGAAACATTTGGTACCGAGACTGTTGACAGCAAACTTATTGAGAATGCGATCAGCGAGGTCTTCGACCTTAGACCCGCCGCGATAATTGAAGCACTGGATTTGTTGCGGCCTATTTATGGCAAGACGTCGACCTACGGGCACTTTGGAAGAGAGTTGCCAGAATTCACTTGGGAAAAGACTGACCGCATTGAAGATTTGAGAACCGCTGTTGGGCTGTAGAGATGCAAATAGCTTCCGTCGTATTTAGCTCGCCTCTTCCTCAACTAGATAAGCCTTTCGACTATTTAGTCCCCGATGAATTACAGGACCTTGTTAGTTTTGGTGTTCAGGTTATTGTTCCTTTTGGGTCAGCAAAGAGACCTAAAACGGGAATCGTTATAGCTATTCAAGAAACATCCGTTCACGAGGGAAAACTGTCTGAACTTGCTGAGATTGTTTCATCTCTTCCAGTCCTGACCTTGCCACAGTACGAGCTGTGCCAAGCTGTTGCTCAGAGACAGATGGGGCAAATCGGCGAACTTTTAGTGACAGCCGTTCCGAAGCGCTCAGTTAGAGCGGAGGCACTGTATGTAAAGAACCACGCGCCAATTGTGAACAAAGGATCGGAACTTGCTAGAACTCCAAAGCGCACATTCGTAACTCCTGCGACGTTGGATGCTGACGTAAATATGCATTGGAAGACCTTGATAATCAAGAAGGCTGAAGCAATTATCAAAACTGGCCGCAGTGTGCTGGTTGTTCTTCCCGACTTCAGAGAGCTTGCGGCATTCGAAGGAGGTCTTGCTGCTTCTGACTTAGCGGAACACGCAGTGCGACAAAGCAGCGAGGACTCTCTCAAAGATCGCTGGACCAATCACCTTAGAGCGGCCAACCAAAGTGGCGTAATCGTCTATGGAACAAGATTGGCAAGCTTTGCTCCCTGCAATGAATTGTCAACGATATTCCTTGTCGATGATGGGGACGAGTCCCATCAAGAGCAAAGTTCCCCTTATTGGCATTCAAGAGAAGTTCTACTCCAACGAAGCCTCTTGGAGAACTGCGACATCGAGATTATTTCCCATTCGCCAAGCGCTGAGATCTCGAGGCTTTGCGAAATTGGATATCTTGAGCGAGTGGTCATTCCCTCAGCCAAACCCTTGGTAAGAATAACCAACGATGTTGAACGTATCGACCAGGAAACTTATGCTCTCATTTCCAAAACGCTAAGTGAAAGCAAACCTGTCCTAATCCAAATTGCTAATTTAGGTTTCGCAAGCGCATTGGCTTGTGTCAGCTGTAAAGAGGTGCGTCGGTGTGGCTCTTGCCACGGTACGCTCTGGCTCGATCCATCAAAAATAGCGCGATGCAGAAACTGTAAGCAAACATATTCCGATAAGTGCTCCTGCGGAGGAACAGCAGTAAGACCCATTTCTCTGGGAAGTAACGCACTCGCTGAACAGTTGCAGAGAAGTTTCCCCAAAGCAGCAATCGTGCACAGCTCCGGCTCTGAAAGAATCACTCAAATTGAGTCTGCAGGAACCCTTGTGATAGCAACTCCTGGAGCTGAGCCATCTGTTGCGGGTGGATTCAAACTCGTTATTCTCGCTGACAGTCTCACGATGATCGGAGTCCCGAGACTTAGGGGGCTCGAACAGGCCTGTCAGAAGTGGGCCAACGCAATTTCAAAAACAGCGATAGATGGCATGGTTGTGATTGTTGGTCTATCTGGAACACTCGTAGATCAATTGCGTGAATGTAATTTCGATGCAGTTATAAGAGATGACATGCTAGAAAGAGCCGAACTTGGGCTTCCTCCTTCCACACGAGTCCTAAGCGTGCACGCAGCAAACATCAATGACTTGAATCGTTTACGCGAGGCAATCGCGGAGCAGTTGGAGGAGTTAACGCCTATTCACACCACCGTTGCCAATACCATTGTCTATGGCTATGCGATTGCTTCTGGAAGTGCTGTTGCAGCAAAACTTAAGACTTTGGTTAGCTCAGTATCAAGGAAGAGCAAAGACAAATTGCCAGGACAACGTGTCTTGTTTGTGAACATGGATGACCACAAGGTTATTTAAAGGAAGGGAGTTCTAATGAAATTGATTTTTGCTGGAACTCCCGGCGTTGCTGCCGATGTACTCAGGGGATTGGTTCAATCCGGTCATGAAGTGGTCACAGTATTAACAAGGGAAGATGCTCCAGTCGGTAGGCACAAAATTTTGACACCCTCCGAAGTCGCTGCCGCAGCCTATGAGCTTGGTATCCCAGTTCTAAAGGCCAATCGAATTGGTAAAACTGAACTAGACCTGATATCTAACTCTGCAGCGGATCTCGGTGTAGTTGTGGCATATGGTTCTATTTTTAAACCGGACGCTCTAACTGCTGTTAGTGGTGGCTGGTATAACTTGCATTTCAGTTTGTTGCCTAAATACCGCGGCGCTGCGCCGGTTCAACGCGCCTTACAGGCCGGCGAAAGAGAAACCGGTGTGACAATGTTCAAACTGGACGAAGGTATGGATACGGGACCTGTTGTTGGCTTCAGCAACACCAGCATAGGTACCAGAGAGAACTCCGGCGATCTGCTAACTCGTTTGGGCCAATTAGCCCTGAACCTCGCCCTTGAGGTTCTTCCAAGCATCTACAGTGGGACCGCCAAACTGACCGATCAGGTAGGCAACCCTACTTTCGCAACCAAACCAACTCGGGATGATTCGCGGATTGATTTCTCGAAATCTTCGTCAACCGTTGAAGCTCTAGTTCGCGCAATGAACCCTGAACCAATGGCATGGTGTTTAGTCGGGGACGAACCAATGCGCGTGCTCGACGCATTAGAAGTCAGATCTGTCAATCAAATTGACGCTATGGAATCACTGAGCCTTGGGCAACTATATTTTGGCGAGGGTAAGTTGTTTGTTAGATGTGGCGAGGCATCAGTCCTAGAGCTTCTGGTGTTGCAGCCCAGTTCCAAGCGATCTATGTCCGCGATGGATTGGTACAACGGGAACCGTACCATCGAGCGACTCTCGTGAGAGCTGCTATTACAGCTAGAAGCGTTGCCTTAGACACGCTCAACAAGGTTTATCTAGACGACGCTTACGCGAATTTGGTTTTGCCATCTCTGTTAACTCAGGCTCGATTGCCAGAGAGAGATAGCGCTTTCGCTCAGGAACTCGCTTTTTCAACAATCCGCTGGCAACTCACCTACGATTTGATAATTGACCAGGTGAGTTCACGGCCAGTCAGTGAGATTGAAGTAGGTCTATTGAATGGAATCCGCCTAGGTGTTCATCAGTTACTACAAATGCGGGTCCCAGCACATGCGGCTATAAATGAAACTGTTAACCTAATTCGAGCAACCTTCGGAGAGAAGGTGGTTGGTTTCGCAAACGGAGTGTTACGTCGCATAAGCGAGAAGGAATTTTCGGTCTGGATCGAAGAAATTGAATTGAACCAGCAGTCGCCGACCGCAAAGCTCTCAGTCAGATATAGCCATCCCGAATGGATAGTTCGCGCTTTGCAACAATCACTGAAGAGCGATGGGATCGAAGATTCCATAGAGGCTTTGCTTGCAGTAAACAATATTCCTGCCTTGGTTACCTTGGTGGCACTTCCTGGACAAAGCAACAGAGAAGACTTTCTGCACGATGGTGCGGAGCCAACGACAGCCAGCCCCTTCGGATTCACAATTTCTTCTGAAGATCCAAGTAACTTTGATGAAATTCGGTTAGGAGAAGTCAGAGTCCAAGATGAAGGATCTCAAATTGCTGCTCTTGCGCTTGCTTTAGGTAACGACATCCAAGTTGGTGAGAAATGGCTTGACATGTGTGCTGGGCCAGGCGGTAAAGCTGCAATGCTCGCCGCTATAGCCAGAAAAAGCAATGCGAAGCTAACAGCAAACGAAATTCAGCCTCATCGTCTAGAACTCGTCAGAAAGGCGTTGCGGCCATTTCCTGAGGTGACTCTTACCGGCGAAGATGGAAGAGACATAGGAGACACACATCCGAACACCTTCGATCGAATTCTGCTAGACGCCCCCTGCACAGGATTGGGTGCTCTTCGACGAAGACCAGAGGCAAGGTGGAGAAAGAGCGCTGATGATCTAAAGACACTTTCCGAGTTGCAATATGAGCTTTTGGAAAGCGCATATAAGGCGCTCAAGCCAGGGGGCTTGCTTCTTTATGTGACCTGTTCACCACATTTGTCTGAAACCACCGCTGTAGTAAGCAAAGCAGTTAAGAACTTGAAATTGGATGTTCTTGATTTGTCTGCAATGTTGAACGCCTCTTACTTCGATGGCTCACTGCCTAAAAACCGTAAGACGGTCCAGCTATACACTCAGCGTGATGGCACAGACTGTATGTTTATGGCCCTCATCACAAAGTAGGCATCTTTAGTTAGGCTTTAGATTATGAGCATCCGTATCCAGCCAAGCATCTTGAGTGCTGACTTCGCGAATCTTGAATCAGAGTTTGCCAGCATCAGCTCTGCTGATGGAATCCACGTTGATGTCATGGACGGGCATTTCGTACCAAATCTCACCTTTGGGTTACCAGTTGTGAAGCGAATGCAAGAGATCTCAGCATTACCCCTTGATGTCCACCTAATGATTGAGGATTTAGACTATTGGGCAGTTAAGTATGCAGAACTTGGTGTCTACTCGGTCACACTTCACTTTGAGAGTGTAAAAGATGTCGCTGGCACGATCGACGCAGTTAAGGCAACTGGTTCAAGAGTTGGCTTAGCCATAAAGCCGGCGACTCCAATTAGCTCTATTGAGCCCTACCTTTCGATGGTTGATCAAGTATTGGTGATGTCTGTCGAACCAGGATTCGGAGGACAAAGCTTCATTCCAGCAAGTATTCAGAAAATTCGAGATCTGAAGTCACTATTAATGGAAGTTTCGCCTTCTACGTGGCTGCAGGTTGACGGTGGAATAAGTGCTGAAAACATACAAGCTGTTGCAAGTGCTGGCGTAGATACTTTCGTAGCCGGTAGCGCGGTATTTAACTCTGACAAACCAGCTGAAAGTATCGCTAGGTTACGTGCGCTAGCAATTTTGGGCGCACAGGCCTAATAGTCCCAGACGTTTTGGGTAAAATGGTTTAATGAAAACCTTTGAACAACTCTTTCTTGAAGTCTCAGCAAAGACTTCGGCTGACCCAGAGACATCTGTCACTTCCCAGCTTTTGACTGCGGGAGTTCATGCCATAGGTAAAAAGGTTGTTGAAGAAGCAGCAGAGGTTTGGATGGCCGCTGAATATCAGAGCAAAGACGATCTGTGCTTGGAAATTAGTCAACTTATCTACCACCTTCAGGTTCTCATGGTGGCTAAAGGAATCTCAATCAGCGACTTGGAAGAGAAGTACTAAATGACTGAATTACTGAAGATCGCGGTTCCAAACAAAGGCGTCCTAAGCGAGTATGCCACTCAGATGCTTGAAGAAGCCGGCTACGCAGTTCGCAAGGACACCAAGACTCTTCGTGTCTTAGATTCAGCGAACGGAATTGAGTTCTTTTATTTGCGCCCCAGAGATATTGCAACCTATGTCGGAACTGGCGCATTAGATCTTGGCCTCACTGGCTTAGACCTTCTTGCAGACAGCCGATCGGATGCGGTTAAAGTAGCAGATTTGAATTTCGGGAAATCAACCTTTAGATTC
>Ga0114963_10003139_pt1 | contig 11255 bp, 8 predicted proteins | sample C_131016_EF_Meta_FD_87019 | JGI IMG/M metagenome (GOLD analysis project Ga0114963, IMG submission 87019) | Freshwater microbial communities from Lake Croche, Canada to study carbon cycling - C_131016_EF_MetaG | ecosystem: Environmental > Aquatic > Freshwater > Lake | place: Lake Croche, Canada...
ACACGATGGACCAAGAACGGCTAGATGCTCTCGGAGCGGCGAATACGCTGTATGAGGCTGCTCTGACCAATCTCAGAAAGGCCATGCATACATATCGTACAACAGGAGCTGTCCAGCCGGTTCTTGCTGCTCAAAATATGGCTAAAGATGCGGATCGCATTCTTACAAGGGTTCGCTATGCCACTCGGGGTATACAGGCACTTCCCAATCCTGAAGTTCGTGAAGTGCTGTTTGACAGCGTAGATGACAAATACGAAGTTAGGAGATTGTTTAAATTCGACGATCCCTACTCAAAGGAATTGTATCGCGTAGCCGTTATAGAGCACCCGTTTAACAAGTTCTACGGAACCTATGTCGAGAGTCCAGATGCAGTGCCCGGCCAGGATGTGGATGCTCCTGTAGAAGAGTCGGTTGATGCTACTCTGCGCCAGAAACTCCGCGATGGGCGCTGGGCCAGAATCTTCCGTGAGGTCGATGGTACCTCTGGGACCCTGTCGCCTTACTGGCCTGCCGATTTCACAATGGATTCCGTGCGCTATTCATCCGCTTACCAGGCGTTTGAGTACCAGCGGGCTTCTGAGGCCGGTCTTGAGGATCTTAAAAAGAGAATTCTTGGAACTCGTTCCGCGCGAACGATTCAGTTTTACACGAAGAAGATGGATAAGCAACCAAAGGATGTGAAAGGCCTCTGGCTACGTATCTTTACGGCAGTATATCAACAGCATCCCGAACTCAAGCAGAAACTCATGGAGACCGGAACGGACGCGCTCGTATTTGCCGATGTGCGCCCTGGGCCTTCGGGTACAGGTGTGGGTGAGCGGACAAAGGAGTGCCTGGATCCGTCAAAGTGGACTGGCGAGAACGCGGTGGGTCTCTCCCTGGAAACTCTGCGCTACCAATTTCGTGAAGGCTCAGCTGCCGAGGTAGCCGAGGACACGGCTCCCACGACCTCTGTCATTACGGAGGAGGAACAGGAGAAGGCGAAAACAGGGGCAATCATTGGGCAACGGAAGAGATTCTTTACTAAGGGTCAACGGCCATAAAGTGGTCTCAGATCTAAGCTTGTATAGGATACGGGCGAATCGTGCCTTCATTACTGTCACAGTTCACCTCTTTTGACGAATATCCGTAGCACACCCCATTTTTATCACGGTACGCTCTCGTGTCAACATTTGACGGGTGAGGATACTCGTAAATCACTCTAGGTTCCGTTTTATATGTGGTTAAAAGATAATATCCCACGGCAAGCCCTGCTATGAATGGTATCATACGAAAATGCTTAATCATCCGTACCTCCTATCTGATACAAAGAAAGGAAGTATCAAGCAGGAATGTTCGGATTCGTAAAATCAGAAAAATACTCGCTCGCTTTCAGTTTTATCGTAGGAGTTGGAATCATGGCCGTTCTGAAACCAGGATGTCGTGAGAAGGACTGTACCGCAAAACGTGGGGCAAATCCGGAAGAAGTCACAAGTGCGACGTACCAGGTTGGCAATAAATGCTATCAGTTCAAAGTGCGTGACACAGAGTGCCCAAGTGAAGGTGTGGTCGAGGCATTTCGCGCCTCTATGTAAAAAATCTTTCAACCACCTTCTTCAGAAATGAGTACGCTACTTTCAGACTTAGATTCATCTCCTCCTGGACCCTCCAAGGATGGCGACCTTGTGGATCAAATTCTGAAAGAGATGAACGGTCCTCCAGTGCCTCCGGCAATGATTCCGGCTCAACAGTCGAATACGGCTGTGAATTCCTACAGCATGGCCACGAACCCTGCTACGGCACATGTGATCGGTGGGGCGCACCCCACTCCCGCCGACTTCGCTGCGGCGATGCACACTGGTGGCAATAACAGCCCCGCGAATCTGGCCGCTTCTGCTCCGTATCAGGAGCCCCCTTCTCCGGCGGCAACAATTCCCCAGTATCGCCCCCCGAAGAAGTCGTACATTCAGCGCTTTGGAGATGAATTCAAGATGCCACTCATTGTTTCCATCATAGTCTTAGTCTTTTCTCTGCCGGTTCTGAATTTCATTTTTGCTCACTATCTTCCGTCAATGGTGAAGTCTACAGGTCAGCTCACGACGGTAGGTCTTGTTATCAAGTCCCTCGCAGCGGGCGGCGCGTTCTGGATTTTACAGCGTGTAATCGTTCCACTACTATCGCTCTAATGACCACAATAAATAGTACTTCATCTTAGAAAACGCACTGAGATGAAAGTAAAAATGGAAATCGTTTTGGCGTTTCTGGCTGCTCTGTTTGCCATGTATACATTCCCGACGGGATACCTTGCCCTCACAGCGGTTGCCACGATACTGGCGTACTGTGCCACGGAATCCTACGATGCTGTTCTCGGCACCCTTGTTATCATGATCTTCCTGCGTGTCATCACTACGACGCTTGAGCCCTCCAAGGCAGTAGTTGGAAATTACGGCGCCGTAGGCGGACCCGTTGGTGGCCCTGTGTCTGGTGCTGTAGAGGGTTTCCAGCCCAAGGATCCTATCAGCATTCACCAGAGACTTGAAAAGGACAAGGCTGTAGCTCCGAAAGTGGAGAAGATTTACGGAGTACTCGAGTCTCCTAGCATCCTGGATTCGCTACAGATTGCGAATGTGTCTGATGAAGAGCGGGGGTCAGCGCGCTCTACTCTACCTGCCACAGCGGGAGCGTATGAGCCGATTCGTACTCCGGCAGAGGGCATTGTCCCCAACATATTCTCACAGGATATCAATCCCAGAGGTAATCCGTACCTCCAAAATGGACCCGACAGTGTAGCCGTTGATACTGCTCTAGTGAAGGCGGGAACAAAGTTGAACAGAAGTCTCGCCGACCATGCGAGTATGTCTGTGGGCGGTGGACAGGCTGTATAAGATGCCTGCGTAATTTGAAAGATTGTAGCTTAGAAAAGATACAATCTTTGAAATCAAGTCATTATAGAGAGGGCGTAAATGGTACGTATAACATCAAAATATCCTCCAGGCGTATTATGTTTATCACCTGGAGTTGTATTTTTCGGAATCGTCGCCGTTTTTATAATCGGAATAGTGATAACTTCAAATAATCGTGTCATGATACAAACACAGGCACCAATGCCTGTACAGCAACCTACACAACCTGTGAATGTCCAGGTGAATTCCGATTCAGGTGGCGACGACCGTTTTACTCGTGCCCCCAAGCCCGAACGCAACTGGTATGATACCGTAGATGTGTCGGCGGTCTGGAATTCGGGAACTCCCACACTCCCAGCAATTCCGACACGGGGTGTTCCTGTATCTTACCAGTCGATGGGAATCATCAAAATGCAAGACGGGCAGATTCTTCCCCTGTATGGGCGAAGAACTGCCTCCCGGTCCGACCGATTCCAATATTATACGCGCACGGACACTTACAATCCAGTTCAACTACCTGTAGAGTATCGTCGCAGAAACTGCCAAGATGATGTTGGTTGCGAAGAATTATATGACAGGGAAACGGTAAAAGTGTCGGCCACAGGTCAAACAGGAGATGTGACAATCTACCGTTTTTCGGGTCCCACATATATTCCGGGAGTTTAGCAAACCGAGCATATCGTTAGAGTTGCGGGATGGGTTCAAATACTTGTCCATATGGAAGCCTGGAATCATTTCCAGTATCAATCGGATTCCCTTTGACACAATCATCATACAAGAGCGCAACAAATCACCCGTTAGATATAAAATTCACCTGGGGAGTGAGATCGAGTATTCCCGCATTTTCGTATGCCGGTTCTGGCGAGATTGACCATGTTGTAAATGATGTATCCACAACAATCACCTACAATAAATCACTCTATACGCTCGGTTCTGTACAGATCACTTCACCGACACATGCCGATTGGGTTATTCCTGCTACATTAGAAGTCACAAAGGCAAATAATTTAGAAGATATCATTTTCACATATCAACTGGATACGTTTACCCAAAATAGCCCCGATGATCCGAAATATATTATCCTTGTAAATCCAATTCTACGAATTGATAGTTCTATAGGAAATCCTGTCTATCTTACAAACTTAGCAAATAGTACGGCCGGTTCTGTAACATTGGAGGGTCTGTTTCCTTATCAGTCTGGTAAGAATTACGTCTATTATATCACCTGTGTTCCTGGGAGTACATATCAAGAAAGTTACAAAAATATTCTAGTAATACTCAACTCCCAGGGCTCTATTGTATCAAATAATTTGATGACAAAGATAAAGACAATGTACAACAATACCTCTCAAGGAAATTACCCCAAGTACGTTCCTCTGGCTGGTTTTGCGATACCTGCTTCCGCAGCTTCAAGGGCCACTGGTATTGAAGGATTTCAGAACACAAAAGCGTCTGTATCAAATCCCGCCACTGCCCTGACTACGACAACTCCTTCCACGACACAGGCATTTAATTCCATGAAATGCGTGCCCTTTGATCCCGAGAAGAATCTGACAAAGGACGGAACAATCGTCATTGATACTACATCGGGGACACCATTCACTCTGAATCCGAATATATCTGTGGCCAAAAAACGGGATATCCTGGCTGCACTGACAAATCTGGATGGTAGCCCCCGCTTTCCGAATGCAACGGGATTATCGGATGAGGATGCTAACGCGCAGTATTTACAAATTCTCCCTGACACTGCAAGAGTCGTCAGTAAAAATCAGTTTTCAATGACGCACAAAGGAACTATACCCTTTACAAATATTGAAAAGACACTCGCAGCATTCTGTGGAATTATTGTTCTATTCATCTTTATCATAGTATTTGTTCAATTTATGGGCTATGTAAAAAGAGATGTAAATTGGGTATCTCATTTGTGGCCATATATTGAGTTTTTGGTATTCAATGTTGGCCTATTTGTTGGAGGATTCATGCTTGGATATTTCACAATACCGGCGAGTTGTCCTACACAATTTGATAATAGCAATCCGAAGCCAATTCTAACTCCGGTAGGTAATCCTGTTCCCCCCACTACGTTTACTGATACAACAACAGTGATTTCAACAGGTTCGGCGGGTCCTGTGGTTCTTCCTACAGCTACTGGTTATAACGCAATTTCTCCGGCAATTATCGGTAGTACTGGCGACAGTAATACTGATAATAGCAATAGTGAAGATAATGTAATTTAAACTAGACCCGCTTTCACAAATTTATCAGCCATTTCGCTAGCCGAGTGTGTCTCCTCGGTGGGTATCACATGCTTTTCGTCGATGGAAACTCCAACCTTGTTGAACTCGTTGGACTGTCCCTCAGAAGTCGGCTCAAATCCGTGCTCTTCAGTTGAAGGCGCCTCATAGTCGGGATGTACTTCTCCATCAATTAGATCTTCGGCGGGAACAGACAAAACCGATACAGGAGCCACGTTTGTTCCATCAATAGAGATTCTGAGTTGCTTAGACTCAATGCCTGCTAACTTGCGTTTGCGATTCTCCAGAAAGAGTGAACCAGCAGCCAAGAAGAAGGCGATGGAAAGAACAGCATCTACACGCAACAGATACAGATTTATGGCAAGAATGATAAAGACAGAGACGTAATTTCCAACAAAGAAGTTGACTATTCCTGTACTTAACCAAGGTGTTGTCACAAACACTGCCAGACAAAATACTATTGCACCAAGAATATTTTGTTTCATTTTGCTCTAATACCAGGTGCTGTAAAAAATTGAGGAATCCGTTGGGTGTATTCATACATAAAAGATGGATGCTCAGAAGATTCTTACACACCGTGGATATTCAATCCTCAAGTCGTCTCTGACCGAAAAACAGGCCGACAAACTTCGCGCCAATCTCACAGTATGTCCCAAACTCAATAAGAAATTTGCTTCTGCTACGATTGAAGCCGGACTTACTTTCAAAATCTACAAGGAATCTGGCACTCGGTGGTATGTTCCTCGCTCCTATGGAATCGAGCAGTTCGGCAAGCCAGACTCCTCCGTACTTTCGGAGGGTCTGGACATGCCGGTAGCTGGCGCCGAATTCAAAGGGACACCCTATCCATATCAGACTGATATTATCAACAGTTTCCTGAAAGCTGGAGCAAACGGCCTCATTTGCGTACCCTGTGGTAAGGGCAAGACTTTCATGGCCCTCAAGATTGCTGCCGAACTCAAAAAGCGATTTCTGGTGATCGTCGACAAGGAGTTTCTGATGAACCAGTGGCGAGGTGAGATGATGGCCCTGATGCCTGGACTTCGCATTGGAATTCTACAGGGTCCAAAAGCTGAAACGGATCCGGCCATGTACGACTGTACTATCTGTATGATTCAGACACTTTGTGGAAAAGAATATAGCGACACGACCTTCGCCGACTACGGATTCACAATCTTTGACGAGTGTCATCATCTGGGAGCCCAGCACTTTTCCAAGACCCTACAGAAGGTTCAAACGAAGTGTATGCTGGGGCTCTCCGCCACGCCGAAACGAGAGGACGGACTCACAAAGGTCTTCTTCTGGTTTCTTGGAGAACCGGTCTACTGGGAGAAACAACGGGAGCCCGATCCCACCGTAGAAGTAGTCTCAGTGCTAGTGAAATCAGATGACCCCGACTACAATACTGTGCCGAGAGACTGGAAGGGCGAACCAGTGATGGCTCGTCTTCTCACCAATATTCTCGCATGTAGTGAGCGGACAGATGAAATCGTACGCCACATCAAAGATCTCTGCTCAAACGCGGATCGTCGTGTACTCGTTCTATCAGAGCGAATCGGGCACCTAGAAGAGATTGAACGGCGTTTGAAACCAGCCGCTCTGAAGATTTCGTACTATATTGGTGGAATGAAGGAGAAAGTCCGGGAGGAAGGGGCTGTTTCAGCCCAAGTGTTACTTGCTTCTTATGCTATGGCATCGGAAGCAATGAACATTAAGACGCTCAACTCGGTGATCCTAGCTTCGCCGAGAAAGCACGTGGAACAGAGCACGGGACGTATTCTTCGCACGCGGGTCTCAGAGCGCACGGTCATTCCAAAAATTATTGATATTGTGGATGTACATTCCATGTATCGGGGCCAGTGGAAGAAACGGCTTACGTATTATCGTGCGTGTGCGTATAGTCTGAAGACTATTACAATGGGTGAAGCGACAACGACAGTAACGGTAGCAGAAGTAGCCGAAGAGGCTACACAGCCTGACGAAAATGGAGCACTCTTTCTTGATTAGGAGGTCAAGTCTATAACTTCTGCGTATGAGGCTCCTACAAAGCTATTATTTACAATCTGTAATCCTATTTTTGATGTTATATTCGAACCAAATGTTACCTGTGAAGTTGTGGTATAGGGTCCAATAAAAGGAAGGTTAAAATTACTCAAATTCGGAGTATACTTAACCGTTATTTTTCGTATGCCCGCTCTACCCTCACCAACATATATATTTGAAGCGGAGTCTATCACCACACATGTTGGGGCAGTAAATGTAACAACGTCTGAACCACTGGAATCTGTAAAACCTGCGGTACCAGATCCGAGTACGGTGCTAACTGTCCCTACAGGTGAAATCACTTTTAGAACGTTATTACTTGTATCAGCAACATAAAGATATTTATTGTTATCAAGTACTAGTCCTGTTGGACGATTAAAACCAGTAAAGGTGGTAACCGTTCCACCGCTGTATTTATACACGCTACTGCCTGTTGAACCCATATATAGATTATCTGAAGCATCAATACACATGTATTTGATTCCTTCAGAAAGACCTGTGATTTTTGTATAAGTTATAATCAAATTGCCCGCCGCAGCATATGTAGGATTTGTTATTTTAGCAATAGGTGCAGTATACACGCTACCAGTGTCAAAAAGTAAATAGGCTAGAGTTGACCCAAACACAATTTTTGTACAATATGAATTATCTGTAGGTGGCAATATATAAATAGAGGTTGGTGTAGTTATATAAGGCGCAGCCTGTACATATAATTTCATATATTCTGAAGCATCGTCAACATACTTTCCAGTGTAGTATATTGTACCATTATATAGTGTACTTCCATATATATAACAACTATCAGGAAATGCGTAATTGGTTGCCACGTTATAATTACTACCACTTTTTGTAAGGGTGAAAACCGTATTTTTATTTGACAGGGTAGTCAAGACATAAATGTTATCAGAAATATCAATTGCCATATCAACTACGGTACCTGTAGTTGTACGAGCAATACTACTACATGTCTTTGTTACGTCCGTGACATTTGTGTTTGTTGTAAATACGTTTCCAATAGAATAACTGCAACTGTATGTAGCACCAGTTCCTGCTAAATTTTTACTGACACTTGTCTTCCAGGTAGCATCCATTAAAGTCAGTGTTGCCCCATTCAAACTCGTATCAAATGATGGCAATAGCGCTGTAGTGACTTGAAAACTGGGTGTAGATGGAAGATAATATACCACGATAAAAGAAATATAATACTCTTGCCCCAGATCAATTTGTATAAAATTCGCAGCGTTTGTTGGCGTTGAAAAATCATAGGGAGGGCTTGTATTTTGTAAATGGGAACTGTCATAAAGATTTGCGTTGTATGCCACGTTTCTTCCTAAAGAGTCGATTGCCACTATTGCCTTATAATTTAACACTGTTCCAGTTCCGGCCAATGTTATATATCTCGTCTTTTTGCCATATTTTACAGTGTTTTGTACAGCGGTGAACCCCCCTGTACTGAGTGTAATTGTCTGGGGGGAACTTGCCGTGGCAGTCAGGGCTACAGGCCCTGATACAATCGCACCTGTGGAATCATAAGCTGTTACGTAAAAATCAGTACCTGAGCCATAACAGATTAATGAGCATACATTATATGAACTGCCCAAATCTAAGTCCCAGATATTTGTTATTGATATTGTACTGCTGTATCTGCCATCGAGCATAGAAAATGTAACGGTATTTTTCGTGTCAACTTGTCTGACGGGCTTCCACACTCCTATATCCATTCCTCTTGAATCAATCACGGCTATATGTTTGAGCGAGTAGGTTCCAGCAACAGTAGATGTCCCGCTTCCTGTAGAGATTCGCACGTAGCGTACAGACTTTATATTTGTATTTATGGTAGGATTTGTGGGAACTGTGAATGGGCTCGTAAGGGAAGTTGACATGAATCCGCGCACCAATTCCTCCCTGTAGGACCCATATACGGCATATGGTATTGTTGTAGAAAGTGCGGTCGTGGTAGAATTTGCCAATGTTGATAAAGTGGCTGAAATATCTTTTATCAAATATGATTGTCCTAAGTCAATCTCCCACCAATCACCAGGAGTTCCCGATGTAGTATAACCTGTTGAGTTCAAAGCATTTGAAGAAGTAGCAGTGGTATTTGGAATACCCTGTGTAGTCGAACCCCCCAAGGAAACTGGGGCTACAGGCTGTAGAGTCTTTTTTCCGCCAGAAATATTCTTACCATACGCGTCATAAATTGCGAGATTGCTTAGAGTGGTGCCAGCAGAGTTTGCTACAGAATTCTCAAAGCGAACATAGCGCCCATACACTGCTTCTGTAAACACTGTATCATTGGATGCCGTGACACTGTAAGATAAGGTGGCATAATTTCCAGAACGTCTACAATCGTAGATTTCCACACCAGTTGCAATGCCTTCAATCGTGAAACTACCCAACTGGCATTGGAATGAATCCTGTATTAGTATTTTACATCCAGTTGAACTTGTTTGATTCGCTCCACTGTTTACGTATACCACCTCCAGAATCTCGTATTCTTGTCCCAAATCCACCTGCACATATTCAGAAGAATCGCTGGAAACTGTTGTAAAGGGAATCGCTGCTGGACCTGTAGAACCAGAGTTTGCTACTGAAGCTAATGTCGATGATCCAACAGAGGAAGCGGTTACCGTTGAATTGAGAGCCACATTAATACCATTTTTATCAATCACCAGAATCTCTGATATTTGTATAGGGTAATCGCCATTTGATATATACCGTACATAACGAACCTGTCTAGTTCCTACAACAGGCAAGAATGAGTATGAAAGGATAGAAGGTATCGTGGGTGATAGTGTCATAGGAGAATAGGTAAGACCAGTGCGAAATACTTCATTTCTGGATTGATTATAAAAGATGAGCTGATGGGGTTTACCAGTAGAAATTGTGCTATTCACAGTAATACCAGTAATCATTGATGGAGTCGTCAAAGTAAACTCAATATATTCAGCCACCGTTGAACCAGCACTTCTATAAGAAGTAAAGGTCAGCAGCGGCTTATTGGTGAGCGCTTTTATAGACGATATACTTATTCCTGATGGCGGTCCCTGTAAAACAATCGCGCTCGTTCCAGAACACTGTATGCGTACATAAGCTACTTGCGAATCTAGAGTAGAGTATGTAGGGTTCTGAATTTGTATATGGGAACTCGTATATGCCTTGACTTTATAGGAAACTGGTGTGTTAGTTGCGTTTGTATAAAGAATGACTTGTTCGACAGGATATTCATCACCCAAATCAAACTTAATCCAATAATCATACTGTGACACAGGAAATTCGCTCACGTAGTATTTATTATTCGCATACGAATTTGTAGTAAGAACTCCATAATATGATGTTATAAGAACGCTATTTAGAGCCAGATTTTCTCCAGTTTCAGCGTGAAGTATAACCACCTGTGATAAGGCCAACATCACATTTGAAGCGTCAGTTGTTACATATACGTATCTCGTATACAGCGGTCGGTAGGAAGTTGATACGGTGGTAGAATTGTCCTGGAGTCTATACGATTTCATGTAGTTGTTAAATGGCATACATACAGGCGTCTTCTTTCTGTAGTCTAGTATAATCTTTTGTACAGAAAGCGTATCAACAACTCCAGTTATAGTTCGTGTGGTCGTAGCATCCCCGTTTAGTGTAACAGTTGCACCATTCCACTTTGTTTTTCCAGTGGTTCCAATGTACAGCAGAATACATACAACATCGTCACTGACACTCACATTTAAAGTGGCTGATGCTGCTATTTCAAATGATGAAGCGGGCGTCTTAGATCCATAAAATCCGTCTTGATACTTGAATCCAGCTGTGTTGAGAACAATATTCATTTCGTGATTATTCAGGACAACGAGCTGTGAAAGATAAATGGCGGAAGTGCTGTTATTTTTTATAGCAATGCCCGTCGTGTTTGTTCCGCAATTTGTTGATACAATAGGGGCAGTCAAATTATATACGGTGATTTTTGTAGGCTGTCCAATCAAAATACCTTTCACGGGATTAAATGACAGGGGCCCTGGAGAATAGAGAGGCCTATCTGTTGGTGGAAGGCCTGCTCCATAAATATTTTGTGCTATTTGTG
>Ga0114963_10003140_pt1 | contig 11254 bp, 6 predicted proteins | sample C_131016_EF_Meta_FD_87019 | JGI IMG/M metagenome (GOLD analysis project Ga0114963, IMG submission 87019) | Freshwater microbial communities from Lake Croche, Canada to study carbon cycling - C_131016_EF_MetaG | ecosystem: Environmental > Aquatic > Freshwater > Lake | place: Lake Croche, Canada...
AGCGGCACCACGGCGCGCGCTTGCTGGTCGGCCAGCTTCTTTTGCAGTTCTTGAACCGGCGGCAGGTGGCGAGCCAGCACCGCGCTGTAAGCCTTGCCAGCGGCCACTTCCTTTTCGGCCCACTTGAGATTCAGGATGTTGGGCGGGAAGTTCTTGATGAAGTAGTCCTGCGGCATGCCGCATTTGTCGACCAGGATCTTGCGCAGCTCGCGTTCATAGCGGCGCACATCGTCGACCTGCGAGCGCAGGATGCCGCACAACTTTTCGATCGTCTTCACCGTGAAGCGCACGGTCATGAGCTCGTTGCTGATGGCCTGCTGGGCGCGGCTGTAGGCGGGCGACTCGTAGCCTTCTTTTTCGAAGGCCTTTCGCATCTTGTCGAAGTTGGTGCGCAGGTTGACGAACTTGGCCAGGGCCTGCGTCTTGAGCTCTTCGAGCTTTTTGGTCAGCGCGCGGCTGCCGCCGTTACCGTCGTCATCGTCTTCCTCGTCGAAGAAGTCCACGTCTTCTTCGGCCACGTAGTCGTCGGCCTCACCTTCAGACACGAAACCGTCGACCACCTCTGAGATCGTCATCTCGCCCGCACCGATGCGATCTGCGTAGGTCAGGATCTCGGCGATCGTGGTGGGCGATGCGCTGATGGCCACCATCATGGCCTGCAGGCCACCTTCGATGCGCTTGGCGATCTCGATTTCGCCTTCACGCGTGAGCAGCTCGACCGTGCCCATCTCGCGCATGTACATGCGCACCGGATCGGTCGTGCGACCGAATTCGGAATCGACGGTGGACAGCGCAGCTTCGGCAGCTTCCTCGGCTTCTTCTTCGGTGGCGGTGGTGGTGCCGCCACCGGCGATCAGCAGCGTGGCGGCGTCGGGCGCCTGCTCGTACACCGCGATGCCCATGTCGTTGAGCATCGACACAATGGCCTCGAGGATTTCGGCGTCGACGAGTTTTTCGGGCAGGTGGTCGTTGATTTCCTGATGCGTCAGGAAGCCGCGCGTCTTGCCCATCTTGATGAGCGTCTTGAGCTCCTGGCGGCGCTTGGCGACCTCTTCTTCGGACAGTGCGGTTTCGTCCAGACCGAACTCGCGCATCAGCGCGCGTTCCTTGGCCTTGGAGACCTTCATGCGCAGAGGCTTTTCCTTGGTCTTGGCGCCGGCGTCTTCAACGCCTTCAGTGACCTCGGCCTCGGCTTCAGGCTCGCCCTCAAGGTCGGCCTCGATGTCGGAGAAATCTTCTTCAACGACTTCGGGCTTTTTCTTTTCTGCAGCCTTGGTGGGCTTGCTTGCGCGCTTGGCGGCACCAGCGTCTGCGGCCTTGGCGGCAGACTTCGCTGTGGTCTTCTTGGTGGCTGCCACCGCAGTACTCAATTCATCGGCATTGGCGGCGGCTGCCTTTGCTGCACCAGATGCTTTCAAAGCCGACGTCGGCGCGCTCTTCTTCGCGGTCATGCAAATCCTCAAGTGGTTGGCGAGTCGTCGACCCGGCCTGTGGAGATGGCGCCGACATGCTCATCCGGCAACGCATTGATCATTGAAGTTCCGGTCCCTTCGTCATGCTGCGAGAACCTCAAGCCCTGACAGCAGAGGAAGACGGATTCACAGAAAACCCCGACGGCTTCAGACCCGTGGTTTCGACTGATGCCGGGGTTTCGAAGCTCGGATGTATCGAGCATTCCGGGCGTTTCAAGCGGTGGCGAACGCCTTCAATCTGATGGATTGGATTATACCGTGCTGATTTTTGTGGTCTGTCGTCAGGCCCTGACCACGCAGCGCGTGGCGTTCACCACTGAAGAGGCGTGGTTTCGGCCAGTCGGGTACGCAAGCGGGTTCGGCTTTGCAGCAGTTCTGCGCTGCGGATCTGAATGTCGGGAGAGGTCATTCCCGATTCGAAAAGTAGGCTCAGCTCGCTGTCGACATCGCGCAGCCGCAGGTGGTCGAGCACCAGGATCAGCTGGTGCTTGAGGTCGGTGGTTGCCTCCGGCGGATGAAAACCGGCGATGCGCTCGATGACGCCTCGGGCTTGCTCGTCTGCCTGGGCTTCCAGCGTGAATTCGTCAGACAGCGAAGCCGGTGACACCGCGCCCTGCTCGTGAATCTTGCGCTCGAGGCATCCAAAAAGTGAGCCGTACGGTGCTGCCTGATCGGCCAGCAGATCATGCGCGTCGCTGTCGAGTTCCGACCAGAGTTCGGGGCGCTGCATCAGCAACCACAGTGCGCGGTCGAGGTGATTGGCCGCGCCTTGACGGACCTTGCGAACGAGCCGAGGTGAGCGCGATTCGCCTCGCGAACTGGCTGCACGCGGCGTGTTCGCGCTGACTTGCCACATCTGGGAAAGTTCGCCCGCATCAAGCCGGGACTCGACGGCCAGATCGCCCAGCAGCTGCCGCTTCAAGGCGCCTTCTGGCAGTCCGGACCAAAGCGGACGCGCCATGGCGAGAAATCGGGCGCGGCCTTCCGCCGAGGCCATGTCGCAGCCTTCTTGCGCGATGCTGATGAGTTGGCGTGACAAAGGCACCGCCTGCTGCACGCACTGCTCGAAACCGTCGGTTCCGAACTCGCGGACATACGAGTCCGGGTCATGTTCGGCAGGCAGAAACAGGAACCGCACGGTGCGGGTGTCTGACGCATGGGGCAGGGCAGCTTCGAGTGCCCGGCCGGCGGCTCGTCGTCCGGCGGCATCGCCGTCAAAGCTGAAGACCACCGACTCGGTGAAACGGAACAGTTTTTGAACGTGCTCTGCGGTGCAGGCGGTGCCCAGTGTGGCCACCGCATTGGGAAAGCCCAGTTGCGCGAGTGCCACCACATCCATGTAGCCCTCGACGACCAGAACGAAGCCGCGCTGACGGATGGCGCTGCGAGCCTCGAACAGGCCATACAGCTCACGGCCCTTGCTGAACACGGGCGTCTCGGGTGAATTCAGGTACTTCGGCTCGCTCTGATCAAGCACCCGTCCACCGAAGCCGATCACCTCGCCTTGAACCGATCGGATCGGAAACATTATTCGATCGCGAAAGCGGTCGTAGCGCTTGACGTCGCTGCTGCCTTCTTGATCTGCTGGCTGCACGATGACCAAGCCGCTTTCTTCAAGCAGCGGATCGTCATAGTGTGCGAAAGCGCTCGCCAGAGCGCGCCAGCCCTCAGGCGCATAACCCATGGCAAAGCGTGCGGCGATTTCACCGCTGAGCCCGCGCTTCTTGAGGTATTCGATCGCGCGTGTGCTGGACTTGAGTTGCTTGCGGTAGTGGTCGCTGGCCTTCTTCAAGACATCCGAAAGCGTTACCTGGTGTTCTTTGAGCTTGGCGAAACGCTCGCGCTCTTCAGGTGAGCGCTCGTCCTTGGGCACAGCCAATCCGACGCCTTGCGAAAGGTCGCTGACGGCATCCACGAAGCCCATGCCAAGGTGCTCCATCAGAAAGCCGATGGCGTTGCCGTGGACACCGCAGCCGAAGCAGTGATAGGTCTGGCGAGAGGGGCTGACGGCGAAGCTGGGGGATTTTTCGCCGTGAAAGGGACACAAACCCATGTGGTTTGCGCCCGCTTTCCTCAGAGTGACGTGCCTGCCGACCACCTCGGCAATGTCGACACGGCTCAGAAGTTCCTGGATGAATGATGGCGGGATCACTCATTCAGTTTAGCGGCGAGCACCAGAAGATTTAGGTCTGGCGCCGCCCGCGGGTCTGGTGCTGAAACCCGACCTCAGATGCACACCGGGCGCACTTGCGCCCGGTCACGCGGTCCGTGTCAGACCTTGAATTCGTCGATCTTGCGGCCTGATTCCAGCGCGGCCTTGAGCCACTTTGGTTGCAGACCACGACCGCTCCAGGAATCCCCGGTCGCCTTGTTGATGTACTTGGCGGCAACCTTGCCGCCCTTTGACGTGCTGGCCGGGCGTGCCGAAGATTTCGATGAGATATCAGCGACGGTCAGCCCGAATTCCTGCATCAGTGCCTTGACCTTGGCAAGGGCGCCGGCCAATTCTTCGCGGCGCGTTGACTCGATTTCCTTTTCAAGTGCTGCTTTGCGATCCAGCAAATCTTTCAAGCTTGACATGAGCTCATCCTTTCAGGCATCGATTATTGAAGTTCGACAAGCGGTTACGTATTCAAAACCAAACCAAACAAGTCGTACCAGATTATAGAAGCATCTGAAAGGTGATTTGAATATCGTTTGCAGACAAAAAACCGGATTGGTCTGATTTTTCGGTCCGTTGAATGTTCAGGCAGATGGTGGTACGTATCCTGCCGGTTGCTCGGCGCCACCACCAAAGAAAAAATTCTCCATCTGACGTGCCAAATATTGACGCGCACGCAGGTCTGCAAGGTTGAGGCGATTCTCGTTGACCAGCATGGTCTGATGTTTCATCCACAACTGCCACGCTTCCTTGCTGACCTCGTTGTATATGCGCTTTCCCAGGTCTCCGGGATAGGGCGCGTAATCCAGGCCCTCTGCGGTCTTTTTCAGGTGGATACAGTTGACGTTGCGTGACATGGAAAACTCCGGAATTCAGGAACAAGGAATCGATCTGGCAGCCGTGACGACGCGCGCATCGGGCGAACTTCAGGCCAACGTTTTGACCAGCACCTGCGAGCGCCGATCCCAGTTGTATTTTTTCTGGCGAGCCTCTGGCAACCAGTCAGGGCTCACCGGCGAGAAACCACGCTTGATGAACCAGTGCATGGTGCGTGTGGTGAGGACAAATATGCTGCTCAGTCCCTGCGCCCTGGCGCGCTGTTCGATGCGCTTGAGGATGCGTTCACCGTCACCCTGACCCTGCACATTCGCGCTGACCGTGAGCGCGGCCATCTCGCCTGTTTGCTTTTCGGGATATGGGTAGAGCGCCGCGCAACCGAATATCACGCCGTCGTGTTCTATCACCGAATAAAAATCAATATCCCGCTCGATTTCAGTGCGGTCTCGTTTGACGAGTGTGCCGTCATTCTCGAAGGGTTCGATCAACTGCAAAACGCCGCCAAGGTCATCGGAGGCGGCCTCGCGCAGGCTTTCAAGTTTCTCGTCAACGATCATCGTGCCCACACCATCGTGTGTGAATGATTCGATCAAAACCGAACCGTCCACCGAGTAGGGAATGATGTGCACTCGGTCAACCCCACTCTTGCTGGCTCGCACTGCATGTTGCAGATAAAAAGCCGTGTCTGTGGGTTGCTGGGGATTGGGTAAAGACGACAACAGTTTTTCGGCGTCTGCCAGCGTGAGTTCCTGGTCGATTTCGCTTTGCGGATCGGCGTTGTCCAGCGGTATTCCCTTGACCTCGGTGACGTAAATCAATTTGTCGGCCTGCAGCGCAATGGCCGTGCTGGCGGCGACATCTTCCATGCTGAGATTGAACGCCTCGCCGGTGGGCGAAAAGCCGAATGGCGACAGCATCACCAAGGCACCGAAATCCACCGCGCGGCGGATTCCCACCGCATCGATCTTTCGCACCATTCCGGTATGGATGAAGTCCACGCCATCCACGATGCCGATCGGTTTGGCGGTGATGTAGTTGCCCGACACCACGCGAATCTGGCTGCCCGACATGGGCGTGTTGGGCAGCCCCTGCGAAAAGGCGGCTTCGATTTCGTAGCGCAGTTGTCCTGCGGCTTCCTGCGCGCAGTCGAGTGCCACCGCGTCCGTGACCCGCATGCCGTGGCTGAAATGCGAGGTGTGCCCCTTGGCCAGCAGTTGCTCCTCGACCTGGGGCCTGAAGCCATGCACCAGCACCACCTTGATGCCCATGGCATGCAGCAGCGCCAGATCTTGCGCGAAGGTGTTGAGCTTGCCCGCCGCGATCAACTCGCCAGCGATGGCGACCACGAATGTCTTGCCGCGGTGGGCGTGGATGTACGGCGCGACCGAGCGGAACCAGGGGACAAAGGTGTGCGGGAAGACCAGGCTCATCAAGCTGCTTTGAAATAATCGTCGATTTTGCATGAAGGCCCGATGACGACTTCCACGCGAGCAAGGTCACTGGCCAGCGCCAATCCGGTTCCCGAGATCAACTTTCCACCGTCGCTTCCGGTGTCGGCGCGACGAGAGGACATCGCCGCCGCCATGCTGGCTCATCAGGTGGTGATCGTGTGTGGCGAAACCGGTTCTGGCAAGACCACGCAGTTGCCGAAAATCGCGATGTCGCTCGGGCGCGGACGTGGCGCCGGCGGCCGCGGGCTGATCGGACACACGCAGCCGCGCCGCATCGCCGCATCGAGCGTGGCCAAGCGCATTGCCCAGGAACTCAATTCGCCACTCGGCGAGGTCGTGGGTTTCAAGGTGCGGTTTCAGGACCGGCTGTCGCCCGGGGCGACCGTCAAGCTGATGACCGACGGCATCTTGCTGGCCGAAACCCAGACCGACCCGCTGCTGCGCGACTACGACACGCTCATCATCGACGAGGCGCATGAGCGAAGCCTGAACATCGACTTCCTGCTCGGCTACTTGCGCCAGGTGCTGCTGCGGCGTCCCGACCTGAAAGTGGTCGTGACCTCGGCGACCATCGACGCGGACCGGTTCGCGCAGCACTTTGCCAGCGAGCAGGGGCCGGCTCCAGTCATACAGGTGTCGGGCCGGCTGTTCCCCGTCGAGCAGCGCTGGAGGCCCTTTGAAGAAAGCCGCGAATACGGCTTGAACCATGCCATCGCCGATGCGGTGGACGAGTTGTGGACGAGCGGTGGTGCGCTCAGTGGTGGCGACGTTCTGGTGTTCTTGCCGGGCGAGCGCGAGATCCGCGACGCGGCCGATCACCTGCGACGCCACCATCCGCCGGGCGTCGAGGTGGTGCCGCTTTTTGCGCGACTCAGCCAGCAGGAGCAGGACCTCATCTTCGAGCCGCACAGCTCCAGGCGCATCGTGCTGGCCACCAATGTGGCGGAAACCTCGCTGACCGTGCCTGGCATCCAGTACGTGATCGACGCGGGCACCGCGCGGGTCAAGCGCTACAGCTACCGCAACAAGGTCGAGCAGTTGCAGATCGAGCCGACCAGCCAAGCCGCCGCCAACCAGCGCGCGGGTCGCTGCGGCCGGGTCAGCAACGGCATTTGCATTCGGCTGTACGACGAGAAGGACTTTGCCGGACGCCCGAGATTCACCGACCCGGAAATCATGCGTTCGTCGCTGGCCGGTGTGATCCTGCGCATGAAGTCGCTGAAGCTGGGGCTGGTCGAGGATTTCCCGTTCATCGAGCCACCGCCGCGCCGCGCGATCGCCGACGGCTACCAGTTGCTCGCCGAACTCGGTGCCGTCGATGAGTTAAACGAACTCACGCCGATGGGCGAGTCGCTCGCCCGCTTGCCGCTCGATCCGCGCGTGGGTCGCATGATCCTTGAGGCGCGTGATCGTCAGGCACTCACCGAGGTCTTGATCGTGGCCAGTGCGATGAGCGTGCAAGACGTGCGCGACCGACCACTCGAAGCGCAGCAGGCCGCCGATGCCGCCCACAAGAAATTCGATGACGAACGTTCGGAATTTCTGGGCGATCTCAAGCTGTGGAAGTGGCTTGAGTCCGCGCGAGGCGCGGGCGGCTCCGAGCACACGGGCGAACACAAGCTGAGCGTGCGCAAGCAAGAGCAGTTGCTGCGCGAGAACTTCATCTCGCCGCGGCGCGTGCGAGAGTGGCGCGACATCCACTCGCAGTTGCTCACCGTGGTGGCAGAGCAGGGCTGGCGGCTCAATGCATCGCCTGCCACCTATGAGCAATTCCACCTGTCGCTGCTGTCCGGCTTGCTCGGCAACATCGGAGTGAAGAGCGACGAGGACGAGTGGTACCTCGGCGCGCGCGGCATTCGCTTCTATCGCCATCCTGGCGTCAACTTGTCGAAGAAGCCAGGCCGCTGGATCATGGCCGCCGAACTGGTCGATACCGCTCGGCTTTACGGGCGCGGCATCGCCGCCATTGAGCCGCAGTGGCTGCCGCAAATTGCCGGCCATGTGATCAAGACTCAACTGCTCGAGCCGCACTGGGAAAAAAAGGCCGCCGAGGTGATCGCGCTCGAGCGCGCCACGCTGTATGGCATCGTGGTCTACAACAACCGTCGCGTGAATTTCGGTCTGGTCAACCCGGCCGAGGCGCGTGAAATCTTCATCCGCGAGGCACTGGTCGGCGGCGAGTGGGAAACGCGGCTGCCGTTTCTTGGCGCCAACCGAAAACTCATCGCGCAGGTCGAGGAGCTCGAGCACAAGTCGCGGCGGCAGGATGTGCTGGTCGATGACGAGCTGATCTACGCGTTCTACGACCATCAACTGCCCGCCGATGTGTGCAGTGGCGCGACGCTGGAGCGCTGGTACCGCGACGAGATCCGGCGCCAGCCGAAACTGTTGTTGCTCACGCGCGATGAACTGATGCGCCATGAGGCGGCTGGCATCACCACGGCCTCGTTTCCGAAGGCACTGCGTTTGGGCGGCGTGGATTGCGCCGCGAACTACCTGCATGAGCCGGGCGATGCGAAGGACGGCATCACGGTCACCGTGCCCATCTACGCGCTCAACCAGGTCAGCGATGAGCGCTGCGAATGGCTGGTGCCCGGCATGCTCAAAGACAAGGTGCTGGCGCTGGTCAAGACGCTGCATCAGCGGCCACGCTCTCGTCTGGTGCCCTTGCCCGAGTACGCCGAGACCTTCATCGCCGCCATCAACGATGCCCACGGGTTCGGCCGCGGCAGCCTCGTGGACGCGTTGCTCAGGCATGTGCGCGACAAGACGCAACTCGACGTCAAGCGCGCCGACTTCAAGGCCGAGCAGTTGCCCGCGCATCTGTTCATGAACTTCCGCATCGTCGACGACCACGGTCGTCAGTTGGGTACCGGTCGCAACCTGTCGGCGATGAAGTCTGAATTGGGCGGGCTGGCGCGCTCGGCGTTTCAGGCGCTGGCGCAACTGAAAACGCCCGCGGCTCAGGCGGCCGAACCGAACGCATCGACCGCACGGCCCGATGGCCCTGAGCGCACGCGCGCAGCATCTGTGCCTTCGGGCGGCGGCGAGCCGACGGCACCCAAGGCTGCGGCCGCTGAGCTTTTCACGGCCTGGACTTTCGGCGAACTGCCCGAGCTCCTGGAAGTGCGCCGCGGCGGGCAGACGATGGTGGGCTTCCCGGCTTTGATCGATCGCGGCAGCGCGGTGGCCATCGAAGTCTTTGACGAGCCGGTGGTGGCCGCGATGCGCCACCGTGAGGGCTTGCGGCGGCTGGTCGCGCTGCAGATTCGCGACGCGCTCAAGTACCTCGAAAAGAACATCCCCGACCTGCAGAAGATGTCGGTGCATTTCATGACCCTCGGCTCGGCGGATGAACTTCGCGAACTCATCATCGGGCTGGCCATCGACCGCGCCTTTCTGGTCGATCCGCTGCCCACCGAGCAGTCGGCATTCGAGCGCCGTGTCGAGGAGGGGCGTGCTCGCCTGACGCTGATCGCCAATGAGGTGGCGCGCACGGCTTTGGCGATCCTCGTCGATCACTCGGCCGCGCAGCGCAAGCTCAAGGACTCGCGTGTACCGCGGGACATGTCGGATGACATCGAGGCACAACTCATGCGCCTTGTGAACAAGCGTTTTCTGGTGGTCACGCCATGGGTTCAGCTGGCGCATTTGCCTCGCTATCTGAAAGGCGTCGTCATGCGCCTGGACAAGTGGCGCGCCGACCCGGCCCGCGATGCCGCGAGGCTGGCCGAGCTGCGTCCTATCGAGCAGCGCTACCTTCGTCTGGTGGCCGAGCGCAAAGGCATCCGCGATGCCCGGCTCGACGAGTTTCGCTGGCTGCTCGAGGAATTGCGAATCAGCCTGTTTGCACAAGAGCTGCGCACCCCCCAGCCCGTCAGTGCCAAACGGTTGGAAAAGGTCTGGGCTCAGATGACTCACTGAACCGCCAGTTGCTGGGCGACGAGCGCGAATCAGCTATTTGCCTTCAAAAAATGCCGCAGCCCGGATTGGCTCGCATTTGGCGGCTTAGAATCACGTTCTTCGGGGCGTAGCGCAGCCTGGTAGCGCACCTGGTTTGGGACCAGGTGGTCGTGAGTTCGAATCCCACCGCCCCGACCATTTCAAGATCAATCCCCGCAGCCGTTGAGGCAGTCCTGCGGGATCGATTTCCGGTGCTCCGAATGACTCGCCGTCGATCACCACGGTGGGTTCACGTTCAGCGGTGGCGGTAGCTCAACCGGATAGAGCACCAGCCTTCTAAGCTGGGGGTTACAGGTTCGATTCCTGTCCGCCGCGCCACCGATGGCAATGCCAGATGGTCACACGGGTCAATATGGGTTCAGTCACTGCCGCAGCGATGCAGCCTTTGAGGCCCAGATGTTCGAGGCATTGAAACTCTGGTTGTTCTCGGCTCGCGACACACGCGAAGGCGGTCTCGCTGCGATCGAGTTGTGGGCCAAGCGCGCGGGCTACCGATTTGACAAGGCTCCGGATCTGGCTCGATTCCTCATCGAAAGCAAGGACGGCGGATGCGCTGTGCGCATGGAGTGGGGGCCTTCACAGCGCGATTACATCGCGCCCAATGAACTGCGTTTGCGCATGGACCTCAACCTGCCTGGCGGGTTGCAAATGTTGGTGTTGACGCTGCCGCTCATGGAAAAGCTCGAAGGTGAAACCTTCGAGCGCTTCACGCAGGCCGCCCAGACGGTGCTCGACACGTCCACTCCAGAGGAGATGCGCTGGTTGGCGATGTTTCCCAAGGTCGACCTCTCCTGGGACAAGGCCTTGCGCTCACGGTTTTGCGTGCTGGGCGCTGATCCGGATCTGACTTTGGCATGGATCAAGGGTGGCCTTGCCGATCAGTTGTCGAAAGCCTCGCAAGACCTGCTGCTGGACTCTCCACCCTTCTTGATGATGACGATGCGGGACAAGCTCTATTTGCGCATGCAGCTTGCCGAGCCCGCGCCTGCTGCACTGGCTCAGTGTCTCGAGCTGTTTGACGCGGCCTTGAAGTCCGCTACAAGCCTCACTGCGCAGATGGTGCCCGACCCAGCAGGCTCGCCGTCCACGTTGAGCACCAGCTGGCAGATGCACGCGCAAGTCGACGACCCGGTCGACCCATTGCGGGATTGACCGCAGTCCCGCATGGGCGTTGATCTGCCCGATCCTGATCGATTCGAACCCCTGGTCATGCCTCGGTTGCCAGGCATTTGTCTGCAGCCCGTCATAAAGGTGGCGTGCTAGAGTTGATTTGTTACCTTTTGTCACTGCGCATGCTCAAAAAAATAGCATTTCCCCTCGGCTGTGCTTTGATCCTTGCAGCATCGCAACCTGCCCTGGCGGTGGGGTTC